>Ga0070710_10001445_pt1 | contig 11215 bp, 17 predicted proteins | sample LARL52metaG_FD_65454 | JGI IMG/M metagenome (GOLD analysis project Ga0070710, IMG submission 65454) | Corn, switchgrass and miscanthus rhizosphere microbial communities from Kellogg Biological Station, Michigan, USA - LAR L5-2 metaG | ecosystem: Host-associated > Plants > Roots > Rhizosphere ... | reverse complement strand
AAGTTCGGTAACACTTTCGTGGTCGAGGGTTAAAAGCCAAGCGACACGCCGAAAGTTGTGCAAACCCGTGATCATTTGCGGCCGTACTTCTCGCAGGCGATGAGGACGAGCAGCCAGCCGAGGACCAGCGTCGAGGCCGCGACCACGAGGACGAACGGCTCCGAGCGCGTCCCGTGGACCCAGCCGACACCGCACGTGAGAAGCACGAGCACCAGGCCCACGATCACGACGCGACTCATCGCTTCCACCAGAACCACGCGTAGCGAGCCGCGAACAGCCAGCTCTTGACGGCGTTCGCGGTGTTCCACGCCTCGAACAGACCGGCCGCCCAGAACAGCACCGGCCAGTGCTCGCGGTCGACGAGGACCAGGCCGACGCCGAGGCCGGCCGCGATGAGGAAGGTGACCCGCCGCCACACGCGCAGCAGGTCAGACGCCCAGCCCTTCACGCCGCCACCGCCTCGTCATGAGCCAGCGCGTCGACCGCAGCGACTTCAGCGGCCAGGCGCAGCTGCTCGACGTACTCGACGAGCGCGGCGATGTCCTGATCGGTGACGTGGCCCAGGCGGTTGCGCGTGGCGGTCTTCTCACCCGCGAGCAGCTCGTACAGCGCGCCGGGCAGGCTCTCGGGGATCTCGTGGCACAGGGCACCCCGGTCGACCGCGTGCTCGGTGAGCGCGGCGTCGGTGTGCGCTTCGGTCGGCAGGCGCAGCGCGATGCGACGCTGGAACAGGTCGCGGATCTTGAAGATGTCTTTCGTGGGCTCCTGGATCTCGCCGATCACCACGTAGCCCAGGGAGCGTCCCTGCGTCAGCAGCAGGCCGAGCGACTCCGCGATCTTGTCCCGGATGCTGCGCGGCCAGTACTCCAGCAGCGGAGCAAGCTCGTCGATGATGATCAGGTTCAGCGGGGTCGACGTCGAAGGCTCGTGATCACGTTCGCCCCGTTCACCGGCCACCTCCGCAGAGGCCTGCATCGCCGCGACGAGGCCCCGCAGCATGGCGAGGGTCTCCTCAGGCCCGCAGACGTAGGAAGCTCGCTCAGCGGTGGCGAACTGGACGTACGAGCGGCCGTCGAGCTTCTCCTCGATCGGGGTGTGCGTCGCGACCAGGCGGCGAGCCTGACGCAGCTCCATGCGCTTGGGGTCGACGAAGTGCAGGCGCACGGTGCCGTCCGCGATGGCCGGAGCGATCGCCCGCAGGATGTTCCAGGCGACACCGGCCTTGCCCGCGCCGGAGGTGCCACAGACGGCCGTGTGCGCGCCCGTCAGGGAGATCGTCCAGGGCCCGCAGTACTCGGTCAGGCCGACCTGCAGGGCCTTCCAGTCGATGTCTGCGGTGGTCGCGGGCATGGCAGCCGCGGGGATCACCTCGTGCTTGAACGGGTCGCGGCGCATCAGCGCGAGCTCCACGCCGGCGGGCTCGATCTCGGTGACGGTGAGGCGCAGCGCTTCGAAGGCGTGACGCAGCTTCTCGCCCGCGTCACGGATGTCGTCGACCTCCTGGCCGACAGGCATCTCGACCGTCAGGCGGTCCCAGTAACGGCTGTGCTTGATCTTGCGCAGGGCCGGGATGTACCGCTCGTCGTCGACGTCGACGGCCAGGCCGCAGTGGACCATCACGCGGTCCCAGGTACGGCGGTAGGACCACCAGCGGCGGCCCCAGGCGACCAGCCAGTCACCGAGGAAGCGGTCGAAGGTCTCGCGGTGCGCGGCCATCCAGGTGGACGAGCCGATGACCATCAGGCCTACCAGGCCGACGAGGATCTCCCAGCCGACGAGGTAGACCGCGCCGCCCAGCAGGCTCGCGCTACCGGTGCTCCGGGGGTGGGTGGCGAGCTTCTTGCCGGTCCACCACGAGACCTTGGCCAGCAGCACGAGGGTCTGCCAGATGATGATCCCGAGCATCTTGAACGACCAGAAGATCACCCGGGCTGTGAGTCCATTTGCGAAAGTGCGCTTGGCCATCGTTTTCTCCCCTAAAACGCGCAGCGGGGAGCCACGCGACGAATGTTGATTTCGGGTGGCTCCCCGCCGATAAAGCGGGACTAGCGATTTACGCGCGTGCTTTTGCGCGGGCGAGATCGCGGAGGTGGTAGTCCAATTCCTCGACCGCGACGGCGGCCTTGTCGATCGCGGACTGGGTTCCGGTGAGGTCTCCACCGGCCAGGCCCGCGCCCAGCTCCGGGTCGTCCGGGGTGCAGCGCTCGATCTGCATCCGCACCCGGTCCATGAACGCGTCGACGTCCTCCAGGCGGCTGATCAGGCTCAGTGCCATGACCGTCACCCCTTCCCTGCGGGCTTGTAGATCCGGACGTCCTTGCGGGAGAACGCCGCGTACTGGTCGGCCTTCTCAGCTGCGGCTTTGACCGCGTCGTTGCACAGCGCGGTGGCCAGGCCGGTGTACCGGGGGTCCGAGCCACGGATGCGGTCCGGCACGCGGTTGACCTCCGACGCGAGCGCCTGGAGGACCTCGACGAGGCGCTGCCAGTCACGGGCGATCTTGCGACGACGGAGCTTGACGAGCTTGATCTTCTGGAACTGCTCTTTCTTGTCTTCCTTGTCGAGCGCCTTGTTCGCGACCTTGTTCGCGATCACCTGGCGCAGCGTTTTCCGATACGCCTTGCGTTCGCGCTTGTTCTTGAAATTCGCGCCCTTGACGGCTTTGCCGGTCTTGGAGACCTTTTCGACCGTGTCGGTTGCCATCGCTCTACCTCCTCAGTTTCTATTTCCAGCCGTTAAAGGCCGGTGCGGGTGCGGGAACTACGGGGGTGGGGGCCCAGGCGGAGGCGGGAGTCGGGGGGAGGTGCTCGACCGCCTCCGCCTGGACGTCTTCGGGAGCGGGCAGCTGCGCCACCGGCTCGTCAACACGGACCGCTTGAGCAGGAACGACGGCCTCAGGTGCGTCGACCTGCACCGGCACCAGTTCGGTCGAGGTAGCCGCGGACTTCTCGGCGACGCGGGTGAGCAGCATCTTCACGATGACCAGGAACCCGAGGGCCGGAGTCGCGGCGATGAGCCAGCCCGCCACGGTGGGCGGTGCGCTGGCGACCTGAGCCGCCATCTGCATCAGGAACGCCCCGACCAGCACCAGCACCGCGAACGGGGAGCGACGTCGCTTGAGCTCCAGGCCCGCGACGATCGCCATGCACTCGATCACCACGGCGACCGCCCAGGCGATCCACTCGGCCTGACCGTTGCGCAGCGCCCAGTCGTGCGAGTGCTTGAACCCGACCGCACCGCCGATGGTCCCGACGAGGACCGCGACGCCGACGTGGACGCGGTCCTCCAGCGAGGTGCGGGCCATGATCAGGCAGCCTTGGCGCCGGTCGCGGCCGTGGAGCGGACCTGGGCGCAGCGGTACCAGACCTGCACGCCCGTCATCTGGCCGTCCTTCTCGCGCGCCATGACGCCGACCTCGAAGCCGACCAGCTCCACCGCCGACTGGATCGGCAGGTCAGCGCACGGGTCCGTGCTCGTCTCGGTCGCGAGGCCGATCTTCAGCGTGTCGAAGGCGAGCTGGCCGAACTGGTTCCGTGCGCCGACGAGGCAGTGCACCTCCCACTTGAACTGGCCGGTCTTGGTCCTGGCCTGGTCGTTCGAGCCGCGCTCGTGCTTCGGCTCACAGGCCAGGAACATGACGCCGTTCGGGAAGGTGGCGACCTGGTCGATCTTGAACGTGTTCAGCATCTCGGTGTCCTTCGCTCTTGGGCGGCTAGCGGTGTGTGGCCCCAGCCACATGTATCACTGTGAAACAGAAGCTAACAGAGCGATACAGAGCGAGTCAACTGATACAATCAAACTAGGCGAAAAAAGATGCCTGACCAGCGAGAATAGGTCGACTGATCGCAGCTGTTACGGTCTGTTCCGGCCTCTGTTCCGACGTGAGAGAGCGTGATGACGACTACGTCCCAGGAGAACCCGATCCCCACCGACCTCCAGCGAGGTTCAGCCGCTGAGGTGATCGAGAGGTGGTTCGAGACCGAGATCAGGTCTGGGCGGCTTGCTCATGGCGAGCAGATCGAGCCGACGAGGACGTTGGCCACGAAGTTCGGCACGAGCGTCGCGACGATCACCCGCGCCTTCAAAGGCCTGGAGGCCAAAGGGCTCGTCAGGAACCGCGATCGCTCCAGCCGGATCGTTCACTGCCCACCTGACGGAACAGCTCCAACCCGCGACGAGGAGGCCCCGACGCGAGTCGTGGTGATCGGCGGGTACGCCGGGAGCGGCAAGACCGAGCTTGGGCGGATCCTCGCCAGGCTGATGGGGTGGGCCCTTCTCGACAAGGACACGACAACGCGCGCCGTGGTCGAAGCAGCGTTGGAGAGCCTGGGGCAGTCACCTCACGACCGGGAGTCACCGACGTACCTGGAGACGATCCGGCCGGCCGAGTACGCAGCACTGGTTTCAGCGATGGTCGAGAACGTCGAATGCGGGGTGTCGGTGGTGATGACGGCACCGTTCATCCGAGAGCTTTCCGACCAGGCGTGGTGTGACCGCCTCAGGTCTCGGGTCGAGTCGAAGAACGCCGAGCTGGAGGTCATCTGGGTTCGCTGCGACGCCGAGAGCATGAAGACCTACGTCAAGCACCGAGGCGCGTTGCGCGACTCCGCGAAGCTCTCGAACTGGCCGGCCTACTTGGCCGGGGTCGACCTCCAGTTCACCCCGAAGACCCGCCACCTGATCATCGACAACAGCGTCGGAGCACGCCCGCTGCTTGAACAGGCGAGCGAGTTCCTCACCAAGGTCGGTGCACGATGACGACCGGCGTTGTCCTGTATGGCGCACCAGCCGCGGGCAAGGACACCGTCACCCAGGCCCTGATCAGCCTTGGACCGTTCGCACACTTCGAGCGCCTGAAGTACGGGCCTGGTCGAAGCACCGGCTACCGCATGGTCGACGCCGACCAGCTGGCTGACGTACTGGCGACTCCAGGCGAAGTGATCTGGCGGGATGACCGCTACGGCGCGACGTACCTCGTCGACCGGTCTCACGTCGAGCAGCTCGTCGACGCCGGCCGAATCCCGGTGCTTCACCTCGGTAACCCGCAGGCAGTCGACGCGGTTACTCGAGCGCTCACGACCGTCAGCTGGTTCGTCGTCGAGCTTCACACGACGCGCGAAGTTGCCCAGGAACGCATCGTCGCTCGCAGCACTGGCGACACCTCAGCGCGACTCAGCGCCTACGACTCGACACCTCGACTTGCAGCCACGGACCTGTCCATCGACACCGGCCTGGTCGACGTCGACACCACGGCGAAGACCATCGCCGAGGCCCTCCAGCAACGCGGACACACCTCTGGCACTACGCGAGTTCGGGCGTGACGGCCTGGTCGACGAGCTAAGGTATCGCCACAGATCCAGGGTCTCCGGCAGCCGCCGTGAGGCCCTTTTTCGTGCCCTGACGACGTCCGCCAGGACCAGCCGAAGCGTGCCGTTCTGCATAGCAAGATAGGTAAAAGAGGAACTCTTTAGTCTGCACTGAAACCATTGCTCACGCCGATATCGGCAGCTTGGCGCGGAGAGTGCAAGAGGTGCTGTGTGCCAGCCGTGCCGACATGCAAGAGGTGCAGTGCAGGGTCGAGGGTCCGTTCGTCCGGAGTGTTGGTCCAAGGTCAGCCTGCCGACGTCGAGGGGGCAGGAGGCCGGAACGTCCTGACCAGGTATTCCAGGGGGAGCGGCCCGTTATGGCACATATAACAAGCCCTTGGCCGCGCCGGACCGTCCGAGCCCAAGCCGCGGGGCCCAACGCCCACCGGCACCCCAGAGGGGCCCCACCGGTGGGCGTGCCCACGGCCAAGGCACGGACCGGCGCAGCCGTTGAGGTGTTGGTTGAGGTCGAGCTCGCGGCCGGCGGATTCAGACCAAGCTCCCTCGCCGGGTGGCAGAACAACAAAGGGGAGGGGGCATGCGCGGGCAAGGGTCACCGGCTGCTTTGGCCCGTCCAGCTGCGTTTCGGGTCTGTCACGCGGCGGCCACCCCGTCACCACCCAGCACGCACCGAATCACACTCCAGGGGCCCGTCCAGGCTGAAATGTACCTGCGGGCCTGGACGGGCCCCTGGAGCGCGATACAGCACGCGCAGGGCGGCGAAGGGGAGACCACCACGAGGACAGCCCCTATGGGTTGATCTTCGTCAACCGCCTGTTTGCATCGTGCACGAGGTGTAACGGCGCCGACGTTCATCGTGCACGAGGTGTTGTTTGAGCAAGCGCTTAGTCACTGGGCAGACAGCAGCAGGGCCCGTCACCGCTGAGTGGTGACGGGCCCTGCTGGTCTTCTCGTCAGCTGCCGTTCAGCGCCTGGCGAAGCGCGTCGGCCTGCTTGTCCATCAGCTCGATCACGAGGCTCGCGTCGCCGTTGGAGTCGAGGACCACGACCTCCGTCGTGCCGTTCTGGCCAGCGCGGGTGCTGAAGGTGGCGGTGGCGTCCAGCTGGATCCTGGTGTGCAGCATGTCGGTCTCCCTCGCTCTTCCCTGTCCTGCTCTTGTGTACTCAGTCTATCAGTACATCAGTAGATACTGAAGTACTGAGATACTGATTCACTGGAATGGAGCAGTGCTATTCACGCAGGTCAGAGGGGGTTTCAGGCCACACACGCGGAGGCAGTCCGCGAGCCTTCAGCTCGTCTGCGATAGCGCGCTTGTGGATGTCACTCCACGCGATCGACTCGGGGAGCTCCATGAGGCTCTGGTCGTTCATGTGGTCGAGCGCCTCGCGCGCCGTGTTGTAGGCGTCCTCTTCGGTGATCTCCTCACCAAAACGCTGTGGCATGTCAGCCGTCCTTCTGGAGGTCGTCGCGGATCTTGCGGGCAAGGGTCTCGTCAGTCAGCAGCCGCTTCACGAGGGTCTTGATGACGTCCTGCTTCGTGACCCTGCTGACGCCCAGCTGCTCGGCCGCGTCGGTCAGCCAGGCGTTCAGGTTGCGGAAGTCGACGGGCTGGAAGTCGACGGTGACGCGCGTCTTCGTCGTCTGCACGTGTGGGCGGTGGCGGTCGACGGCAAGAGTGTCGTCGGCGGGGGAGGGCGTGGCCGGCGTGTTCCTCGCGGCGGCGGCAGCAGCCTTGGCGGCCATCCTCTCGGCAGCGGTCTGGCTCACTTCACGGTCTCCAGCTTCTTGGGGTTCGGCACGCCGGCCATGTCGGGGGTGAGGTCGAACGTCTCCTCCAGCGCGAAGCCGTAGGGCGTGTTCAACGGGTCCTTGATCGGGTCGTCCTGGGCCTGGGCGTAGCGCTCCAAACGACCGATGGTCGGGCGGAGCACGTGCCAGCCGTCCATCACCAGCTGGTCGCGGTAGGCCTTGGTCGACGCCGCGCCGGGCACCACGCGGTTGAGCAGCACGACCACCACCGGCGAGGGACGGCCATCGAGCGCCTCGCGCAGGAACTCGGCCATGACCGGCATCCGCTTGTACTCGGCCGACGTCGGAGCCATCGGGACCACGATGTGCGTCGCCCAGCGGACCAAGCCGCGGACCACAGAGCGCTTGTCGCGCATCGGCGGGGTGTCAGCGACAGCGGAGCCGAACCGGTCACCCAGGACGCCGGGGAGCGTCTTGTCCAGGTCAGCGGTGGCGTAGGGCTCCACGGGGAAGGGGAGGCCCTCCCAGCCAGCGAAGCCGACGTTCTCCTCATCAGCGTCGATGCCGACCGGTCGCAGGCCAGCCGCGTGCAGGCCAGCGGCGAGGTAGCCCGCCGTCGTGGTCTTGCCGCTACCGCCCTTGAGGTTCGCGACGGTGTATTTCAGCACGTCAGAGCCCTTTCTTCCGGTCCGCTCTCTCTGTCATGACATCAGCATATCAGTAAGTACTGATGTACTGAAGTACTGATGACTAGTCCATTCGAGTGAACGACCCATGTCTACGTAGACGTAGAATCTACGTAGGTTCTACGTCTACGTAGACTTGCGTAGAATTCTACGTAGGCGTAGACTGGTGTCAACGGATCGAGCAGGCAGGGAGACAGGGCGATGACCAGCGGAATCGGGTTGTGCGCGTGCGGGTGTGGCGAAGCGATCACGCACGAGGGCAGCAGCTACGCGGGTGAGACCGAGGCGGAGCGCAACCGCCACCGCGCCAAGGCCGCGTACAAGCGCAAGAGCGGAGCCGCCGACGTGCAGCTGCCCGGCACGCGGGAAGCGTTGGCGAAGCTCGGCTTGGCCGATGACGTGACCGTGGCGGACCTGTCGAAGATCCTCGCGACGGCCGCGACGGAGCTCGCGCGTCGAACGGCCGGCGTTGACTCCGCTGCCATCGCGCAGGAGATCGAGCGGGGCCTGGTCGACGCACGCGGCAAGGTGCAGGAGGCGGAGGCAGCCGCGGAGAGGGCCCGTGCCGAGCGGCTGACGATGGTTGAGCAGCTGTCGGCCGCGATCGGCCGCGCGGACCAGGCGGACGAGGACGCGGCGGAGGCGGCGAAGCGGGCCGAGACGCTGGGCAAGCAGATCGCCACGCTCACCGAGACCGTCAGCAAGACCGACCGGGCACTTGCGGCCGCGACTGCCGCCCAGGAGGAGGCCGAGCGCGAGGCCAAGCAGGTGAAGGCCCTCATGGAGACGCTCAAGACCGAGCACGGCCGCCTGGTCGACGAGGTGCGCCGCACGGCCGCGTCGGAGACCGCCGTCAAGCTTGCCGAGCAGCGCCAGGAGCACACGGAGAAGCTCGCGACGGTGAACGCCGAGCTGGGCATCGAGCGCGCTGGGCACGCCGCGGAGAAGGCCCGTGCCGAGCGGCTGGAGGCCGAGGTCATCGCGTTGCGCGAGCGCCTGCAGGAGGCCGACGATGAGCTGACCGTGCAGCGCGGCCAGGTCACGACGTCGCGCGAGGAGGTGTCGAGGCTCAACACGCAGCTGGAGAACGCCGACCGTGAGCGCCGCCAGGCCGTCGAGGCCAAGGGCCGTGTGGACGGCGAGCTGACGACGGTGCGCGGGGAGCTGGGCGAGGTGCGCACGCAGCTGGCGGTGAGCCGCAGCGAGGGTGAGGCCGCGCGTCGACGCGTCGAGGAGCTGACGCACGAGTTGGCCGGCGTCCGGACCGAGGTCACCACGGCGCGGGCCGAGGTCGAGCAGCAGCGGCAGCGCGCGGACCGGGCCGAGGGGGAGCTGACGCGGTCGAAGGACCAGGAGGGCGGCACCACGACGAGGGGTCGAGGCAGCTCGAAATAGTCCGAAAATCGCCCAAAATTTCGCGCGTCCCCGGCTCTCCCAAGGGTAAGCGCACGTCAGAGGCCCGGTCCGTGTTCCTGGACCGGGCCTCTCAGTATCTCAGTACCTACTGACGTACTGGTTTCAGCGGCGACGCTTCACCGCAGTCATGATCGCTTCGTCCAGGGCGTCCCGCAGCTCTTCCGCCTGCTCCAGCGTGAAAGTCCACGGCACCACAGGCAGAGGGTCGCCCTCATCGAATCGCAACGAGATCAACTCCTCGTTGTGAAAGTGGACACCGACATGACACGGCCTACCCGCATCGAGCGTGCACGCCACCCTGCCAAAGAATGAGCCTCCAGTTTGCATGACAAAGCCACCTCACCATTTCCAGTAATTCAGTAAATCATCACGTCAGCACATACTGATGTACTGATTTCATCATTTCGGCAGGATGGGTTTCCTGTCGGTGACCACTCCTGTGTCCAAAATCTGATCGATGTATCGCGCGAGCTGAGAAGCGAACTCGGGGCCCGAGTTGACGCTCACGAAGCCCCGGTTCTGCTTCATCCGGACGGCGCGCGTGCGGGTCTTGCGGTAGCGGGGTTCGTCGCGGGAGGCGAGCAGCATCGCGCCCGCCAGGCCGATGACCTCGGGGTACTGGGAGACCGGACGGCCGCCCTTCACGCGGGGACGGCTGACCTGCCTGGTGACGCCCTGGGCCTTGGACCAGCGGCGGATGGTCTGGCCGACTCGGTCCGCGACCCACGGCATGACCTGCTGTTCTGCGGTCACCTTCTCGAGGGCCCAGTAGCCCCAGAATCGGCCCGGACCCTCGCCCGGCTGCTGCCACGCCTCGGGGACCTTGTGCTGGTACTCCTTGCTGCCCGCGAGGCCGTGCTTCGTGAAGTACACGCCCAGCCTGCGGGGATCGGTGTTGCGCAGGGCCTTGTCGATGTCGACGGCCGTGCCCGCGCCGAGGTGGTTGGAGCGCTGGACGGGGTCCGGGTGGGCCACGATGTCCGCCCACGTGCGGCTCAGCCACTGCTTGAAGTGCAGGCCGTCGATCCGCTTGTGCGGCGGGACCATCATCATGTGGACGTGCGGGGCGCGGCCGTCGTCGAGCCCGTCACAGTGCTCGCACGTGCAGACGTTCGGGATGGTCGTGTTCTTGTGGACGCGACGCTGGAACTCCAGCTTCCAGATGCACCGCAGCGGTTCGCCGTAGGCCCGCTGGTACCGCTTGCGCAGGGCCTTGAGGTGCGCCTTCACCGTCGCGCCGTTCGGGGCGACGCGCAGCCAGCAGCCGGGGTAGGTCACGGTCAGCATGGCCGGGAGGCGCGAGGGGTCCTCGAACATCGGCGTGTAGTCGAGCAGGCCGAGGACCTCAGTCATGTACGAGCGCGACTTGCGCGACCACTCGCTGATCACGCGGGTGGGGATGGGGTCGCCGGGCAGCTCGCCAGGGTGCAGGTCGCACGGCACGGCGCACCGGTCGGTGCACGGCTTGAGGTAGCTGGCGAGCAGGTCCGCGTACCGGCTCTGCTGCTCCAGCGGGACGTGCAGCTGGCGAACGCGGTCGAGGAGCTCCCCCTCGACGATCGTGAGCTCACGCTGGCCGAGGTCGCCCAGGCCCATGCGCTCGATCGCACCCTCGTTCCCCGGCCGGCGTTCTGCTCGGGCGTGGTCCTTTGAGCGGACGGCGACGACACCGGGCCCAATCCGCAGGTACGGCCGCGGACCTTCGGTGAGCACGCCACCCGGTCCGGCCGGCATCGAGGCGCGGGGGAACAGAGCCGCGGCTTCAGCCACCAGCTCAGGCGAGGGGAAGTTCGGGGACCACAGGTCGCCAATGAAGAGATCGGCGTCACCAGTGGTGTTGACATTGGACGGCGTGTCGACCTGAAGCGCTGAATGCGCAAAGGCCGCACCGTCGGCTACAGTAGCCGCAGGCATTCGGTTCCGCTCCTGGCTGAGGAGTTAGCGGGACCGCCGAAATGAAGGGCTCTGGTGCTACCAACACCGGGGCCTTTCGCCTTTTCGGCGGCAAGTTCGGTAACACTTTCGTGGTCGAGGGT
>Ga0070710_10001441_pt1 | contig 11223 bp, 10 predicted proteins | sample LARL52metaG_FD_65454 | JGI IMG/M metagenome (GOLD analysis project Ga0070710, IMG submission 65454) | Corn, switchgrass and miscanthus rhizosphere microbial communities from Kellogg Biological Station, Michigan, USA - LAR L5-2 metaG | ecosystem: Host-associated > Plants > Roots > Rhizosphere ... | reverse complement strand
CCTGACAGCATCACCACGATCCGGTCGCTGATGTCGAACAATTCGTCGAGATCCGACGAGACCAGCAATACGGCGCACCCGCGGTCGCGCGCAGCGCGCAGCGAGCGCCAGACGAAGGCGGTCGCCCCGATATCGAGCCCGCGCGTCGGTTGGGCGGCCAGGATGAGCCGTGCCTGGTCGTCGATCTCGCGCGCGAGGATCACCTTCTGGGCGTTGCCGCCGGAGAGCGAACCCGCTTTCTGTGCGGTGGATGCATATCGCACGTCCCACGCCTTGAGGGCGGCGTCGCTGTCGCGCTGGAGGCGACGCGGATTGATGAACTGGAAGAGAGGCGAGCGCAGCAGCTGGCGCGCCGACCAGTTCTCCCATAGCGCGCTCGACAGGCTGAGGCCCTCGGTGTTGCGCTCGAACGGGATGATGCGCAGCCCCCGACTGCGGCGTTCGCCGAGTGCCACGCCCATCACCGGGGCCTCGCCGAGCTCGATTTCGCCATGCGTCGCATCGACCAGCCCGGCGATGGCCCGCACCAGCGTCCGCTGGCCGTTGCCTTCGACGCCTGCGACGCCGACGATCTCGCCGGGGCGGATGACAAGCGAGACGTCGCGCAGCGCAGGCCCTTCGTTGTCGCCGCGCGTCGCGACATTGCGCAACTCGAGCATGGGAGCGGCTGCAACCGCAGCGTGGCCCGGCTCGCCGCCGCCGCGCCCCGCGCCGACCAGCGCTTTGGCGTCGGCCGGCGCAAGCGCTTGCGCGCTTGCCGAGCCGATGATCTTGTCCGACAGCTGAGCGGAATCAGTCTCTGCGACCGGCAGAGTTGCCGCGATCAGCTTGCCGCCTCGCAGCACGGTCACGGTGTCGGCGATCGCCAGAACCTCGCGAATCTTGTGCAGGATGAGGATGACGGTGACACCGAGCGCTTTGAGCGTGCGAATGCGATCGAACAGTTTCTCTGCGCCGGACGGCGACAGGACCGCGGTCGGTTCGTCCAGGATCAGCACGCGCGCCTCGGTCACCAGGGCGCGGGCGATTTCGACGCCCTGCTGCGTTTCCACCGGAAGGTCGCGAATCCGGCGGCGCATGTCCACGGAAACGTCGAGCGAGGCGAGATGGCTGTTCCATCGTCGCTCGAGCTGGCCACGCGTGAAGACGGAGCGGTTCCCCTGTGCCCCGAACTCCATCGCCTCGCAGACCGTGAAACTCGGCGGCAGGGCGAAGCTCTGGTGCACGAGTTCGACGCCCGCCGCACGCGCGCCCTTCACGCTGCCCGCAGCCACCGGCCTGCCCTGGACGAGCACTTCGCCGGATTGCGGCCGGATGAGACCGGCCACGACCCTGGCGAAGGTGGTCTTGCCCGCGCCGTTCTGCCCCACCACGGCGTGGACCCGACCGGCTTCGAAGCGGAGGCTCACCTGCGAAAGCGCGGTGACCGGGCCGAACGCTACGGAGACGCTTCGGCACTCAAGAGCGGGCTCCTGCATGTCCGTCATGGGTCCGCGATCCGCGTCGAGCTCCTGAAGCGTCCTGGATTACAAAGCAGTGTTGAACGGCACTTTCAGCGAGCCGGCGAGGATCGCGGATTTGGCCTTCTCGATTTGCGGCCAGGCCGCCTTCGCCTTGGCGACAATGTCGGGCGGGCCCTGCTCGACGAAGACCGGCGACAGTACGAAGTCGATCACGCCGGTGCCGAGCCCCGTGGCGACGTGACCGCCGGTCCAGCCAGCGGCGAGGGTGCGCGAGACTTCGTTATAGAGCGACTGGCCGAAGTCGAGTTCCACGAGAGCGATGACAGTCTTGGGCCCGAGCTTGTATTGCGCCGGAGAAACGGCGCTCACCAGGCGGCCCGCGCCTTCGTTCGCCGCGGCGATGATGCCCGCGTCGGTCGCCGCCGAGTCCGTCTGAATATAGTCGACACCTCCCTGATACATCTGGGTGGCGATTTCCTGGCCTTTCGCAGGGTCCTGGAAGGAGCCGGCGAAAGCGGCGTTCAGTGTCGCCGCAGCGTTGACGGACGTCGCGCCCGCCCTGGTTGCGTTGGCATCCGCGTTGAGCGGCGGCAGCGAAATTCCGCCGATATAGCCGAGCTTGCCGGTCTTGGAGATCAACCCGCCGAACAGCCCGGAGAGGTAGCATCCGAGGTAATAGTCGTAGGATACGGTGGTCACATTGGGCAAAGGCGGCGTGATGGGGTCGCCGAACAGCTGGATCCATTTGGTCTTGAGATAGGTCGGCGCGAGCGCCTTGATCGGCTCGCCGACCTCGTTGAACGTCGAGACGACGACCGAGGCGCCGGCCTCGCCGAGCGTGCGGAAGATCGTCTCATAGGTGGCGGGATCCGAGGCGTAGACGATGCGCGTCGCAAAACCCTTTTCCTTGGCGAGCTGCTGGAGCTTGGCGATCATGGAGTCGACCGGGCCGTTGTCGCCGGCCGCCTGTGTGTGGACGAGCGCGACGAGGTCGCCCGCGGCCTGCGCTTCGAACGGCGCGAGCGCGGCCGTCAGGCCGAGCACGGCCGCCGTGCCGCCCTTGAGGACATCGCGTCGCGAAGGATCGTTGAATGCATTTTTCGACAGATCGAAAGACTTGCTCACCGTACTCTCCCTGCATTATGGCGCGCCCCGATCGGCGCGCGTCGGAAAACAACGCACAACGGCGCGGGGGGCGGGCCCGCGCCATGGCGACGACTGCTGAAAAAAGCGCCGGGTTTATGGCTACGGGATTCTCGAGCGCGAGCAACATGTGCGCGCCGACCGGCATGCCGGGAAAACCTCTGCCCCGGCACCGGAAACACCGGCTCAAGGAATTCGAGCTCGAACTGCGGGTCGGCATTGCCAAAGCCGAACGCAACCTCGCCGCACGCGCCCCGCCACTCCGAAGGCAAATCGTCAGGCCAATCCGTGAGGATGATCTCCATCAGCCCGCGCTTGAGCGAAACCGCCATCCGCCACCCCCGTGCCGTTGCCGCTGCGGCGGATTGACAAAAACCTCACCAGAACGTCGACTCTTGTCAAGCTGGATACTGACCAAAACTCAACTTTTCTTATTCAAGTTGTCAGGATTCCCCGCGGCGCTTAAATTGTGCGCCGTACGTCCGGGATTTCATGAGACGGGCAATCGGAAGCCAGCAATCGATGAGCGACCCAGAAAGACCTTCCATTCATCGTATTGTCCCTGTTTCGACGCTCGAGCCGTTGGACCAGCAGCTTTGCTACGAAGCAGCCAAGGTTGCGCGGCATGCGTACGCGCCCTATTCCAAATTTTCTGTTGGGTCTGCTGTGCGCACCGAGCGTGGAGTCTACGTTGGTGCGAACCTGGAAAACGCCTCGTACGGCATCGGGATTTGCGCTGAAGTTTCTGCCGTGACTGCGGCGAATTCAGCCGGCGATTTCAATATCAACGCCATAGCCGTGGTAGGATATCCATCGGACGATCCGGCCAAGGGCATCGACATTGTCGCTCCGTGCGGTCGCTGCCGCCAGGTTATCCTCGAGGCGAGCCAGGCATCTGCCACGGATATTCGTGTCATAAGTTGCAACGGCGATCTCAGCAAATGCAGGGTCTCTTCGGCGTCCGAGCTGCTGCCGGACTCCTTCGGTCCTGCCAATCTGGGCATCGACGTGAATACCCGGGGTAAGAAGTAAGCTCGCGTAGGATCGGCAAGAAAGCGGTGATCGGTCGTCCGCGACCAATCCATGAATCGAACGGCGGATGACGCCGTCGCCGATCCGTCCGACCGGCTGGTGATCAGGCCGATAAGAGCTGGAAGCCGTTGGCTTCGTCCGGTAATCCTCGGCTCGTCGGCAGACTCGGGAAATCCCGCGAATGCGCAAACGTCTTGGCATGATCACGCCATCCTCGAACACCGTGCTCGAGCCCGTCACCTGTACGATGCTCCGCGAGGTTGCCGGCGTGACCGCATCCCTGGAGCGCGACCTGGATGTCATGGTCCTCGATGCGGTCGCCGTTACGCTGTGGCGGACCATGCAGCTCGCCGGCGCCGACCCCAGGACTTTGGCATCCTGGGGACGGCTATTCGGTTCGTGATCGCGTCAGAGAGATCAGGCGAGGGAATTACGGAGCTTGTCGGTGAGTGCGGCGCGAGCTCTGCGCGCGCCAAGCGCTTCCTCCATCTCGACCTTCACGAACCGAACCTGCGTATTGGGCTGCAACTGGCCGATCAGATCCATGTCGGCGGAAATGACCGTTCCGACCATGAAGTAGCCGCCGCCTGAGACCGCGTCACGGTGCAGCACGATCGGCTCGGTGCCACCCGGCACCTGGATCGAGCCGTAGGGGTAGCAGGCATCGGTGATGTTGGAAGGATCGGAGCCCGCGCCGAACGGCGGCTCGCGCGGCACGAACTCGAGCGGCTTGCCGCCCTTGAAGCGGTAGCCGATTCGGTCGGCCTCCGGGGCGACCTTCCAGGTGTCGGCGAAAAATCCGTCGCCGGCGGCGGCCGTGATGCGATGCCAGTAGAGTCCCGGCATGACGCGCACCTCCGTCGGCATCGCTCCGGGCAGGCCGCGCAGGTCTCTTGCGATGGTGCGGCCTTCCTTGACGGACGTGGTGTCACTGCCAACCGGCAGCTCGTCGCCAGCTTCGAGCTTGCGCCCCCTGAAACCGCCGAGCGCGCCCAACGCATAGGTCGAGCGCGAGCCGAGCACCAATGGCACGTCGATGCCGCCGGAGACCGCAATGTAGGCCCGCGCACCCAGCTTGAGGAAATCGAAGGAGAGGATCTGCCCGCGCTTCACCTTGAAGCTCGACCAGGTTTCGCGCGGCGCGCCATCGAGCTTCGGTGGCAGTTCGGCGCCGGTGACTGCAACCGTCGCATCGTCAGTGAACTCGAGCTCCGGGCCCATGAACACGGCTTCCAGCACCGCGGCGCCTTCCGGATTGCCTACAAGCAGGTTGGCGCCGGCAAGCGCGTGACGGTCCATGCCGCCGGAGAGCGGAATGCCGATGTGATAGTAGCCAGGACGTCCGAGGTCCTGGACGGTCGTCGCAAGACCCGGTTTCAATACCTTAATGGCCATGGAGAACGCCCTCCAGCTTGCGATTGTAGGCATCGTTGTCGAGGTTGAACTCGGTCAGCGAGAACGAGACATCGCGGATCACCGGCGAAAAGCGGCCCGCCTCGACATCGGCGACAGCAGCATCATAGGCGTCCCGGTCAATTGGCTTCCATTTCACGATATCGCCCGGCTTGAACAGGCACATGAAATCGCGCAGATAGCTGATCGTCTGGCTCGGATCATAGATCGGCATCGGTGTGATGCCGAACATCTGGTAGCCGCCGGCGCCACGCACCGAGTAGATGCAGCTGAAACAGCCGCCATGCCCGATCGTGAGCTTTGGCGTATCCGTGCGCGGCCGAAGATATTTTGGAGCCTGGATCTGCCGCTTGCGTTCGACCATCTGGTAGAGGAACGGCAGGCCGGCCACGAAGCCGACCATCGAGACAAACCAGGGCGCGCCGGAATGCGCCGCGATGAAGCTGTCAATACCATCGAGGCCGTTGATGCGTGCGGCATATTCGATGTCGGTGCCGCCAGGATCCTGATGCCGCTCGCGAAAACGCATCAGCGTCTCGTGCGTCCACGGATCGTTGTAGAACACGGGGATTTCGATGATCCTGGTCTTGATCACCGGCTCCGACTTCTCGGTTGCGCTATCCAGCCGCTTCAACTCGGCGAGCATGTCGTCGGGCTTGATCTGATCGGGATCGAACTTGATCTGGTACGACGCGTTGGCCGGGCAGATCTCGGATACGCCCTTGATCTTGGCGTCGCGCACCGCATTGGTGATGAACAGGCTCTTGAAGAAGGCCTCGAGCGACATCGCTTCATCCACCTCGGCGAAGATGTGCTCGTCGCCGCCAAAGGAAAATCGGGTTTGCATGGGCTAGCGGCCTCCTGTTGCTGACGGGGCGGATTCTCGTGTGGTGGCGGCAGTGGATTCCGTGGCAGGCCCGCCGCCCGCTGCGGCGAGAGCTTCGGTATGCGAGGCCAGCCATGGCTCGAGCCATGCGGTGTGAAAGCGTCCGGCCTTAACGTCGCCATCGCGCAGCAGCGCCTGGTGCAGCACCTTGGTCGTCGCCAGCCCCTCGATGTTCAGGTCGGCCAGCGCCCGATCGAGGCGCTGCATGGCGCTCGGCCTGTCCTCGTCGTGGACGATCAGCTTGCCGAGCAGGCTGTCGTAGAACGGCGGCACGGTATAGCCGGCATAGAGCATGCTGTCGAAACGCACGCCGTCGCCACCGGGAATGCTGAGCGCGGTGACGGTGCCGGGGTTCGGCAAGAAGCCCTTTGCCGGGTCCTCGGCGTTGATGCGGACTTCGATCGAATGACCGTTCACCCGCACCTGATCCTGGCGGATGCGCAACGGTTCGCCGCCGGCGATGCGGATCATCTCGCGCACCAGGTCGATCCCGGTGATCATTTCCGTGACGGGATGTTCGACCTGGATGCGCGTGTTCATCTCCAGAAAGTAGAATTCGTGGCTGCGGTCGTCGTAGAGATATTCGAGCGTTCCGGCGCCGCGATAGTGTACTGTCCTGGCCAGCGCCACGGCGGACGCGCAGAGCTTTTCGCGGATCTCCCGGCTCAGCGACGGTGAGGGCGCTTCCTCCCAGACTTTCTGGCGCCGGCGCTGCAGCGAGCACTCGCGTTCGAAGCAGTGGATGACGTCCCGTCCATCGCCCAGCACCTGCACCTCGATGTGCCGCGCTCCCTCGACCAGCTTCTCGACGTAGAGACCGCCGTCGCCGAAGGCGGCGAGCGCTTCCGCCTGCGCCTGCGGCATCAGATGATGAAACTCCTCGGCCGTCCGCGCGATGCGGATGCCACGCCCGCCGCCGCCGGCGGCCGCCTTGATCATGACGGGAAAGCCGGTCTGCTCGACCAGGGCAAAGGCGGCATCGGCAGACTCCAGGCGTCCTCGGCTACCCGGGACGGTCGGAACGCCCGCGGCGGCGGCAGCTTCGCGCGCGGCCACCTTGTCGCCCATCAGGCGGATCGACTGCGCCGTGGGCCCGACGAAGATGAGACCTGCCTGTTCGACGGCCGCGGCGAATCCGGCATTTTCAGCCAGAAATCCATAACCTGGATGGATGGCGTCGGCACCGCTCGCCTTGGCCGCGTCGAGGATGGCCCCCTGGTTGAGATATGATTTCGACGCCTGTGGCGGACCGATGTCGATGGCCTCGTCGGCGAGCCTCACCGCGAGCGAATCCCTGTCGGCCTTGCTATGGACCTGCACGGTCGCAAGGCCGAGTTCGCGCGCGGCGCGGATGATGCGCACGGCGATCTCGCCACGATTGGCTATCAGCAGCTTTCGGATCGTCATCGGCGGCCCGAGGGACCTAGACTTCGACTTCGGCGATCGGCTGACCGGCCATGATCGCGTCCTCGTTCTCGGCAAGGAATCGCACGATCCTCCCGGTCACGCCCGCCTTGACCTCATTGAAGGACTTCATGACCTCCACGAGCCCGATCGTGTCGCTCTCCGCGACCGCATCGCCGTCGGACTTGTAGGCGGGCTTGTCGGGTGCCGGCTTGCGATAGAAGATACCGGGTAGCGGCGAAAATATCTGCTGTGTGGCCATGGCTTCCTCGTGATGAATTGGCTTCGCCGCGTCAGCGCGCGCTCAGATGGGGGCGTACGGCCTCGCGAACGGCCTGCGCAATCGCCACCGCATTGGGTGTGTCGGAGTGGATGCAAATGGAATCGGCGCCGACCGTGACGTCGTTCCCGGCCACCGAACGGGTCTTGCCTTCGTTGACCGCCCTCGCGCAGCGCGTTGCTGCGTCGGCCGGGTCCTTGGCCTCATGCTCCCTGGTGATGATGAGACTGCCGTCGGCGTTGTAGTCGAGATCGGCATAATACTCGGCGACGAAGGTGTGACCGCGACGCTCATAGACCTTCTGATGCAGCGTTCCTTTCATGCCGAGCAGCGGCACCCTGTAGACGTCGGCCGCATCGGCCACGGCTTCCGCGATCTCTTCGTTCCGCGATGCCATGCCGTAGAGCGCACCGTGCGGCTTGATGTGGTTGAGAACCAGGCCTTCGGCATCGAGAAATGCCTTCAGTGCGCCGATCTGATAGAGCAGGCAGTTGGCCAGCTCCTCGCGACTGATCTTCATCTCTCTCCGGCCAAAACCCTGCAGGTCCGGCAAGGAGGGATGGGCGCCGACCTTGACGCCGAACTGCTTGGCCAGCTGCACGGTCTTGCGCATGTGATTGAAATCGGACGCATGGAAGCCGCAGGCGACGTTGGCCACGTCGATGTGAGGCATCAGGCTCCTGTCATCGCCCATCTTGTAGAGGCCGAAGGCCTCGCCCATGTCGCAGTTGATGACGACCATCTCGTGCTGTCCCTTTCCCGGCTGGTGTATCGGACGATAGGTACGGCGGCCCCCGATGTAACGGCATCCGGGGGCCGCGTTGTCACCTCACTTGGAGACCAGATAGTCGACCGGGATCTTTTCCGAGATCGTCCACTGATCGACGACCTTCGGCTTACCGGCCTCGGTGTCGACGATCAGGTAGCGGCCCTGGTTCTGGTGATGGATATCCTTGTTGAACGTGCGTGGTCCGAACAGCGTCGCCTCGTTGTTCATCTTCTCGAGCTCGGCCACGACCGCCGCCGCATCCGTCGTCTTGGCGCGCTCGACCGCCTTCGCCCAGACATCGATCAGGACATATCCGGGATAGACATATTGGCTCGAAGGATCGCCGCCGGTGACTTCCTTGTACTTCTTGTTGAACTCGTTGACCTTCGGATTCGGATCGTCGCCATAGACCGAGCCCTGTACCGGCACGTAGAAGTTCGACAGGTCCGGCACTGCATTGAGCCAGTAGCTGCCGTCGACGCCGGAGCCGTTGAGGATCATCGACTTGATGCCGGCGGCGCGGATCTGCTTGATGGCGGACACGGCTCCCGGCATCATCGTGCAGAGCATGATGGCGTCTGGTTCTTTCGGCAGGCTCTTGATGCGCGTGATCTGCGAGGCGATCGAGGCGTCGTCGTTCTTGAACGTGTCGCTGCCGGCGAGCGCCGCCTCCTTCAGGCGCGGCAGCATCCAATCGAAGCCGTCGCAAATACCCTTGTTGTAGACCGTCCAGCTGTCGAGCAGCCGGTAGAAACTGCGGGCATTCTTCTTGGTGTAGGCCCACTCGGCCATCGTCGCTCCCTGCACGGCCGCGAGCACCGAGCCGGAGAAGGAGAAGGGACCGACGCCGGGGATGCCGGCCTTGATCGATTCGGCGCACAGGAAGAAGGACACCTTGCCGGCCGCCTGCGCCTGCAGCGCGGCGGGAGCGCCGAAGTCGTAGTCGCAGGAGACCACGACGATGTCCGCGCCCTGATCGAGCACGGCTAGCCCGGCCTTGGCGCCCTCGGCCTGGTCGGTCTTGGTGTCGGCAAACACGGCCTTGATCTTCTTGCCGAGCAGGCCGCCGGCCTTGTTGATCTCGTCGATGCGGATCAGCGCCGCATCCTGCGCCGGCTTGTCATAGGCCTGCATGAAGCCGGATGCAGCGGTGGCGAATCCCACGACGATCTCGTCGGCGGCGCGTGCCGGCGTGAACGCCAGTGCGGTCGTACCGGCCAGAATTCCAAGTACTCTCGTCAAACGCATGACCCACTCCTCCAATTGTACATCGAACGTCAATTCAGTTCCTTCAGCGCCGTCTGCGCAGGTCGTGCGAAGCGCCGCTGAAGCAGCCATCCGCCCACGGAGAATTCCCGGTTGCGGGTGAGACCGGTCGGCAGGTACATCAGGATCGCGATGGTGATGATGCCGATTGCGATCTCCTGGACGCCATTTGGCAGCGCAATGCTGAGACCGCCGAGGCTCACGCCCTTTTCCAGGTTGCGAAACAGCTCGATCAGCACCGAGAGGACGACGACGCCGGTCACCGCGCCGCTGAGGCTGTACATGCCACCGACCACCAGCATCGACAGCGCAATGAAGGTCGTGCGCAGATAGAATGCGCCCGGATTGACGATGCTGAGAAAATGCGCATAGGCCGCGCCGGCCAGTCCGATGATGAAAGCCGAGACGACGAAGGCGATCAGCCGCTCGCGGACCATGTCGATGCCCGATGCGCTCGCCGCCACGGCCTCGTCGCGGGTGGCGCGAAGCGCGAGGCCGGAGCGCGAGATCGAATATAAATAGGCGATGACGATGGCGAAGGCGGCGCCCAGCCACCCGGTCCAGATCGTCATGGTGGGCGGGATGCCGACGATCGATCCCTGTCCGCCGGTCACCGAGTCCCAGTTGGAATAGACGTTGTTGACGACGCCGAGCAGGCCGAAGGTGGCAATCGAGGCGGCGATCCCCGACAGGCGCATGATGACGCGCCCAACGATGAGCGCGAACAGCGCCGCGAACGCGCCGGAGATCGGGGTCGCCGCCCACATCGGCAATTGCGTGTGCAGAAGCCAGGCTGGCAGTCCCTTCAGCGTGATCGATTTCATCACCGGCGGGATGGTCAGCCAAGCCGTCATGTAGGCCCCGAGGCACATGAAGCTGATGTGCCCGAACGACAACAGGCCGGAATTGCCGACGAAGACGTAGAGCCCGACCACCACCATGATGTTGATGAACATCTCGACCGCGGTGCGGTTGAGCGGCCGGCTGCCGAACTGGTAGGTGAGGGCCGCGATGGCGAGCAGGGCCAGCATCAGAATGATCGGTGTGGTGATCGTCTGCCGGATGATCGAGCGCCGCTGCGACATGGTCATACTCGCTGCCTGGCAGATCTGGGGGCGAACAGGCCTTGCGGGCGCACCAGCAGCACGACGATCACGGCGCCGTAGACGAAAGCATCGCGAAAAACGCGGGCGTCATGCGGCAGGGTCGCCTGAAAGACGACGCTGGCCGCACCAATCAGGAAGCCGGCGGCGACGGCGCCCGGCACGCTGCCGAGGCCTCCGATGACCGTTGCGATGAAGGCAATCAGCATGACATTGGCGCCCATGCCGATGTCGGCGGTGCCGGAGTTGGTGGCCAGGATCAATCCGATCGCGGCCGCCAGCATGCCGCTGATGGCGAAGGCCAGCAGGATCACGGCATTGGCGCGCACCCCGAGCATCCGCGCCATGGTGAAATTCTCGGCGGCGGCGCGCATCTCCAGGCCATAGCGCGTGCGCTTCAGGAACAGCACGAGGACCGCCAGGACGGCGAGCGTGATGACGATGGTGACGACCTGCAGCATCGG
>Ga0070710_10001434_pt1 | contig 11262 bp, 8 predicted proteins | sample LARL52metaG_FD_65454 | JGI IMG/M metagenome (GOLD analysis project Ga0070710, IMG submission 65454) | Corn, switchgrass and miscanthus rhizosphere microbial communities from Kellogg Biological Station, Michigan, USA - LAR L5-2 metaG | ecosystem: Host-associated > Plants > Roots > Rhizosphere ... | reverse complement strand
TCAAGCCTCTCACGATGCGGGGCTTTTGGTTGGGCCACCCTGAAATTGCGTCCAAGATTGCGCCAGCAGTTGTGCAGGCGGCGTCGATGATCGCCTCCGGCCGGGTGCACATACCAGTGGCCGCGACCTACCCCCTCTCCTCCATTAAAAAAGCTGTCGCGCATGCGCAACGCGGCGGAAAAATCCTTCTGGACGTTGCTGGATCCACCTGATCTCGGAATGGGTTTTCGATATGGCCACCACGATTAAGATCAACGGCGTCGATCGGACGGTCGATGTCGACGGCGACACCCCGCTCCTCTGGGTGTTGCGCGACGTGCTCGGTATGACCGGCACGAAGTTCGGCTGCGGCATGGCGCTGTGCGGCGCCTGCACCGTGCATGTCGACGGCGCCGCAACCCGGTCCTGTATCACTACGATCGACAGCGTCGGCACCTCCGAGATTACGACGATCGAGGCAATCGGCGCGACACCGGCGGGCGCCAAAATCCAGAAGGCCTGGCTCGACCGCGAGGTCGTGCAATGCGGCTACTGCCAGTCCGGCCAGATCATGTCCGCCTCGGCACTGCTTGCCAGCAATCCGCATCCGACGGATTCCGATATCGACGATGCGATGTCCGGCAACATCTGCCGCTGCGGCACCTATGTCCGCATTCGCGAAGCGATCAAAGAGGCCGCGCAATCGAGCGGACAGAGGGGCTGACAATGATCCCCGATCACCTCACCCGACGCGGGTTCCTGCAGGCCGGAGCGGCCGCTGGCGGCGGTCTGATGCTGAGCCTGAGCCTGCCGTTCGCTAATGGCGAAGCCGAGGCGGCCGGCGCCGATGGCTTCGCGCCCAATGCCTTCATCCGCATCGCAGACGATGGGCAAATCGTCCTGACCATGCCCTATGTCGAAATGGGGCAGGGCTCATATACCGCGATCCCGATGCTGATCGCCGAAGAGCTGGAGGTCGACCTGAAGCAGGTGCGGCTGGAGCATGCTCCGCCCGACGAAAAACTCTACGGAAATCCATCGCTGGGCGGCGTTCAGGCAACGGGCGGCTCAAACGCGATACGCGGGGCGTGGAAGCCCCTGCGTCAAGCAGGTGCGACCGCGAGAACCATGCTCGTGTCGGCGGCGGCAAAGCGCTGGAATGTCGATCCGGCGTCGTGCCGCGCGCAAAGCGGCGAAGTGCTTCACGCGCCGACGGGGAGAAGCATCAAATATGGCGAACTTGCCGCCGATGCCGCCCGCACGCCGGTCCCCGAAAGCGTAGCGCTCAAGCGGCCGGAGGATTTCAGGCTAATCGGCACGCCGGCCAAGCGTCTGGACGCACCGGCAAAGGTCGATGGGACGGCCGTCTATGGCATCGACGTTCGGCCGCCAGGCGTGAAGATCGCAACCCTCGCACAATCGCCGGTCTTCGGGGGCCGGCTGAGGAGCGTCGACGACACGGCGGCCAAGGCCGTCAAGGGCGTGCGTCAGATCGTGCGGCTCGACGACGCCGTCGCTGTCGTGGCCGACCACATGGGCGCCGCGAAGAAAGGGCTGGCGGCGCTGAATATCGAATGGGACGACGGTCCACACGCCAAGCTCAACTCAGAAGAGATCGTCGCCGAGCTCGAAAAGGCAACGCTCAATTCAGGGCCGGTTGCGCAGCACATCGGCAATAGCGATGAGGCCATGGCGAGCGTCGTCACCAAGGTCGAGACGACTTACCAGGTTCCGTTCCTCGCGCACGCGACAATGGAGCCGATGAACTGCACGGTCCATGTGCGCACGGACGGCTGCGAAGTCTGGGTCGGCTCCCAGGTCGTCGCGCGAGCCCAGGCGGCAGCTGCGAAGACTGCCGGGCTGCCGCTGGACAAGGTCGTGGTCCACAATCATTTGATCGGCGGTGGCTTTGGCCGGCGGCTCGAGATCGATGGCGTCATTCGCGCTGTCCAGATTGCGCAGCATGTCGACGGCCCGGTCAAAGTCGTCTGGACGCGCGAGGAAGACATCCAGCACGACATGTACCGCCCCTATTTCTTCGACCGAATTTCTGCCGGCCTTGATGAGAAGGGAATGCCGGTCGCGTGGAACCATCGCTTCGCAGGCTCCTCGATCATCGCGAGATGGCTTCCGCCAGTGTTCAAGAATGGTCTCGACCCCGACACCACGAATGGCGCGATCAATCTGGTCTATGCCCTCCCGAACATGCACGTCGAGTATCTGCGGGTAGAGCCTCCGGGCATTCCGACGGCGTTCTGGCGCAGCGTCGGGCCGTCGCACAATGTTTTTGTGACCGAAAGCTTCATCGACGAACTGGCCGCGGCGGCGAGGCAAGATCCAGTCGCCTATCGGCGGGCCCTGCTAGACAAGTCGCCCCGCGCCAAAGCCGTCCTCGAGCTTGCCGCGGAAAAGGCCAGCTGGGGGCAGCCCTTGCCTAAAGGGATCGGCCGTGGCGTCTCCGTCCAGTTCGCCTTCGCGACCTATATGGCGCAGGTTGCCGAAGTCGAAGTGTCCAAGGACGGCACAGTTCGCGTGCGGCGCGTCGTCTGCGCGGTCGATTGCGGCACCGTCGTCAATCCCGACACCGTCCAGGCGCAGATTCAGAGCGCGATCATCTTCGGCATCACGGCGGCGCTCTATGGCGAGATCACCCTTAAAGACGGCCGCGTCGAACAGACCAATTTCGACACCTACCAGGTCCTGCGCATGAACGAGGCGCCGGCCATCGAGGTCCACATCGCCCAGAGTTCCGAGCCGCCGGGCGGGATGGGCGAGCCCGGGACTTCGGCCATCGTTCCCGCAGTGACCAACGCGATATTTGCGGCAACTGGCAAGCGCCTGCGCAAGCTGCCGATCGACACCACCGCGTTGAGACAGCCCGCGTGAACCGAACACCGTCGCGATGCGCAAGGAGCAACAAACGGTAAACCCAAGGGACCCACAGCGCTATGGCACGGCCTTGCTGGTGTGAGCCTGCGACCGATAGCGGGTCGACAAGGTGCGATCGGCTGCGTTCGTCGCCGACCACACCTTCCCCCTCAAAAGAAGATGCTGACGTTTTTGGCCAACAGTACGTTCTGGTCGAGGATCAGTTTGCGGCGGGCGATCTTCCGAGTGCCATCGGCCAACCGCAGGACATCCCGCCTTGCACCGATGTAGAAGTCCTGCTCGGTCTCGGATCGGTTCCGGTAGACGATGAAATTGGAGTGCACCTTGAGTTCGGATTCCGCGTCGCCTGGCTCGATCTCGATATTGGCGAGCAAGTGGCGGGTGCGCGATGGAGGGTCCTCCGCCCAGGCCATGCCCGTATCCAGCCGCGCGACACGCGCGCTGAGCGTCTGCTTGTCCTCGTCGAGGATGGCAAGCTCGACGTCTTCGGCCCAATCCTCCTCGACCTCCCGGTCGAGATCGAGCGTCGCTATGGCTTTGCTCGATTTGGGATAGCGATTGCGTCTCCCGGCCATCCAGTAGCGCACGTCATCGGTAAAAAGTTCCAGCCATTCATGAAACCGCCGCTCGTCCAACAACCGGGCTTCACGATAGAGGAACTGCTCTACCTCACGGATGGTCGCTTCACGCATGGCTCGCTCCCGCCGGTGAATTTGCGGGCGGCATTTCAGCCCAGCTCCCACCCGTCATGAGCTGCGCCCAGCGCCCGTAAAACTGGCGATGGTTGCTCTCGCTCATGCGAAAGTCACTGACCCAACCCTGGAGGCTGTCATCGAACCGCTCGTGCCCCAGTCCCATCTGCGTGTTCAATAGAGACCGCCGCGACACCACGCCGCGACAAGTGCGCGTGCACTCTTGCCAATTGTCCATATCGTCCTGCTCGAAGGTGCCGGCAGGGCTGAAGCCTCGGACGCCGGCCAATCGGATCGCTTCCTTGACATGTGGCGGCGCGGCTTTGTCGATGTAAATCCACGACCAGACCTCGGTCTTTTCAGGCCCTCGCGGATGCCAGACGCGCAATGTGCGCGAGGTGGCGCGCAGCATCGAGAAATTGGGGAACATCGTGCCGACAAATGGGTTGACCAGAGCTGAACGCAGCCCCAGGCGCCTCTCGACTTCCGCACGGATCTGCTGCTCGTAATCGAGGATCTCGGGCACCGGAGGATCGCTCGAGTCGTTCGGGCCAAAACAAATCACGACGTGGCCGTTGCCCGGGGACACCATGGTTCCGGCGGTACCCGGTTTGGTCGACACCCCCGAGCTGAACGCAGTCTCGATCGCCGAGAGATGGCTCCATTGCACATGATAGAGATCGCCGCCAAAGTTCTCGGCGGGGAACTTCCAGTTGCACGGCGTTACCCATTTATGGGGGCCGATGACCTCGATGCCGCCCTCGCGACGGTCGAAAAACGCATCCAGATACCAAGTCATTTCCCCGAGGTATTCGCGCAGCGACGGCGCCTCCGGGTCAAAGGTGGCAAACACCAGCCCCTTGTAGCTGTCCAATTGCGCCACCGCGGTGAGACCCCAGCGCTCCCGCTGCAATTCGCCGTGATAGGCTTCCTTGAGGTACGGCACGCCGACCAGCCGCCCATCATTGCGATACGTCCAGCCGTGATAAGCGCAGGTGAAGGTCGCGGCGTTGCCGGCATCGGCGCGGCACAAGCGGTTGCCGCGATGCCCGCAAACATTCAAGAAGGCGCGCACCCGGCCCTCGTTATCGCGCATCACCAGCACCGGGTCCTCGCCCATGTAAGTTGTGAAGAAGTCACCCGGCCGTGGGATCTGGCTCTCGTGGCATAAAAACAGCCAACAGCGGGCGAATATCTGCTGCAATTCCTGCTCGTAGATCTCCGGCTCGATAAAGATCCGGCGCCCGATGAGTCCGCGTTTGGCATCCACCAGACCAGCGATATCTATCCCCATAAGACGCTCCGAGAGGTTCGATGCCGGGTATCTGGATGATGCGAGCTACGACATCATTTCAGTATCGAGAATCGCGTTACGGTCGTAACGCAGTTAGGCCTCCGGTTTCGGGCGACTGTGCAATGCGAGCGGCCATCGTAGCTTCGGCACATCGGTCGTCAGGCGGCGTAGGTTATGATTGAGCTGTCAACATTGCGGCTGTTGCGGAGCTTGCTCAATGTGCCGTTCCAAAGCTCGATCCGGGCTTGGATACTGGTGCATGCGGCGCGCCGAGCTCGCTCTTCCCTATGCGGCGAGTTCGCGAGCAGATCTTCGAGCAGCTCACGCCCCTTCGGACCATGACTGTCGCCGTCGAGTTCGATGTGCCGATCGATGTAGTAGATGAAATGACGCAAGCGATCGTTGTCGTGTTTTGCGTCATAGAGCGTATCGAGAAGCCGGCGGAACATCTCCGGGATGATGTCCTCGCGGCCGTAGAAGAACGCCGCCAGGACCTCTTCCGTCGAGCCGGAATTGGCGAGCGCCATCGTATGCGCAACAAAGGTTTGCACATGGGTCGGTGCACCGATTCGCGCCAGGGCTGCTTCGACCGGTACGCCGACCAACACAAGCGAACGGAACTTCTCGAACTGGCGCGTGCTGGCGCCGATGTCCCGCATGGAACGGAGGTAGAGAGCGAGATGGCTGATATAGGAGCCATCGGGACCGACATCCGTCTCTTCGCCGATCACGATGTCATTGATTAGGCGCGCGGCCTTTGCATTGTCTGCCGGGAACCACGGCACTGTAATGCACGTCATGTCTTGCTGAAGGCGCTTCAGCAGCGACATGAAATCCCAGACCGCAAAAACGTGATCCTCCATGAAGCGCCTGAGATCGGCAACGGAAGCGACGTGTGTGTAAATAGGATGGTCCAGCAACGCTGCACGAAGGCTGCAAAGGCGGTCATTGTCGTATTCCGACATGTTTTAATGCTCCGGGTTCAAGGGTGACTCCGGGGTGCCCACCGACGGCTTCGGTGCCCGGTCCATAAGTTCGCATCGGGAAATACGGGCGGAGCGGGCGCTTCTCAATCGCTCCGAATTTGATGTGGAGATGAGGGCAATTCATGAATACCGCCGCACCGGGAAGCGTTCACCCGGGGGAGGCGTGCGGCTATAGCGCTGCTCGGCGCGTTCAATCGGCGGCGAATGGGTTCTCGAGCAAGCCTTCGGCCGGTATCGATCCGCGGGCGCTGCGGAGCAGGTCGATCAGGGCGCGCAGCGCGACCGGCACTTGCCGGTGGCCGGGATAGTAGAGGAAGAGCCCGTCGAAGGAGGGCGACCAGTCCTCCAGCACGCGAATCAGCTGCCCCGAGCGCAGGAACGGGTCGGCGACGGCTTCAGCCGCGTAGGCGATTCCCAGCCCGTCGACGGCCGCGCGAACCGCCAAATCTGTATCGTTGACGATGATCCGGCCATCCACCGAGATCTGCTCTGACTTGCCGTCCCGCTCGAATGGCCACTCGAACATGGCGCCGCTCGCCGCCCGGCGATATTGAACGCAGCTGTGGCGGGCGAGGTCATCGGGCGTGCGCGGCGGGCGCCGCCGTGCGAAGTACCCCGGCGCGCCGACCACGGCCACTCTCATCGGACCCATGACCCGAACGGCGATCATGTCCGCGGCCGCCCAGTCTTTTGGACCGATCCCGGCATCGAAACCTTTCGCAACGATGTCGCCCGGCGCCGCATCGGCGTGGACTTCGAGTTGGACGTCGGGAAAGGTCGACAAAAAGCGCGCCCAGACGGGGGCGATGACCGCTGCGCCGGCGAGATAGGTCACGTAGAGGCGCAGGCGCCCGAAGGGATGGCCCTGCTCGCCCTTGAGGTCGTCCAGCGCGCGAGAGATCTGCTCGACCGCCGGCCGAGCCCGGTCGAGCAGGCGCAGACCCGCATCGGTGAGCGAGACGCTCCGCGTCGTGCGGTTCAGCAAGCGGACCGCAAGACGTTCCTCGAGCTGCCGCATGGTGTGGCTGAGTGCCGAAGGGGTGACGCCGATATGCGACGCCGCCGCCCTGAAGCTGAGATTGTCGGCGACGGCAACGAAGGCTGTCAGATCGGCGAGGTCGGCGCGGCGCATTGCTGAATTCCTCTCAGCACCCAATGCAACAAATATCCGATCTGATTTGGGTCGTTGATCAACACATGGAAGCTTCAAAAGCCGCGTTCGGCTGTCACAGAAGCGTGATGGGCGGCCGCTGCAAATGGAGTTATCGATGCAACAGTCAAACGAACATAAGGCCGCCCCTAAGAACGGAAGGGTCCTGGCAATCGCAGCTGCTCTGCTGTGCGCAACCGCTCTCAGTCAGCCAAATCTCGCCTACGCTGGACATGGCGGGGGCGGGGGTTTCCATGGCGGGGGCGGAGGTTTCCATGGCGGAGGCGGAGGGTTTCATGGCGGGGGCGGGGGTTTCCATGGCGGCGGGTTTCACGGCGGCGGATTTGGTGGCTTCCATGGCGGAGGATTTGGCGGGTTTCACGGTCGCTTCGCCGGTATGCACAATGGTTTTGGCGAGCGGCACGAGGGTTTCCGCGGCGGCTTAGGATTCGGTCTCTATGAATATCCCTATGGATGGGATTACTACCCAGACTATAGCTATTATGGCTACAACCAACCCTACTCCTCGCAGACCTGGTACTACTGTTGGGATCCTGCTGGCTATTATCCTTATGTGACGCAGTGCAATACGGGCTGGCAGGCGGTTCCAGCCAGCTAATCGCATTATTGGGCAGCGATGGGGTGCTTGCGGGTGCTTGCGAGCATGCCAATATGAGGCTTGTTGAGACCCCGACGCTGACGTTGACGTGAGCGCAAAGGGGCAGTGCAGCGGATGCGCTTGATCGTGAGCTAGTTGGCGGTGGTTGCGCCCAACCGTCGCACCTGCGGATGAAGTGCCGATCAAGATCCCATATTGCTGCTATGACCGATATGTTAGAATCGTTCCAGAGCCCCATCCGCGGGCACCGCCGTTACCTGCTCGCCAGCCTGGCAATTTTGATCGCCGCGTGGGGCGGTTACGTCGGCTGGCAGCATCGTGCGACAGCCAAAATTGCGGCGGCGACAGCATCTGCGCCTTCGCCGGCGATCCCGGTGTCGGTCGCCCCCGCGCAGCGGCGCGATGTCCCCATCTACCTTACCGGTCTCGGCACGGTGCAGGCGTTCAACACGGTCACCGTCAAGACGCGGGTCGATGGCGAGCTGGTAAAGGTCGCGTTCACCGAAGGTCAGGACGTCAAGGCGGGTGATCTCTTGGCGCAGATCGATCCGCGTCCCTTTCAGGCCACGTACGATCAGGCGGTCGCCAAAAAGGTGCAGGACGAAGCCAATCTCGCCAACGCAAAACTCGACCTGCAGCGCTTCAGCGATCTTGCAACGCGCAACTTCGCCCCAAAACAGCAAGTCGACACGCAGCGCGCTACGGTAACCCAGCTCGAAGCACAGATCCGCGGCGACGAGGCAGCGATCGACAGCGCGAAAACGCAGCTCGACTACACGACGATTACCTCGCCGCTCACCGGCCGGACCGGCATCCGCCTCGTCGACCAGGGCAACATCGTGCATGCAACCGATGCGACCGGCCTTGTCGTCGTCACCCAGCTCCAACCGATTTCCGTCGTCTTCACCTTGCCGGAGAGTGAGCTCGCGTCGGTCCAATCGGCATTGAAGTCCGGTCCTGTCCGCATCTTCGCCATGGACCGCGACAACGATCGGCAGCTGGCCGAAGGCACGATTGCAGTTCTCGACAACCAGATCAATCAGACCACCGGCACGATGCGCATTAAAGGCACTTTCCCCAATAAAGACGGCGCGCTATGGCCGGGCGAGTACCTCAATATCCGCCTCCTCACGCGCACTGCCCCGAATGTGGTGACCGTGCCGTCGAGCGCGCTGCAGCGCGGGCAGAACGGCTATTACGCCTATGTCCGACAGCCCGACAGTACTGTCGTAGCGCGGCCTCTCAAAGTCGGTGAGGTCAGCAACGGCGTCGCCATCGTCGATGATGGCGTGGCAGCCGGAGAACAAGTCGTGACGGCCGGGCAATACCGCCTGCAGCCCGGCGCTCGCGTCGAAGTGAACAGCCCCGCCGCCAAGAGCTGACCTCCGGCGCTCGTTCCCGCGCGCAAAAGGAACACGAAAATGAACCTTTCGAGCGCGTTCATCGCGCGGCCGATTGCGACCTCGCTGCTGATGGCTGGGATTCTACTGGTCGGTGCGGCGGCCTACCCACTCCTCCCGGTCGCGCCGTTGCCGCAAGTCGATTTTCCGACGATCCTGGTCACGACGCAGCTACCCGGCGCCAGCCCCGAGATCATGGCGTCCTCGGTCACCCAGCCGCTGGAGCGGCAGTTCGGGCAGATCCCGGGCGTCACGCAGATGACGTCGAGCAGCGCGCTCGGCAACAGCTCGATCACGGTCCAGTTCGACCTGTTGCGCAACATCGACGGCGCGGCGCAGGATATCCAGACGGCGATTAACGCGGCGAGCGGGCAGCTGCCGAAGAACCTCCCGTCACCGCCGACCTACCGGAAGGTCAATCCGGCGGACTCGCCAATCCTCGTCCTCGCTCTGACCTCGGACACGGTCCCGATGACCGAGGTGGACGATTACGCCGAGAATATCCTCGACCAGCACATCAGCCAGATCTCGGGCGTCGCCAACGTGGAGATCGGGGGTCAGCAAAAGCCGGCCGTGCGCATCCAAGTTGACCCCGCGAAGGTCGCTTCCTTCGGCCTCTCGCTCGAGGATCTGCGCGGGGTGATCGTCAACGCAACCACGGTCAGCCCGAAGGGGACCATCGACGGGAAGACCCGGACTTTCACGATCTACGATAACGGCCAGATGCTGAACGCCGCGCCGTGGAACGACGTCATCGTCGCCTACAAGAACGGCGCTCCGGTGCGGATCCGCGACATCGGCCACGCCATAGACGCGCCGGAAAATACGCGCCTTGCGGCCTTTGCCAATGGCAAGCAAGCAATTCTGCTGCCGATTTTCAAATTGCCGGGCGCCAACGTCATCCAGACCGTCGATAGCATCAAGGCCGCGTTGCCGCAGCTGCGGGCGGCGATTCCGCCGGCGGTCAAGGTCCAAGTGCTGAGCGACCGCACGCAAACGATCCGCGCCTCGGTCGCCGACGTTCAGTTCACATTGCTGCTCACGATCGCTCTCGTCGTCGCGGTCATCTTCATTTTCCTGCGCAGTCTGTGGGCGACAATAATCCCGAGCGTCGCCGTGCCGTTGGCGCTCGTCGGCACTTTCGCGATCATGTACGTGCTGGGCTACAGCCTCGACAATTTGTCGCTGATGGCGCTGACGATCGCGGTCGGTTTTGTCGTCGACGACGCGATCGTCATGCTCGAGAACATCGACCGCCATCTCGATGATGGGCTGAGCCCGATGGAGGCGGCGATCAAAGGCGCCGGTGAGATCGGCTTTACGATCGTGTCGATCAGCCTCTCGCTCGTCGCCGTGTTCATTCCGCTATTCCTGATGGGCGGGATCGTCGGCCGGCTGTTCCGCGAGTTCGGGATCACCGTATCGGTAACAATTCTCGTTTCGATGCTGGTCTCGCTGACCCTGACGCCGATGATGTGCTCGCGCTTCCTGCGCAGCAAGCACCAGGTCCGGCACGGCCGCCTCTATGCGCTGTCGGAGCGGGGCTTCGACCTTCTCCTCGCCGGCTACCGCAAGAGCCTCGATATTGCGCTCCGCCACCACCGGACGACCTTTGCCGTTTTTGTCGCTACATTGGTGGCGACCGGTTATCTGTTCGTCGTCATCCCGAAGGGCTTTTTCCCGCAGCAGGATACTGGGCTCATTATCGGCACCTCGGAGGCTGCCCAGGACATTTCGTTCGCCGACGCGGTGCGCCGCCAGCGCGCGCTCGCGGACATCGTCATGAAGGATCCCGCTGTTGCCACCGTTGGCATGAGCCTCGGCGCCAACGGCACGCAGACGCAAAACAACGGCCGCCTCTTCATCACTCTGAAGCCGCGCAATCAGCGCGACGTTTCGGCCGACGAGGTCATCCGGCGGCTGCGGCCGCAGCTCGCCAAAGTCGAAGGCGCCGCACTGTTTCTGCAGGCGGCGCAGGACATCAATATCGGCGGGCGCCCGACGCGAACGCAGTATCAGTACACCCTGCAGGACGCCAATCTCGACGAGCTGAACCAGTGGTCGTCGAAGATCTTCGACAAAATGAAGACGTTGCCTGAGCTGCGTGACGTCGCGACCGACCAGCAGACCGGCGGCGCAACCTTGACCCTGACCATCGACCGGGACCAGGCGGCGCGCTTCGGCATTCAGCCGCAGCTGATCGACGACACCCTCTACGATGCGTTCGGACAGCGTCAGGTGACGCAGTATTTC
>Ga0070710_10001433_pt1 | contig 11266 bp, 6 predicted proteins | sample LARL52metaG_FD_65454 | JGI IMG/M metagenome (GOLD analysis project Ga0070710, IMG submission 65454) | Corn, switchgrass and miscanthus rhizosphere microbial communities from Kellogg Biological Station, Michigan, USA - LAR L5-2 metaG | ecosystem: Host-associated > Plants > Roots > Rhizosphere ... | reverse complement strand
GAGTGCCGACCAGAAGATTCCCGATCTCGTGCGCGCTGCTGCGGAACTGGGGCTGCATGCGAACTACCAGATCGAATAGCTTTTCCCCTTGAATGACCTGAGTGACAGCCTGTCCTCCGACGGCGGCCGAAATCACGGCTTCCACATCCGCAACGTTGATGCCGTAGCGTGCAATCTTGTCACGATCGACGTCAACCAGAAGGCTGGGCTGGCCAAGTTCGCGAACCACGGTGAGTTCGGTGAAGCCGCGCACCTTCGAGAGAGCGTTCTTGATCCGGATCGCTGTATCCTGCAGTATGTTCAGGTCCTCCCCATACACTTTGACGGCCAGGGAACTCTTGAGGCCAGTCAGAGCCTCGTCAACAGCATCTTCGGCGGGCTGGGTATAGTTGAAAATAATCCCGGGGAAGGCGATGAGCTTTTTATTGATGGATTCGATGAGCTGTTTTTTCTCACTGATGTCGCCGGTCCAGGCTTTGTCCTTGTAGGGTTTGAGGCCAACATAGAACTCACAGTTAAAAAAGCCGGTGGGATCGGTGCCATCGTCCGGGCGTCCTAATTCTGAACCGACAACGGTAACCTGAGGATAAGACGTGAGAATGGCGCGTATCTGAGGAGCGATGCTGCTGGCCTCCTCGAACGAAATGGTATAGGGCATGGTGGCCCGTACCCAGAGGGCACCTTCATCGAGGTGGGGCATGAACTCGCCGCCGATGAAGGGAATGAGCAGGAGAGTTGCGCCGAAGATCAGAGTGGCGATCACGATTGTGGTCTTGGGCCGTTCGAGGGCCCAATCCAGCTGGACCGCGTACTTTTCCTTCATCCACTCAAAGGCGCGATTCTGCTTCTCGCGCACGCCTTTCTTAAACCAGTAGGAGGCGAGCACGGGAATCAGGGTGAGCGTAAGGAGGAGCGCGCCGACCAGGGCGAAAGACATGGTCTCAGCCATGGGGTGGAACAGCTTGCCGGAGGGCCCGGTCAGCGCGTAGATGGGAAGATAACCGGCGAGGATGACAGCGACCGAGTAGAAGATGGGGCGGTCAACATCTTTGGCGGCGGCGAGGATGACTTCATTCAGGTTGTACTGCTGGCCCTCGCGCAGCGCGAGTTCGCGATAGATGTTTTCAATCATGACCACGGTGCCGTCGATCACAATTCCAAAGTCAATGGCGCCGATGGAAAGCAAATTCGCGGCCACGTCGTGGGCGTGGAGGACGATGAAGGCAAACAGGAGCGAGAGCGGAATGGTGAGAGCAACAATGACCGCGGCGCGGAAGCTGACCAGAAAGAAAATCAGCACGATCAGAACCAGCACCATGCCGCGCAGCAGGTTGGCCTCCACCGTGGCGGTGGTCAGGTCGACGAGTTCGCTGCGGTCGTAATAAGGATGAATCTTGACGTCAGGCGGCAGAATCTGGCGGTTTAGTTCGTCGGTTTTTGCTTCCACTCCTTTGAGGACGTTCTGGGTCTGCTCTCCGCGCAGCATAAGAATGACGCCCTCCACCGCATCGTCATTCTTCTGGAAACCGAATTGGCCAAGGCGAGGCGCGTGCCCGATGGTGACGTCTCCTATATCACGCACGCGGATGGGCACGCCTTTGTTGGCGCCGACTACTATGTTGCCAATGTCTTCTGTGTTCTTTACCAGACCGATACCGCGAACGTAGTAGAACTGTCCTCCCTGAGAATAAAAACCGCCGCCGGCGTTGGAGTTGTTGGCGGCCAGGGCCGCAGTAACCTGAGGAATGGTCAGGTGATAGCCGTAGATGCGGGCTGGGTCGAGCAGCACTTGATATTGCATCACGGTTCCGCCCAAGCCGGAATCGTCAGCCACGCCGTGAACCGATCGATAGGCTCGTTCAATTACCCAGGTTTCAATGGTTTTGAGTTCCTGAGGGCTGCGGTCGGGACTCTCGAGCACGTAGCGATAGACCAAGCCGCTGGGACTGAAGAGAGGCGCCATGTTGGGAGTTACGCCGGTGGGCAGAGTGGCCTGAGCCAGCCGCTGAAAAACCAATTGCCGCGCAAAGTAATCGTCTGTGCTGTCGTCGAAGGTGAGTTTGAGGTCGGACAAGCCGTAGAGCGAGATGGAGCGCATGACCACCAGGCGTGGGATGCCGTTCATCTCGAGTTCCAGAGGAAGCGTGACCAGCCGTTCGACTTCTTCGGCGGCATGGTCGGGCCACTGGGTGATGATTTCGACTTGCGGGGGCGCGAGGTCAGGATAGGCGTCGACCGGCATCCGCTGAAAGGAGATGATGCCTCCGACCGTGATGAAGCCGGTGAGCATCAGTACCAGGAACCTCTGCCGCAGCGCCGCTTGGACTATTCGGTGGATCATTCAGTTGCGGTGGATCTCATTCTTGCCCGAATTCTTGGACCGTTCTCAACGCCTGTGCGCGATGCGGCTAGCGCTGCAGCGAGTTGGCAAACTGCAGGAACAAGCTGCCATTCCCGATGACCCGGTCACCAGCTTTCAGGCCGCTGGTAATCTGCGTCTGCCCATTCAAACTTTCTCCCAGCGTCACGGAGCGTCTGCCAAACTGGTTCGCGGATGCCGCGGCATAAACAAAAGGCTGGTTCTCGCTATCGCGCAAGACCGCCGCATCGGGGAGCGCGACAGCATTTTGGATCGTACCCGCGTTTACCATCGCAACCACGTACATGTCTTTCTTCAGTTTCTCGCCGGGATTGTTGGTCTCAATGCGTGCCTGCAATGTACGCGTGTTCGGATCCAGCGAGGCTGCGACATAGGCAATTCGCCCATGGAACACCTCAGGATAAGTATCCGTCTGAATCGTCACCTGATCTCCGACCCGCACGTACGGCAAATCCTTCTGATAGACGTTGACCAGAACTCAGACAGTGCTGACGTCGGAAATCATGAAACATTGGGTGGTGCCAGGTTGTATAAGTTGGCCGGCCGACACATCCTGCTCAACTACCAGGCCGCCAATCGGTGCCTTTACCGGAACTTCAAGAGAGGGCGGAGCTTTTACCAGTGCGTCGGGATCAGTGACTCCCATCACTTTCAGGGCAGCCTGGGCCGCGAGCAGGTCGCCGTTCGCCTGCACCTCGGCCGCCTGCGCCTGCTCCAGGTTCTGCTCGGCAATGGCGTGATGCTGGTACAAGTCCTGGGCTCGGACAGAAGCCATTTGGGCAAGAGAGTAAGCAGCTCTGGCCTTCAAATAGTTCGTGCGGAGCTGAGAATAATCTGGACTGGCCACGTACAGCAGGGGCTCGCCCTGATGCACTTTCTGCCCCGGAACCACGACAACCCGGCTGACCGGTCCGCTGACCTGTGTGATGACCGGCGTGGTGCGAAAACCGTTGTAGGCCACGGCCCCCGTCAGCCGGAGCGATCGAGTCAGCGTGGTCGGCTGTACGGTCAGCACCTGCATGTGCGACATCTGGTCCTGCGGAATGGTAAACAGTTCGGGATTGTCCGAGTTGTTCGCACTGCGAGAATTAGCGGCCGCCTTGGATCCTGAGCCCCCGCAACCGGCAAGCGCGAAAATGACTAGCGATAGGGCGGCGAGTGCAGCCAACCACGGCCATCCACGCTTGCGGAGGTTCATGGCAGGTTCCTCGTTCCTACAGCTTCCTTCAGTTGCTCCAGAGCAGTCATATAGGAGGCCAGCGCCTGGCGATAGGCTAACTGAATGGACCGGTAGCTGCGTTCGGCGTCGAGAAAATCCAATAGGCTGGCAGCGCCTCGTTTATAAGCATACTCGTTGATGTCGCGCGAATCCTGCGCCTGCTTAAGGTATCCGGAAGTGTAGAGTTGCACAATCTGGTCGTTGCTCCTGACCGCCTCAAAAGCGTTGGAAACATCGGAAAGCACCGTATCGCTGGCCGCTTGCTGCTGTTCCTGTGCTTGCGTGAGCGCGTAACCGGTGCGCGCGATCTCTCCCTGATTGCGGTTGAAGATCGGCAACTCAAAATTTGCAAAAATTGAAGCCGTGTTCTCACCGGAGACATGTGTGAAGTCATACGTGCCGTTTACATCCACTTTCGCGTTTGCCTTGGCCAGCAGGATTTGACTCTGGGCAGAGGTTATTCCCAGCTCAGCGGCCCGGAAGTCGGGGCGCTCGCGCATCGCTTTCATCTGCATGTCTTCCAGGTTGGCCTTGAGCGGCTGGTAGGTGAGATCGCCAATCACATCAAAATCGGCGGGCACCGTGTGGTAGCCCAGGAACTGCCGCAGTCCAACCAGAGCCTGTACTCTGGCCAGGCGGGCCGAGGACACGTCGGTCTGAAATTGCAGAAGCTGCAGCTCGATCTTAAGATAATCGCCTTCCCCGATGTATCCCGCCTTGTATTGGGTGGCGGCAATGTCGACGGTCTGCTCAAAACTCTTCAGATCCTGAAGAGCGAATTGCAAGGTTGATTCGGCCAACAGAACGCTGACGAACTGCTGTCCCACGTTGAAGGCCAGAGTTCGTTCGGCGTCCGCGACCTGGGCGCGGGTTACGGCCGTCGTATCGCGAGCGGCTTGCAGTCGCCGCTGCCGTTTGTGGCCCCGTTCGAACAGGTAGCTGATCCCAAGATCGAATTGCTGAACGCTGTTCAAATTGTCCCCGGAAAAGTCTTGCGGGCTGAAAAAGGGAACAAACTGGCTATCAGCCCCGAAGGTGGGATTGGGGCGCAGGTTCGCAGTGATCTCCTGCGCCTGATTTTGCAGGATCAGGGTCCGCGTGGCTTTGAGCGTATGGTTCTGCGCCAATGCCAACTCAACGGCTTGATCGAGACTGATGAGGGTCGTGTTCTGCCCAATGCCTGCTCCGACCAGCAGGAAAACCATCGCAACCGGAGCGAACATCCGAAGGTGCCTGGGGCGCATAAGGGTAGAGATCAAAGCACACTTACTGCGGCGCAACGAATCGCGAACGGGGGCTGGAACTTAACCAGCACGTCGTCAAGCCCCGTCGTCCGTATCATCCTCCTGTGTAAGACTGCGACCCAAGGCCAAATGGATGTATTGTAATTCACCGAATTGCAGCGTTGCGAGGACATTGTTTTCAAGGTGAAGAAAGCGGAGGGTCGCCCGACCGAGTTGTTCAGCCGCTAATTCTCGCGGGGTTATTCCCTGTCACTTGCCGCTGTAGCTGACTCTCCAGATTGAATTGGATCCGTCGTCGCTGACCAGCAGAGAGCCATCGGTGGCCACCGTAATCCCAACGGGTCGACCCCACACGTTGCCATCCGGGAGTACGAAACCGGTGAGGAAGTCTTCGTATTCGCCGCTGGCGTGACCGGTCTGATGCAGCGGCACACGGATTACCTCATAACCCGCGCGCACTGCTTTATTCCACGAGCCGTGCTCGGACGCGAAAATGTCTCCTTTGTATTCCGCGGGGAACTGCTGGCCTTCATAAAAAACGAAACCAAGAGAAGCGTTGTGGGGTTGTAGCAACACATCCGGCACGATCGCTTTGTCTCTTAGTTCCGGATGTTTGCCTTTATGCCGCGGATCCTGATGCCCGCCGAGATACCACCAGGGCCAGCCGTAGAATCCACCTTCCTGAACGTGCGTGATGTAATCGGGGACCAGGTTATCGCCCAGCCCGTCGCGTTCATTCACCGAACACCATAAATCGCCGGTTTGCGGATCGACGGCGATTCCGCCCCCGGCATTGCGAATGCCGGAGGCATACACGCCCAACTTGCAATTATTGGGATCGCAGACGAGGATGTCGGCACGATTGGTTTCCTTGGGATGGGTGTCGGGATCGTCCACGTTCGATCCCGAGCCCACCGCGACAAACATCTTCTTGCCATCGCGCGAGAACTCCACCGCCCGTGTCCCGTGCCCGAACCAGCTCCATGACAGATCGGCGACGTGTTGCGGGGTGCCGCTCGCCTTCAGGTCGCCGTTGTGATACGGCAAGCGAACCACTTCGCCCTCGCTGCCCACGTATAACCATTGGGGATCGGCGCCGGGCGGATAGAAAGCCAAGCCGTAGGGATTCTTGAAGCCGCTGGCAAAGATGGCGGTCTGTTCAGGTTTGCCGTTGCCAGTTATTCCGCGAAATACGCGGATGCGTCCGGGATCGGTTTCCGCAAGAAACACATCGCCGTTGGGAGCCGTGCGCAACGTTCTCGGATTGTCGAGTTCAGTGGCATACAACTGCACCTTGAATCCTGGAAGGGCCACCGGCCACATATTCACCGGCCGCGCCACCACGCGCGGACCGTTGAACGACGATTTGGTCGCATACGGCTGCGGCAGATCGGCCACCGTAATTTTGCGAACTGTGCCCGGCTTCTCGTAGCGGAAGTCGGTGAAGGGCGGCGTCGGCGAAGGGGCCTTCAGTTTGAACGTGCTCACGTCGGGCGGAGCCGGCGCAGCGGTGGTTGCGGGCTGCGCGTTCAGCGCCGGCAATACCGACGTCACGTAGGTGACGATCTTCCAGCGCGTATTGATCGGCAGCGCTGCCCACGAAGGCATTCCGTTGGCTTTGCTGCCGCGCGTGATGAACCAGAAGATTTCTCCGGGCGGAATCGAATCGAGTTTTCCGTCCACCAGCGAGGGAATGGCTCCTGTGCCTTTTCCGAGCTTGCCGTGGCACGCCAGGCAATACTTTCCATAGAGGGGCTTGCCGGCCTGTGCGGCGGCATCGTTGCCCTCATAAGGGTTCTTCATCTTCTGCGACGACTCGGGTGCGTTGTGGAACTTCTTGTCGACATCGGCCTGGAGCACGGCCGCAGAAAACAACATCACAGCCGCAACTACGAATGAATTGAATATCGAGCGCATGAATCCTCTGTATCCGACGGCGAACACTCAAATCTTGGATGCAATGGAATGCGGAGACGGTGCGGTCGAGTCGCGGCCTTTTATGACTTCGAAAAACCACTTACCACAAAGGACACAAAGGTTCACGAAGTAACGTTTTCCCTTCGTGAACCTTTGTGTCCTTCGTGGTTATAGCCTTCTCTCGCCGCTCTTGTCTCCCGTGACTTGTTCGTACCAGAGCCGGTGATGGGTCTTTGCCCAAGTGGTAGATACTTCTCCTCGAATGATTGAGGTAAAGCCGCCGCGAACCATGGCCGTGCCCATGTAGACGTGAATAATGAAACCGCCGATGGTAGCCAGGGCCGCAATCACATGGACGGTAACCGCCGTGTAGCGCAGCCAGCGCAGGCTCCAGGGAATGCCTTCCACGAACCACAATCCGAGCCCCGAGATAAACAGGAGAATGATTCCGTAGAACATCAGCCAGAAAAATAGTTTCTGGCCGTAGTTGAAGCGGCCCTCGGGCGGAAGTTTCTCATCTTCATTCTTGATGTAATACTCCATCGCCTTGGACCAGCGCCGGTCGGCGTCGGTGATCGCCATGTCGCCGGACCACATGCGATACATCAGGAACACTGACACGGTGAAGGCCAAGCCAAGCCAGGGATGCCAGAAGCGAGCAGCCGCCCCGCCGCCCACCAGGACCGCGAGCCAATACATATACGGCGACCAGAAGGCCAACCCAGTGATCAGGCAATATATGTAAGTCAGTGCTGCGAACCAATGATTGACACGCTCGTTGAGCGAGTAGCGAAGAATGGTCCCGCCACGATGCACGGTGCCGGCAGGCTCACGAGGCGAGATTACGCGTGAAGCGGTCATGGCCGGCCTCCCGGGTTTGGTGCGGATTTGCCTTCAAGGTCGTGATCGGGAGGAACCTGCTTCGGTCCGTAGCGCAAGTAGTGCAGCGTCACGCCCAGAATGCCGCCGAGCATGGCGAGGTTGCCGATCCATTTCGCGGGCCCTTTCCAGATGCGAACCGTCCACGGAACGTGCGGATTGCTCGGCAGCCCGCCGTAGGCTTCTGGATTCGTTCTATCGTGCAGCACATAGATCACGCCGGTTCCGTCCACGCCCGCCGGATCATAAACTCCGGCTTTATCCATGCCGAAATTGTCGCGAAGCTGCTTAGCGCGGGTCTCTGCTAAATCAAGCATGTCTTCTTTGGTTCCAAAGTGCAGGCAGCCGGTGGGGCAGGACTTGATGCAGGCCGGTTCCAGTCCCTCGCTCACGCGGTCGACACACAGCGTGCACTTGAACATTTTCTTGGTCGTGGGATTGAACTTTGGAATATCGAACGGGCACCCGCTCACGCAGTAGCCGCAGCCAATGCAGTTCTGCTGCTGGAAATCGACAATGCCGTTGGTGTACTGCACGATCGCGCCGTCCGCGGGACAGGCCGCCAGGCAGCCCGGGTCTGCACAGTGCATGCACTGGTCTTTGCGCATCAGCAGCGTGATGCTGCCATCTTCGCGCTCGTGCTCGTTGAACTTGATCAGGTTCCAGTAATTCCACGCCGTCGAGGGCATGGTCTGGTAGCTGTTATCGAACACCGTCTCGGTGAACGTGTAGCCGTTCCACTCGAGGCAGGCCACTTCGCAGGCTTTGCAGCCGATGCAGGTGGTGGTGTCGATCAGCTTGCAGACGAGTTCGGGCCGCTCCACGTTCTCGCCGGGAGCGGCTCCAACGTGGCCAGAAATTCTGCGGACTGCCAATGTTGACTGGCTCATAAGAATTCAGCTTCTAGCTTCTAGCTTCTTGCTGCTGGCTACCAACTGCCCCGGTTTGACTAAGAGCTAGTAGCTAGAAGCTAGCAGCTGTTGTTTACGCTTTTTCCAGCTTCACCATGAACCCCTTAAACTCCGGCGTGTACGCATTGGGATCGGTAACCGTGGGCGAAAGCCTGTTCAATATCGTTCTTGCGTTTCTGTCAGCGTCTTCCTGAATACCGCGATACCCTTGATGGATCGGGATTCCGATCTGGTAGACCTTCTTGCCGTCGATGGTCATTGGCTTAATGCGTTTGGTCACGAATGCTTTCGCAATGTAAAAGCTTCGCGCGCTGGTGACTTTCACTTTGTCGTTGCCCTTGATGCCCAGTTCATTGGCTAACTCCACCGGAATCTCCACGAACGACTCCGGAATGAGTTGCACGTTCATGGGATTATTCTTGGTCCAGTAGTGATAGTGTTCGACCAGCCGGTAGGTCGTGCAGATGATGTTGAAGCCGTCTCCCTGCGTCGCATACTTGTCAGCAGCAGTCTTGAACTTCTTGACCACTGGATTATTCGACTGCGCCGGATGCAGCGCATTTTGCACTGGGCTCTCGATGGGCTCGTAGTGCTCGGGGAAGGGGCCATCGGCAAAGGCGGCGAGCGGGCCAAAGATTCGTCCCACGCCCTCCGGATTCATGATGAAAGGACCCATGTGATCTTTGGGGTTGGAGTCAGCCTTGAAATCGGGAACGTCGTTGCCCTGCCAGAGCTGAGCCGACTCGTTCCACCATACTTGTTTGCGGGTCGGATCCCAGGGCTTGCCCGAAGGATCGCACGACGCGCGGTTATACAGAACGCGCCGGTTCGCCGGCCACGACCACGCCCAGTTCTGGTAGATGCCCTGGCCCGCGGGATCTTCAGTGCCTCGGCGGCTCATGTTGTTTCCGTCGGTCCAACATCCCGAATAGATCCAGTTTCCGCAGGTCGTGGTGCCGTCATCTTTCAGCCATGCGAATCCCGGCAACTGCTGGCCTTTCTTCACGACGACTTGCGTCTTGGGGTCGGTAAGATCCGCCAGCGCCTTGCCGTTTAGTTCCTTCGCCAGTTCTCCGAGGGCGGGATGCTGCGGGTTGGTGTAGCCCCAGGTCAGATTCAAAATCGGGTCAGGGAACTTTCCGCCCTGCGATTGGTAGAGTTCGCGAACCTTAAGGAAAATCTGCGCGATGATGTCCTGATCGAGCCGCGCTTGTCCCGGAGGAGGCACGGCTGCATTCTTCCATTGCAGCCAGCGCGCCGAGTTCGTCATGGAGCCATCTTTTTCCGCGAACCCGGCGCAGGGCAGGCGGTAGACCGTGGTCTGGATCGTCCTCATTTCATCGGCAGAGATTCCCGGCGATTTCCAGAACTCGCTGGTCTCGTCGGGATAAATTTCGCCGACCACCAGAAACTCAGCCTTCTTTAGCGCGTCGATATTTTTTTGCGAGTCCGGGCCAATCGCCACGCCGTTCATGCCGAAGGCGAGCATCCCTTTCACCGTGCCGCGATACATGTTGTCCCAGATTTGCGTCCAGGAATAATTGCGGTCGACCTTGGGCATGTAATTGAAGGCCCAGTCGTTTTCCTTGGTAGCTGAGTCGCCGTAGAGCGCCTTCAGGAAGGACACGGTAAACTTCGGCGTGTTCGACCAGTAGTTGAACGAATCCCACTGCTTAGGTTTCGATGACGTGGGCGTGACCCGCTTCAGGTAGGTGGCGAGGTCGGTGTCCGTGGGATTCGGCACTTTTAAATATCCGGGCCAGATGTCAAACACGCCGCCCATGTCGGTTGCGCCCTGAATATTTGAGTGGCCGCGCAGCGCGTTGATGCCGCCACCGGCGCGCCCAATGTTGCCGAGGATCAACTGCAGCATCGCGGCAGTGCGGATGATCTGCGTCCCAAAGGTATGTTGCGTCCATCCCACCGCGTAGAGAATGGTCGCGACTTTTTTCATGTCGCCGTCTTTGCGGACAGAAGTGTAGGTGTCCGCAGCTTTCAGGAATTGATCTTTCGGAATGCCGGTAATGCGCTCAACCATCTCCGGCGTGTAACGCGAATACTGCTTCTTCAACAGCTGAAACACACAGCGCGGATGCTGCAAGGTCAAATCGTAAGCGACGTTCTCCGGCAGCTTGGGAGCGGGCGCCGTTCCAGCGGCTGCGGCTTTCGCTCCACTTGCGCTTGCCCCCTGATGGCCCTGGCCCGTCAAGCCTGGGCCGGACTGGTTGGTCTGCTTCGGCGCCTGCCCGGGAGCGGCGGTTCCGCTCGCCGATGCCGGCGAAGCTCCTCCACTGTGTCCCACAACCGCCGCGGCCGTAGCCGCCTCTCCGCTCTTGTCGCCGCCTTCTTCGTAATTCCAGGTGGATTTATCGTAGGTCTGAGTCGTTGCATCGAAGCCGGAATACAGCCCGTCCTCCGGCAACTGGAAGCCTTCCTTCACGATGAAGGAGGCGTTGGTGTAATTGACGAGATAATCTTTGGCGATGCGGTTGTTTTCGATGGCGTAGCGAATTACGCCGCCCAGGAAGGCAATGTCAGCCCCTGCGCGAATCTGGCAGAAAACATCCGAGGTCGCCGCCGTGCGCGTGAAGCGGGGATCGACCACCACCATCTTCGCGTTGCGGGTGCGCTTGGCTTCAATGGCCCACTTGAAGCCGCAAGGATGGTTCTCGGCGGGGTTTCCACCCATGATCAACATCATGTCGGTGTTCTTGAT
>Ga0070710_10001429_pt1 | contig 11278 bp, 12 predicted proteins | sample LARL52metaG_FD_65454 | JGI IMG/M metagenome (GOLD analysis project Ga0070710, IMG submission 65454) | Corn, switchgrass and miscanthus rhizosphere microbial communities from Kellogg Biological Station, Michigan, USA - LAR L5-2 metaG | ecosystem: Host-associated > Plants > Roots > Rhizosphere ... | reverse complement strand
TTGCGCCGCGGGGGATACCTGCACGACCTGGGCAAGATTGCTGTGCCGGATGCGATTTTGAAAAAAGGCAGCGACCTCAGTCTGCAGGAGTGGGCCATCATGAAGCAGCATCCCGTAACCGGGGAAAACATCTGCAAGCCGCTGAAATCTCTGCGGTTGGTGCTCCCGATCATCCGGCATCATCATGAGCACGCCGATGGATCGGGCTATCCCGATGGAATGAGTGCGGGTGAGATTCCGCTTCTGCCCAGGGTTTTGCAAGTGGTTGACGTTTACGATGCGCTGCGTACCGCTCGGCCCTACAAGCCCGCGCTCTCCCATGATCAAGCCGCATCCACTATGCGCGAGGAAGCCCGCCAGGGCTTATGGGACGCCGAACTGGTGAACGAATTCTTCAGCATGCTGGTGGAACAACGCAGCGTGGCGTGAGGAGCGCAGGTCTCAGTTCGTAGCGTTGATTCTTCTCCCTGATTTCTGTTTTCGGTGTCCCTGACCGGCTTAGGAAACGTAAAATAGCGAAGTCAATTAGGGGGCAACAGCGTTGAGTCGAAAGACATCTTAAGCATTCCCTCAAGCCGCAGGAAACGCCCGCCGCGGGGAAGATTCGACCGAAAATGACCTATAGCATCGTGATTCCGGCCTACAACGAGGGCCAACGCCTCGCCCCCACCCTTGAAAGAGTGCTCGCCTATGTGCGTGAGCAGGGCTGGGATGCGGAAGTGATTGTGGTGAACGATGGATCGAGCGACAACACAGCGGAGATCGTGCGTAAGTTCGCGGCAAAAAATCCTCTGCTGCGATTGGTCGAGAACCCCGGAAACCGCGGCAAAGGGTACGCGGTGCGCAATGGCATGCTGAACGCGCGCGGCGAGATCATTGTGTTCAGCGATGCTGATCTCTCTTCGCCGATTGAAGAGATGCCAAAATTGCTGCAGGCCCTGGCCGCGGGGGCGGACATCGCTATCGGTTCGCGGTGGCTGCGTCCGGAACTGCAAACTCACCGGCAGTCGCTGCACCGGCAGCTTTTTGGAAGAGTATTCAACGGATTGAACCGGCTGATTCTGGGGCTGCAATATAAAGACACGCAATGCGGCTTCAAGGCCTTCACCCGTAAGGCCGCCCAGACAATTCTGCCCCTGCAGCAAATCGAGCGCTGGGGCTTCGATCCGGAGATTCTTTTCCTGGCGCGAAAGTTTGGGTTCCGCGTGGATGAAATTGCGGTGCGCTGGGCCCACGTAGGCGGAACAAGAATCAATCCTCTGATGGATGGCGCGCGCATGTTTCAGGAGATGGTGCGCATCCGCTGGAATGACATGACGGGCAAATATGACGGCGGGGCTGCGGCATCCCCGCTCCCGGTTGAGCCTCTCGCTAAGAGTGTTGCTGAGCGTCCGGCACCGCGAGTGTGAGGGTCAGGCCGATTTCCGTTTTGTGTCCTTAGCAACTTCCCTCACCGCTGCAACTACCTGCTGACCCATTTCCGAAGTTGAGGTTGCTTTTCGGGCGCCTCTCTCTAGATCAGGGGTGCGGTAGCCGCGGTTGAGAACGTTGCTGACCGCGCTTTCGATGCAGACTGCTTCGCGTTCCAGTTGAAACGAGTGACGCAGCATCATTGCGGCGGAAAGAATGGCTCCCAGCGGGTTTGCGATTCCCTTCCCGGCGATATCGGGCGCGGAGCCGTGCACGGGTTCATATACTCCCACCGAACCGCCGATGCTGGCCGAAGCCAGCAGTCCGAGCGAGCCGACTACTCCTCCCGCCTGGTCCGAGAGAATGTCGCCGAACATATTTTCAGTCAGTACTACGTCAAAATCTCTGGGACGCTGCACCAGCGACATGGCCGCGGAATCCACGTACATGTGAGCGAGTTGCACTTCGGGATAATCTTTCGCGCAGCGGGTCACGACTTCTCGCCACAGTCGGGAACATTCGAGGACGTTAGCCTTGTCGACGGAAAGAACTTTCTTTTGGCGTCTGGCGGCGAGATCGAGGGCGACGCGGGCGATGCGTTCGATGGCCGCCTCGCCGTAGGTCATGGTGTTGGTGGCAACGCGCGAACCGGCTGCACCTGCAATCGAACGCGGCTCGCCGAAATAGAGGCCACCAAGCAGCTCACGCACGATCATGATGTTGGCGCCGCGCACCAGATCTGGACGCAGGGGAGAACATTCTTCCAGAGCCGGGAAGCAAATGGCGGGACGCAGGTTCGCATAGGCGCCAAGCTCGCGGCGCAGACGCAGGAGCCCGGCTTCGGGGCGCAGGTGATTGGGATTATGGTCGTATGCCGGAGTTCCGACGGCGCCGAGCAGAACAGCGCCACTCAAAAGACACGCTTGCAATGTGTCAGGAGGCAGCGGGTCGTTGGAAACTGCAAGCGCAGCGCCGCCGATGTTTTTCTGCTGGAGATGAAGTTGATGGCCGAATGCTTCGGAAACCGCTTGCAGAACATTGACTGCTTGTACGGTGACTTCAGGACCGATGCCGTCGCCGGGGAGGATGGTCAGGTTCAAAAGCATGCGGAGATTAGTTTAATGGAAAGCGGCTGAACCGGCGCAGCGGGGCGGGGCTTCGCCTCGGCGGACAGTCGAGGGCGGGCTCTCCGTATCCATACCGCCTACACGCCCCAGAGATAGTCTTCCTGGTCGTGGTGCTCTGCGGGTACGGGTAGCGGCATGCCAAAAGCGTTGGGTGCCGGCGCCATGGGAAACGGTTTTGGCGATTCCTGGCTGGTCGCGCTGGCAGCCGCTGCTGCCGCAATTGCTGTGGGCAGCGGTTCGAACAGCGGCGTCGCGGAAGCCGCCGGCTTGTGCGTGTCGCGGATCAGTTCCAGCAGGTGATGATCTTCCACGTGCTTGATCTTGTCGGCTAAACGAACAAAGCGGCGATAGATATCATCGAGCGCGCGGCGGTCGAATTGATAGCCGAGTTGCTCGCAGCGAATCGCGAGCGCGTGTCGCCCGGAATGCTTGCCCAGCACCAGCTTGGAATCAGGCACGCCAACGGACTGCGGCGTCATAATTTCGTAGGTCAATGGATTCTTCAGCACGCCGTCCTGGTGGATGCCGGCTTCATGCGCGAAGGCGTTGCGTCCCGTGATCGCTTTGTTGGGCTGCACTGGAACGCCGGTAATTTCACTCAACATCTGGCTGGCGGGAAACAGGTGCTCTCCAGCGATAGCGGTTTCGTACGGATAACGGTCGTGACGAACCCGCATCGCCATGACAATCTCTTCGAGGGAAGCGTTCCCGGCTCGTTCGCCGATCCCGTTAATGGTGCACTCGACCTGTCGGGCGCCGGCGGCGACGGCCGCCATGGTATTGGCCACAGCCATACCGAGATCGTTGTGGCAATGCGCGGAGATTGTGACGTTCTCGATTCCCTTGACGCGGCGGCGGATGGTTGCAATCAATTCGCCGAACTCGGCGGGGACAGTGTAGCCGACCGTGTCCGGAATATTCAGCGTGGTGGCGCCGGCTTCGATTACCGCATCGAGCACCTGGCAGAGAAATTCAGGATCCGTACGAGTGGCGTCTTCCGGAGAAAATTCCACGTCAGCACAGAGCGATTTGGCGAACGCGACCGACTCCCGCGCCTGTGCCAGGCATTCCTCCCGCGAGATGCGCAACTTGTACTTCAAGTGAATGTCAGAGGTGGCGAGAAATACGTGAATGCGCGGCCGGGCGGCATCTTTCAAAGCTTCCCAGGCGCGTTCGATATCAGGGCGGCAGGCCCGCGCCAATCCGGCGATGATGGGGCGGCGGACGACTGCAGCAATCGCTTTCACCGCTTCGAAATCACCGTCGGACGCAATGGGAAATCCGGCTTCGATCACGTCCACGCCAAGACGGTCGAGCTGATGCGCCAGGCGCAATTTTTCCTGGTGATTCATGCTGCAACCGGGCGACTGTTCTCCGTCGCGCAAAGTGGTATCGAAAACTCGAATGCGGACGTGCTCTGTGGCCATGGGGATGGAAAAACCTTCCTTCAGCGATAGCTGCGTATCAGGTTCAATGGTACGGTGCGAGTGCAGTGAAGAAAAACTTATAATTCTTCTTAAATCATTAATATATCTTCTATGATAAGATTTACTAATGGATAGCAAACATTTATAAGGATACCCATGGAACTGTCGCAACTGGAAGTTTTCCTTGCAGTGGCCCGCGAGCATCGCTTCTCACGCGCGGCCGAAAAGCTTTATCGCACCCAGTCGGCGGTGAGCCAGACCATCCGCAAACTGGAAGACGAACTGAATGAGTCCTTGTTCGACCGCTCGTCGCGAGAAGGTGTACTGACAGATGCTGGGCAAGTTCTCTACGAATATGCGGAGAAGTTGCTGAACTTGCGCCAAGGCGCGCACGAATCGTTGGCAGAGTTACGGGAATTGCAGAAGGGCAAGCTGGTGATCGCGGCCAATGAATTCACGGCGCTCTACCTGTTGCCGGTTTTGGCGGAGTTCCGGCGGGTGCATCCCATGATCAAGATTACGGTGCAGCGGGCGCTGGGCAGCCGCATTCCGGACGACGTCTTGCAGCACAGCGCCGAGTTGGGTGTGCTGTCGTATAAGCCGGATGAGCCTCGGATCCATTCGGTCGTCACGTATCTAGACGAGTTGGTGTTAGTGGTGCCGCCGAGGCATCCGCTGGCCACGGCGCGGGAAGTGAGCATTCGACAACTGGGGGCGGAATCGTTCGTGGCGCACATCGTTTCTTCTCCTTATCGCGAAAAAGTTTTGCAGACGTTTCAAAAGTACAAAACGCCGCTGCACATGGGGCTGGAACTGCCGACGCTGCAGGCGATCAAGCAATTTGTCGCCATGGGCAATGGAGTGGCTTTCATGCCGGAGATCAGCGTAGAGGCAGAACTCAGCCGGGGTGAACTAGTACGGATTCCGGTGCGCGAACTGCACGTGCAGCGGAAACTACGATTGATTTATCGCAAAGAGGCAGGGCTTTCGCATGCCGGGCGCGCATTTCTGAAAGTAGCGGAAGCGGTATCGCTGGAACGGGCAGGGCGATACCGCTTTCAGCGGGAGAGCTAGAAAAGAATTGCGGTCAGATGGTGGTGCAAAACTTTGCAAACTGAGCATCAGCAATCGGCGCAAAGTTCGCTGAACCGGAATGCAGCCATGGCGTCGTTCAGGTTGGGATGAATATCCAGCACCGAATCCAGATTCGTGAGATCAAGCAACTCGCGCACAATCGGGCTGGGCCCGGCAACTTTTAAGTCGGCTTTCTGGGAGTGCGCCCGGGTGTGCAGAAAAACAAGTTCGCCGATGCCAGCGCTATCGATAGAAGTGACACCGCTGAGATCGAGAATCACCTTGCCGCCCTGGTCCAGAACTTCGCCGACCACCCGCGAAAGGGCTGCGGCCTCGTCCCGATAGACGATGCGGCCCTGGCAGTGAACAACGAAAACATCGCCGCGATTTCGGGTCTCCAAACTCAGTTTCAACGTCGACTCCTTGGGTTGTGTTGCGAAGGCAGCCAGTTGATGCGGCTGCAACCATGTTTGCCAATTTGGATCAGTCTGCATGTTAATAGATAGACGTCTGGAAACGAGTTTTGGAATCATGAAATGTGTGTAATTTTTCGGATTGAGTGCCACTTCTGTACTCATGAGTATTTTGGCGGACCGGGCATCCTGGGCCTGTATTACATTGCATCTAACGAACTTCGCGCATTCAGGTAGAATTTGCTGCTGGCATAATTGCCAGGGAGGATTCATTTTCGTGTCGAAAACCGTTGCCGTGGTTCTGGCATTGCTAAGCTTGCTGCTTTTTCCGACCACCTCGAAGGCCCAACTGATCCCAAGTGGAAACGTTTATGCCGGTGTAGCCTATGCCGATTCGGTCGATGTTGTGAATCGCCTGACCTTCCGCGGATGGGACGGCTCAGTGGAGGTGTTCCCGCTGCATCGCTTCACATACTTGGGCATTGTTTTAGATGGCAGCGGCCTGTACCGGACCGGGGTGCACCAATACAACATCGTGGCTGGGCCCAGAGTTTCGATGAACCTTGGGAAGTGGCGCCCCTTCGCCCACGTCATGGGCGGAATTCAAAAGACAAACTCGAGTGGCACAAACTTCCAGCCTGCTGCGCTTGACCTTGGCGGCGGCGTGGATCGCAAACTCCCTTTCAGAAATTTTTCCTGGCGGCTGCAGTTTGATTATGTCCACACCCATCTGCTCAGCGCCAACCAAAACGAATACCGGGGCTCGACCGGAATCGTGTGGCGCTTCTGACGAGTTCACCGCACTGAAATCGCATTCCGCCTTCGAAACTTCTCAGCTCACCCTGGGTTTGGAGCACGTGTGAGCAGAGTTGAATCTCAAGGACATCCCCGCGCTTTCCCTGGGAGAAAAATGCAAATCCCGGGCGATTCAATTCCCAGTCTCCGGCATCTAGGTTTTGAAAACATTCCATTTGTGTTCAATGTAGAAAGTGAGGTTGATCGGCAATGCGTAAATTCTTCTTGGTTTCATTTTCCCTTATTCTCTTCGCGGGCTTCGCAACCGCTCAGATTCCCACCACCGGCAATGTGTATGTCGGATATTCCTATTACAATGCCGACCTCTCCTCTTTAGGACGCTCCAGTTTTAATGGATGGACGGCATCGGGAGAAGGCAAAGTCCTGCCATTTATCGGGATTGTGGCCGATGCCAGCGAAGCTTACGGTTCTGAGAATGTGCAGATTCTGTGTCCGGGGCCGCCATGCCCAAGCGTGAGCATCCACGCGCATGAACAGAACTTCCTGTTTGGGCCGCGGATATCGGCGTCAGTGGGAAAGATCAGGCCGTTTGCTGAACTCATGATCGGAGGCGCCCATATCGGCGTCGACGGCGGGGGCTCTGACACTTCGTTCGCAACCGCGATCGGCGGAGGCATCGACTACAAGATTATTCGTCCGGTCGCATGGCGCTTTGAAGGGGATTACATCCAGACGCGATTCTTTGGGACGACGCAGAACAATGTGCGCCTTTCGACTGGAATTGTGCTGCGATTTTAGAAGGGGACTTACCTCGCTTGCAATTGACACTGTTGCAAGACAACTGCTCAAATGAGTCGCATGCAGCCTTGGATTGTGGTTCTGGCCTGGTGCGGGAACGTGCTGTTTTTAAGCCTGGCGTTGGCGCTGTTTGAGATTTTCTTTGAAAAGGAAAACGGTTGGGCCTCTGCGGCGAATCCGAGGGGAGCCGGCAGAAAGCTGTTTCATGGCAGTCTTCTTTCCGAGATCTGCGAGAAGCCGCACCTTACCGCCTATCATCTTTTTGTCTTTGCGCTGGTTCTTCCGTCAATCCTGACTGGCGAACTGTGGCTGGTGGAGGCTGCGGGGACAGGGCATCATCTGGTGATGAAGATCGGAGGAGTAGCCTTCGTTCCGATTCTCTTCTTGATTGCAGCGTGGTTCTGCATATTTGTTGTCGAAGACCTGCTCTGGTTTCTGTTGAATTGGCACTATCCCCACAGTGTGCAGGATTTGCTGTCGGGAAAAATCTGGTGGCACACGCGCTGGCTCACGCTGGGTTCGATCAAACTGCCGCGGTTTTATTTCACGACTGCGCTTGTCGCGGCAGTTTTTCTCGCCGCCAGCCTCTCTCCTCAGTGGCTTCCTGCGGCAGCTGCGACCGCGCGCTAACTACGCTGCCGGAGGCCCGGTAGTGGCTAGGTCTGCCAATATTTGTGATCGCGCAGGAAGTAGTTTTGATTCCAGTAGTTCATGGCGGTCTTCAGGAAGAGCCACCCTACGCGCAGGTGGCCCATCCTCTTGAAGCGGCGGTTAGTCGTGAATACGCCGCCGCGCACGATACCAAAGCGCTTGCGCTCCACCTGCTGGGTCAGTAGGTAGTCTTCGGCAAATAGAACCTGCTCATGAAATCCGCGAAGCTCGCGGAATTTGTTTATCTCGAACAGCATGAACATGCCCGTGGCAAAGGGGTGATGGAGACGGGAGAGATATTGGAAAGCGTTGTTGCCAAGGTAAAGCCCCTTGTCGATCCAGTTGCCGTCGCGGCAAAGAATGTTAGTGGTGACGCAGTGCAGCTGCTTCTGCCGCGCCAGTTCCACCGTGCGGCGGATCAAAGAGGGATGAGCCAATTCGATGTCAGCGTCGAGAAAAAGCACGTAAGCGCTGTCGGCGTACGCAGCGCCCAGGTTGCGGCCGACCGAGGGCGTGCCCCCGCGTATGACGCTGACATTCAGGCGGTCGCCGTAGGCAAGCACAATTTCCGGAGTCAGGTCGGTCGAGTTGGCGTCAGCTACCAACACTCTCGTACTCGACATCTGCGAGTAGTCCTGATTCGTCAGCGAAGTCAGCAAGCGGGGAATCAGCTTCGCCTCGTTCTTCGCCGGAATCACGATCGTCAACTCTTTTGTCGTATTCATGGATTTCAACTCCTTGCTCGTCAACGGTGAGATACGTCAGCCGGGAATCGACCCAGCCGCCGGCGTTGTAGTAGTGGATTCCGTTCTCCTCGACGTGGAGGGCATGGTGCGTGTGCCCGCAGAAAATGCGGTCGGCATTGTGCTGGCGCGCATGCTGCAAGGCTCCAGCGGATACTTTCGACGAGAGCCGCAACCAACGAGTATTCAGACGGTCGATGAGGCGGACGATAGGCTTGCCCCTGAAGTCGAGCCTTTGCAACTTCAGATACAGCGCAGTGCCGAACTTGCTGAGGCTCACATTGCTTACCTGAAATCCATCGAACTGATGGCCGTGGATTGCCATGTGGCGCAAGCCTCTGAATTGCCAACAGTACTGCTGGTAGACCCGAACACCTACCAGATGCGACATGATGTTGGTCAGGCCGAGGTCGTGGTTGCCCTCGACCCAGACGACCTCGACGTTGCGCCGGGGATTCGAAAGTTTGCGGATATAGCCAAGAAACTTCCAGTGTTCTTTGGAGAGGCGGGCAAAGTTGAGATCGGCAAAGATGTCGCCCAAAAGGATTAGACGGCGGAAACGATGTTCCTTCAGGACTCGCGTCGCTTCTCGCGCGTGACTGGTCTCTGCACCAAGATGCACGTCGGAAAGGATCAGCGTGTTGTAAAGCTGCAGATCCATAGTTCAGTTCTAGCAAGGGAATGTTACGGGGTGATTAACATTGCATCAAAATCAGTGCACTGTAAGTTCAGAAGTAACCCGCAAAAATGGGCGACTGAAGGCGAACTAGCCTCGAAAATGTTTCACCTTTGTGAATGCGGCGCGGCTTTTCACGTAGACTGAATTTTCCTTGAAAGCCATTGGCCACATTCTGGCGAAGTACACGGCGTGGATCTTGCATGTTCTCGGGCCGTTGGGAATTTGGGGCGTATTCGCGATTGCATTCGCGGATTCCGCTTTGCTGGGCATGCCGGTGGATGCGATCGTGGCGTTTTACGTGTACCAGGATCACAGGCGCCTGCTTTTTTACGTGATCATGGCTTCGCTGGGCTCCACTCTGGGCAGCATTCCGCTGTACATAATCGGGTATCTGGGCGGCGAGAAAGTTCTCCGTAAGCGGATCTCGGAGGATCGCTTTCAGCAGATTCACGGCTCGTTTGAGCAGCATGAGTTCTGGGCGCTGATGTTTCCCGCCATGCTGCCACCGCCCATGCCCTTCAAGCTTTTTGTACTCGGGGCGGCAGTATTCGAGATGCGCTTTCGTGATTTCGTCATGGCCACTTTCGCCGGAAGGTTTGTGCGCTTCCTGGTGCTTTCCCTGCTGACGCTATGGTTCGGTCCGCAGATCGTGGGACTGATGGGATCAGTGGTGAGGCAGCACTTCTCCTGGATTCTGGGAGCGATTGCGGGAGCGCTGCTGGTGTGGCTGCTCATGCGGCGCAGCCGACGGAGGAAGGTGAAGAGTCTCTGAAGCGTGCTGCTCTCGGACCTCGCCGCATTTTCGCTTCGGCCAGGACGGCCGACAGACTGCCCCGAGTTGTGCCGATGGGCGGGCGGTACCGAGATGAGTTCTTCCCCTTAACGCGGTTCAGGAACTGCGACTTGATCCTGGCCGGAACCGTAAACATCGGCGACGACATGAAGATTTTTGTCGAGTTGAACGCCGGCACCGAGGGCGCGTCGCGTCCCCCCTCCCCGACTGAACAGATTTGGCAACTGCACGAAGCGCAAATCCTGGAAGTTAACGATGTAACCGTCCTCAGGAGGTGGCAGCGTTTCAGTCTCAGTGATGGGATATTTGGCCCAATCCAAATAAACGCGACCTAGATAAGATTTCTTGGCCGCCAGCATGACCGGCGTTTCTTCGGGTTTGTAGCGAATCTCGAAGTGATCTCCGGGATCGACTTCCGGGCCAAGGGTATTTACGGGAGTGAGTGCGAAGAACGCGGAAGTTTCCACGACCCCGTGCCAGTGAAATGGATTGGTCAGAGCTGGATAAGCGGAAACGCGAAGAGGTTCCGCGTCGTGATAAGCGCGAGAACCGAGCATCCTGACCGCGCGGCGGTGCTCCAAGTCGCGCAAGCCCCATAGCGAGACCACGGCCACCAATGCAAAGGTGGCGGCGATGCGTCCCTGCGGACTGCTCCCACGGAACCCGATTTCCCGATCTATCAGCGAGAACAAAGAGGGAACGATTAAACCAAGGAGCAGGCAGACAAACATGGCCGGTTCGAAAATGAACACAATATCCCAGGAATACCACTTCTCGGAGAATGGCCAGAACGGGCGCACGCCATAGTTATTGGTAAAGTCGAGGAGAATGTGGCTGAGGCCGGCGAGGCAGGCATAGAAGAAGAGCAGGCCCCAACGCGGGGGAAGGGCGGGATCTTTCAACTTCCGGCCCCGCCAATGCCAGAGCAGATAGACGAAGCCGACTACAACCGCGGCATCGAGCGGAACGCCGAGAAACGAATGCGTGAATCCGCGGTGGTGCGCGAAGCCGAAGGCGCGACCGCCGAAGCGGCTGAGGACGTCGAGATCGGGAGCCTCGGCGGCAAGCGTCAAGGTTAGAGTTGCCAGCGCCGTCTTGCGATTGAGTCCGGCGCGGCCCAGACAGGCGCCGGTTAAGAAGTGAGTGACGGGTTCCAAGCGGTTTGAAGATTCTATTTGGAAACAGGTGGAGCAAGCAACGTCAGCGCGTCCGGGACCACGGTGATTTCCGCCGGCAGGGTGCCGACGAGTTCGCCGTCGGTTTCGACATAGATTCTTGTTTGGCCTTTCGATTCGGCGGAATCGGATTCGGGTAAATACTGCAGCGAGACCCGTTCGCTGTAAGCCGCTTCGATTCCCCGGACTTTCCATTTCTGCCGCAGTAAGCCGCGAGTAACATAAAGAAGAT
>Ga0070710_10001426_pt1 | contig 11281 bp, 25 predicted proteins | sample LARL52metaG_FD_65454 | JGI IMG/M metagenome (GOLD analysis project Ga0070710, IMG submission 65454) | Corn, switchgrass and miscanthus rhizosphere microbial communities from Kellogg Biological Station, Michigan, USA - LAR L5-2 metaG | ecosystem: Host-associated > Plants > Roots > Rhizosphere ... | reverse complement strand
TTCATTATTCAATTTGTTATGGACAAATGTCACATCTCAAACAGGCGGTACAAATGGCGCAGGCACAGGCTATGCACAATTATATGATAGCGCTGGTCTCGCGCTAGCGACAGTTGGTGCCAGTGCTGTAGCTGATTTCAATCTGCATAAGCGAATTGCTTTAACTCGTGTGTTAGGACGTGTAATAGGATGTGCTGGTATTGGTTCTGGATTAACGTCAAGAGCGTTGGGGCAATACATTGGTGATGAAGATACTACACTACCGAAACATAGTCACCAAGGTGATGGAGGTCGAGATTTTATATATAGCGCAGCGGGTGGTCCCGTTACATTAGAAGGTACAGGTGGTGCTGTATGGGGTCGTAACGTTAGAACAGGTGATGAAGGGGTAATAGCAACAGATAAAAATTTACAACCTACCAGTTTTGCAAGTTTCTTTATCAAGTTATAGGGGATAACAATGTCAGGCTTGAAAATATTAAACGTAATGCCAATTGACCCAAATTTAAAAACAGGTCCTTCAAGAATTATGTCGGGACCTGTAAGAATGAGATCGGTTACTTTAGATACGGCTTACGGCGAATTTGCCACTTGGTTATATGTTGGCAAAACAGGTGATGTGAACATTACTGAATGGGATGGCACTACTATTACTATGGTAGGCCTTGCAGCAGGTGTATGGCATCCAATTTATTCAGTACAAGTTAATTCCGCAGGAACAAGTGCGGATAATATTTTATGGGCTAGTTAATTTAATTATTTAAAAGGAGCGTCAAAATGTCTTTACAACAATACAATCAATATCCCTGGTTGACACCTGTTCGTGTGGTGGCAACATCTAATCAAACAGGGACATATAACAACGGCCCAAGCAATAATGGTGTTGGGGCTACATTTACTTATGCAACTGGCGCTTTAACTATTGATAGCGTTGTAGTCGTTGCAGGCGATAGAGTTCTTTTGGCAGACCAAACCAATTCTAATGAGAATGGTATTTACATTTGTACAGTAACAGGTGCAACAGGTGTTGCTGCTGTATTACAACGAGCGGCTGATCAACAATGTATTGAACAGTTATTAAAAGGTCAATACGTTACAATTGCAGCTGGTAGTGTTAATGCTGGTGGCGCGTTTGTAATGGTTGAACCTTTACCTGCTAATTTAGGTGTTGATGCTCTCTCTTGGTTGTCCCAAGTTGCAGTTGGTGCTGTAACATTTTCTGGTCCCGCATCTACTGCAAATAACTTAGCAGTATTTTCTGATACGGCTGGTAACTTGAAAGCAGCTTCCACTGCTGCAACACTTGCTTTTGGTTTAACATTATCGACAGGAAACTTTGCTGCTTCCCAAGGTAATGTGACAGCAGGATCGAGTGGTCATGCTGGACAATTGGCTTCCTTCCCAGGTACAGCCGCTAATGGTTCTTTTATCTTTAAAGCAATCAACAATGCTGGTGGATTTAATTCAACATTAAGTAATGCCAATATCGGCCAAGCAACTGTCTATACATTGCCTGACTCTGGTCAAGCTACAACAAATATCTTGTTATCTGACAATGCAGGTACACAACATATTTTAAGTGGTAATTTGTCGGTTGATGTTGGTAATTTATTAGCTGGTAGCTCTGGTCATGCGGGTACATTAACATCATTCCCAGCAACCGCGGCAAATGGCTCTCTTATATTGGCAGCTATTAATAATACCGGTGGTTTTAATTCAACTCTTAGCAATAGTAACATTGGTCAATCCACAGTTTATTCTTTACCTGAAACTGGTGCTGCAACTTCGGTTCTTGTATCTTCGCAAAGCAATATCCCAACTAATAACGTGGCATTCACTATTGTCAAAACAGCCACTGCTGCTGCATTAGCAACTGCTGGCAAAGTTAATCTCGTAGTTCATCCTTCTGCGACATCTCAGTTTGCAGTACTAGATATTAAGGTACTTAAATCAACTGGTTTAAGTGGTGGTGGCGGCGACAGATTGTTATCAGTTAGTGACGGCACAATCGTATTCAATAATGCGGGTATCACTGCTGCCTTACTTGGTACACCAATCTTAACAGTTTGGGGTGGATCTGGTAACCCACTTGCAGTTGGAGCGTCTGAAGTAAGTACTGCTGGCGCTGATATTTTCTTACAATATATTGGCGGTGCTACAGACTATACGACTGGTAGCGTTCAAGTAGCCGTAACAATGGTTCAAGTAACTGCGTAATAGAATGGGGGCGTTAAAAGCGCCCCATTTATTTGAGGTTATTTTATGTGGGGAAGTGGATTTATAACACAACTCATCTACGCAACAGCAGGAAGCGTTGTGGATGATAGCAAGGCTCTTTTAACTGAAAGCAGTTTAAATATTCTGACGGAGTCAGGACAGAACATAGATACAGAATGATCAATTAACTTTACAAGGATGTAAAGCCATGTCGGGTATAAAAATTTCCGCACTTCCAGCAATCCCCTCGTCAGCATTCGCCGATGTAGCCCCTTTTGTACAAGCAGGTACAACTTACAAAGCAACTAACTTGCAAATTGCCACCTTATTTGGCTTTGATTCTGGCACACATTTACTAGCCATGTCAGTAGGTGGAACCAATGCCAATTTAACTGCCGCTGCTGGTGCGATTCCTTATTCTACGGCTTCGGCATTTGCATTACTTGCTGCTGGATCTTCTGGTCAATTATTTCAATCGGGTGGAGCAGGCGCTCCGCATTGGACGACGCCAACCTATCCTTCAGGAAGTGGTGCGGCTGGTAAAGTATTGGCATCGGATGGGACGAATATTGTTTACTCAACTTTTACTTTTCCAACAAGCGGTGGCCCTGCTGGCAATATTCTTATTTCTGACGGTACAAATTATATCGCTTCAACTTCTTTATGGCCCAACACGGTTGGCGCAAATGGTAAATTCTTAATTTCCAATGGCACTAGCAATGGATATTCAACATCCACTATACCTTCCTCTGCTGGTGCAACTGCAAATAAAGTATTACTTTCCGATGGTACTAATTATGTATTATCAACTCCTACTTTTCCTAATGCTTCCGCTACAACTGGTAAAATAATTATTTCGGATGGTACAAATTGGATTGCAAGTACTCCCACATATCCAGCTACTGCAGGTACTTCCGGAAATGTATTAGTATCTGATGGTACGAATTGGTCATCTTCTGCTACAACTTCTATTACAGCTTTAGGTGCCCAAGCCCAAGCGCTCAATATGAATTCCCATTTAATTAATTTTGTGACCGATCCAGTTAGCGCTCAGGATGCGGCGACAAAGAATTACGTTGATCAAACTGCATTGAATGGTACTTCTGTTTATGCAGCATCTGCCGGAAGTCTTGGAACTGTAACTCAATCCGGCGCAGGTGTTGGTGCAACCCTGACAAATGCCGGTGCGCAGGCTACATTTGCTTTGGATGGCGTTAATCCTCCAGTTGGATCGAATGTATTAATTAAGAATACAGCAGCTGGAATGTCAGCCGCAAACGAAGGTATTTATACTGTTACTAATGCAGGATCTGGTGCTAGCAATTGGGTGTTAACTCGTGCCACGGATTATGATACTGCAGCAGAAATTAATCGTACTGGATTAATCATAGTTCAAAATGGTTCAACACTTGCGGGAACTGCTTGGTATAACTCTGCAACCATTACAACAGTTGATACAACTAATTTTAATTATGCGCAATTTGGTTCGGCAGTTACAAAAGCACCTTTTACAGAAGTAATAACACAAATAATTACAGCAACTGGATCTAATACATATACTCCAACAACAGGGATGAAATATTGTATTGTTGAAATTGTTGGTGGTGGTGGTGGCGGCGGCGGTGGTGCAGGATCGGCTGGACAAAGTGGCCAAGGAGGAGGTGGAGCAGGCGCAGGATATTGTCGTAAAACTTATACGGCTGCGCTGATTGGAGCCAATGCAACTGTTGTTATTGGAACAGGTGGTGCGGGTGGTACTGCTGGAAATAATGCAGGCTCAAATGGAGCTGATTCTACTTTTACACCAGCAGGCGCAGGTGCTATTTTGACAGCGGCCAAAGGAACAGCGGGTAATGGATCTGCTTCAACTGCTACTCAGAATGCAGTGGGAAGTGGTAGTGGAGGATCTGGCACTAATGGAGATTTAAATCTATCAGGCCAAAATGGATCTAATGGTATTGTAGTTTTGGGAAGTGGCGGTGTAACTACAAGTGGTGTTGGGGGCTCATCATTTTTAGGGACAGGTGGCGTCTCTTTAGGTGGAACTGGTCAAGCGGGTTCTAATTATGGAGCTGGTGGTGGTGGTGGTAATGCTAATGGTGGTGCCAATGTTGCAGGCGGTAACGGAGCTCAAGGAGTTTGTTATATCACAGAATATATCTCAGTTTAACCTTGTCACTCCTTTTAAATTAGCCTACTATTTGTAGGCTTTTTTTTATTAACTAAATGGAGTATGTATGTCGGAAGATTTGAACAAAATAAATGACGCATTAAAATCAGAAAATGAAGTTTTGAAAGGAATAATTGATCAATTGAGTGCGCAGAAAGATGCATTATCTCAAACAGTAAATGATATTTTGCAAGCCAATGTAAATTTAAAATCTGGTACTATTTTGCTAGAAAAGCAAATTATCAAATTAAATCATCAATTAACTGATAAAGATAATACTATTAAGAAATTAACCCCAGTACCATATGAACCAGATATTCATGTAGTAGCTTAAATAAAATAGAAACCGCTATTTATTTTTGGCGGTTTTTTTCTTTTTACGAGACATCCCAGCTTCGCTCATCGCAATGGCTACAGCTTGTTTTTGAGGCTTGCCAGCTTGCATTTCTTTTCTGATGTTTTGGGATATTGTCTGTTTTGATCGACCGCTTTTTAATGGCATAAATTAATCCTTTAATTAAAGTATAAAAAATATATAATATATTATTATTATTTTTAATCAAAAGGAAAAATTAATGAAACCAGCGCATCATAAAAAAATTAAAAGTCATCTTGCAAAAGCAGCGCACCATTCTGCGAAAGCCCACGAATTAATGGAAATGCATCACGAAGCCAAAGAAAAGAAATTAATCGGTAAATTATCAAAAATGCATAAAAGCAAAGGTAGACCAAAAAAATCTAGCTATTAATTTTAATTCTGGTATATTGCGGGGCATTCAGATACCTATCCTGGATATCGCGAGGGGCGCTTAATGTGCCCCAGGCGAGGAGTAACTTTAATTTACTCTTAATCTTGCAGTATCCACATCTTCATTAATCCCACAATCACCAGTAATTGTCGTTCTAGCTTCTATTGTCCAAGTACCAGATCTTTGTTTTTGGATTAAAGTTTCAGTGTGACCTTTATCATAAAGATTTGAAGAAGGATTTAATTCAAAATCCCCTTCATGTACAAAAGCAGCATCAGTACATTTTATTACATATTTAAGATGTCCCCTACACTTAAAATTATTATAATTACGTACTTCCGAAGTATGATTTCCTTCGATTTTTATTAATTCATTTTTTTTTCCTTCAGCATGATGGGTTTTAGCGCTACACGCTGCAACATTAGGCGCTTTGCCATTCATTGGTTCTACTTTTTGCTCTAATTGTAGATATGACCCTACTTTGGCATCCCCAACTACATAATTTTTTACATTAAAAAATCTTACTCCTTCATCTGCATAGATATAAGTCGATAAAGATAATGATAATATTGCGATTGTTGCTTTTTTCATTTTTTGCTCCTTTTATTAATAATTAATTTTATTTTCTAATTTCTCGATTCTTTCAAATATCCACTTTGTTTCATGAAATAGACAGAAATAACTATCGCTTAATTCTTCAAGGCGTTTAGCTACTTTTCTATTCTCATCTATTTGATAATTTTTATGATTAGTTAAATTTTCTATTCTGCCATTTGCAGAGCGAATGAAGTCTTCTAATAATTGTTCTAATTTTGTGATTCTTTCCACAATAGTAGTAAAAACAATAGAACCATTTTCTAATGGATATGATTCTAGCTTTTCAATTCTTTTTAATAATTCATTTTCATTCTTTATCATCTTATCCCATAGATATTTTGGGATAGTAATAAATTCTTCTTTCGATGAATTTTTATTCTCAATATCACATGTCATGCATCCAAATTTAATTGGGACTCCATGTCTGCAAAGCGATAATGTATCTAGATTTATTGCAACAGCGTCATTACATATACATCTAGGAGGATTTTTACCGCTCCATAATCCGCCATTGCAGGCTATACAGTCGGGTCGTTTCATAAGTCGCCTACTTCTTTTAATAATTCGTAAGCTTCATTTTCTTTTTTAGCATAAAATTTTATAAATTCTTCTTCGCTTTCATTAAAATTAAAGTGATTGGAAATTGATCTAACAAACTCAAGTAATTTCAATCTTTGATTTTCTCTCGCAACAATACAGCTGTGACACATACTAATGAAGCCATCTTTTTGTTCATGCCCTAATTCACATTTGTAGTAATTCATAAGTCGCCTACTTCTTTAAGTGATTGCCTTCACTGCCCACATTACCGCTTCTTCAAGCTTGGTCTTAGCTAATGCCATACAACGGCAATCAGTTTCTTTTCGTGTTAATGCTGCATCAAATTCATGAAGTAATTGTTCGGCTTTAGATTTGAAAATATAAATATCATCCTTTATCAGGCCATCTAAAACTTTATAATCTATTCTAAAAACATCTGACATTTTATAAATCTCCTACTTCTTTTAATATTTTTTCTGCTTCATCTGTAATTTGATCAACATGATCTAGCCATCCTTGTTGATAATCAGAAACTAATCTTTCGCCAGGAGAATGATAAACAAATATTGAAGTAACAAACTCAAGTAATTTCTTTTCTTTATCTATCATTTTCTTAACAATTTCTGCTTGTTCTGGATAAGCTGAAATTTCAAGCCAATGATATAATTTCTCTGATTCATTCATGTCGGGTCATTCTCAAAATCACATTTATAACACAATGGCCATTCTGGATCTGCTTCATATAGTTCTTTTGTGATTAATTCACTACATTCGGCGCAATAACATTTATCTGATTCATTCATGCTTCTTTATCCATTCTCTCAATAACTTTTGAATATGCATTAAATTTTCAATGGTTCTATTGTCTTCAGCACATATTTCATTGATAACATCATGCAATGTTTTTGCTAATTCTAAAATCATTTGTTTTTCACTCATGCTTGCTCTCTATTACTTCGCATTGGAATAATTCTTGTAATAATAATTGAAAATCTCGTAATGATTCTGCTTTGCAAGTCATGTTATATGATCTACAAATACCATATTTATTGGCTTCTGTTTCTGCTAACTTAATTACTTTATCAATAGCATCGTCGAATCCTTTTTGATATTCACTCATGCCGCTTGTCCTTTTCTAAACTGTCTAACCAAGCTTTATAAATATTTTTAATATCAAATATTTTTGTTTCGTTGTCAGATTGATTAGTAAGAATTTGACCTATCATGGTTAAAAATATCCAATCATTTTCTTTCATTCTTTGGTAAGTTCCTCAAACAAATGTCCGACAAATTCCCCAACTTGAAAAGTTCCAATATAGAAACATCTAAACTTTTCAGGAAATTCTTGTCCTGTTCCGATCAATAAAAAGTTTCTTTTTTCTAATGGTTCCTTTGTATCAACCCATGCCCATAGTACCGGAGTTAAAAATTGTAATTGACAGGTTAATAATTTCGCTCCTTTTGGCAAATTCAAAGAAAATTTGTCTTCCATTGGAATTTCATATTTATAAATTGTTATCATTTATTGTCCTTTAAAATGGCAATTCGTCATCATGAAAATCATCTTTTACTTCCGGCAAAGGCTTCATACCACTTTCAGTGTTTTTGCGCAATCCAATGTAGTCGTCCACTATATTTTTGGTTGGATATTTGCTGCCTGGTTCTTTTCCATTCAGCTTGTCATAGGGGATTTCTTTGCCTTGCTGAGTTTTAACCATGACCATTACGTCTTTGCCGACTAGCATATCAGGTTTAAATGATTGAGATTCAAATTCTTTCATTAATCCTGCTGATTCGCAAAGGTGCCTTAGCTTCCAGATCATGCTTGGCATGGAGACAATATAGTCTGTTAATTCAGAAGGTAGGCCGCTTGCATCCCATACTCTTAATGTCACGACTAGCATTGGATTACCCTTGGATGACGCTTTGCTTTCCACATGCTCTATAACGCCTTTGTAGCTGCCTTCTTCCATTAACTTAAATCTTGCGTTTTGGGCCGCTTCTTCTGTCATTGCTTCGTATGTAAAGTCCATCATTGTTGCTCCGTACAGTTAATATTTATTGTATAACATCAAATTCAGTAATCTTTAAACCATAATATGGAAAGGCTTTTACAATATGTTCGGCTAATTCAAGACGCGCACAGATACATTTAATAGTTGCTTCATAACCTGTATTTAATTCACCTTCACTTATTATGTAAATTTTCATATTCATGTCTCAAAAGGTGAGGTAAGCCACGAATCGAACGTGGTTAGCCGATATCTGCTATGGCGCCTGGCATCTTTCTAACGCGCCTCTTACCTCATTAATCTTATGCCGCCTCTGTATTTAATTTAGATTTTAAATGATCAATAATTTTATTAATCACATCTTTAGGTAGCTCTTCAAAGCTTTCAGCATTATGTTTTTCAATCCATTTCATGTAGGTTTCTTCAGGAATTTTAAACAAATCGATTAATCTTTGAACTTCTTCAATTTGTTTAGGATCAGCTAATTCTTGAGGTATCACATCTTTGTCTATAGAATCCGCGCCGTATCTTTTAATAACCTCATCATAGGAGAAAACGAATGATTCGTTCATGGGAAACTCATCAATCCGAGATTTCTTCGTTATCGCATAAAATTTATCCCCTCGGATTTGGGTCTCAAATACTAAATCGAACATATATCCAAGACGATTATAACAACTATATGTTTGACCAATTACAGACATATTTGAGCCATATTCCTTTTTAGCTTGGCAACATACGATTACATTTAAATCCATTTTCAATAATAGATTAACAAGCAATTTCATCTTTTTGTTGGCTGCTGTTACGTGTCTTCCAAAGTCAGATCCTGTTGTTCTTTCGCAGTCTGCTTGGAGATTCTCATAAGGCACAGTCAGGGAATCTATAACAAGTGTTTTGAATTCATGCTTTGTGCTCATGAGTTCTTTCACTTGTTGTAAGATTTCGTCGAAGTCACCTGTTGCTAAAACAGCTCCGCCATTGTCATTAATCATATTGGCGTATTTTTTCTTGGACGCTGTATCTTCAGTATCTATATAAGCGGTCTTTGGAAATTGGCACGCACATGTTGATTTGCCAGTTCCCATTTCTCCGTAAAACATAGCCTTTAAACGTTGTTGTTTGATTTCTGGTTTTTTAAATTTTAATCCCATCTTTTTCCCCTAATTCGTAAACAAAATAAAGCAACAGTAAAATGCTGCACAGATTAATATTAAATAAAATGCATTTTCTATTATTTGGTTCATCATGCTGCCTCTTTATTAGTAGAGCAAAAAACAACAGGCGCATAATCTTCTAATTCACTTTCATTTACTTCAAAGATTACCTCGTCATATCGTTCACACCATGATTCCTTTCCCCAACAATCTTCAAATTCACCGCAATTGTCTGCATATGCGGCAGCCTCATCTTGGGTATCAAATAGATAAGTATGCAATGTCATGCTAATTTCTGGCGGATATTTATTTTTAACTATCTTGCATCCACTAATTTCACATTTTCCTATCTCTATAAGTTCGCAAGGATAGCCTTGATAGGCCCAATAAGTTTTGTATGGTTCTTTAGTTTCGCTCATATCACGCCGCCTTAGGATGTTCAGAATTAAAGACATCTAGTTCTTGTTCAATTAATTCTTCCATGCTATGTCGCGCATAATGGGTGACGCCTTCAAGCCATGCATTGCGAAAGCCTATGTCAGCATCGCGGTCTAGAGGGTTCTTTAAATATATCAGCAGTGCTGGCATCATTTTGCGGTCGTACAAATTATTGTCTGGCCCTGTTGATTCTGTGGCAAAATCAGGATTGTCAATGTAAACCAAAGACGCTAGTTTCTGTAAGTCAAAGTCGAATAGGTCGTCCAGGCTTACGCAATAGCATTCTGATAATGAATCATATTTTGCGTGATTTGCGACCAAAGATTGCGCAAAGGATCTTGTCTTTTTAGAGTACAACATGGTCTACCTCCGTGTATTCGCACATTAAATTATGGCCGTGCTGTCCTTCGCACAATATACATATGTGTTCGTCTTGCTTTTCAGGTGAAGCTTGTTCTATGATGTTGCTCATCATATGACTCCTTTAGTTTATGATAAATCGGTGGAGGGGACGGCAATCCCCTCTGTCACTTCAAGACATCATGATATCACATCATCACTATTCGTCAACTCTTTTTTCTAATTTATTTTTTAGTTTTTCTAAGTGATTAATTATCATTGTATTAACAGATATTTCTTTATCAAAAGCTACCTTTCTTACGGCGCGCCATAGTTCTTTTGTCATTCTTAAAGTGATTGCTTTCATTTCTTGGTTGTCTTTCATAATTAATTCCTTGCCTGCGTTTAATCTAGACTTTATGATACCTAGTAATCTTTTATTTGCAAGTAAAATATAAGATTTTAATATAATTTCACACAGGCTTATCCACAGATTCTGTGGATAAAATGAGATATAAAAGGAGCTTTTATGCCATACGGATTTGTTCAATATAATGAAATTTTAAGATTACTTAATGAATTTGGTTTTGTTCTTAATGATAAAGAGTATGAAAGATTTAATAGAAGGTTGGTAGATATTTTAGAAGTGTAATATTAAAGTAGATAGCCTGATAAGTTTAGAAGCCTTATCAGGCCGGAATTAACACAACACAAGCATTGTATGATATTCAGAATATTTTGCAAGCTTGTTAAGGATAACAAGTGAAAAAGTTACCACCCTATGCTAGAACTCTTTTTGATCTAATTCAAAGAGGCGGTAAACCATCCAATAGTATCAATGTCTTTGTCGGTTTCTATGCTTGGAAGAAAGGCCAAGCATTTTCAGTAAGTTATCCAGATTTCACCATTGCTTTGCCTCCTTGGCATTCGGCTTTTCAATATTACTGGCCTGTATCGGGTTATGATGTATGTTTAATCAATACGGGTGGGGCTGAGGATGAATATTTAGAAGAGACCGCTTTTGTGCTTTTACAACATCAATCTACTAAGGTCATCATTGTA
>Ga0070710_10001423_pt1 | contig 11290 bp, 9 predicted proteins | sample LARL52metaG_FD_65454 | JGI IMG/M metagenome (GOLD analysis project Ga0070710, IMG submission 65454) | Corn, switchgrass and miscanthus rhizosphere microbial communities from Kellogg Biological Station, Michigan, USA - LAR L5-2 metaG | ecosystem: Host-associated > Plants > Roots > Rhizosphere ... | reverse complement strand
TAGAACGGGAAATGGCGGAAAGTTCGCCATTTTCCTGTACCGCAGCGCAGGTCCCACGGTACTCCTTTGAGGCATTTCCCTCGCGTAGTGCCAGTAAAGTGCTCCCGCAGCGCCAGGCTTCGAGAAGATTCTCGGTGATTGCTGGCGCCTTCGACATCCCTGTCGAACGCGCGATCCTCGATGGCGAGATCGTCGTGATCAAGACGGCCGGGCCAGCTTTTCCGAGCTGCAGGCCGAACTCGCAGAGGCAACCAGGACAACCTGCTGTTCTATGCGTTCGACCTCCTGTACCTGGAGGGCTTCGATCTGAGAAAGGCACCCCTGGTTGAACGCAAGCGTATCCTCAAGATGCTCTTCGACGAAACTGGCCTCGAGACCCCAATCCTTTACAGCGAGCATCTGCGGACGGACGGCAATAAGATGCTCGCGCAGGCTTGCAAGCTGAAGTTCGAAGGCATCATTTCCAAGAACACGGGAGCGCCCTACAGGTCTGAGCGAAGCGACGCCTGGATCAAGGTGAAATGCCTCAAGCGCGGCAAGTTCTCGATAGTCGGTTTCGTGAGGGACCCAACCGGCGTAGCCGCGCTCCACCTCGCCAGGCAGGAAGGAAAAGACCTAGTCTACTCGGGCAAGGTCGGAACGGGCTGGTCCCGGACGGGTCTAGCCAGATCCGCAAGAAGCTCGATACTGTGGTGACCTCCACGTCGAAGCTTACCAAGCCTATCCGGGACGCGAAGGCCACCTGGGTAGAGCCGAAATTCCTGGCCGAAGTGGAATACCGCGACATCACCGCCGACGGCCTGCTCCGCGCCGCCTCATTCAAGGGCCTCACCAAAGGAACAGAGCGTTAAAGTGGTTTGCTCCATTCAGGCCGTTGAACTTGTCGGAATTCCTACCGCTGATGACCTAAGCCAATGCCCAAGACGCGCGCCTTCTGCCTCAGAGAGCCCTCTGACCTCTTCATCAGTCTGGAAATCCTCGCAACGGGCGTCCGAGCCTTAGAATACCCTCTGAGCAGCTTCACATCCTCCTTCGTGTACTCTCTCCGCTTGTTCTCTGTCTTTTTCGCCATTCGTGTGCTCCGGCTTCGTTGAAACGCAGCGTGTTAGCACGGCTAAGCCGCCATTCAAGTGAACGGATAGTAACATACCTGACGCACTGGAGATCTGTGTGCGGTCAATACTCATCGCTGCGGTTTTCACTGCTGTGCTGCAGGGCCGCTTCCGCGCTGCTTACAGCCGTCTCGGCATCTCAAGCATTGAAGCGAACGATGCTGATAACCAGATCGGAGCTTTTGTCTGGCTGAACGATACGGCGACAAATACTGAGACTGGCCCCATGTGCAACCGGCTGGGCTGCCGGCGACTGCTGTACATGGGGCCAGTTTTTAAATCGGCGGCCGCCAATGCGTGGCGAGCGCGAGGTCAGGTCCTGATCTGAATGCGCCGGAAGGCGACCGTCGCATTCGGATAGGACTGCAGGCCGATATAGCCGGCGGGTTTCCCGTTCTCCGTGGCGATGCCCCGCACGACGTCGGCGTTCTGGAATGTCGTGGTGCGGACCTTGGCATTGGTTATGAGGTCGGTGAGGTCGACCGTGTAGTTGTTGTTGGCGACTGCGATCTCATACTCGTACCAGCGCCCCGGAACTAGCTTCGGCGGCTCGGTTTAGGTGGACGAGATCGGGGACGTGCTGCGGCATCGCTCTCGGACATCGACGGCGATCTATGCCAGGCATGACGTGGAAGGGTTGCGCTCGGTTGCAGCTCCCTGGCCGACTGCAGGAGGCGGCATATGACGACCTTCTCACAACGCCTTGATGACTATCTTGCCGTCCGTCGAAGCCTTGGCTTCGACCTGTCTTTCGAAGAGCGCATGCCAAGGGTCTTCACGCGCTTCGCTGACCGTTAGGGAGCCGATCACATTACGGTCGACCTGTTCCTGCGGTGGAAGGCAACGTTCGGCACTGCCAATAACAATACCTGGGCGCGCCGGCTCGGGATGGTGCGTGCATTTGCTGCGTGGCTCAAAGGCTACGTCGAGCGAACGGAGGTGCCGCCTCAAGGACTCATCGCGGGAAAATGGCACCGGTCGCGTCCCTATATCTACTCGGACAGTGAAGTCGCGACGATCGTCGCGCAAGCGGCCAGGCTCCCGCCGCGCTACGGTCTCAGGGCATGGACCTGCTCAACATTCTTCGGACTCATCGCTGTTACGGGCTTGCGCATCAATGAGGCGCTAAAACTCGACGATGATGACGTTGATCTCGACACGGGCGTGGTCACGGTCATTCGCGGCAAGAACGGCAAGGCCCGCTACGTTCCCATTGCACCGAGCACGGTGGAGCGGCCGACCGTCTATCGCAACGGACAGGTCTGTGGATGCCAGCGCACGGCTGCCCAGCGGCGAACCCAACCGCGCCGACATGTGCGGTGAGTACCATGCGCGCGCTCAACCAGGTTCAGCGTCGCCTTCGCCTCAATCATGCTGTTTGCGCCCTGGCTGAGCGGCACCGCGTGGCTGACGTTTGCGACAAAGGCGAGTGCGACCACAGCGCCAAAGATCGTCAATTGATTCAATCTCGTCATTCCCGTATCCTCTTTGACCGGCGACATTCACGCCGTGGTCGAGACCGACACCGTTGATCCAGAAAAAGGGGTCTTCGAGCCGGCATCGATCCTGGCCGCCGACTGGCGCGCGGCCTGATCGACGCGAATGCCCCATCTGAGACATGGGCTTTGGCCGTGGCGTGCATCGGCACCCCTCTTCAGGTCTGAGCTCAGGCGCCCGAAAAACGGATGCGCTCATCTTGAACGCAAAGCGAGCTAGGTTAAGCCAGCTCGGCGGAAAGCTTCGAGATAATGTTCGCGGTCGGTCTCGTATTTGAACGGCAGGTTTTTTGCGATCCAGGCCAATGAGAAACTGGGCTGTCTGCGGCGCAGTTCCTGCAACGCAGCCGTGGCGATTTCGGCCTGCCCGGCCATCGCGGCAGCGGCGGTCAGCATGCGGTAGCCAGAGACATGATCGGTGCGAAGCCGAATGCTGGCGCCGGCCAGCCGCATCGCCTCCGGGTAGTTTCTTCCGACCAACTGGGCATGTGCGGCGATGCCGTTGTAGATCGCTGCAAACGGATCGCGCGGGCTCAGGCGCAACGCCTTCGCGGTGGCGACGCCGGCTTCCTGCCAGCGGCCGCTGAAAGTCAGCGCGAGGCCGTACACGCTCAGAGCCAGCGCAAAACTCGGATTGAGGTTCAGCGCCAGCTCAAACTCGGCGAGCGCTTCGTCGAAGCGCCGCAACAGCACATGAACGCAACCCAGCGCATGGTGCGCCCAGGGATCCTCGCTGTCTGCGCGGACTGCCGCCAGAGCCGCCCGTTCGGCGATCGGCACCGACGTCGCCATCTCGCTCCAGCCATTATAGGCGCAAAAGGTATGGCTGGCGGACAGAACGGCAAGCGCCTGGCCGTAGTGAGGATCAATCGCAATCGCCTTTTCCAACAGCTCCTGGGCGATTACATTATCAGCTCGCGTGATCCGCCAGAAATGCGACAGCGCCCGCATCACCAGCCCCCAGGCGTCCATGCTGTCGGGGGTTTTGCGCTTCGAGTGGAAGTGTTCCGCCGCGTAAAGCTGTGGCTCGATCGACGCAACGATCGCCTCGGTGATTTCGTCCTGCACAGCGAACACATCGGCGAGGCCGCGATCGTAACGCTCCGCCCAGAGGTGGCTGCCGGTGGCGACGTCGTTGAGCTGCGCGGTGATGCGCACCCGATCGCCGTCCTTGCGTACGCTGCCTTCGATCACGTAACCGACGCCGAGGTCCTCGCCAACTTCCTTGATGTTGACCGACTTACCCTTGTAGGCGAACGAAGAGTTGCGCGCGATGACGAAGAACCAGCGCAGCTTCGAAAGCGCCGTAATAAGGTCCTCGCTGATGCCATCGGAGAAATAATCCTGCTCCGGATCGTCGCTCATGTTGGCAAAGGGCAGCACCGTGATAGCGGGACGGTCGGGCAGCGTTAGCGCTGCGCCTGTCGCTTCACCGGATTCGCTCAGAGGCGGTTCGGCGCAAAGGTCCCCGAGTTCGTCGCCTGTCGATGGCGTGTGAACTTCGCCGACGAAGCGCAGTCCCTTGCGCGGGATGGTGCGGATCAGTTTCTGATGCTGGCCGCTGTCGCCGACCGCCTTGCGCACGGCATAGAGACGGCTTGTCAGGGCCGCATCTGAGATGACGCGGCCGCTCCACACCGAAGCAATCAGGTCGTCCTTGGTGACGACGCGATCGCGATTTTCAACCAAAAAGAGCAAAAGGTCATAGACTTGGGGTTCGACCGCAATCAGTTCAGAGTTGCGGCGAAGCTCGCGCCGACTGGTATCAAGCACGTAGTCGGCGAAGTGAAATTGCATGCCAGCGTCCTGGACCGGATTGCCGCAACGGCTGCGGTGATTGCGGCGACAGGGGTTGCAAGCCGCCTTTGGTACGCCGCTGCGGCGCGGGTACCGCGTCTGGCTTGGGGCCTGGGCGATCACGGCCCGATCACAATAGCACAATCAGGAAATCAGCAGGGGGTCTTCAGAGAAAATCACGGCCTTCTCAAGGCCGGCTTCAAGCCTGTCATACGGGTCGCTGCTAAGCAGCGGCCAAGGGGCCCAAAACCTTGGAAGGACCATGACGATGGCTATCAGAGCTAGTTTCTCTCCAGGCGCCGGCCTGCTGTCGGTGTTCGACGACAACCTCAACAACACGATCACCGTGAGCCGCGACGCGGCCGGAACGATCCTCGTCAATGGCGGCTCGGTCACCGTCACGGGCGGCGAGGCGACGGTGGCGAATACCTCCTTGATCCAGGTGTTCGGCACAAGCGGCAACGACATGATCTCGCTCGATGAAAGCAACGGCGCGCTGCCTGCCGCCCAGTTGTTCGGCGGTGCGGGTAACGACACGCTAACTGGCGGCTCGGGCAACGATCAGCTTTTCGGCGGCGCAGGTAACGACACGCTGATCGGCAAAGGCGGTAACGATCTCGTGTTCGGCGGCGATGGCAACGACACGCTGATTGGCGGCGCCGGCAATGACCAGATGTTCGGTGGGGCCGGCAATGACCGCATGATCTGGAATCCGGGCGACGGCACTGATCTCATGGAAGGCGGCGACGGCAACGACACCGCGGAGGTCGAGGGCAGCAACGGGTCCGAGACGTTCACTCTCACTGCCAACGGCAACCGTGTGCGCTTCGATCGCCTCAGCCCGGCGCCGTTCTCGCTCGACATCGGAACCACCGAGAATCTCGTACTGAACATGAATGGCGGCGACGACGTCTTCACCGCCGGAAACGGCCTTGCCAACCTGATTCAGCTGAGCGTCGACGGCGGCGACGGCAACGACACGATCACTGGTGGCGACGGCAACGACACACTGCTCGGCGGCACCGGCAACGACGTCATCACTGGCGGTCGCGGCAATGATTTCGCGAATCTCGGCAGCGGCAATGACACCTTCGTCTGGAATCCGGGTGACGGCAGCGACACCGTCGAAGGCGGCGACGGCACCGACACGCTGCAGTTCAACGGCGCCAACGTCAGCGAGAACATGACCGTCTCGGCCAATGGTACCCGCGCGCGGCTTACCCGCGACGTCGGTAACGTCACCATGAACCTCAACGGCATCGAGCACGTCAATATCACGGCTTCGGGCGGCGCCGACAACATCAACGTCCAGGATCTGACCCGCGCCGGCATCACCCAGGTCAATATCGATCTGAGCGGCACGCCGGGGACTGGCGTAGGCGACGGCGCAGCCGACCGCGTCACCGTCGACGGTACCACCGGCAATGACGACATTCAGGTGTCGGGATCGGGAAGCTCGGTCACCGTCGCCGGTCTGCCCGCAACGGTCAATCTTGCCGGCACCGAGGGTGCAAACGACCAACTCATTGTCGAGGGCGGTGCGGGCAACGACATCATCACCGCTGCCGGCCTTGCGGCCGGTGTGATCGGTCTCACGATCGATGGCGGAGCTGGCAACGACACCATCACCGGCAGCGCGGGTGCCGACACTCTGATCGGCGGCGACGGCAATGACACATTGATCGGCGGCCGCGGCAACGACGTCGCTTTTCTCGGCAGCGGCAACGATACGTTCGTCTGGAATCCGGGCGACGGCAGCGACGTGGTGGAGGGTCAGGCCGGCACCGATACGCTGGTGTTCGACGGCGCCAATGTGGCCGAGAACATCGACATCTCGGCCAACGGCTCGCGGGTGAGAATGTTCCGCGACGTCGGTGCCGTCACCATGGACCTCAACTGTGTCGAGCACATCCAGCTGGCAACCCTCGGCGGTGCCGACACCGTCAACGTCGGCGACCTCACCGGGACCGACACGAAGCACGTCGCCATCGACCTGTCCGCGACGCCGGGTAGCGGTCAGGGCGACGGCGTGGCCGATGCCGTGAGCGTCAATGGCACGGCAGGCGATGACCGCATCAGCGTCGTCAGCAGCGGCTCGTCGGTTGTCGTCAACGGATTGGCGGCGCAGGTCGCGGTCAATGGGGTTGACGCCGGCCTCGACTCGCTCGTCGTCAACGGGGGTGCCGGCAACGACGTCATCAACGCTTCCGCCCTCCATGCCGGTCAGGTCAAGTTGACGATCGACGGCGGCGATGGCAACGACACCATCACCGGCAGCGCGGGCAGCGACACCGTCATCGGCGGGCGCGGCAATGACGTGGCCTCGTTAGGCGCGGGCGACGATACCTTTGTCTGGAACCCAGGCGACGGCAGCGACACGGTCGACGGCGGTGCGGGCAATGACGCTCTCGCATTCAACGGCGCGAATGCCAACGAGAGCATGGTGATATCGGCCGACGGCAGGAAAGCGACGCTTACCCGCGACGTCGGCGCGGTCTCGATGAATCTCACCAACATGGAGACCATCGATGTCGATGCCCTGGGCGGCGCTGACACCATCACGGTCAACGATCTGGCCGGAACCGGCGTCGGCCAGGTCGCCTTGGACCTCGGCAGCGCCGCTGACCCGAACACGCCGGACACCGTCGTCATCAACGCAACCAGCGGCAATGATGTCATCAATATCGTCGACAACAATGGCGTGGTCACGATATCGGGTCTCGCCGAGACCGTGACGATCTCCAATTTCAATGCGAGCGACAAGATCGTCATCAATGGCCTGGGCGGCGACGACATCATCAGCGCGACCGGGCTTGGGTCGGCGATGCAGCTTGTCGCCAATGGCGGCGATGGCAATGACGTGCTGCTCGGCGGTAACGGCATCGAGACCTTGAACGGCGAAGGTGGGGACGACATCCTCATCGGCGGCGGTGTGCAGAACATTCTCAATGGCGGGCCCGGCGCCAATGTCGTCATCCCGGGCGATGCTGCAGCGCCGGCCGCGAGTGCCGCCCTGATCCGCCAGTTCATGGCGTCGAGTTTCGTCTCGGCGGCTGACGGGCACGGCGCAGTGCAGGTGGCCGATCCCGCGGTCAGCCAGCAACCACAGCTCGCACTGCCGCACGCCGCCTGACGCCAACGACCTCGCCCTGGAGAGCAACCCATGAGCCTCGAAACCAACGGCGCGATGCCGAGCGACCCAGGCCTCGAAGCCCTCGTGACGCTGCTGCATCTCCAGGGCGTTGCGGCCGATGCCGGACAGATCAGGCATCGGCTCGGAACGGACAAGATTGGCGCAGCGGAGATGCTCCGCTGCGCCAAGGATCTCGGCCTCAAGGCACGTGCCTACCGGATCGACTGGTCGCGGCTCGGCCGTACACCCTTGCCCGCCATCGCGTCGCTGCGCGATGGCGGATTCCTTCTGCTGGCCAAGGCGGACGCGGACAGGGTACTGGCGCAATCGCCGCTGGCGCCACGGCCGGTGTTGATGACGCGGGACGAACTCGTCGCTGTCTGGGACGGCCAGCTGATCCTGATGACCCGCCGCGCCGGATTGTCGGATATGGCGCGCCGGTTCGACATCACCTGGTTCGTTGCGGCGATCCAGAAATATCGACACCTTCTGCGCGAGGTCCTGGTCGCCTCGTTCTTCCTGCAACTGCTCGGCCTCGTTTCGCCGCTGTTCTTTCAGGTGGTCATTGACAAGGTGCTGGTGCATCGCTCGCTGAGCACGCTCGATGTCCTCGTGCTTGGGCTGGTGACAATCTCCCTGTTCGAGACCGTCCTGGGAATCCTGAGAACCTACCTGTTCGCGCACACCACCAACCGGATCGATGTCGAACTCGGCGCGCGTCTGTTTCACCAGCTGCTGGCTTTGCCGATGGCCTATTTTCAGGCGCGGCGCGTCGGCGACTCGGTCGCCAGAGTTCGCGAACTGGAAAACATCCGAAACTTCCTCACCAGCTCGGCGCTGACGCTGCTCATCGATCTGTTCTTCACCTTCGTCTTTCTGGGCGTGATGTTCTTCTATTCGCCGCTCTTGAGCTGGATCGTGCTGGGCTCTTTCCCATTCTACATCGCGATCTCCGCCGGAGCGACGCCGTTGTTCCGGCGGCGACTGGATGAGAAATTCCGCCGCGGCGCCGAGAACCAGGCGTTCCTGGTCGAGAGCGTCACCGGGATCGAGACGGTCAAGGCCATGGCGGTCGAGCCACAGATGCAGCGGCGCTGGGAAGAGCAGCTCGCAGGCTACGTGGCTGCGAGCTTCCGGGTCCTGAGCCTTGGCAACAGCGCAAGCCAGATGGTGCAGCTCGTCAGCAAACTCGTCACCGCGAGCATCCTCTATTGCGGCGCAAGACTCGCGATCGACGGCAGGCTTTCGGTGGGCGAGCTGGTCGCCTTCAATATCCTCGCCGGTAGGGTGAGCACGCCGGTGCTGCGTCTTGCGCAGCTCTGGCAGGATTTTCACCAGGCCCGCCTGTCGATCGCGCGGCTCGGCGACATTCTCAACACGACTGCCGAGCCGACCTATTCGGCGGGGCGCGCCCGGCCGCCCGCGATCCGGGGAGATATCAAATTCGACCACGTCTCGTTCCGTTATCGGATCGACGGACAGGAAGTCCTGCACGACGTCTCGTTCGACGTGCCGGCGGGCCAGACCGTCGGCATCGTCGGGCCCTCCGGATCCGGCAAGAGCACGTTCGCGAAGCTGGTCCAGCGGCTCTACGTTCCGGAGCGCGGACGCGTGCTCGTCGACGGAGTGGATCTCGCGGTGGTCGACGCAGCCTGGCTGCGTCGCCAGATCGGCGTCGTCCTGCAGGAAAATATCCTGTTCAACCGCTCGGTGCGCGACAACATCGCGCTCGCCGATCCAGCGATGCCGATGGAACGCGTGATCGCGGCGGCGCGGCTTGCGGGCGCGCATGAATTCATCCTCGAACTCGAGGAGGGCTACGACACCATGGTCGGCGAGCGCGGCGCGACGCTATCGGGCGGCCAGCGCCAGCGCATCGCCATTGCGCGCGCGCTCGTCGCCGACCCGCGCATCCTGATCTTCGACGAGGCCACCAGCGCGCTGGACTATGAGAGTGAGCGTATCATTCAAGGCAACATGAAAGCTATCGCCAATGGCCGAACCGTGCTGGTCATCGCGCACAGGCTCTCGACCGTGCAGATTGCGGACCGCATCGTGACGCTCGATCGCGGCCGCCTGGTCGAGGACGGCAGTCACGACACACTCATCAAGACCGGCGGTCGCTATGCGTCGCTGCATCGCTTGCAGGGAGGGTTCCATGAGGTCGGCTGAACCGGCGACGCCGAAACCGCCCGCGCGAGCTGTCATCCCGTTCCGGCAGCCTCGGCCGAGGCGCCGCGAAGAGCTGGCGTTTCTGCCGGCCGCCCTCGAGATCGTGGAGACGCCACCATCGCCGGTCGGTCGTGCGATCGTCAGCGCCATCATTGTCCTGTTCTGCATGGCGTTGCTTTGGGCCTGGTGGGGCACCATCGATATCGTCGCGTCGGCAACCGGAAAACTCCTTCCCAGCAGTCGCGTCAAGGTCATTCAGCCGTTCGAGACCGCGGTGGTGCGCTCCATTCGGGTGCAGGATGGCCAGACCGTCAAGGCCGGCGATGTCCTGATCGAGCTCGATCCGACCGTAAACGAGGCGGAGCGGGATCATCAGCGTGACGACCTTCTTGCCGAGCAGCTCAATATCGCGCGGTTGCGGGCGGCGCTTTCGGACGATCCATTGGCCAGTTTCGCGCCGCCGACCGGCGCCGACCCGGAGCTGATTGGCACCCAGCGCCAGCTGTTGCTCAATCAAGTGGCGGAGCACCGCGCCAAGATCGCCGCGCTGCTGCGTCAGCAGGCGCAGAGGGAAGCCGAACACGCCACGACGGCGGCGACGATCCACAAGCTCGAGACGATCATTCCCGTCGTTCAATCGCGCGTCGAAATTCGCAAGACGCTGGTGGAGAAGGAGTTGGGCTCCAAGCTCACCTATTTCGAGGTGCTCCAGCTCCTGGTCGAGCAGCAGGAGGAGCTAGGCGTTCAGACAAGCCACTTGCGGGAGACGGAAGCGGCCATCGCCGCGATACGCGAGACGCGCGGACAGGCGGCGGCGGAATATCGACACACGATCTCCGATGACCTCGCCAAGGCCGAGCAAAAAGCGAACGGGCTGGCGCAGGACTTGATCAAGGCCGAGCAGAGGACCAGACTGCAATCGTTGACGGCTCCGGTGGACGGGGTGGTGCAGCAGCTCGCGGTGCACACGGTTGGCGGCGTGGTCACACCGGCGCAGCAACTGCTTGTGGTGGTGCCGAGCGAAAGCCGCCTCGAGATCGAGGCAATGGTGCCGAACAGCGACATCGGCTTCGTCCATTCCGGCCAGCAGGCCGAGATCAAGGTCGACACCTTCAATTTCACGCGCTATGGGCTCCTGCACGGCGAGGTGCTCTCGGTGTCGCAGGACGCCGTGATCCGCGATCGCCTGCAGGATCGCGCCGGCGACCGCACGCCGGGGGCGGCAAGCGAAACCAGCGAACCAAAGGGTCAGGAGCTGAACTACAGCGCGCGCATTTCGCTCGACAGCACCCGGATGCAGATCGACGACAGGATGGTCGATCTGTCGCCCGGTATGGCCGTGACGGTGGAGATCAAGACCGGATCGCGAACCATTCTGAGCTATCTGCTGTCGCCTTTGCGCCGCTACCGGCAGGAGACGCTGCGCGAGCGCTAGAGCGCTTTCCACTTGATGCGGATCAACGTCCGTAGCCGGCATGTCGAAAGTAGTTGACGCACTGCTCTGGTGCAAATGTCTTGATGAGCCTGCCGATCAGCTTCCGGAGTGTCTTAACGGTGCGGGCCGCGCCCTTGCGCATTGC
>Ga0070710_10001419_pt1 | contig 11294 bp, 7 predicted proteins | sample LARL52metaG_FD_65454 | JGI IMG/M metagenome (GOLD analysis project Ga0070710, IMG submission 65454) | Corn, switchgrass and miscanthus rhizosphere microbial communities from Kellogg Biological Station, Michigan, USA - LAR L5-2 metaG | ecosystem: Host-associated > Plants > Roots > Rhizosphere ... | reverse complement strand
CACCCGCTGGAACTCCTGGGCCACGCCGATCGCCGCCACCCCGGACCGCCCGGTCGATGCCTGCCGGATCAGGTGCGGCTGCATGACCTCGAGCTTGGCTTCGTCCTTCTCGGACCTGACCCACGGGATGTCATTGGCGTCGGAGAAGACAGCACCGCCTTGCGGAAGCGGTCGCCCATCTGCCGGAACGGCGCCGGCGAGGGGAACGGGAACCCCAGGTGCCCGGAGAGGAACGCCACCACCTGGGAACTGGTCTGCAGGATCGGCACGTAGGCGTTGAGACAGATCCGGTCCAGGTACTCGATATCCAGCACCACATGCCCGTCCAGCACGTCATCCACCGTTATGACCTGCGCCACGATGACCACCTACCGCAACCGCTGTTAGTTGCGATGATCCGCTCACCTGCGCCGATGCGCCTGCCGAACCATGCAACTCGGCGGTCAGAAGCGGAGCCTCACTGGTACTGCAACGGCATTTAACGGTCGCGCCCTGGTGCCGCTGGCTGGCGTCATGGCAGTCTGCGCAGGTGGGCGTCGGCGGGCTCAGCGGCCTGGATGCGGATGCGGCCGTCGACGGCCTGGACGCCGTCGGGGCGGGCGATGACGGGGCTCAGCTCGAGCTCGGCGATCTGCGGCAGGTCATCGGCCATCCGGGAGACCCGCAGCAGCATATCCTTGAGTGAGTCGAGGTCGGCGGCCGGAACCCCGCGGCGTCCGAGCAGCCGGGGGGCGGCCCGTGTCGACCGGATCAGGTCGTCGGCGTCGGCGTCGGTCAGAGGGGCGAGCCGGGCGGCCCGGTCAGCCAGCACATCGCCGTCGGCGCCGCCGAGCCCGAACAGCACCAGCGGGCCGGCCACCTGCTCGTGCAGCACGCTGATCCTCACCTCGACGCCGCCGGTGACCACCGGCTGGACAATGACGCCAGCCAGCCGCCTGCCAAAGATCTCCTTCAGCGAGCGGAACCCGCGCCGGACCTCATCCGCGCCGTGCAGGCCGGTCAGCACGTCGCCGGCGTCGCTGGTGCGCAGCAGGCCGGGCACGTCCGCCCGGAGCGCGACGGGGCCGCCGAACCGCGCCGCCGCCGCGGCCGCGGCGTCCTCGGCGATGACCCCGATGCTGTCGGCTAGCGGCACGCCGTAGCAGCCAAGCAGCTCCACGGTCGGGTCCAGCGCCAGCCAGCCGCCCCTGGGCGGGTCGGCGAGAACGCCGGCGACCAGGTCCCTGGCCCGGTCCTGGCGCAGGCCCTCCAGGTCAGGCACGCGTCCTGGCGGGGTCGCCCGCCAGGAGCCGTAGCGCGTGGCATGGCCGAGGGCGCGGGCGGCGGACTCGGCGTAGGCATAGGCGGGGACCGGAGGGGAGTCCCCGCCGGGGCCTGGCAGCAGCCGGACCACTTCGATCTGGTCCAGCACGGCCGCGGCGATCGGCACCGGCAGCCGGGCTGCGCCCACCTCGGGAACCAGGTCGCTGCCCGCGGTCGTGGTGGTCAGCGCCAGGACCGCGTCGACGCCCGGGTCGGCGCCGACAAGCTCCAGGCACTCACGGAAGCGGCCGGGGGTGACAAGCACGGTGGTATCGACCGGCCCGGCCACCAGGGCCTGGCGGCCGAGCATGTCCCGCAGCGCCCGTTGGGTGTCCCCGGCCAGGTCCGCGACCTGCAGGCCGGCGTCGCCGCACGCGTCCGCGGCGAGCACCGCAGCGCCGCGGGTGTTGGACACCACGCCCACCCTGCCCCCGGCGGGCACCGGCTGAGATGCCAGCAGCGCCGCGGTGTCGAGCAGCTCGCCGAGGTTAGCGGCGGCGATTATGCCGGCCTGCTCGAACAGGGCCTGCCGGGTGACCAGCGGAGTAGCCGCCTTCGTGGCGCGGGCCCCGGCCAGGCGCCGGCCTGTCGCGGACCGGCCCACGGCCACGGTCAGCACCGGCATGGTGCGGCCCACGCGGCGGGCGGTACGGGCGAACTTGGGCGGGTTCCCGATCGATTCCATGTACAGCAGGGCCAGCTTCGTCGCCTCGTCGGACTCCCACCACTGCAGCATGTCGGTGCCGGACACGTCGTCTTTGTCGCCGAGGGAGACCAGGGAGGAGATCCCCACGCCCAGCCGGGACAGGTGCTCCACCAGCACGAAGCCGGTGCCGCCGGTGGACTGCAGCGCCAGGCCGGCTGTTCCCGCCGCGGGATGGCGGGCCGCGAACGTGGCGTCCAGGCCGATGCCAGGGTTGGCCACGCCGAAGCTGGCCGGCCCGATCATCCGCATGCCGTGGCGGCGGCAGATGCCCAGCAGCTCCGCGCGGGCCGGGCCGCTGAGTCCGGCCGCGATCACGACCAGTGCCTTGACTCCCCGCCGCCCGCATTCCTCGGCGATCCCGAGCACCGCCCCGGCCGGCGCGGCGATGACCGCTAGGTCGACTTGCTCGGGCAGCGCGGCGGCCGACGGCAGGCAGGGGATGCCGTCCAGCTCGGCCGCGGCCGGGTTGACCGGGTAGACCGGGCCCGGGAAGCCGCCGTCGATGAGGTTCTGCAAGATCGCCCGGCCGACCGATCCGGGGCGCCGGCTCGCGCCGATGACCGCGACCGAGGCCGGCATGAGCACGGGCCGCATGCTCGCCACGTCCGCGGACCGCTCCCGCACGGCGACCGTATCGCGGTAGGTGCCCAGGGCGGCGTCGGCCTCGTCGGCGGGCAGCGGGAACGTCAAGTCATACACGCCGTCCACCAGGGAGCGCTGCGCCTGCAGCCCGGCGTCGGCGAATACCCGCAGCATGGCTGCGTTCTCGCTCAGCGTCTCCGCGGTAAAGGCGCGGACCCCCCGGCCGCGGGCCAGCGAGACCAGGTGCTCCAGCAGCAGCATGCCGATGCCGCGGTTATGCAGGTCATCGGCGACCGTGAAGGCGACCTCCGCAGACCCGGAGCCGGCGCCGGCCTGCTCGTAGGTGCCGCAGCCGACCACCTCGCCGTCCAGCACAGCCAGCAGCGCCGCGTGGTCCGGCGCGGGCTCGCGGCATATCCGGCGCGCCTCCTGCTCGGCAACCAGCGGGCTCATGCTGAAGAACCGCAGGTACAGGTTGTCCGGGGACATCTTGGCGTGCATGTCCCGCACCGCGTCGAAGTCATCGGGCCGCGCCTCCCGGATCTCGATCGTGGCGCCGTCGCTCAGCAGAGCGTAAGCGCTGTCCTCCGCGTGTATGCTCATGCCGCCCTCCCGGGTCTTACCGCCGGCTCGCCACGCCCGCGACCCAGTCCGCATTATCGGTTACGGCGGCACCAAGAGGGGCTCCGGTTACTGAATAAGAACTGGCACGCCAGGCGGCGGGGCCGGAACAATCAAGGGAATGCAGTCATGGGCATCAAGACCGGCTCAAGCTCGCAGGCGGGCGGGTGCCTGGCCTTCGCCGCGACCCGGACCGTCGCCGGCTAGGTCATGATCGTCGGTGTCGTGCTCAGCGTCCCCGCAACCCCCCTAGCCCAGCGAGCTCGGCGGCGTGATTTCCGCCTCGGAGAACCTCCTCGGCAGCGTCGGCAGGGACCTGAAGACGCGGAGGTCATCAAACCGGGTGCCGTGCTCGGCAGCGTGTTCAGCGCTGGACCGCCGGGCCCGCCGCAGCCGCGGCCACCGGGGCCAGCATGACCGGCTGGCCCGCGCCCCGGTTACCGTCACGGTCACATTCCGCCCGCTCACGCACGCGATCAGCCAGAGTCGGCCCGCAGCCCGGTCGCCGGGCTGGAGGAGCAGAACGACTGCTGGACCGGTGGGTCCGGCTCGTCTACCACGCCCGCGTCCACACCAAGAAATCCCGTCGTGGCCGAGGCTGGCATTGACGTTATACGCCACGTCGGCGACCGGCAGCGTGACCTGCGGCATAGCCACGATCTGGCGAAGGCCGGGATCTCCAGCGCGTCCAGGATGAGCCGGAACTGATCGGCTGCCGTACTCACCGTGGCTGGTCGGCCCCGCTGGCGTCGGCGTACCGCGTCTGGCTCGTTAGCCCCGGACGAAGCTCGACCAAGGTGTCCAGCACAGCCCGTGGCCTGGCACGGAGAGTTCCCAGTGGTCCGGCTGAGCACGGCAACGTCCCCAGCTCGCTTGTGTCGGTTGTGGGTGTCATCGCTGCCCGTTGAAGTCCGCCTGCACGGCGTGGCCGCACCGGCACCGCCGTCATAGCGTCATCAGCCCGTGCAGGGGGAAGACCGCGTTGCGGGTGGCCATGATCGCCCGGTCGACCGGATCGGCTGGGTCGTAGCCGGACTCGAACGGCTCGAACTGAGCCGGTGCCCCCTCGGTCATCTGCTCGGGTGCGGTCAGGCCGGTTCGCCGGACGACGTACTCGCGCCACGGGGCGGGCGTCTGCGTGCCTGGGTCGATCGGCTGGCCGGCGGCCTCGGCGAGCAGGTGCGTCCATGTCCGCGGTACCACCTGGACCAGCTCATACCCCCCGCCGCCGGTGAACAGCCAGCGCCCGCCGGCCGCTTCGTGGGCGAGCGCGTGGATCGCGGCATGAGCGGCGCGCTGCGCGTCGATGCTCAGCTCCAGGTGGGCCAGCGGATCCAGCCGGTGCGTGTCGGCCCCGTGCTGGCTGACCAGCATCTGCGGCCCGAACTGGCGCAGCAGCGGCGGGACGATCGCGTGGAAGGCGCGCAGCCAGCGTGCATCCCCGGTCCCCGCGGGCAGCGCAACATTGACCGCTGACCCCTCGGCGCCGGGCCCGCCGGTCTCGGCGGGCAGGCCGGTGAAGGGGAACAGGGTCGCCGGGTGCTCGTGGAGGCTGATCGTCAGCACCCGCGGATCGGCGTAGAACGCGGCCTGCACCCCATCGCCGTGGTGCGCGTCGATATCCACGTAGGCGACGCGCTCGGCGCCCTGCCCCAGCAGCCAGGCGATCGCGACCGCCGGGTCGTTGTACACGCCGAACCCGCTGGCATGCGCGGCCATGGCATGATGCATGCCGCCCGCGATGCTGGCCCCGTGCCCGGCCGCGCCCGACCAGACGGCCCGGGCCGCTGCCAGCGTCGCCCCGGCCACCAGCGCCGACGCCTCGTGCATGCCGGGAAAGACCGGGTTGTCCTCGGTGCCCAGCCCGAACATCCGCGCGACCCGGAGCTGGGTCGCCTCCAGGCCGTCACGGGCGTCGGGGTGCTCAGCCCAGCGGCTGACCGCCTCCACTGCCTCAACGTACGGCGCGTCATGGACAAGCTCCAGGTCCGCGTCGGCGGCCGGGGCCGGGGCGGCCACGGTCACGCCGGGCTGGGTCCACAGCCCGAACTCGTGCGCGAGCCGCATCGTCAGCTCCACCCGCACCGGCGCCAGCGGATGGCCCGGCCCGAAGTGATAGTCAGTCAGCCGCTCGTCCCAGGCCACATGCAGGATGCAGGTCATCTGCCGCCAGCCTCTCTGCCGCCACGGGCCGCCGTACCGAACGCACCGGATGACGGTCTGCTGCACACGCTGGCAGATATCCCGGGCCTGGTCCAACCCTCCGGAACCGTCAGCGCGATTACCGGCACGCCCGGACCCGGCGTACTGGCCTGGACTACGACTGAGCCTCGGCACGGTGACTTCATACTGCCCCTCCTGCAGTCGCATGCTGGGCTGGATTTGGTTTGTTGCGATCGGCGCTGGTCACGGGCCGCGCCGGTGTTGTCAGTGTGCCAGCGGGCACCGACATCGCGGGATGCTCAGCGCCGCTGGCGGGGCCTGGTCTTGCGGGCTGCCGGGTTGAGGTGGCCGGATTGCCCGATCCGGGCGCGGCATTCGGCCTGAACCTGGTCGTTCCAGGGAATGTGCAGCCGGCCGCCCGGGCCGCGGCGGGCGGCGAGCTTTCCGGTGTCGATCCAGTAGTAGATGACATGAATGCTGCAGCCGAGCTGGTAGGCGGCTTCGGTGACGCTGATCTCGCCTTCGGCGGCGGGAGATGGCGGGGCGGGCAGCGTGCGCGGGCGGGCAGCGCGGCTCAGGTGAGAGGATTCGGCCTGGATGCGGTCGTCCCACGGGATGCAGAGCCGGCTTCCTGAGCTGCGGCGGGCGGTCAGCTGACCGGTATGGATCCAGTGGTAGACGACGCTGGTGCTGCAGCCGAGCCGTCTGGCGGCCTCAGCCACGGAGATCTCGCCGTCGGCGTAGGCGGCCGGGGCGGGGATGTGGTGGGCGTGGCGGATCCACTGCACGGCCTTGACGTCGAACGGGCGGCCGTGCCCGGTGGCCAGTCCGGCGGCGTTCAGCTGTCCGGCCAGTTCGGCGGCGGGCGTGACGGGGCCGAGCCGGCGGATCATCTCCACCGCTGGGGACGGGCTGCGCTTGGCGGTGCCGGGATGGACGGCGCGGGCCACGCGCAGTTCGTCGGTGGCGCCGGTGTGCCAGCGGATCCCGATCCGGACCTTGGCCTGGTCGGGTTCGGGCAGCACGGTGACGTCGGCGATCAGGGTGCGAAGCAGCCGCTTGCGGTCCTTGCTGCTGGTGGCCGGCGCGTGCCAGAGTGCGGGCAGGTCGGCGGCGAGTTTCTCCAGCTCGGCCCGGCCGGGCAGCGGCGGCAGCGATTCGCTGGCGGCCTGCAGTGCCTGCTCGGCCTCGGCGAGGAAGGCGAGCCTGGCCTCCCAGCGGGCCTCCAGGCTGCGGGCGACCAGCCGGTTCTCCGGCTCGCAGGCGCAAAAGGCGCGCTCGGCCCGGTCGGCGTCGTAACGCGCGCGTTCGACCGCAAGCTCAGCCGCGCGGCTGACCCGCTGGTGCCGGCCGGCCACCTCATCGGCAGCGGCGAGCGCCAGCGCGACCTGCTCGGGGGTCAGCGCGTCCAGCAGCATCCCGGCGACCGCGTTATCGACGGTGGCGGCGGCCACCGACCGGCAGGTGGGCGTGGTCAGCCGGTCGGCGCGGGAGGAGCACTCATAAGCGGGCCGCTGGTCGGTGTGGTAGTTGGTGCGCATCGGCTAGAGCAGACGGAGGGACACGGCTGACCATCATGCTGCACGGCCGCGCCCAGCCTATCGTCCCAGGTCACAGGGACAGGCCCAGTTTTTGCATCCAACAGGCGCAGCCGCGACCACGCGGCCAGCCGCTCACTACCAGCAGGAAGACGAACTGCAGGCACATGACCCGTGATCATCGCAGGTGGCGTAACGGATCCACCCCAGCTGGTCAACAACCACAGATGGAGTATTCGGCACGGAAAGGCCTGGCCGGTCGAGGCTGACCGGTGAGTTCTTATACGCGGTGGGTGCGGCCGGCCCGCTCAGCGTCGCGCAGCACGAACTTCTGGATCTTTCCCGTGGATGTCTTCGGCAGGTCGGCCGTGAAGACGATGTCGCGGGGGGCTTTGTAGCGGGCGATCTTGGTGCGTACGTGGGCGATCAGCTCTTCCGGGGTTGCGCTGTGGTCGGCGCGGAGCAGGACGAACGCCTTCGGGCGCTCGCCCCACTTGTCGTCGGGCACGCCGATGACCGCCGCTTCGAGTACGGCCGGGTGGCTCATGAGCGCTTGCTCTACTTCGATGGTGGAGATGTTTTCTCCGCCGGAGATGACGACGTCCTTGGAGCGGTCGCGCAGCTCGATGTACCCGTCGGGATGCATGACGCCGAGGTCACCGCTGTGGAACCAGCCGCCGCGGAACGCCTCGGCGGTGGCGTCCGGGTCGAGGTAGTAGCCGGCCATGACGTTGTTGCCGCGCATGACGATCTCGCCCATCGAGCTGCCGTCGGCCGGGACGTCGGCCATCTCTCCGTCCACGACGCGCAGGCCCTCGGCCTGGATCATGCCCACGCCCTGGCGAGCCTGCAGCACGGCACGCTGCTCGGCTGGCAGGTCAGCCCATTGCGGCTGGGATTGGCAGACGGAGATCGGGCCGTAGGTCTCGGTCAGCCCGTAGACGTGCACGATCTGGAAACCCATGCGTTCCATATGTGCGATGGTCGTGGGGCTGGGCGGTGCGCCGGCCGTGGTGATCAGGACCGGCCGGGTCAGCGGGCCGGCCTCGGGCGCGTTCAGGATGGTGCTCACCACGGTGGGCGCCGCGTTGAGGTGGGTGATGTTGTGTTCGCGCAGCTGTTCCCAGATCGCGTCGCCGCGGACCTCGCGCAGGCATACGTGCGTGCCGCCGATGGCGGTCAGCGACCAGGGAGTGCACCAGCCGTTGCAGTGGAACATCGGCAATGTCCACAGATAGACGCTGTTCTCGTCGTTCCGCGAGTGAACGATCTCGCCGAAACAGTTCAGGTAAGCGCCCCGGTGGGTGTAGATCACCCCCCTCGGGCGCCCCGTGGTGCCGGACGTGTAGTTGATCGCGATAGGAGCAAGCTCGTCCGGGACCGACCAGGGCAGCGGCTCCTGCGTGCCCCGGGCGAGAAACTCGGAGTAACTCACCAGTCGCGGCTCGTCAGTCAGATCCGCGCCGTCCGGCTCCAGCTCAGCGTCCTCGGCAATCACCAGCTCGGTCACCGCCTCAATGTCCTTCGCGGCCGCCGCGGCTGTCGGCAGGAGCGCCGCGTCGACAACCACGATCTTCGCGCCCGAATGATCGAGGATGTATGCTACCTCCTCAGCCGTGAGCCGGGTGTTTACCGCGACGAGCACCGCGCCGACCAGCGGAACGGCGAAATGGGCGATGAGCATCTCAGGCAGGTTCGGCATCAGGTAGGCGACCCGGTCACCCGGCCCGGCACCGCTCGCCCGCAGCGCCCGCGCCACCCGCTGCGCCTCGGCCGCCAGCTCACGGTAGGTGAGCCGCCGCGCGCCGTAGACCACAGCGGTCTTGCCGGGCCATACCCGCGCCGACCGCTCGAGGAACGACAGCGGCGACAACGCCGTATACGAAACCGAATCCACACCGACCTCCAGGGGAGGCACTGATCGCGTTCTTAACGCCAGCTCGTCCCTGACGCTCTTGTTGAGCAGGTCTTCCTTGTTGAGCATACTCTTCCCGCCCGGATCGAGGCAGTCAAAGAGCTGGGCGGCATCGGCTGGATCACCTGCCTGCGCGCCCCGCCATCCGCAAGCTCGCAGCCGATGACGGGCCGCTGCAGATGTCCCTGCTCGACCAGCAGGACCTTGCCGAGCTCAGCCTCCCGGACTACCCCGGCGAGCGCCTCATCGCCTGCCGCAATCCCTACCCGGCTGCCGAGCGCGCCCGCATGCGCGAGGACCTCCTGCAGGCCACAGAAAAGCTCCTCACCGCGATCGCCGGCCAGGTGAGCGCCGGGCGCGTCAGCGGCGCAGGCAAGATCGACCTGCGGGCCAGGCGGATCGTGAACAAGCACGAGGTCGCCAAGCACCTCATCCCCGATGTCGGCGACCACCATCTCACCTGGCACCGTGACCAGGCCGCCATCGGCGCCGAGGCCGCGCTGGACGGCATCTACGTCATCCGCACCAGCGTCCCTGCCAGCCACCTGGACGTCCCGCCACGGTCACCGCCTACAAGAACCTCTCTCGGGAGGAACGCGATTTCCGGTCCCTCAAAGCTGATGACCTGGACCTGCGGCCGATCCACCACAGGCTCGAAGACCGGGTCCGCGGGCACATGCTGATCTGCATGCTCGCCGCCTGCTTCACCTGGCACCTGCGCTACACCTGGGCACCCCTGACCTTCGCCGACGAGTAGCCGCCCGAACGCAGCAACCCGGTCGCCCCGGCCCGCCGCTCCGCCAGCGCTGGCGCCAAAGCCGCCCGCAAAGACCAGTACCGACGGCACCGGCCAGCCCATCCGCAGCTACCAGGATCTCCGGGCCCACCTGGCCACCCTCACACGCAACACCAGCCACCTCGGCAGCGCCACCTTCGACCAGATCAGCGAACCCACCCCCCACACAACGGCGCCTATTCGAGCTACTCGGCGTCCCCATCCCGCTGACCCTGGCGTAGACAGAACAAACCCGTCCCCAGATAGCTAAACCCCCTGCACAGCAGGGGGTTTAGCTATCTCATGAGCCGTAACTTCGGGCTAGCCCGGCGCACGTGGAGGCGGCAGCGCAGGCCGCACGGACGCTCGCCAGCTCGGCCGGCCCGAACCGGGTCTGTCATCAACTTGACGGTGTAACTTGATCTTGGTTGTTAGTTCCTGCCCGCGCTGAGGCGGTGATGTCGAAGGCGTGAACTGCCCGGCCCGGTCGCGGACCAGGAACCGGAAGTCCGCGGCCCGGTCACCGAGGTCCATCGCGGTCCAGGAAGAAGAAGTGGAAGGAGCCGTTCCGCTCGCCCGTGTCATCCGGGACATGGCCGGCGTCGAGTCCATCCACGCCTTCGAGAGCACCGAAACGATCCAGACCCTCATCGTCGGCGCCAACATCACGGGCATCGGCGCGTGCAGCTGACCGTACGGCAACAGAGCTTCGCTAGGATTCGCCTCAGGAGGAACCATGAGGGTCCCCGCGGAATCTCTGTCCGGCAGTTCGGTGCGGGACAAGGTCGTCACCGCCGCCGAAGCGGTGCAGCTTGTTCATGACGGCGACTCGGTCGTGGTCGATGGGTTTATGGGGCAGTGCTTCGCCGAGGAGCTGACGCTGGCGCTGGAGCAGCGGTTCCTGCTGACGGGCACTCCCCGCGAACTCGGGCTGGTGTTTACCATGGCCGCGGGGAACCGGCTTGGCCGGGGGCTGGACCGGCTGGCTCATAAGGGCCTGCTGAAGCGGGCCGTGGGCGGTCATTGGGCCTTGTCGCCCGAGCTGGGGAAGATGGCCGTGGACAACACCATCGAGGCGCATAACCTGCCGCAGGGCGTTATCTCGCAGCTGTTCCGGGACACTGCCGCCGGCAAGCCCGGCTTGCTGACCCGGGTTGGGCTGGGTACCTTCGTCGACCCGCGGCAGGGCGGCGGGAAGATCAACGAGCGGACGACCGAGGACCTTGTGGAGCTGATCACCCTCGGTGGCGCGGAGTACCTGTTCTACAAGGCGTTGCAGCTCGATGTGGCGTTCCTGCGCGGCACCACTGCGGATCCCGGGGGGAACATCACCATGGAGCGCGAGGCGCTGATCATGGAGGCTCTCGCCGTGGCCACCGCGGTGCACAATGCCGGCGGCCTGGTGATCGTGCAGGTGGAGCGGGTCGCCGAGAACGGCAGCCTGAGCCCGCGCGAGGTGAAGATCCCGGGCATCCTGGTCGACTGCGTCGTCGTCTCGCAGCCCGGGCACCATTGGCAGACTTTCGGCACGCCGTACTCCGCGGCGCTGAGCGGAGAGCTGCGGCGGGTCCGCAACTCGGTCCCGCCGCTGGAGCTGACCGAGCGGAAGGTCATCGCCCGCCGGGCGGCGATGGAGCTCCGGCCCGACAGCGTGGTGAATCTCGGCATCGGCATACCGGAAGGCGTGGCCAA
>Ga0070710_10001417_pt1 | contig 11313 bp, 7 predicted proteins | sample LARL52metaG_FD_65454 | JGI IMG/M metagenome (GOLD analysis project Ga0070710, IMG submission 65454) | Corn, switchgrass and miscanthus rhizosphere microbial communities from Kellogg Biological Station, Michigan, USA - LAR L5-2 metaG | ecosystem: Host-associated > Plants > Roots > Rhizosphere ... | reverse complement strand
GGATGCAGTTCCCCAGCGAGTTCGAGTGGATCTCCCCCGACGGCCGGGGGCTGCTGACCAGCTACATGGCCAACCATTACGGCGCGGGCTGGGTGATCCACCAGGCTGCCGACCTGGAGGCGGCGAAACAGGAGGCGCTCGGGCAGCTTGCCCTGCTCGCCCCGGTCGCAGCGACCAGGAACGTGCTGCTCCCGGTCGGCGCCGACCACGTCATCCCGCCGCGGTGGGCGACCGCGGTCCACCGGGATTTCGCGGCCCGCTACGTGTGGCCGCGGTGCGTGACCGGGCTGCCGCGGGAGTTCTTCGCGGCGGTGCGCGCCGAGGCCGCCGAGCGCGGGATCTGGCTCACCCCGCAGACCAGGGACATGAACCCGGTGTACCCGGGCAAGGACGTGTCCTACATCGACACCAAGCAGGCACAGCGGGCCGCCGAGGTGGCGGTGTCCGACGGCGAGCGGCTGGCCACGCTGGCCTGGCTGGCCGGCGCCGGGTACCCGGCCGAGTCGCTGGACAAGGCCTGGCGGCAACTGGTGTTCGGCGCGCACCACGACGCGATCACCGGCACCGAGTCCGACCAGGTGTACCTGGACCTGCTCGGCGGGTGGCGGGAGGCGTTCGAACGGGGCGAACAGGTGCGCGAGGAGGCGGCGGGCTTCCTGGCCGGCCTGGTCAATACGAGGCAGCATTACGCAACGGCCGGCCCCAGCGTGGATCCGCACGGCCGCACGGTCGTCGTGTTCAACACGCTGTCGTGGCCCCGGGCCGGGCTGGCGGCCCGCACCCTGGAGTTTGCCGCGCCGGGCCCGGCGTGGCTGGCCCTGGCCGACGAGACCGGCGCGAGCGTGCCGTTCCTGGCCGAGGGGATCCGGCGGCACACCGACGACAGCCTGGCCAGCGTGCGGATCACGTTCCTGGCGGAGGTGCCCGCGCTCGGCTACCGCAGCTACCGGGTGAGCGCCGCCGCCGCGCCCGCCTCCCCGGCCGAGCCCGGCTCCGGGGCTGACCCGGGCGCGGCGGCCGCGGGCTGGGCCGCGCTGCTGGGCACGGTGATCGCCAACGACACGTTCGAGGTGACGGCGGACCCGGCCCGGGGTGGTGGGCTGGCGCAGGTGCTCGACCAGCGGACGGGCACCGTGCTGCTTCGCGGCCTGGGCAACGAACTGGTCCTCACGCAGGAGTACCCCGCCCATCCCCGCTGGGGCGAGGGACCGTGGCTGCTGTGCCCGCAGGGACCGGGGTCCGGTTCTGGCGGCGTCCCGGCGAGCGTGTCGGCGCAGCGCTGCCCGATCGGCTCCCGGCTGGTCGCGCGGTTCCCCCTCGGGGACTTGCGGATCACCCAGGAGACCCTCCTGTGGGACGGCCTGGACCGGGTGGAGTTCCGCACGCACGTGGACGGGTCGATCGGGCAGGACCGGCTGCTGCGGGTCCGCTTCCCCGCCAACGTGCCCGGCGGGCTCCCGGTGTTCCAGTGCGCCACCGCCGTGGTCGCGCGCCCGTTCGGGGTGGCCGACTCCGATGTGGCGCAGGACGCCTACACCCTGGACAACCCGGCCTGCGAGTGGTTCGGCCTGAGCACCGCGGTGCGGGTGTCCGCGGACGGCCACACCTGGGCGGCGGGCGTGGCCGAGGTCATCGTCCCCGACGGTCCCGGCACGGGCCGGGGCGTGGATGTGACGACCAGGCCCCTGGAGGGGCACGAATCTTACATTCATGGCGAGTTCAGGGCCGGCGTCCGGGCACTGGTCGCCGCGCTGGCCGCCGCCGGGGTCACGGCGACCTGTTCCCGGGCCGACGGCCCGCGTTACGGCGCGCTCGACCTGGACTCGAACCTGCCGGACTTCCGGATCGCGATCGGCGGCCCCGACGTCAATCCGTGGACGGCCCGGCTGCTGGCCGGCCTCGGCCCGGTGGGGACCGGTGCCGCCGCGCGGCTGGCCGCCCCGGGTGGGGCACGGGTCTGGGTGCCGGCGGCGCGTCCCCGCGCGGAGGCGTTCACCGCGAGCGCGGACGTCCGCGGAGACCGCGACCTGCCGGTGCTGATCGTGTCCGGCCCGGATCTGCCGGCCGCCGTCTCAGCACTCACGGCCGACCTGGCCGACGCGGTGATCGACGCGGACCTGGCCGGGGGCGCGCCGGGGGACGCCGGGCTGCCAGACCGGCTGCTCGGCACGCACAGCGTGGCGCTGCTGAACCAGGGCACGCCAAGCAGCCTGGTCACCCCGGACGGCACCCTGCACATCGGGCTGATGCGGGCCTCCAGTGCCTGGCCCGCCGGGGTGTGGATCGACGGGCCACGGCGCACGCCCGGCGACGGCAGCAGCTTCGCCTGGCAGCACTGGAGCCACGAGTTCCGGTACGCGCTGGCCGCGGGGACCGGCGACTGGCGCGACGCCGGCTTCGTCGTGGCCGGCCAGGAGTACAACCACGACCTGCTCGCCGTCGAGACGGGCAGCCATGACGGCCCGCTCCCCGCCTCGGCCAGCCTGGCCGAGGTCAGCACGCCAGGCCGGGTGCGCCCGGCCGCCATGTTGTCCGCGCTCAAGCCGCGCGGCAATCCGCTGGCCAGCGGCCAGCCGGGCCGGCCTCGGCGGGACGGCGGCGTGACCATCCGGCTGCGGGACGCTGGCGGCCTGCCCGCGGAGCCGGGCCGGGCCCAGGTCAGCCTGCTGGGCGGGATCACGGCCGCGCGGGTGACCGACCTCACCGAGCACGGCGACGGCGCGGCGGTCGGGGTCGAGGCGGGCCGCGCGCTGGTCGCGGTCCCCCCGGCGGGCCTAATTACCGTGGCGGCGCAGCCGGGCCCGGGCGGCCTCGCCGAGCCGGGGACGGCGGGCGGCAGTGGGATGGAACTGGTCCAGCCGGTGTTCACCCGGTACTGGCTGCACGGCAAGGGCCCGGCGCCGGCCGGGAACCTGCCGGTCACCGTGCACCTGTCCCCCGGCCACGTCACGCTGGCCGACCCCGCCGCCGCCCGGCAGCCCGGGTCGTGCCCGCTGCAGGTGTCGGTCGCCGGTGGCCATGGCACGACGGGCGAGGTGACGCTCGATGTCCCGCCCGGGCTGGCGGTGACCGGGCCGGATGGTGGTGCCGCCGGGCCGCTGCGCTACGCGCTCGACGGCGGCTGCCCGCATTGGGAGTGGGAGCTGTCGGTCACGGCCCGGCCCGGCACCCGTCCGGGGCGGTACTTCGTGGCCGCGCGGATCCCCGGCGGCCCCGGCGAGGTGCTGGAGGACGCGGTGCTGGTCACCGTCGGCGAGCCGCCCCTGCCTTCGCGGGTCATGCCGCGCGCCGAGCGGGACGCCTTGCTCGTGGCCGACCTGCAGGCGCGGGAAGCCGAGGTGGAGGTGGCCGTGGAGCCCGCCGTCCTCGAGGTGGCCCCGGGCCAGCGCGCGGCGCTGACCGTGCGGCTGGACAACCGGACCGCCAGCGTGATCCGGGGCGAGTCCCAGCTCACCTCGCCGTTCGGCACCTGGCACCAGGTGGGACCATGGACCTGCGGGTTCACCGCAGAGGCAGGCGAGACGGTCACCGTGGACTACGCCGTCACGGTGCCGGCCTGGGCGCGGCCCGGATCACACTGGTGGGCGCTGGCCAAGGTGATGTACTTCGGCCGGGTCCGCTACACCGACTGCGCCCAGATCCAGGTGACCGGCGGTTAGTAGCGCTCGACCAGATGGGCGCGGCTGTCTGGCAGCTCGTAGGGGTCGGGCCAGAAGTCGGTGATCGTGGCGATCCGGCCGTTGTCGTCCAGCTCGAAGAAGCACACACCGGGCTGGGTGCCCTTCGAGCTGGTGAACTCCAGCCAGCTCGCGGCGTACCGGTCCTCGCCGATGATCCGCTGGACCGCGATGTGCCAGTCGTAGTCGAAGCCCTCGACGTTGAACCGGAGGTAGGCCTCCCGGCCGCGCACCTGCTCCCTGGTCTGCGGGCCGCGGTAGACCACGTCGTCGGCGACCAGGACACCGAACGCCGCCCAGTCCCTGGCCTCCGCCGCTGCCCAGTAGGCCGCGACCACCTCATGCGCCTTGGTCATACCGGGCACGTTACCCCCCGGCTACGACACCGCCACCCGGTGACGGAGACGGCGGCCTGCTCGTAGAATCCCCTGCACCGCTGGGCTGCCGGGAGGGTGCATGGGAATAAGGGCCGTGGCGCTTGGCGCCGTACTCGCACTGGCCGGGCTGTGCTGCGCGGTGACGCCGGCCGCAGCGGTGGCGGCGGAGCACAGGGACACCAGCGCAAGCTTCACCACCGAGCGGCTGTGGGGCCCGCACAACGACTGGGAGCCGAACATCGCGGCGGCCCCGGGGTCGCCGTGGCTGTACCAGATGACCACGCAGTACGGCGGGCAGCGGGTGTGCGCGCCCGACATGAACCACTGCATCTTGTTCCGGTCCTCGCCCGACCGCGGGCTCACCTGGCGCCAGGCCGTCGTCATGCCCAGGCGGCAATGCCCGCCCGGCAAGTTCTGCAGGGTGGCCCACTGGCAGAACGACCCGGGGATCGCCGTCTCCTCTTCCGGGGTTGTCTACGCGGCGTGGATGAACCAGTGGGACGTGACGTTCGCCAAGTCCTACGATCACGGCCGGACCTGGACCGCGCTGCACGACTTCCGGCGGGCCGCCGATCTGTCGTTCACCGACAAGCCGTGGATCGCGATCTCCCCCAGCGGCCGGGACGTATACGTCGCCTTCAACAGCAGCGACTCCTACGTCTCCGCCTCACACGACTACGGGCGCACCTGGGCCACACCGGTGAAGACGAACACGAACGGGCGGTACTGGTTCGCCGAGGGAGGGGCCGTCGCGCCGGACGGCGGCGTGTACTTCGCCGAGAGCGCCGAGCACCAGAACGCCAAGGGCGACATCCTGCTCGCGGTGCTCTCCTCCGGCGACGGCGGCAGCTCCTGGCGGACCAGGTACGTGGCCCGCAGCCAGCAGCAGCCGCACTGCCCGACCAAGGACTGCCCGAACGACTTCTACGGTGCGCAGACCTCCCTGGCCATCGACCCGGCGGGCACGATCATGGTCGCCTACGCGGCGAACGCCACCGCGCAGGCGCCGATGCGGCCGTACGAGATCACCTCGGCCGATGGCGGCCGGTCCTGGACCGCCCCGCGTGCCCTGGGCCCGGGCGGGACCAAGGTGGGCGCCGACTTCCCCAAGGTGGCGGCCAGCCCGCGGCCCGGTGACTTCCGTGTCGCCTGGGAGGACGACCGCAACGGCGCCACGGCGTGGAACGTCTGGTACCGGGTGACCACGAACGGCGGTGGCTCGTGGAGCCCCGCCGCCCGGTTGTCCGACCGCGGATCCGGGGCGCCGTACAAGAGCCCGGCTGGTTTCCGGTTCCCCTACGGCGACTACTTCGGCATCACGGTGGACAGCCGCGGCACCAGCTACCTGATCTGGAGCGAGGGCACCAGCTACGACGGCCCCGGCGGCACCTGGTGGGCGCACGGGCGCTGGATGCAATAGCGCCGCGCACCGCGCGCGTTCTGTGGCGGCAACCTGCCCGGAATGCGAAAATAGTCGGCAGTGAGAAAGCCACTGACCGGCGAGATCCCGCTCATGTCGCGCGACGCGGAGATGGACTGGATCCTCGCGAAGCTGAAGCGCCCGGAACCCGCCGCGTTCGTGCTGGCCGGGGCGCCAGGCGTGGGCAAAACCCGGCTCGCCGCCGAGGCCGCCAAGTCGGCCGCCGGGCTGGGTTTCACCACCGCCCAGGCGGTCGCTTCCCGCGCCGCGGCGGCCATTCCATTCGGCCCGTTCGCGCCATTCCTGCCCGAGGCCGGATATTCACCCGGCGACCTGCTCGGGCTGCTGCGCAAGGCCAGCGATGCCATCCTGGACCGGGCCGGCCCCGACCGCCGGCTGCTGCTGGTCGTGGACGACGCCCAGTTCCTCGACGAGGGCTCGGCCGCGCTGGTCCACCAACTGGTCCAGAAGGGGGCCTGCAGCGTGCTGGCCAGCCTGCGGACCCCGGGCCCGGCCCCGGAACCGGTGACGGCGCTGTGGAAGGACGGCCTCGCCGAGCGGATCGACCTCACCACCTGGGGCGAGCCGGAAACCGAGGCGGTGCTGTCCGCGGTGCTTGGCGGCCCGGTCGCCATCAACAGCGTCCGGCGGCTGTGGGAGGTGAGCCAGGGCAACGCCCTCTACCTCCGCGAGCTGCTGATCGGCGCGGTCGATTCGGGCGCCCTGACCGAGACCGGCGGCATCTGGTCGCTGAGCCGGCCGCTGACCGCGCCCGGGCGCCTGGTGGAACTGGTCGCGTCCCGGCTGTCCGGGCTGGCACCGGGAACCGTCGCGGTGATCGAGCTACTCGCGGCCGGCGAGCCACTCGGGATGCCGGTTCTCGAAAAGATCACCAACGTGGCCGGCCTGGAGGACGCGGAAGCCCAGGGGTTCGTGCAGGTGTACCAGGACGGGCGGCGGACGGTGGCCCGGCTGGCCCACCCGGTCTACGGCGAGGCGCTGCGGCAGAGCCTGCCCCGCTCCCGGCTACGGCGGATCTCCGCGACCCTGGCCAGCGCCATCGAGGCGACCGGCGCGCGCCGGCGCGAGGACCTGCTGCGGCTTGGCCGCTGGCAACTCGACTCGGGCGGGCCGGGGGAACCGGTGCTGCTGAGCCGGGCCGCACGGCGGGCCAGCGACATGTTCGACATGGACCTGGCCGCGCGGCTCGCCCAGGCCGCACTGGACCTGGGCGGCGGTGTCGACGCGGGCCTGGTGCTCGGCGAGGCCAGGTTCCGCTCCGGCCAGCACGGCGAGGCCGAGGCCGTACTCGCCGCCATGGTGCCGCGCTGCCGGACCGATGCGGAACTTGCCCAGATCGCCAACGCGCGGGCGCACAACTTCCACAACCTGCTCGGCGACGTGCCCGCCGCCACCGCGGTCCTTGACGAGGCCCTGGCGGTCATCACCGACCCGGCGCCCCGGCTCCAGTTGCTCGGCCGCCTCGCGACGATCAAGGTCTTCGAGCCCGATCTGGAAGGGGCCCTGGCCGCCGCGAGGCCACTGCTCGACACCGACGACGACGTGATGATCAGCCGGGGTGCCTACGTATCCTCGATCGCCCTGGCCATGCTCGGCCGCAGCGAGGAGGCCGTAGCGGTCGCCTACCGGGGGCTGGAGAGCCACCGCCGGGCCAGCACGCTGCCTCAGTTGCCCGAGGCACAGCTCATCGGCGCGGTCTTCGGCCATGCCGCGGGCGGCCACCTCGACCGGGCCGAGGCGGACGCCAAGACGGGTTACCAGGCGTGCCTGGCCGCGGGAGACAAGGAAGGGATGGCCACGCACCTGCTCCTGGCCGGGCTCGTGCGGATCGAGCAAGGCCAGCTCACCCGGGCGTCAAAGGCGTTCCTTGACGCCGCATCGGTCAACCGCGAGATCCACGACCCGGCCGCGCTGCGCTGGTGCCTGGCCGGCCTGGCCATGGCGGAAGCGATGAGCGGGCACACCGACCGGGCCACGTCGGCCGCCGCCGAGCGGGACGAGTTGCCGGTCGGCTCGATGCTGATCTACGAGCCGGACCTGATCGAGAGAGGCAGGGCCTGGCTGAACGTCGCCACCGGAGAGCTGTCCGGAGCCTGCGAGATCCTGGCGGCGTCCGCCGACCGTGCGGCAGGCGCCAAGCTGCGCATCGCCGAAGCCCGGGTGCTGCACGATCTCGCCCGCCTCGGGCAGCCGGCCCAGGTAGCCCCGCGCCTGGCAGCGCTCGCGGAGATCACCGACGGCGACCTGGTACCCGCGCTGGCGGCGCACGCCGCCGCCCTGGCCACGGGAAGCGCGCCAGACCTCGAAGCCGCTGGGCATGCCCTCGAAGCGCTCGGCGCCTGCCTGCTCACGGCAGAGGCGTACCTCGCCGCGGCGGCGGCTTACCGCTCCGACGGCTACCTCCGCCAGGCGAGCGCCCTGACCAGACGGGCTGGGGAACTCGCCGCGCTGTGCGGGGACGTGAGCACCCCGGGCCTATCGTTCGGCACGCAAACAGAGCGCCTGACCAGGCGCGAGCGGGAAGTCGCCGGCATGGCCGCCGCCGGCGCATCGAGCCGCGAAATCGCCGCCAAGCTGGTCCTGTCGGTGCGGACCGTGGACAACCACCTGCAGAACGCCTACAGCAAGCTCGGCGTGACCAGCCGCGAGGAACTGGCCCGCGTGCTGCGTTCGTGAGTGAGCGGATCCGCTGGTAGCGGGCTCCGAGCTGAGCAGGACCGGCGGGCTGCTCACCTGCCCTGAGTAGCCCCCGCACCGCAGAGATGAGTAGCCGCTACTCAGGTGCCTGCCTGGGCCCCCGGCTTACAAATGTTGCTGCGCGGGCCAATCCGGTACGCGAAAAGGAATCAGGGGCTCGGGCCGCGGCGGCGCGGCCCGAATTGGCAACAGGGAGTAATACCAATGGGGATGCTCAAGCGGATGAAGGACATGCGGGACATGGTTGAGGCCGCTCCCGGCATGGTCGCGCAGGCGCAGCAGCTCGGCGCGCAGGCGCAGCAGATGGCCGCGGCCCAGCAGGCCGCCTATCAGGCGCAGGCGGGCCAGGCCTTGGGCGCACAGCCCGGCGGCTTCGCCGAGGGCGCCGACTTCGACCCGATCGCCGGTGTCTCGATCGAGCAGTTCGCCTCGGTCAGCAAGGGGGTCGCGGCGTTCGGCTACGACCCGACCAAACTGCCGGAAATCGCGGCCTCCAAGGGGATTTCCGCCGCCGACTGGCAGACCGCCCACCAGGGGTGGAACGCGCGGATGGCCGCCGCCAATCAGATGATGGCGGCCCAGACCCGGGCGGCCAACGCCGCTGCGGCGGGGACGGCCGGCGCGGCGGGGACGCGCCGCACGGTCACGATCACCGGGATGCGGCAGATCGGCATGATGAACTTCGACCTGCTGGTGGAGTTCGACCTGACCGTGCTGCCCGACGGGCTGCCCCCGTACCCGGCCACGACCCAGCAGTGCGTCAGCCAAATGCAGATCGGGAGGCTTCAGCCGGGCCTCACCCTGCAGGCCTCGGTGGACCCGTCGAACCCGGCGGCCATCTGGCTGGATCTGGAGAGTGTCCGATGAGCGCCAAGCGGCTCATGGCGGCGCTGGTGGCGTTCGCCGGCGCGACCGCGTTCACCGCCTGCCTGCTCGCCCTGGTCGCCGGGATGCGGGACGTGATGCAGACCGACGGCGGTTTCTGCGCCAGCGGCGGGCCGTACGTCATCGCCCACCAGTGCTCAAGCGCGGACATCCGCCTGATCATGGTCGGCATCTTCGGCGCCCTGATCGCCGCGGGGTTCTACGCCGGCGGCAGCGCCGGGCGCGGCCTGCAGCCGGGGCCGGGCACCACGTTCCAGCCGGGCATGCTGCCGGTGCCGGGGACGGGCGCGGTGGCCCAGGCGGCCGCCCGGAGCGCCGAACTGCTGCGGACCAGCGTCTGGCTGATCGTCAGCCTGGCGGGCACGGGCTTCGGCATAGCGCTCAGCGCATCCCTGATCAGCACGTTGCGATGACCGGATGACGCGGCGCGGGACGATGCAGGCGCCCCGGCGAGGACCCGGAAGGGCCGCGCCGGGGCGCATTCGGTGCGCGGGTACGGCCCCGGGTTACCCGCTGCCGGCCGATTCCTGCACCCGTACCCCGCCAAGCTGCACATCGAAGATGAAGTGCGGTGCTGGCTCACCATCGCAGTAGGCGATGGTCTGGGCCATCGTGCCGAACCCCACGAAGGTGGTCTGGTCGGGAACGACCGGGTGGCGCCCGGTGCCGTTGTCGGCCACCTGCCACCACGCCCCCATGCCCACCTGCGCCGGGTCGCTGGACGCGGTCACCAGGCCGCCGACCCAGGCCCGGTTACCGCTGACGGACATGCAGGTCACCGGGCCGCTGAAGGTGGTCTGCTGCCCGGACTCCCAGTAGTCGTAACGCCACCGGCCATGGACGGTGCCGTCGGCGAGCCTGACCGCGTGATAGGTGAGCGGGTCCTGCTGCACGGTGACGCCGAACACGCTCGGCCCGAGCAGCACATACGTGTGACCGTAGACCCGGGCCGCGACGGAGCCGCCATGCCCGGCGGCAGCCGCGGGCGCGGCCGAAGCCACACCGGTGAGGGCCATGGTCGCGGCGGCGCAGAGGACGGCCGCCCATCTCAATCTGGACATCGGACTCCCTCGGCTCGACATCTGTCCCGGCGGCTCTCACAATGAGCCTCTGACCGGCTGTCGTCTTGCACGGTCCGAGCGGCGTAGCACGAAACCAACTACCGCCGGGCGCAGGGGGTTCCGATGGGTGCTGGACATGTCCCGGTGACGCTCGGCAGCAGCGGCTCCCGCCGGGCAGACGTGGATGGCTTCCTGGTCTCCTGGGTGCGGTTCCCACCGCTGGTCAGGCTGCCGCTGCACACTCACGAGCGGGCCACCGTCGCGGTGATACTCAACGGGTCATTCGACGGCCTGATGCGGGGCGCCAGCCGGCCCTGCCCGGTGTCCACCATGCTCACCGAGCCGCCCGGCGAACCGCACGGCAACCAGTTCGAGCGGGCGGGCGCGGACGTGCTGACGGTACAGCCCGATCCGGGCCGCGCCGAGTTGCTCGAACCCATCGCCGGCGTGCTCGGCGAGGTCAACCACCTGCGTGATCTGGGCGTGGCCTCGGTGGCGCGGCGGGCAGCGGGCGAGTTGCGGATGCCCGACGCGGTCACGCCGCTCGCCGTGGAAGGGCTGGTGCTGGAACTGCTGGCCCTGGCCGCCCGGCTGCGGAAGGCAAGCATCCTCGGCGCGGAACGGCGGCCGCCGCGCTGGCTGGGTGAGGCCAGGGCGCTGCTGCACGACCGGTTCCGGGAGAACCTGCGGCTGGCCGACATCGCCACGGAGGTCGGCGTGCACCCGGTACACCTGGCCCGGGTCTTCCGCCTCAGCTACGGCACCCCGGTCGGGGCCTACGCGCGCGGGCTGCGGCTCACCTGGGCCGCGGCGAGGCTGCGGGATTCCGGCGACAGCATCGCGCAGATCGCGCTGGAGGCGGGGTTCTTCGACCAGAGCCACTTCACCCGCGCGTTCAAACAGCACTTTGGCGCTACGCCCCTCGCCTACCGCCGGGATGCGCACCGGTAACCCGTGCCCGGCCAGCCCAGGAGCCGGGCCGCCCGGCGCGCTGTGATCCCCGGTTTTGGAACCGTTGCGGCCGGGCATGCGTCCAAACAGCCGTGATGACCCCCGCAGCACGCACACGCAGCAACGCTGGGAAGCCCCGTGGCGATCGTCACAGGAGGCTGATACCTGCCCGGCCGCGAGCCAGGGCACGCGCCATGGCGGGCGGTGGTGCGATCGCTGCCGGG
>Ga0070710_10001416_pt1 | contig 11315 bp, 10 predicted proteins | sample LARL52metaG_FD_65454 | JGI IMG/M metagenome (GOLD analysis project Ga0070710, IMG submission 65454) | Corn, switchgrass and miscanthus rhizosphere microbial communities from Kellogg Biological Station, Michigan, USA - LAR L5-2 metaG | ecosystem: Host-associated > Plants > Roots > Rhizosphere ... | reverse complement strand
TGTCAGAGGACGTTGACGACAGCCTGTCACTGGACGTTATGGCAGCCGGGGCCGAGTACCGGGACCAGATCCGTAAGGATCTTGGCGTGCCGGAGTGGAAGCCTGCGGAAGAACCGGAGGCGTGACAGCCGAGAACCGCACCGTCGAAGTGGTTACGTCTTCGTTACAACTGCCCTCGGTGACCGGCATGAAACACATGCCGACGGGTGCGTTCTCGTCGGTGCCGATGACGATCTCGCGCTCCCGCTCGGAGAGGATCTTCCACCCAAGCGCCTGCGTCCAGAACCGGGCCAGGCCCGGCAGGTCGTGAGTGTCAATGACGATGTGATGAAGGTGGACAGGCATCTCGCCAGTATGCGCGGCACGGCGGGGTTTGCCCGAGTCTGGCGCCGGCTGGGTGTTGTACGCGGGGGGCTGCGGGGAGCTGGGGCCAGGAACCGTGAGCGGTTTGCGAGCGCCAGAGGGCAAGACCTATCCGAAGGTGCATGGTGTGCGTGTGGCCGGCGGTGTTAGCTGGGAGCGCAGAGCGTGCGCCGCAGGACTGCTTCGCGAAAAGGTGGCTCCACATGCAGATCCCAGAGGAAGGGCTGCCAGCCGCGCTGGCGGGCCTGTCGCCGCAGCAGTTGGCCGGACAGCGGGTGATCTACAGTTACCCGGGCCTGACCCCGCCGGCCAGCTTGATCTCGCTGATCCAGCACGGTGAAGCCGCCGGGGTGATCTTCTTCGGGCAGAACATTTCCAGCAAGAAGCAGATCGCGGCCGTCACCCATCAACTGGCCCAAGCTGGCGCCAGCCCGCTGAACCCGGTGCAAGCGCCGCTGCTGTTGATGACCGACCAGGAGGGCGGGCAGGTCCGCCGCCTGGGAGGCCGTCCTTACTTGTCGGAGAAGGAGATCGGCGCGAATCCGCTGCCGCAGGCGGAGACCCTGGCCACCGAAGCGGGCCAGGGCGCCGCGACCAACCTGCGCGGCGTGGGCATGAACGTCAACCTGGCCCCGGTGCTGGATGTCTACCGGAAGGCGGGGGACTTCGACGACCAGTTCGGCCGTTCCTACAGCATGGACCCGAACGTCGTGTCGGATCTGGGCAGCAGGATGATCCAAGCGCAGCAGGCCGGTGGGGTGGCGGCCACGGCCAAGCACTTCCCCGGCCTCGGCGCGGCCTCGGCCAGCCAGAACACCGACGCCGGGCCGGTCACGCTCAACCTGTCGCTGAACACGCTGCGCACCGTGGATGAGGTCCCGTTCGCCGCCGCGATCGCGGCCGGGGTCAAGCTGATCATGGCCTCCTGGGCGGTGTACCCGGCGCTCGGGGCCCGGCCCGCTGGGCTGTCACCCAATGTCGTGCAGGGCGAGCTGCGGGGCCGGCTGGACTTCACCGGGGTCACGATCACCGACGCACTGGAGGCCGGAGCGCTCCAGCCATTCGGCACAACCCAGCACCGCACGCTGCGCGCAGCGCTGGCCGGCATGGACCTGATGCTCTGCGCCGCGCAAGACGTCACCCAAGGGGAGCAAGCCAGCGCCGAACTGGCCGCCGACTACACCGACGGGACCCTCGACGGCCCAACTTTCCTCGCCGCCGTCAACCGGGTGATCGCGCTCCGCCAGTCGCTGGCGTAGACAACCAGCTACCACCCAGGCCATCACACCGGCAGGCATCAGCACCATGCGTTGGTGTGGCCGGTAGTTGCACCATGACGTGGAGCCCGCCTCCAGTGCGCGGGGTGATCGTGAGTGTTCCGTCGTGCGCTTGGGTGATGCTCTTGACGATCGCCAGGCCGAGGCCGACACCTGCGTGGTCGGTGCGTATGCGTTCGGTGCCGCGCTGGAACGGTTCGGTGAGTGTCGAGACCAGCTGTGGTGAGAGCTTCTCGCCGGTGTTCTCGACAGTGAGCGCCACACCCTTGGGACAGGCGCTGGTACTGATCCACACGGTGCCCTGTTCAGGCAGGTTGTGGACGATCGCGTTGTGCACGAGGTTTGTCGTCATCTGCAGCAGCAGCGCGTGTGAGCCGATGGCGGAGGTCATGTCGCCGGAGGTTTCGATGGTGACGCCATGCTTTTCTGCGAGGGGCAGGAGCGTTTCAGTGGCTTCCTCCGCTATGAGGGACAGGTCGGCGTGTACTCGGGTGAAGGACCGCTGGTCGGCGCGGCTGAGCAGGAGCAATGCTTCAGTGAGGTCAATCGCTCTGGTGTTGACGGCGTGGAGGCGGTCGACGAGTGCGCTGGTGTCGCGGTTCAGATCGTTGCGGGCCACGTCGAGAAGTGCCTGCGTGATCGCGAGCGGGGTGCGCAGTTCGTGGGAGGCGTTGGCTGCGAATCGCTGCTGTTCGGCGACGTGCGCTTCGAGCCTCGCGAGCATGGCGTCGAACGCGTCGGCGAGTTCACGGAACTCATCCTTGCTGCCCGGTAGCCGGATTCGGTAGGAGAGCGATCCGTTCGCGGCCATGCGGGTGGCGTCGGTGATGCGCGTCAGGGGCGCGAGCATGCGTCCGGCGAGAAGCCACCCTCCTAGGAGACCGAATACCAGCAGGAACGCCAGCACGATGGCTGCCGTCGGAGCGAAATCGCGCAGAAGGGCGTGGCGGTTGCTCTCTATGAAGATCACACCGGGGTGTACTTGACGCACGAGGAACACCCACACGGCAGCGATCAGCAAGGCACCTGCGAGCATGAGGAAGGCGGCGTAGCTGAGGGTGAGTTTGAGGCGAACACTCAAACCAGGAGCCCTATCCACGCTCGCCTCCCTCACGCCCGGTGCCGGGTGCTGTGTCGATGCGGTAGCCGACGCCGGGTACCGTGGCGATGATCCAGGGTTCGCCGAGGCGTTTGCGCAGTGCCGAGACCGTGATGCGCACGGCGTTGGTGAACGGGTCGGCGTTCTCATCCCACGCCCGTTCCAGTAGCTCTTCGGCGCTGACAACACCGCCTTCGGCGGCGACGAGAACGTCGAGCACCGCGAACTGCTTCCGGGTGAGCGCGACGTAGCGGCCGTCGCGGTAGACCTCGCGGCGGAACGGATCCAGTCGCAAACCGACGATCTCTCGCACAGGTGGCCTGTTGTGCGCGCGCCTGCGGTCGAGCGCTCTGAGACGGAGCACGAGTTCCCGGAGTTCGAACGGCTTGGTGAGGTAGTCGTCGGCGCCGAGTTCGAACCCGGAGGCCTTGTCGTCGAGCCGGTCGGCAGCGGTGAGGATCAGGATCGGCATGCCGCTTCCGGAGGCGACGATGCGTTTGGCGATCTCGTCACCGGAAGGCCCCGGGATGTCACGGTCGAGGACGACGATGCCGTAGGCGTTGATGCTCAGCAGCTCCAGAGCGGTGTCGCCATCACCAGCGATGTCTGCCGCGATCGCTTCCAGGCGCAGCCCATCGCGGATGGCCTCTGCCATGTAGGGCTCGTCCTCGACGATCAGCACACGCATGCTCTGATGCTACGAACCGTGCATATCGCCGGCGTATCGAAAACCGCATACGTGCTGGCAACACCACGCTGCCTTGGCTGGCAGCATGACTCGAACCGCATCGGCACGAACAACGACCCGCAGGACTCTCGGGCCCATCGCCATCGGCCTGGTCGTCGTCACCGCTGCGATCATCGGAACCCGCGTTTATCAGTCAGCTTCGCTATCGGCAACATCGCCTCCACGGCCGGGAACAGCCCAGCCCAGCCCGGTCACGCCACGCAACGGGCCGCTGGGCACCATCGCGTGGCCAGCATCGGGAGTCTCGGCCGCTGGCATCAGCGGCATCGGCGTCCTGCCGGGCCCGGGCGCCAGCCGGCCGGTGCCCATCGCCAGCGTCGCCAAGGTGATGACCGCCTACATCATCCTCCGCGACCATCCGCTCGGCGCGGGTGAACCGGGCCCGGCCATCGTGGTGCAGCCGGGCGAGGCCGCCGCCTACCCTGCCCAGGCGCGCACCGGCGATTCGCTCGTGCCCGTCAGCGCGGGGGAACAGCTCACCGAACGGCAGGCCCTGGAAGCACTGCTGCTGCCATCAGCGGACAACATGGCGTGGATCCTCGCCCGCTGGGACGCCGGCAGCCAGGCGGCGTTCACCGCCCAGATGAACACCACCGCCCGCCGGCTGGGGATGACCGACACCCACTACACCGACCCCTCGGGGCTGTCCGCGTCCACGACCAGCACCGCGGCCGACCAGGTCCGCCTGGGCATGGCCGCGATGAGCGAAGCCGCCCTGGCGCAAATCGTGGCACTGCGCAGCGCCGTCATCCCCGTGGCCGGGGTGGTGGACAACTACAACACCCTGCTCGGCCAGGACGGGATCACCGGCCTGAAGACCGGATCCGATACGGCCGCTGGCGGCTGCATCCTGCTGGCCGCCTGGCAGCAGGCGCGTGGACACGACATTCTTATCGTCGCCGCCACGTTCGGCCAGCCCGGCACGATGGCGACCATGCTGCCCAACGCGCTGCGGGCCGGCCACCAGCTTGTGCTGGCACTGGACCGGGCCCTTGCTGGCCAAAGCGCACAGCGCATCAGCGGCAAGAAAGCAGGAAAGCACCCCGCGGACCAGCAGCGGGTCAGCGGCCGCCTGTCAGCTGCCAGCGGTAGGGCGCCGCGAGGTGGTCGAGTGCTGGCTGCGGGCCCCAAGAGCCGGGGGCATACGACTCGATGGGGGGCGGGCTGTCCAGCAGCGGTGCGGAGATCTCCCACAGTCGTTCGATCTCGTCGGCATGTGTGAACAGGGACTGGTCGCCGAACATGGCGTCCAGCAGGAGCCGCTCGTAGCCCTCCAGACCGCAGTCGCCGCAGAACGAATCGGCGTAGCGGAAGGTCATCTCGGCGGCACCCAGGTCCATCGTGGCGCCGGGTTCCTTGGCCAGGAAGCCGACGGTGATGTCGCCGGGGTCGTCGAAGTTGATGACGATCTCGTTGTGCCTCCCGGCCGGCAGGTGGTTGCGGTCGATCGGGAACATCCGCAGCGGCGGCTGGTGGAATCCGAGCGTGATCACCTGTCGGCTGGCGGCCAAGTGCTTGCCGGAGCGCAGAAAGAACGGAACCCCGGCCCACCGCCAGTTGTCGATCTCGGCGCGCACCGCGGCCATGGTTTCGGTGGCCGAGCCCGCGGCCACGCCCGGCTCGTCCCGGTAGCCGGCGTACTGGCCGCGCACCACGTGTGCGACGTCGAGCGGCTTGAGCGCGTCAAAGACCTTGGCCTTCTCATCGTGCAGGTGTTTCGCGTCCAGCGAGACAGGCGGTTCCATGGCCACAAACCCCAGCACCTGGAACAGGTGGGTGACGATCATGTCCCGGTAGGCGCCGGTGTGGTCGTAGAACGCACCGCGCCCTTCGATCGACAGCGTCTCGGGCACGTCGATCTGCACGTAGGCGATGTGGTGGCGGTGCCAGATCGGCTCGAACAGGCCGTTGGCGAACCGGAAGGCCAGGATGTTGTCGACCGATTCCTTGCCGAGGAAGTGGTCGATCCGGAAGATGTGCGACTCGTCGAAGATGGCATGCACCGTCTGGTTCAGCCTGCGGGCGGATGCCAGGTCGGTGCCGAACGGTTTTTCGATGATGACCTTCGCTCCCGGCGCCAGGCCCGCCGCGCCGAGCATGGTGACCGTGGGCTCAAATGCCGTCGGCGGAATGGCCAGGTGGAACAGCCGGCCAGGCGAGCCGCCGATCTCCCGCTCCGCCCGTTCGACCGCAGCCACCAGCGGGCCGGTGCGGGCGGGTTCTGCGCTGGCGTAGGAGAGCCGTTGCAGGAAGGCCTGCCAGGCCGCGCCGGCGGGCGCGCCGGTCCCAAATTCGGTGACCGCCTGGCGTGCCAGGTCGCGGAACTGCTCGCTGGTCAAGTCTCTGCGGGAGGAGCCGACGATCTGGTACTGGGCGGGCATAAGGCCAGCGGCGGCCAGCCGGAACAGGCCAGGCAGCAGTTTGCGCCGGGCCAGGTCGCCAGTCGCCCCGAACATCACGATTACGTGGTTGCCTGGCCTGGTCCCGCCGGCTGGTGCCGTCATGGCTCTAGCTCCTTTTGGTCGAGGTAGTGGGTCTGCAGGGTACCCGCGCGGCGTGTCAGTGCGCTGCCGCCTGCGGCGTGGTACTCAGCCCCGCTCGCCGCGGCGCGCTTGCGCTCACTGACTGCCAGGCCGCGCTCCTGCGCCCTGCCCTCGGCGGCGAAGCGCGGGAAGCCTGGTGGAAGTCATGCCGTCGGGTGCAGGGGCTAGGTGGCTGACCGGCCATCATCGGGAGCACTTCGCTATCCCCCGGAGAACCCGTTTTCTGCCAGCGGGAACGATCGTGGCGCCCATGTCGCCCGATGGGCCGGCAACTCAGTGAGCAACGCGCAAACTGCCGGGTAATGTTATCGAATATATGATATATACAGTGCAAGCATTACTGGGACATCGGAGGCTGGAGTGGCACAGAAAATAACCGTGACCTTAGAGGATGACCTTGACGGCAGCCCCGCAGACAGGACCATGCGGTTCGGCCTTGATGGCGCGGAGTACGAGATCGACCTCAGCCAGAAGAACGCCGACACCCTCCGCGCGGCACTGGCGCCCTTCATCGATCATGCCCGGCGCGTTACCAGCGGAGGGCCGGCCCGCCGCGCCGTACCAGCCCGCCAGCGTAGCGCCAGCATCCGTGCCTGGGCCAAGGAGCACGGCATCGCCGTCAACGAACGCGGGCGTATCCCAGCAAACGTGGCGGAGCAGTACGAGGCCGCCGGCCGCAGGGGCTAGCCGGGCCCCATGGGCATCTCAGCGGGATCGTTAGCCGAGAAGGTCGCGGGCTTCCGAATCAAGCCCGATGTTCGCGACGGCCATGTTCTCTTCGAGGTGGCTGATCGAGGACGTGCCGGGGATCAAAAGCACCTCTGGCCGCAGGTCCAGCAGCCACGCCAGCGCCACCTGGGCGGGCGTGCAGCGCAGGCGGGCGGCGGTGGCCGCAACCGCCGGGCTGGCCTGGACCGGGTTGCCGCCGCGGGCGAAGCCGGAGCCGAGCGGGAAGAACGGCACGAAAGCGATGCCGCGGGCGTGGCACTCCTCGAGTACCGGCATGGACCGCCGGTCGGCCAGATTCAGCAGGTTCTGCACGCAGGCGATGTCGGTGAGAGCCAGCGCGCGGCGGAGGTGGCCGGGCGTGATGTTGCTGAGGCCGATGCCGCCGATGAGGCCGTCCTCGCGCGCTGCCACCATGGCGGCGAGCTGGTCATCGAAGTACTGGCCGGGCGGGGCGCCGTCCATGAGGCGCAGGTTGACGACCGTGACTTGGTCGACGGCCAGGCTCCGCAAGTTGTCCTCGATTCCCTGCCGGAGCTCGGCTGGCCGGTCGTATTGCAGCACACCGCCCGATGCATCCCGGCGCGCGCCGACCTTGCTGACCAGGGCAAGCCCTGCAGGGTAGGGATGTAGCGCCGTGCGGATCAGTTCATTGGCGACGCCGGGGCCGTAGTACTGGGCGGTGTCGATGTGATCGACGCCAAGCTCCACTGCGCGGCGCAAGACAGCGATCGCCGCTGTGCGGTCGCGCGGCGGACCGAATACCCCCGGACCTGGCAGCTGCATCGCGCCGAAGCCAAGGCGAGACACAGTGACCGGCCCGAGAACATGACGTCGTGGCTCCATACCCCGATGATCAGGCCCCGGCAGGTGAGACGGCATCACCGGAATCTAGTGACAATCCATACCGCGCTCCTGTCGCACGCTGCCGGGCGCAGCGATGTATCAGAAGCGGACAAAAGGCCTCTATCTGGGTAACGGCGCGGTGAATGCCATGTGACGGGGGCGCCGCGCACACGGGGATGGTACGCCACGCTGCTCGATGCTGTCGCTCTTGCGGCCCGGCGACAGGGAAGGCTCCAATGAACGGGGAATATGTCGGCTACGTCGCGGGTGAGGACCCGCTCCACGGTTTCCTTCGCACGATCATGCGCGACCGCCTGGGGGTGCGCGAACCGGAGCTGGCGTTCCGCGTGTTCCGGCTGTCGGGGAGCAACGAGGTCTACGGGTATGAGGAGAAGTTCAGCGGCGCCAAGGTCATCTGCAAGTTCTATGGCAGAAAGTTCGGCGCGGATCTGGACAAGGCTGCCGGGATGGCACGCCAGGAGTACGAGGGGCTCGAAACGCTGCGCCGGTATGACCTGGTCGGGTCGCCGCACCACGTGATCCGCCCGCTGGGACTGTGCCGCGACATCAACGGGGTGCTGGCCGTCGAATACTATTCCGGCGAGGAATTCAGCCACGCGATCGCGCGCGCGACCCAGCACCGGGACGACGCGCACCTGTACTGGCGGCTGAAGGCGCTGGCGTACTTCCTCGCCACCCTGCACAACCGGACGGCCAACGGCGCAACTGTGGATTTCGATCCCGATTGCCGGTACTTCGACCAAATCGTCGGCAGGCTCCAGAAGGCGCGCCGTATCCGGCAGCGGGACATCGGCGAGCTCTCCGGGCTGCGCGACCGCTGGCGCGACCGGCCGCAGATGTGGCAGGACCGGCAGGTCTGGCTGCACGGCGACGCGACCCCCGCGAACTTCCTGTTCGGCCACGGCATGGACGTCGCGGCAATCGACCTGGAGCGGATGAAGCGCGGGGACCGGATGTTCGACGTCGGCCGCGTCGCTGGCGAGCTCCAGCATGCGTTCATGCGTGACTGCGGCGACCGGCACCGCGCGCAGCCGTTCATCGGGCACTTCCTGCGGGAGTACAGCTGTCATTTCCCCGACCGCGAGCAGACGTTCAAGTCGATTACCGCCCGCGCGCCGTATTACATGGCGCTGAACCTGCTGCGAGTCGCGCGCAACGGCTACATCGGCCAGGACTACGGCAGCAGGCTCGTGACGCAGGCGAAAAGAATGCTGCAAACCGCCTGAACGCCCAGATCCGGGCCGTGAGATCGTCGGCGCCGGCCTGTTGGCCGCGCCCAAGCCAGGCTGCGCCCTGGGTATCCTTGCCGGACCTGGCGCCGTCGGCTGCCCGGGGCTTAGCAGCCCTCCTTGATTGCCGGCGCCCTGCCGAGCGAGGAGTAGGGACGCAGAGCATGGACATCCGAGCGGTCGCCTTCGACGTGAACGGCACCCTGGTCAAGATCCTGGCCGATGACGACGAGGAGCGGATCTTCCGGGCCGCGGCGCACTTCCTCACCTACCAGGGGATCGACCTGCACCGGCACGAGCTTCGTGAGATCTACTTCCAGGTCATGAAGGAGCAGCTGAGGGCCAGCCCGGAGAAGTACCCCGAATTCGACGCCGTCGGCATCTGGCGGAGCATCATCGATGATCACGGGACGGATTTCACCCGCGCCCTGCCAGCCGCGAAGCTCCAGCAGATGCCGTTGTTCCTCGCCGAGATGTCCCGCGGCATCTCGCGCCGGCAGCTCGGACTGTACCCGTACGTCCGGGAGGTGCTCGGCATCCTGCGCGAGCGCTACCCGCTCGCGATCGTCACCGACGCGCAGAGCACCTATGCGCGCGGCGAGCTGCACAAGGTCGGCCTGCTCGGCTACTTCGACCCGATTATCGTTTCCGGCGACTACGGATACCGCAAGCCCGACCAGCGGCTCTTCCGGCTGGCGCTCGATGGCATGGCAGTGACGGCCGGGAACGCCCTGTACGTCGGCAACGACATGTACCGCGACATCTACGGAGCGCGCGAGGCCGGCCTGACAACCGTGATGTTCAATTCCGATCAAGGAGCGAAGGCCTACCGGGATTGCGCACCCGACTACACGATCACCGACTTCCGCGACCTCGTCCAAATCCTCGGCCTGCCCATGCCCTGACAGCTGCAGCATGCCAAGCGGCCATCCTGTCGTGGTGGTGCCATGGTGTGGTCCCGCTGCCAGGTGTGTCACGGGGCGATGACTGACAGCGACCAGCCGATCATGGCGGCGTCGGTGAGGGGAGCGGTGGTGGACAGGGCGAGGTCGTGCCCGGTGCTGGGGATCACGAGCACTTTGAGGTGCGCGGCCGGCTGGTAGTACTGGGCTTCGAAGCTGCGGACCGACGCCGCGTTGCCGCAGTTGTAGGCGGTCACACCGGTGCAGAAAATGTTGTCGTCAGCACCGACGATTACCAGTACGGGCACGGTGATCTGGGCGGAGGGCTGCTGAGCGGGCGGCTGGCTGGTGATCGACAGTAGGCCGCCTAGTTCCCCGAAGGTCGAGGTGTCCTTGATCGTTTCGTCGAGGGCGGCCACGGCCGGGTTGGTGGTGGCTGGGTCGTAGAAGAGGGCTTCGCGGGTGCCGGGCACCGTGGTCAGGTAGCCGGGGTCCAGGCCGGAGCTGGCGAACTTCGGGTCGCCGGCCGCGGGGTACACATCGGTTTGGGCGAGCGCGGGGAGGCTGGGGTTGAGGGCGTGCAGGGCGCCGGTGATGATGATGGCGTCCACGTCGTGGTAGCGGGCGGCCTCGATCCACGCCTCGACCGAGCCGACCGAGTGCCCGACCATGATCACGTGGGCGAAGGCGTGGCCGTCCACCGCCCCGGTGCGCAGCGCGGTGACCGCGTCGTGCAGCGCGACCGCCCCGGCGGTCAGGTCGAGGTCGGCGCTGGGCGGGTGGGAGCTGCTGCCGTCGCCGATGCGGTCGATATCGAAGGTGGCGTACCCGGCCGCCGTGGCGGCGTCGACGTAGGAGTAGTAGCCATTTCCGTACGGGAAGTTCCAGTACAGGTGGTTATAGGAGGCGCCATGGACGAGCAACTGCACCGTCGCCGGCTCTCGGCTGCCGCGATAGCACAGCTGCCCCCACATGGTCTGGTCGGCGGGCCCGGGATCGGCGATACGTACCGCCATGGTGTGGTCGGAGCAGGTCATTGCTGCTAGCCCATCAGCGCGGGCGGCAGCCGCCGGCGACACGGCAAAAGCGGCCGCCGAGGCGGCGATAATGGCACAGACCCGCGAAATGCCGCGGCGCATCACGCCGCTCACGGCGAGCCTGTTCCGTGAGCCTTCCGCTGCCGGCCAATGTCCGTGCTGCATCTCGTGCCTCCTCCCGTACGGGCTGGCATCACGATGGCACCAGCACCGGGGTGACCGTAGACGCCGGCCGCGTAGTTAGGCATCGGGGGAAAGGCGTACATCAGGTACGTAAGTTTGGCGTCGGCTCCATTCCCTTGCCCCGGTAGCAGACAGCGCCAGTCCTTGACCTTCGCATCGCAATGGTGGTTGCTTTACGGACGGAGGTGGGGAGCATCACCGGCACAGACCCCAGGGAACATTGACCAGGGCCGGGAGTGACTGGCCGCCCGGTCTGCCGGTTCCGCTGACCGCGTTCGTGGGCCGAGAGCGCGAACTGGCGGAGGTCACGCGGCTGGTGGCGGCTAACCGGCTGGTCACAC
>Ga0070710_10001412_pt1 | contig 11329 bp, 7 predicted proteins | sample LARL52metaG_FD_65454 | JGI IMG/M metagenome (GOLD analysis project Ga0070710, IMG submission 65454) | Corn, switchgrass and miscanthus rhizosphere microbial communities from Kellogg Biological Station, Michigan, USA - LAR L5-2 metaG | ecosystem: Host-associated > Plants > Roots > Rhizosphere ... | reverse complement strand
TCTCGTTCCAAATCCACATACGGCTTGCCGGAGACGTCAACATTCACTTGTGCGATGGTGCCACCTGCGAACGGGAACGGCGCCTTATAGGCGCGCGACACCGGCGATCCGGTGTTTCGTCCGATGCTGAGGCTGGCGCCGGCGAGCCCGAACGTTCCCGGATGGATCTTCATGCCGGACAGCGAAGCAACCTCGGCGTCGTCGATGTAGAGAGCCGCGTCGCCGAGCGGGGTGTGGCTGCCCTCAACCGTCCCCCTGCGCGCATAGGCGACTCCGAAGGTGTGCTTGCCCAGCGGCACGGCATCCGACGACGACATCTGCTGCTCTTCCTCGCCGAGGAAGTTGTAGACGTAGCGCAGCCGCCCGTCCTGGATGAACATCACGTGTCCGCCATGCGCGCCACCGTGTTTGATGATCACGCCCTCGGCGCCCGTGGTGTCGATGATCACTTCGGCGATGACCGCAAACGACCGGCCCTGAATCTCGACGGCAGCGCCCACTCCGACGTCGGCGGTGCCCGGGTAATACAGGTACGACTCTCGGGTGCCCGCCAGGTAGGGCCGCCACCGGGATAGCGTCTCAAGGACATTCAGGTCGGCCAGTGGCAACCCGTTGTACTTGTCGGCCTCGCTGAACCACAGCGCCTTGAGTTCCTCGAGCTTGTCGGTGTTCTCAGCGGCCAGATCGTGGCACTGGCTGCGGTCGGACTCGATGTGAAACAGCTCCCAGCGGTCCTTGTCGAAGTTCGACCATCCAGCTGGCGATGCGGCGTGGACAGTGTTGGCGAACCAACCCTTGTGCCAGATTCCGCGGGTGCCGAGCATCGCGTAAAACTGGGTCTCTTTCCCGGTGGGTATCGCCGGATCATCAAGGGCCAGTTTGATACTCACGCCGTCCAGCGGCTTCTGCGGTATGCCGTTCACGGTTACGGGCGGGGTGATGTCCAGCAGGTCGTATACCGTCGGGGTGATGTCGCAGACGTTCACGTAGTTGTCACGCACTTCCCCGTGCGCGGCAATGCCGTTGGGCCAGGAGATGATCGCGGTGTCGGCGATGCCCCCCTCGTGCGAGGCGTAGCGCTTGAACAACTTATACGGCGTGTTGAACGCCATCGCCCATCCGATCGGATAGTGGTTGTAGGTCTCCGGTCCGCCGAGGTTGTCCATGAACCGCAGGCTTTCTTCCACGGTGTCGATGTAGCCGTTGAAGAATTTGACCTCGTTCACCGATCCGTTCGGGCCGCCCTCGCCGCTGGCGCCGTTGTCGGAGATGACCACGATGATGGTGTTGTCGAGCTGGCCGGACTCCTCCAGGTAGTCGAGGATGCGCCCGATTTGGGCGTCAGTGTAGGACAGGAAGCCTGCGAACACCTCTGCCATTCTTGCGAACAGTCGCTTCTCCTCGTCGTTCAGCGAGTCCCACTGCCGCACGGTGTCCTGCGGCGGCCACGGTTCGCCGTTGGGCCCCTTGACATCTAAGTACGGGTTTATCGGCGAGAGCTCGGTGTCGGGCGGGACGATGCCCAGCTTCTTCTGGTTCTCGAGCACGATTTCGCGGTACGCCTCGTAGCCCATGTCGAACTTGCCCGCGTACCTATCGGCCCATTCCTTGAATACGTGGTGTGGCGCGTGCCCGGCACCAGGGCAGACGTAGGAGAACCACGGCTTGTCGGGTGCGATCACCTTGGCGTCGCGGATGAATTCGATTGTCTTGTCCGCGATGTCCCTGGACAGGTGGTAGCCGTCCTCCGGAAGCGCGGGCGGCGCGACCGGGTGGTTGTCGTAAACGAGTTCGGGGTACCACTGGTCGGTCTCGCCGCCCATGAATCCGTAGAACCGCTCGAATCCCCGCGAAAGCGGCCAATGTCGTTTGGTGGCAGCGAGATTGGACTCCTCCAACGGCGTCAGATGCCACTTGCCGACGCAATAGGTGTTATAGCCGTTCTCGACCAGCACCTCCGAGAGCAGCGCGGTGTCGTTGGGAATGCGCCCGTTGCATCCCGGGAACCCGTCGGTGAACTCCTCGATGGTGGCCATCCCGACGGTGGTCGCGTTGCGGCCAGTCAACAGCGACGCCCGGGTGGGCGAGCACAGCGCGGTCGTGTGGAACTGCGACAGCCGCACACCGCGTTCGGCGATGCGGCTCATGGTTGGCATCTCCACCAATCCTCCGAAACAATCCCATGTCGCGATGCCGGTGTCGTCCCACACGAGATACAGGACGTTGGGCGCATCCTCGGGTGCCGTCGGCGCGGCGTACGGGCCCCAGTCCGGCTCGGAATCCCGAATGTCCAGCTCGATCTTGCCGTTGAATTCCGTCGCCATCGCAGCCTCGTCCCGGTATCGGATCGCCGTGTCGTCGACGATCGCCCGGAGATTACACCCGCTGCGTATTGGTTAGCTGAGAAATTGACGACGGCGGCATTACAGTTTTCCGGTTCAACCACCACTGCACCGTGCAGAACGGAATTGTCCAGCCCAACCACGCGCCCACGCCGGCCACCAACCACACGAAGTGTTCTTCGTTGCCCCCAAACACGCTGTCCTGCAACGGCTGGAACGTGATGACCAACACCGGGGTCCAGATCCGGTTGGTGATGATGGACAGCGCCAGCGTCGCGCTGCGGACCATGTGACGCCGATGCTGCGCGAACCGCCGTTGCCGTGCGGCGAGGTAACCGTTGATCGTGAACCACAGCCACAGCGACGCGAGGAAGACATTGCCGACGGCCAGGAATGGACCGAACGGGGTGGCCGCCCCAATCACCATGGCGCAGACCGCGGCGGGGATCGCGGTGTAAACGTAGAGCCGTCCGATCCGCCGGTGCAACGCGGGGCGACGGGCGCGCAGTCCCGGCCAGATCTGCGCCACCGCAGTCACCATCGCCACGCTTGCGAACATCACGTGGGCCACCAGCAGCGGGTAGTGCAATCCGAACGTCGCGGGCACCCGCGTGCCACCCGTGACGTAGGGCGGCAGCGAGTAGGCCAAGAATGCGACGACGACTACGGCGAGGGCGGAGGCAAGCCACTTTCGGTTCGGTGCACGCGATGCGTATGCCATACGCAATAGCGTACGGCATACGCTTCAGGTCCGCACGGCGTTTAGGCTGACAGGTGATGACCACCGACGAGCCGCTGCCCCGAGCGCTGGAGATCCTGTGGCGCGACTCGCCACCGGCCAGGCGCACCCGCGGGCTGAGCCGCGAGCGCATCGTCACGGCGGCCATCGAGTTGGTCGAGGCGGAGGGCCTCAGCGCGTTGTCGATGGCACGGCTGGCCGAGCGGCTTGGCTGCGGCACAATGTCGCTGTACCGCCATGTCGCCAACAAGGACGAGTTGTTGACCTTCATGTTGTCGACCGCGCCAGACCCACCACCGACGCCCGATGGGCCATTGGATTGGCGTGCCGCGCTTAGTGATTGGGCCGCCGGGCTGTGGGACGTCTACCACCGCCACCCGTGGGTCCTGCAGACCGCCGCGGCGGGCCCGCCGGTGGATCCTGGACAGCTCGCGTGGCTGGATGCCGGACTTGCCGCGCTGGCCGCTACCAGCCTGACCGAACGGGACAAGCTGGCCGCCGTCATGGCGATACTGCACTACGTCCGCGGCGCGGCCGCACTCGACATCGAGGCCGCTGTCGAAGGTCCGGACTATCCCGCTCTGCTTCGGCGCTTGCTGGCCGGCGACCGATTCCCGGCGCTGGCGGCGGCCGTCGCAGCAGGCGTGTTCGACGCCGCCGACAACGATCACCTCGCCGAGTTCCGCTCAGGTCTGGGCCAGCTGCTCGACGGCATCGCCGCGAAGATCACATAGCTCCGTCATATCTGACTGCCGCACACCGTCAGAGTTGTAGGACACACTGGCGAGGAGGAATAAGTGATCAACCCAACCCCCGACACCGAACCGACCACGCTCATCAACGCCTTCGAGATCCGTGGGGACGACGTCGAGCCGTTCCTGCAGGAGTGGCGGAAGCGCGCCGAGTTCCTACGCGGCCAACCCGGATTCCGCTCGCTTAGGCTTCATCGCGCATTGAACCCGGGTTCGAGATTCCCTTTGGTCAACGTTGCGGAATGGGACAGCGCCGGGGCCTTGCAAGCGGCGACGTCGCAGGACTTTTTCCAGCAGAGCGCACAGCGTTCGATGCACGAATTCACCGTTGCCACCCACCCCGCGATCTACCGCGTCGTCCTCGAAGCCACCGCGGGCTAGAGATGCCAAAACCGTACCGAGTCAACCTCTTTGTGCGATTCAACAATGCCGTGATGCGATCGCTCATCCGCGCTGGGTTGAGGATTGGCACGTTCGCTGTGCTGACAGTTCCCGGCCGCAAGACTGGGCGACCGGTGAACGTCCCGCTAGTCGTGTTTCCCCACGGCGACAACCGCTATCTCGTTGCGTCGTACGGCGTTGTCAATTGGGTGCGCAATCTTCGCGCCGCCGACGGCCGGGCCAACCTGCAGAGCGGCCACGCAACCGAAAAGATCTCCGCCATCGAGCTGCCCGCCGAACAAGCAGGACCGATCCTCCGCTTCACCTTGCAGACTGGACCGCCCGGCATTCCGCGGCTGATCGTCCGCATTTTTCGGCGGTTCCTCGTGCTCCCGTACCTCGACGTCGACATGGACTCCTCGGACGACGACTTCGTGCGAGCTGCGCGAAACCATCCGGTGTTTAGGCTGCAGCCTGTCGTGCAAAGTTAAGAGTGACTGTCTGGTCCGTGATCTCACGGTGGCCAGTGGCTTGGCAGCGTGCAGAGACATCGGGGCGGTGGAAGTATGCCGAGAGTGACGACCAGCAATCCACAGACGATCTCCTATCCGGCACCTGGTTCACGGCCGTACCGACATGACGAGGTCGCTGTCGACCCGCACGTGGTTGTGCTCTTCGGTGCTACGGGTGACCTCGCGAGACGCAAGTTGATTCCTGGCCTCGCCTACCTGGACCAGTCCGAACTGGCACCCCATATCGAGATCGTCGCCACGTCGCTGGAGGACATCTCCACAGACGAGTTCGTCAAGTTGGCCAAGGCGGCCATCGACGACTTCGGGACGCACAAACTGAATAAGGAACAATGGGGCAGCTTCGCCCAATCGGTCACATATGTGCCGCAGAGCGCAGGCCCCGAAGCGCTGGCCGCCGCAGTCGCCACAGCAGAGGCGAAGCTCGGCCAGGGAGTCCGGCGGCTGCACTATCTGTCGGTGCCGCCGAAGGCCGCGCGTTCCGTGATCGCCACGCTGTGCGACGCGGACCTGGTGGACCGATCCCGCGTAGTGATGGAAAAGCCGTTCGGCACCGATCTGGCCAGCGCCGTCGCGCTCAACGACTTCGTGCACGAGACGTTCCGCGAGGAGCAGATCTTCCGCATCGACCATTTCCTCGGCAAAGAGGCCGCACTGAACATCTTGGCGTTCCGCTTCGCGAACGGTCTCTTCGAACCGATTTGGAATCGCAATTTCATCGACCACATCCAGATCGACATCCCCGAGACCCTCGGCCTGGACGAACGCGCGAATTTCTACGAGAGCACCGGCGCCTATAAGGACATGGTGGTCACCCACCTGTTCCAGGTGATGGCGTTCGTCGTGATGGAGCCGCCGACCGCATTGGAGCCCCGCGCCATCAGCGAGGAAAAGAACAAGGTCTTCAGGTCGATGCTGCCGGTCGACCCCAAAAACGTGGTCCGCGGTCAGTTCGGCGGTTACCGCGAATTAGAGGGTGTGGCAAGGGATTCCGACACTGAGACGTTCATCGCGTTAAAGGTCGGCATCGACAACTGGCGTTGGGCGGGCGTCCCCGTCTACCTGCGCACTGGCAAGCGGATGGCCGAGGGCATGCGTATCATCTCGATAGCGTTCAAGGAGGCGCCGCGCACGATGTTCGCGCCCGGCTCTGGTGTCGGCTCCCAGGGTCCGGACCACTTGACGTTCGATCTCGCCGATAACTCGAAGGTGTCGCTGTCGTTCTATGGCAAGCGGCCCGGCCCGGGCATGAAGCTGGACAAGCTATCGATGCAGTTCTCGACGCAGGAGGTCGACGCCGTCACCGATGTGCTGGAGGCCTACGAACGGCTGATGCTCGACGCGATGCGCGGCGACCACACGTTGTTCACCACGGCCGAGGGCATCGAGTCGCTGTGGGAGCGATCGGCCGACTTGCTCGCCAACCCGCCGCCGGCCAAGTCTTATCCGCAGGGATCGTGGGGCCCCAATGCAATTCACCAATTGGTCGCGCCGAACGCGTGGCGGCTACCGTTCGAGCGGGCGTGGCGCGAAGCCAAGAACAACCACTCTTAGTACTCCTGCAGACTTTCCCGCAATGTCGTTCCGGGATGCGGGTTCGGTACCCGCGGCGTTGGAGCTCGGGCACGAGCGGCTCGGTGACGTCGTTGAAGCAGTCCGGCGTATCCGTGGCCCGCAACATCAAGCCGTTGCAGCGCCCATCGGAACACCGTAGATCTGGGCCGCCTCGCGCTCGTTCACCGGGACGCCTTACTTGGCTTCCAGAATCGCGTCGAACAGGCCACGGATGCCCTGACGTCTGCTGATTGGAGCGAGTGTTGCCAACCACCGTGTTACTGCAGCCCTCTGAAATAACTAGGAATGCAGCCGAATTCGTATGTCATCAACCGCATACGCCGACTTGAAGCAGCTGCTCGACGGCATCTACGCGATGGTGCGGCGAAAGGGCTCTAGGCTCGTGGCGACGTCGGCTCATTCACCCGGTACAACCGCCAGTTCGGCTGGCTGTCACCGTCATTGGGAATCTCCAGTTCCAGCGTCGCAATGTCTGCTCCGGTCTCGTACAAGGTTGGATAGCGAAGATTCAGCGCATCCGACTTCCCTCGACCAGACGGAGGCACGGCAAGCAGGTACTTGATTCCGTTCTCGGCGGGAGCGTTGAGCAAGGCGGTAAAATCCGGATCCGATGGCACCACAAACGTCTTGGGGTTGCGCGAAGCGGCAAGAATGGCAAAGCCATACACGGTGTCGGTGATCACCGAGCTCTCCGGAAGGTCGAGCTTCTCGAGATAGTGTGCGATTTCCCGCTCGGTGGAGAAGGTGGCGGCGATGCGGTGCTCGAGGGCCTTCCGCGCACTGACGCTATCCGGCGCGGGTACCAACACCGCACCCAAGGCGTATTCCTGCGGTGCATACTTGGGCTGGCCCATCCCCCACGCGGTGACAGGCAGCGTGATCGCGACAGCCGCCGCCACCGGCAGATAGGCCGCCCGGCGCCGGCGCACGATGTCAGGCGGTTGCTGCGGCGGCGCGTAATTGCCTCGGCGTGTGGTGGCGATGAGTTGGCCCTCGGGAACCGCCAGCATGGCCAGGCACGCGCTGAGCGGGATCGCGATGATGTAGAACCGCAGGAAGGGAAACGTCGACCCGGATGCGTAACTGTAGGCCTGAAAGGCCAGTGCGGCACCATATATCGTTACCGGGACGAGCAACAACTGCCAGTTCGGCCGGCGCCACCGCCGCACGGTCCCCCACACCGCGATGGGCACCAGGGTGGGCGCCAGCAGCGAGATGCACACGGCGGCGAACACCAATCCGGCACCGAAGTCCGGTTTGGTCTGACCGGACTGCTCGAGAATTGCCGTGTTCCCGTACTGAGATGTGAACTGCGCGAACGCCTGGCCGGTGATCAGCCAGCTCACCGCCGCCCAACCGATGAACGCCGCGAAACCCGGTCCGCTGACCATCAGCAGGTCCAGCAATGCCCGCCGGAAACGAGGAGCCGGTCTGGCCCGTAGGTACGTGGTCACGCCGACGAGCAGACCGGCGGCGGCGATACACGCCACCGCGTCGTAACGCGTCAGATAGGCCAGGCCCATGGCGATGCCGCCGGCGACGATCAAATGATGGACATCGTCGTCGAGCATCCACATGATGAGCCTGCGCACTGCCCATGACATGAAGAAGATGAACGGTGCCTCGCTCATCCCGTTGGAGCCGTAAAAAACGATCATCGGGTTGACCGCGAACAACACCGCGATTGCAACCGAGTAGGCGCGTGGCAGTCCGCGGTCGGCGCCCATCCCGAAAACCTGAACCACCGCGCCTGCCATGAATATCGACGACATGATGGTCCCGGAGAACGCGCGTTCGGCCATGTCCGGCCACAGTGGGCGGATGGCGACCGCGGGGATCTGAACCATCGCGGTCAGGGGCGTGAAGATGAACCCGATCGCGGCGAGATGGGGGTCGCGGCTGAACAACACCGTCTGGGCCGCCGATACCCGAGACAGCGCGTCGCCGATGATGAACCCGTGCCGCACCTGCAACCAGTAACCGACGGCCAGGTACACAACCAGTGAGGCAAAGAAGACCGTGATCTTCAGCTTGTGGTCGGACCACCCAGCCGTCATGGCTTGCGGTCCTGCTCCGTCTGGGCCTCATCGGGACGCTGGGTCAATCCGTGGTAAGTCTTCTCCCAGTACGACGGGTTTCGGATCAGCTGGTAGCAGCCCTTGGCGGCGGCCACACTCATCATCAGCCAGAACACCGGCACGGTCAGCGCGGCGAGCAGCAGATCGGACCGGTCGTCTTCGCGCAGCGCGATCAGGTTCATGTACAGCGTCGCGGCGTTGCCCAAGACCAGCGCGACCAACGCAGGAAAGTAGATGTACCACGGGAATACGGCTTCCACCAATGCTGGCTGGCCCAGAAACCAGATCAGGGTGATAAGCCAGAACACCAGGTTGAGGACGGCGATGACGGGGGTGCCGGCCAGCACCAGGTTGAACCGAAGGAAGCTGCGGAATCCGATGGTCCGGAACAGCTTCACGGGTCGCCGGATCTGCACCAGCCAGGTCTGCAGATAGCCCTTGTACCACCGCGAGCGTTGCCGGATCCAGTTGATGGCGTCGCTGTTGGCCTCCTCGAGCGTATTGGAGTCGATGACGGCGGTGTGGTATCCGCTCGCGGCGATGCGTAACCCGAGATCGGCGTCCTCGGTGACGTTATACGGATCCCACGCGCCGATCTGGTCCAGCACGTCGCGGCGGAGATGATTCGACGTGCCGCCCAACGGGATTGGTGAGGACGAGCGCATCATGCCCGGCAGCAGGTACCCGAACCAGAGCCGGTATTCGGCGGTGAACCAGGCGGTCAAAATGTTCTGGTGCCCATTGTGATAGACAAGCTTGGCCTGTACACACGCGACACTGTCGGGCAGGCTGCGAAACGCCGCCACGACACGGCGCAGTTGCAATGGTTCGGGCAGATCCTCGGCGTCGAAGATGGTGACGATGTCACCGGTGGCGAAGTACAAGCCGTAATTGCACGCCTTGGGTTTGGTGCGCGGATCGGCGGGCGGAACGAGCAGGATCGTGATGGCGTCGGATTCGGCGCATTCTTTGGCCGCGGCGATGGTCACGTCGTCGTCGGCTTCCAACAGCAGCAGCACCTGAAGCTTGTCGGCGGGGTATTCCAGCGCCGCCATGGCTCCGATGAGGTCGCCGACGACCTCCGGCTCGTTGTACGCAGGCACGAGCACCGTGTAGGGCGGCAGCTCGTCGTAGGGAATCGCTCGGGCTTCATCATCGGTGATGACGATGGCACGGGAGGCGAGCCCCTCCCGAAAAATCATGACGCGGTCGAGCATGGTCAGCAGATATCCGAAGGTACTGAGGCCGACCAGCGTCACCGCCGTGCCCATTGGCCGCCAGATCGCGAGTCCGATGAGGGACAGCAGCAAGGACCACCCCACCCACCGCTGCCAGCCCATCACCGCAATCGACGCCGAACACACCGGATCGTCGTCGCGCAGCCCGTTGATCGCCCGCCCCAGCGCGAAATCCCGTTCCGCGTCGGTGATCGCGTCGGGCAACGCCCGCGCGCTGTGGCCATTCACGGGTGGACCACCGGCAAGGCGAATTGCGCGGCTACCAGCGCGCGCCCGAATTCGGTGAGCAACTCGGCGTCCTTGAAGGCCGGCGTGCGTTCGTCGAGCACGGCATTGCCCCGGAACAGCAGCGTGATGAGGGTTCGCACCGCCGAAACCATGTCGCCGGACGGCTCCGGGAACGGAGCGTTCGGGTCGTGGTTGTCGACGGCAAGGACCGTGACGCGTTGCGCGAGTCTATCGTCACCCCAGGCGAATTGGATCGAGTTCCAGGTGACCAGTAGGTCGTCGTCGACGACCGACAACATCCGAGCGGTCACACCCATCCCCAGATCGACCGGTCGAAAGGCGCTGAACCGCGCGAAAGTCAAGCCGTACAGGACCCGAGCGGGATAGACCCCGAATGTGAAGGGCCGCCGACTCACCAGGCTGTCCACGACGACGGTTCGCGGGCGGGACAGCTTGTCGAATCGCCGATCCCCGGTCAGCTCCGTCATCCACTGCCGAACCAGAACGGCGTTGTCACCGTAGAGCCGCTTCACATCGTCGTAGTTGCGCCTCTGCACCGTCGTCCAGCCCGGCGGTGCGACCAGCGGCTGGGCGAAAGTCAGTTGGCCGGGGCTGGCCCTGTCGATCGCGGAACTCACCTGCGTCGGCAGCTGGACGAAAGACAGCGCAACGGCCACGACGATGACCAGTGGCACACCCGCCCACACCTGTTTCGCGGCCAGTGGCTCAACCTTGCGGTCCAGCAGTCGCTTTGGCTGTCCCCGCCGGGCCCGCAGGTACATCACGACGCCCACCACACAGATCGCCGTCACCGCCGGAACCTCTTGATAGACAACCAGTGGGGCAGTGGGAAACAGCACGGTGATGGTCCCCAGCAGGGCGAAACCCACAATCCAAGCAGCTACCGATCCCACCAGGCCCCGTCGCATGGTGCGGCCCACCGCAATACCGGTTCCGACACCGGCGAGGAGCAGGTTCGCGGCGCCGGCCGCGAACTTGCCGCCCCCGAGGAAGATCACCAGCAGGTAGTACGGCAGCGCGAAGACGAAAAACATCATGCCCCAGACCCAGGCGAACCTGCTGACGGGCCGAAGGCCGAACAACACGATGCTGCAGCTGAGCACGAACAGCCACGCCGCGAGCAGATCCAACCGAAGGAGGTGAAAGTACAGCGCGTACCGCTCCAGCAACACAGCCTGGATGAGCAGGGCCAGCACCAGACCCATGGTTCCGACGATGATGTCGGTCTGCCGATCGTGAATCGGCAGTTCGGTGCGGTGGCGACGGGCAAGGCCGACCGCCACCAGGATCGCAGCGGTCGGAACCGTCCAGACATAGCCACCGAGGCCGTCTTCGTGCGCCGTCACGCCGATGCTGAAAAAGCTTCGCCAGAAGGCGACGGCGGTCAGCAGCGCAATCAAGGCCCACCGGACGATCAGCCGGTAAGTCGGGTGCACCTCGTAATA
>Ga0070710_10001407_pt1 | contig 11356 bp, 8 predicted proteins | sample LARL52metaG_FD_65454 | JGI IMG/M metagenome (GOLD analysis project Ga0070710, IMG submission 65454) | Corn, switchgrass and miscanthus rhizosphere microbial communities from Kellogg Biological Station, Michigan, USA - LAR L5-2 metaG | ecosystem: Host-associated > Plants > Roots > Rhizosphere ... | reverse complement strand
CCGTCCATGGTGGGCAGGTCGTCGGTGGGCTGGCTGAAGCCGATGAAGTCCGCCGGCACCAGCCGGGTGCCCTGGTGCAGCAGTTGGTAGAACGCATGCTGGCCGTTGGTTCCCGGCTCGCCCCAGAAGATTTCGCCGGTATCGGTGGTCACCGGGCTGCCGTCGGCGCGGACCGACTTGCCGTTGGACTCCATCGTCAACTGCTGCAGATATGCGGCGAAGCGGGCCATGTCGTTGGAGTACGGCAACACCGCACGCGCCTGCGCGTCGAAGAAGTCGGAGTACCACAACCCGATCAGGCCGAGCAGCGCGGGCGCGTTCTCCGTAAGCGGCGCGGTGCGGAAATGCTCGTCGACAATGTGGAACCCAGACAGGAAGTCCGCGAACGCTTCTCGGCCGATCACGGCCATCACCGAGAGCCCGATCGCCGAGTCGACCGAATAACGTCCGCCGACCCAGTCCCAGAATCCGAACATGTTCGCCGTGTCGATGCCGAACTCGTCGACCAGTTTCTTGTTGGTCGAGACGGCCACGAAATGCTTGGCCACCGCGTCGTCGCCGAGCGCGTCGGTCAGCCAGCGCCGCGCCGCGGTCGCGTTGGTGAGCGTCTCCAGTGTGGTGAAGGTTTTCGACGCGACGATGAAAAGCGTTGTGGCCGGGTCTAAATCAGCAAGCGTCGCGATCAGATCGGCCGGGTCGACGTTGGAGACGAACCGCGCCGAGACGCCGGCGTCGGCGTAATGCCGCAGCGCCTGGTACACCATCACCGGCCCGAGGTCCGAGCCGCCGATCCCGATGTTGACGACGGTGCTGATCCGCTTACCGGTGGCGCCGGTCCACTCGCCGCTGCGCAGCCGGTCGGTGAAATCGCCCATCCTGTCCAGCACTTCGTGCACATCGGCGACGACATTCTGCCCGTCGACGGTCAACGATGCGTCGCGCGGTAGCCGCAGCGCAGTGTGCAGCACGGCCCGGTCTTCCGAGACGTTGATGTGCGTCCCATCGAACATCGCGTCGCGGCGCTGCTCGAGGTGGGCCGCGTGGGCGAGGTCGATCAGCAGTTTCAGCGTGTCACGGTTGATGCGGTGTTTGCTGTAGTCGATATAGAGATCGCCGACCGTGAGGGTGAAATCGCTGCCGCGATCGGGGTCTTGGTCGAAGAAGTCACGCAGATGCGTCTCGCCGATCTGCCGGTGATGCTGCTGCAGCGCACGCCATGCCGGGGTCGCTGAGATGTCGGGAATCTGTTCAACCGCAGTCATCCCTCGACCCTAGCGGTGTCGACGAGGGCGCGACGGGGTCAGTGGCCGAGCCGGCCGCGGCCCAGCCTGAGCAGCAGCATGGCGAGGTCCTTGCCCTCGGGGCCGAGCTCGCTGTAGCGCTCGATGACCTTCATCTCACGGCTGTGGACGAGGCGGGTACCGCCGGAGGCCATCCGAGCTTTCCCGATCGCCTGGGATACCTCGGCGCGGCGCTTGACCGCGGCCAGGATCTCGGCGTCGAGCCGATCGATCTCGAGTCGCAGCTCGTCGATGTCAATGGGGTGTTCGGTTTCGATGGTCATTTCAGGCTCCGAATTCTCGTTGTGTGGAGGTGGTTGCGGGTTCATCCGATTTCGGGCCTCACACAAGAGACGAGCCCCGGATCCGGAAGCGGACCGCGGGGCTCTGGGAAGCAGCTAAACCACGGGCACCGCTGGCCGGTACCCGTGGAAAAATCGCCACTGCGCGTTGAGCACAAAATGAGTGTGCCACTTGCACGCGTTCCGGCGCAAAGGTGTCGGAGAACGGCGGTAAATTGGGTCCGTCATGACGAGTGCGCACGTAACCGAATCCGAGACCGACCACCTTCTCGACGGACTCAACCCCCAACAGCGTCAAGCGGTGCTGCACGAGGGTTCGCCGTTGCTGATCGTGGCCGGTGCCGGCTCGGGCAAGACGGCCGTGCTGACCCGGCGGATCGCCTACCTGCTGGCGGCCCGCGACGTTTCGCCGGGCCAGGTGCTGGCGATCACCTTCACCAACAAGGCCGCCGCGGAGATGCGCGAGCGGGTGGCCGCCCTGGTCGGCCCGCGGGCGCGGTCGATGTGGGTGTCGACGTTCCACTCGACCTGCGTGCGGATCCTGCGCAATCAGGCGTCGCTGATCTCGGGCCTCAACTCCAACTTCTCGATCTACGACGCCGACGACTCGCGCCGTCTGCTGCAGATGATCGGCAAGGACATGGGCCTCGACATCAAGCGGTACTCGCCGCGGCTGCTGGCCAACGCGATCTCCAACCTGAAGAACGAGCTGATCGATCCGCAGCAGGCGCTGGCCAACTTGTCCGACGACGACCTCGCCGACGATCTGGCCCGCACTGTCGCCGCCGTCTACTCCGAATACCAACAGCGGCTGCGGGCGGCCAACGCGCTCGACTTCGACGACCTGATCGGCGAGACAGTCGCTGTGCTGCAAGCCTTTCCGCAGATCGCCCAGTACTACCGCAGGCGGTTCCGGCACATCCTGGTCGACGAGTATCAGGACACCAACCATGCGCAGTACGTGTTGGTGCGCGAATTGGTGGGTCGCGAAACGGAGGACGGTGTCGCGCCCGCCGAGCTGTGCGTGGTGGGTGACGCCGACCAGTCGATCTATGCGTTCCGCGGTGCCACGATCCGCAACATCGAGGACTTCGAACGCGACTTCCCCAACGCCACAACGATTCTGCTGGAGCAGAACTACCGGTCGACACAGAACATCCTGACCGCGGCGAACTCGGTGATCTCCCGCAACGCCGGCCGCCGCGAGAAGCGGCTGTGGACCGACGCGGGGGAGGGTGAGCTCATCGTCGGCTTCGTCGCCGACAACGAGCACGACGAGGCGCGTTTCGTCGCCGAGGAGATCGACGCGCTCGCCGACAAGGGTGAGATCACCTACAACGACGTCGCCGTCTTCTACCGCACCAACAACTCGTCGCGCGCGTTGGAGGAAGTCTTCATCCGGGCCGGCATTCCGTACAAAGTTGTTGGCGGCGTTCGCTTTTACGAGCGCAGGGAGATCCGCGACATCGTTGCGTACCTGCGCGTGTTGGACAATCCCGGCGACTCGGTCAGCATGCGGCGCATCCTGAACACGCCGCGGCGCGGCATCGGCGATCGTGCGGAAGCCTGTGTGGCGGTGTACGCGGAGAACACCGGCTTGTCGTTCAACGACGCGCTGCAGGCCGCCGCCGAGGGCAAGGTGCCGATGCTGAACACCCGCTCGGAGAAGTGCATAGCGAGTTTCGTCGAGCTGCTCGACGATCTGCGCGGCCGGCTCGACGGTGAACTCGGTGAGCTCGTTGACGCCGTTCTGGACCGCACCGGCTATCGCACGGAACTGGAATCCTCCAGCGATCCACAGGATCTGGCGCGACTGGACAATCTCAACGAATTGGTCAGCGTCGCACATGAATTCAGCACCGACCTGGCCAACGCGCAGGCGCTCGGCGAGGTCGACCCGCAAGACGAGGACGTGCCCGACACCAGCGTGCTCGCTCAGTTCCTCGAACGGGTGTCGCTGGTCGCAGACGCCGACGAACTGCCTGAGCACGGCGCCGGAGTGGTGACGATGATGACCCTGCACACCGCGAAGGGGCTGGAGTTCCCCGTGGTGTTCGTGACGGGCTGGGAGGACGGCATGTTCCCCCACATGCGGGCCCTCGGCGATCCGACGGAGCTGTCCGAGGAGCGACGGCTGGCGTACGTCGGCATCACCCGCGCACGGCAGCGGTTGTACGTCAGCCGGGCCAGGGTCCGCTCGTCGTGGGGTCAGCCGATGCTCAACCCCGAGTCGCGGTTCCTGCGCGAGATCCCGCAGGAGCTCATCGATTGGCGGCGGACGGAGCCTGCCCCGTCCCTGTCTGCTCCGGTCAGCGGTGCGGGCCGGTTCGGCACTCCGCGCCCCTCGCTTGCTCGCTCAGCGGCCGGAAAACGCCCGCTGCTGGTGTTGGAGCCCGGTGATCGCGTCACCCACGACAAGTACGGCCTCGGCCGCGTCGAGGAGGTCTCAGGCGTCGGCGAATCGGCGATGTCGCTGATCGACTTCGGTAGCGCCGGCCGTGTCAAGCTGATGCACAACCACGCGCCGGTCTCCAAGCTCTGAGCAGCGGGAGGCGGAGGCAGTTGTCGAATTGCCCGGTTAGGAGCGACGTTTTGTCGCCACTGCCGACTCTGTCGCGCAGAGCCGGGCAGAGGGGTGAATGATCGCGGCGCAGCCGAAGCGTTGATAACCAGCATGAGCTTTGAGATGACCGCCCACACCGTCGCAAGCGACTGGCACTTGTGGCTCGGTTTCTTGGGCGCGTCGATTGCGATTGCGTTCTCGCCGGGCGCCGGGGCGATTCAGTCGATGACGGCAGGTCTGAGTCATGGCCTCTTGCGGGCATATTGGAGCATCGTCGGCCAGGAGTTGGGCCTGGTGTTCCAACTGACCCTCGTCGCGGTGGGGCTGGGCGCCGTCGTCGCCAAGTCCGTGGTGGCGTTCACCATCATCAAGTTCCTCGGCGTTGGCTATCTGCTCTACCTGGCCGTGCGGCAATGGCGCGCATCCAGTCGGGACCTGACGGAGAAGATCAGCGGGACGCCGACGAGAGCCGGATTCCCACTGCTGATACGTGGATTCCTCGTCAACGCGACCAACCCGAAAGCGACGGTGTTCTATCTTGCCGTGCTGCCGCAGTTCGTGTCGCCGACCGCGCCACTGCTACCGCAGTACGTCGTGATCGGGTTGACGTTCGTCGGGGTCGACATCGTGGTGATGAGCGTGTATGCGGGCCTGGCGACGCGGCTACTCAGGCTGCTGGGGGCTCGCCAGCAAGTGGTGCTCAACCGGTTCTTCTCGGGCCTCTTCGCAACCGCGGCCGTGGTGCTGGCTCTTGTGCGTCGGGGGGCGGCCGTCTAGAACGCGGCTCGAGGGCGCTACGACCCACCGCGGGCCCAGCGGCGGGTGGCGGGCAGGAATGCCAGCAGGATGCTCGCCACGGGCAGCACGGGGATCAGGTAGACCACCGGCGCCAGTTTGGCTCCCGCGACGAAAAGGCCCGCGAAGATCAGCAGCGCCACGATCGCGCCGACCACGATCAGCAGCCTGCCCATCCGACGCCGCAGCAGCAGCGCGATCAGCCCGCTGATGAGCGCCGCCGAGGACACCGCGGTGAGAAACCCGATGGCCACGCAGAACAGCCGGTCCGACCGCCACCAGCCGGTGATCAGGTCGGTGGCGATGACCGCGGTGGCCCAACCGGAGAGGATGCACGCGATCGCGGTTGCGATGGCCGCGCTCGGCTTCGCACGCGCCGCGCGCGGCACGCCCACGGTGACCGGTTTGGCCCGCGGGATGTAGCTGGTCTGAGAGTCCTCGCCTGCCGCGATGTAGCTGGTCTGCGGCTCGGCCGCTGCTGGGAATTCGCCGGTCGGGTGGCGCCGGATGATGCTGGTCTGGGGCTCGGACTGGGCCGGCATCGGCGACGACGGCGTCCCGTTGTCGGATAGTCGTCGAATGCGTGGTCGATCAGGATGGGGCTCGGGAGAAGCTACGTCGGCGGGGCCGTCACTCACATCTAGCCAACGTAGTTGCCGGGGCCAAGTCCCCGCTGCGCAAGCCACGGCACAGGGTCGATCCGGTTGGTGCCGTTGAGAAGAACCTCGAAGTGGCAGTGCGGGCCGGTCGAGTTGCCGCGGTTGCCCATCGTCGCGATCTGGTCGCCCGCCATCACGCGGTCGCCCTTGTTGACCAGCCACGTGTTGACGTGGCCGTACAGCGTGACGGTGCCGTCCGCGTGCCGCAGCTTGACCCAGGCGCCGTAGCCGGCGGTCGGGCCTGCGTCGACCACCACGCCGTCGGCGACAGCGTAGATCGGGGTACCGATCGCATTGGCGATGTCGATGCCGCCGTGCAGCACGCCCCAGCGATACCCGAAGCCGGAGGTGAATACGCCCTTTGTGTACATCACGAACAGCGGCCGGTTCAGGCGCGCTTCGCGATCGGCCCGCTCCTGCGCGAACGCCGCGGCCTTGACGATCTCCTCGGCGTGCACCGATGAGTCGGCCGCAGGGGTCACAGAGACGATCTGCATGCCGTCCGTCGAACCGGTGACGACCCCGCCGCCCATCACGGACTGGTCGGCGGCAAGCACAGCCTCCGTCGGCGCCTTGTCGGAGGCGTTGGCCATCGAATACGCACCGGCGGCGGTCGCGCCGACGGCCATGGCGGCGACCATCAGGCGGCCCTTGACGGGCACCTCCTGCTTGCGGTGCAGTCCGCGGCGGCCGGAGATGTCGATGATGTCGGTCTCGGCGGCACCGTTGCTTGTGTCGGTGTGGCTGTCGCGATACGCATGCGATGAGCGACGCGCGTCGCGCGGATTCGGCCGGAACTGCGAGGGCACCGCCAGCCGCAGCGGGATCAGATCGTCGGTGTCGTGCATGTCGTCGAGCTCGGGCGCATGGATGACCTGCGACTCGCGGTCGAACGCACTGTTGTCGCGAAAGTCCAGGTCAGCGAGGTCACCGAACTCGTTGAACGGAATGATGTCGGTGATTTCGGCTGCTTCGGGTTCCTGCCGCGTACGCCGAGCGTTCGTCGCAACTCCATCCGGAAACCGAGACGAACGGTGCTGAGCCAACCTGAAATGTCCTTCTAGTCGTGATCGAAACGTGATCTAGACCAGAGGCACGTTAACCAAATCCCAATGTTCGTGGCAACCCGAGCGACTATTCCACCGGGGATTGTGACTTGTATCACGCGGCCGGGGGCGGTGAGATCTACCACATGAGCGGCAGGCGGTGCAGAGGGCGTTAGTTCGTGTGGATAAAGTTCCCCCTGGCCCGTTGGGCGCAAACCTTCGAAGTCAACGCACAAAGACAGTGAGTCCATGGATCTCTTCGAATACCAAGCGAAAGAGCTGTTCGCGAAGCACAACGTGCCCACCACGCCGGGTCGGGTGACCGACACCGCCGAGGGCGCCAAGGCCATCGCCGAGGAAATCGGCCGGCCCGTCATGGTCAAGGCACAGGTGAAGGCCGGCGGCCGCGGCAAGGCGGGCGGCGTCAAGTACGCCGCCACCCCCGACGACGCGTTCACCCACGCGCAGAACATCCTCGGCCTGGACATCAAGGGCCACATCGTGAAGAAGCTGCTGGTCGCGGAGGCCAGCGACATCGCCGAGGAGTACTACATCTCGTTCCTGCTCGACCGCGCCAACCGCACCTACCTGGCGATGTGCTCGGTCGAAGGCGGCATGGAGATCGAAGAGGTCGCGGCGACCAAGCCCGACCGGCTCGCCAAGGTGCCCGTGAGCGCGACCAAGGGCGTCGACCTGGCATTCGCCCGCTCGATCGCCGAACAGGGTCACCTGCCCGCCGACGTGCTCGACGCCGCGGCCGTGACGATCCAGAAGCTGTGGGAGGTCTTCGTCGCCGAGGACGCCACGCTCGTCGAGGTGAACCCGTTGGTGCGCACGCCTGACGACCAGATCCTTGCGCTGGACGGCAAGGTCACGCTGGATGCCAACGCCGACTTCCGCCATCCCGAACACGTGGAGTTCGAGGACCGCGACGCCACCGACCCGCTCGAGCTCAAGGCCAAGGAGCACGACCTCAACTACGTCAAGCTCGACGGTGAGGTCGGCATCATCGGCAACGGCGCGGGCCTGGTGATGTCCACCCTCGACGTGGTCGCCTACGCCGGCGAGAAGCACGGCGGGGTCAAGCCGGCCAACTTCCTCGACATCGGCGGCGGCGCCTCCGCGGAGGTGATGGCCGCAGGGCTGGACGTCATCCTGCACGACCCTCAGGTCAAGAGCGTGTTCGTGAACGTGTTCGGCGGCATCACCGCATGCGACGCGGTCGCCAACGGCATCGTCAAGGCGCTGCAGATCCTCGGGGACGAGGCCAACAAGCCGTTGGTGGTCCGGCTCGACGGCAACAACGTCGACGAGGGCCGCCGCATCCTCGCCGAGGCCAACCACCCGCTGGTGACCGAGGTGGGCACGATGGACGAAGCCGCCGACGTCGCAGCCGCGAAGGCCGCCGAAGCCGCGAACGCCTGAAAGGACTGACATGGCAATCTTTTTGACGAAGGACAACAAGGTCATCGTCCAGGGCATCACCGGGTCGGAGGCCACCACGCACACCGCGCGGATGCTCAAGGCAGGCACCCAGATCGTCGGCGGCGTCAACGCGCGCAAGGCCGGAACGACGGTGTCGCACAAGGACGTGAACGACAACGACATCGAACTGCCGGTGTTCGGCACCGTCGTCGAGGCGATCGAGAAGACCGGCGCCGACGTGTCGATCATCTTCGTGCCACCGAAATTCGCCAAGGACGCGATCATCGAGGCCATCGATGCGGAGATCCCGCTGCTGGTGGTGATCACTGAGGGAATTCCGGTGCAGGACAGCGCATTTGCGTGGGCCTACAACGTCGAGAAGGGCAACAAGACCCGCATCATCGGCCCGAACTGCCCCGGCATCATCACACCGGGCCAGGCGCTCGTCGGCATCACGCCTGCCAACATCAGCGGTGCCGGCCCGATCGGGCTGGTGTCCAAGTCCGGCACGCTGACCTACCAGATGATGTTCGAGCTGCGCGATTACGGCTTCTCGACCTCCATCGGCATCGGTGGTGACCCGGTCATCGGCACCACGCACATCGACGCCATCGAGGCCTTCGAGAAGGACCCCGACACGAAGGTCATCGTGATGATCGGCGAGATCGGCGGCGACGCCGAGGAACGGGCCGCCGACTACATCAAGGCGAACGTGTCCAAGCCGGTCGTCGGCTACGTCGCGGGATTCACCGCGCCCGAGGGCAAGACGATGGGCCACGCGGGCGCGATCGTGTCCGGCTCGTCGGGCACCGCGCAGGCCAAGAAAGAGGCCCTCGAGGCCGCCGGTGTGAAGGTGGGCAAGACGCCGTCCGAGACGGCCCGCCTGGCCAGGGAGATGCTGGAAGAGATCTAGCGCGTGGCGTGCACTTTGCGCACGCACGCGGTCAGCGGATGTGAACTAGACCGCAGGATTAGGAACGCGTTCTAGTTATCGATTAGCCTGACGAATTAACAGCCGTCAGGAGGTTTGTAATGGTCGATCCGCGGACTCCGGTCGTCGTCGGCGTCGGCCAGTTCACCGAACGGATCGACGATCCGTCCTACCGGGGGATGTCAGCGGTTGAGCTGGCGACCGCCGCGGCCTCGGCAGCGCTGGCCGATACGGGCACAGCCGCCGCTGCCGTCGCGAAGGCGGTCGACACGGTCTTCGGACTGCGCCAGTTCGAGATCTCCGGACCGATGCCTGCGGCCTTGGGCAGGTCCAACAACTACCCGCGCTCGGTGATGAACCGGCTGGGTGGCGACCCCGCTCGCGTGGTGCTTGAACCCGTCGGCGGGCAGAGCCCGCAGAAGCTCCTCACCGAGGCGGGCAACACGATCGTGGCGGGCGACGCCGACGTCGTGATGATCATGGGCTCTGAGCCGGGGTCGACGGCGCGGTACTACGCCAACCGAGATCACAAGCCGGACTTCACCGAGCATGTCGAGGGGCAGCTCGAGGACCGCGGTCACCAGATCTACAGCTACATCGACGATTACACCGTGCAGCACGGGCTGACCGGCGCGCCGGTGCAGTACGGACTGCTGGAGAACGCCCGCCGTGCACGTCTGGGGCTGAGCGTGGCCGACTATCGCCGAACGATGGCCGAACTCTTCTCACCGTTGTCGAAAGTGGCTGCGAAGAACCCGTTTTCGTCTTCGCCGGTGGAGCGATCGGTCGATGAGATCCTTACTGTCACCGCAGACAATCGGATGATCTGCGACCCGTATCCTCGCCTGCTCGTCGCACGCGATCAAGTCAATCAGGGCGCCGCGGCGATCGTGATGGCGGTCGAGGCGGCGCGTCGACTCGGCGTGCCGGAGGAGAAGTGGGTGTACGTGCACGGCCATGCCGACATGATCGAACAGGCGACGCTGGACCGTGCCGACCTCGGCGCGAGCCCCGCGTCGGTGATGGTGGTGCGGGAAGCGTTGCGGGTGGCCGGAATCGGCGTCGACGACATCGCCACCTTCGATCTGTACAGCTGCTTCCCGTTCCCGGTCTTCGTCATCTGTGAGGCCCTGGGTATCGACGGTGACGATCCGCGTGGCCTGACGCTCACCGGGGGACTGCCGTATTTCGGCGGCCCGGGTAACAGCTATTCACTGCACGGTATCGCCGAGACTGTGAGCGAAATGCGCGAGGCGCCCGGTCAATTCGGCTTTGTAGGCGCCAACGGCGGCATCATGAGCAAGTATTCGGTCGGCATCTACGCGACCGAGCCCGTCGAATGGCGCACCGACCGCACCGAGGTGCTGAAGGAGGAGATCGCTGCGTTGCCGAAGGTTACCGTGACCGGGACCGCCGAAGGCCCCGCGACAATCGAGACCTACTCGGTTCGCTACGACTGGCCGATCCGCACCGGGATCATCGTCGGTCGCCTCGATGCCGATGACTCGCGTTTCATGGCCACCACCGAGGACGAGGATCTGGTGGCGCTGATGTCCGACGGTGACCCGCTGGGGGCGGAGATTTACGTCTGGTCAACCGAGCACGGCAATCGCGCCACGCTCGGCTAGCGACGAGCCGGTCACGGTAATCAGACGAGCGCGGCCAGCTTGCCCGCCAGCCGCTCGACGTAGCTTGCGACCTCGGCCTCGGATCTGTCGGGCAGTCCGAACAACACCTCCGTCACGCCGAGGTCGGCCCACCGGGCGAGTTTCTCCGGATCCGGCTTGAAGTCCAGCGCGACGATCTGCGGGACGCCGTCGCGGCCCGCCGCGGCCCAGCTGTCCTGCAGCAGCTTGACCGGCTCGTCGATGTCGAAGTCACGCGGCGTGGTGATCCAGCCGTCGGCGCTGCGGGCGATCCACTTGAAGTTCTTCTCGTTACCCGCCGCACCGACGAGCACCGGGATGTGCGACTGGATCGGCTTCGGCCACGCCCAGCTCGGGCCGAAGTTGACGAACTCGCCGTCGTAGGCCGCCTCTTCCTCGGTCCACAACGCCCGCATCGCTTCCAGGTACTCGCGCAGCATGGTGCGCCGCCGCCCCGGCGGCACGTTGTGGTCAGCGAGTTCGTCTGTGTTCCAACCGAATCCGACGCCCAGGCTGACCCGGCCGCCAGAAAGGTGATCGAGCGTGGCGATCGACTTCGCCAGCGTGATCGGATCGTGCTCGACCGGCAGCGCCACGGCCGTCGACAACCGGACGCGGGTCGTGACGGCCGCTGCGGTGCCGAGGCTGACCCACGGATCGAGGGTGCGCATGTAGCGGTCGTCGGGCAGTGACTCATCGCCGGTGGTGG
>Ga0070710_10001406_pt1 | contig 11358 bp, 13 predicted proteins | sample LARL52metaG_FD_65454 | JGI IMG/M metagenome (GOLD analysis project Ga0070710, IMG submission 65454) | Corn, switchgrass and miscanthus rhizosphere microbial communities from Kellogg Biological Station, Michigan, USA - LAR L5-2 metaG | ecosystem: Host-associated > Plants > Roots > Rhizosphere ... | reverse complement strand
CGGCACGTCTCGCCGCGCCTGATCTCCCGGCTACCTGAACATCTTCGAAGCGCACGGGTGCCGTGGGAGCGGCTGGACAGCGATCCCGGTCGGATCGTGTACGAGGACGCCGACCAGGTCGTCGTCGTGCCACGATCACCAGGTCACCGGTAGCGAGACCAGCGCGCGCACGTTGACCTCCGTCCGGTAGCTCAGTTCCGACTCGTCCACCGCGAGCCGCAGCGACGGAAACCGTTGCAGCACCGACGTGATCGCGATCCGCAGTTCCAGCTTGGCGAGTTGCGCACCCAGGCAGTGGTGCGGCCCGAACCCCATCGCGAGCGGCGTCGCACCCGAACGTCCGAGGTCCAGCCGGTCGGGATCGGGGAACACCGCCGGATCCCGGTTGGCCGCCGAGATGACCGGCAGCACCGCGGCACCTGCCTCCAGCCGCACCCCGTCCAGCTCCACGGCCTCGGTGGTGACGCGAGGCAACGTCGCTGCGATCAGCCGCGAGAACCGCAGCAGTTCGTCGACGGCTGTGTTGATCAACGTCGGGTCGTCGATCAACCGTCGCATCTCCGCGGGGTGCCGCAGCAGTGTCAGCAGGGAGTTGGCCAGCTGGTTGACGGTCGTGTCGTGCCCGGCCGCCAGCAGCATCTGCAGGTTCGCGAGCAGCTCCGAGGAGGTCAGGTGCCCGCCCTCGTCGTGAGCGGTGACCAGCGCGGTGATCAGCTTGTCGTACGGGCGGAGGCGTTTTTCCTCCACCAGGTCGGCGAAGTAGCCCTGCACCTCGTGCTCGGCCTCGCGCAGCTCCTCCTGCGTGAGACGGCCGGTCATCAGGCGACCGGTCCAGCGGCGGAGGTCCGGGGCGTCGGAGTACGGCGCGCCGAGCAGCTCGCAGATCACCGTCGTCGGCAGCGGTACGCACAGCCCGCTGACCAGGTCCACCGGCGAGGCGTCCAGCAACGAGTCGGTGATCGCCTGGATGCGCGGTTCGAGCGTGGCGACCATGCGCGGGCTGAACGCCGAGGCCACGAGCTTGCGGGTGCGGGCGTGTCGGGGGCCCTCCATCGAGGTGAGCACCAACGGGTTCGCCGCGGACGGGAGCGTGACGGGGCCGCCTGGACGGGTGGCCTCCTCGCGGCTGAAGCGCGGATCGGTCAGGACCTGCTTGCAGGCGGCGTAGGACAGGGCCAGCCAGAGCTTGGTCGGCCCCATCGTGGCGGGCACCACCGGGGCTCGGGCCAGGAGTTCCTGGGCTTCCGGTTCGTTGTCCAACGAGCGCGGTGTGGTGAACGGGAACGTGGCGGACATGCCCCCGACCACGTTGAAACGGCTCGCCCAGTTCGCGACGCGGGGGAAGTGATCTTCGTTCCACGGGCCGGACCCACTACGCTTCCACTGTGGGCATACCGGCGTGGGTCTGGTTCACCGTCGCCGCGGTGGCGGGCGTGGCGGGGTTCGCCCTGCTCGCGACCGACCGGGCGCAACGAACCGCGCGTAATCGTGAACGGCGCCGTTGGGCTGCCCTGCGCGGCTGGCAGTTCGAGGAGACAGACCACGTGCTGCCGACGCGGTGGGAGGCGGGAGCCATCGCGTACTACGGCACCGGGCTCGCCCGTGACGTGGTCGCGGGCTCGACCTTCACCGCGGACGGCCGCAGGCAGGTCTACGTGCTCGACCACGAGACCGGGGGCAAGGTCAACTCGGTGCTGGTCGGCGTGCGCTGCCGGCGGGCGCTGTCGGTGGTGATCGAGCTCTGGTTGTCGACGGTTCCGTTCCAGCGCGACAACGACAAGATGCCGATGCCGGACCTGCTCGGGCCGGTCGGTTCGCGCTACGCCTTCGTCACCGACGTCCCGGCGGCCCGGAAGATCATCACGCCTGACCTGATCGACGCCGCCGAGGAGATCGGGGGCGACGTCACGGTCGTCTGGATGGAGAACGACTGGGTGCTGGCCGCCGCGCCGCCGAACTCGTCGCCCGCGCGGCTGGAGCGGCTGCTGCGCGACATCGGTGAGCTGGCGGACGTCATCGACCCGTTCGACCCGGACCCCTCCGAGCAGGACGAGCCGGTGGCGGAGGACGACGACGGCGGCGAGGTCTACCGGCCGTCGTTCGGGCGGAAGCAGCCGTAACCGAGGGTTCCTCGTAACACTGAGTGAACCGGCCACACCGGCGCTACCCTGCGTCGATCGGGCTGTACTCAGGGGTATTCCACACCGACCACGAACCGGTGTGACCCACGTCACACTTCACTCTGTGTAAAACATTCGAGGTTGATTCAGATACTCCGTGCGTAAGACGTCGTGTCCCCGAACCCTCTCGGAAGGAACCACGATGTACGGAGGAAATGTAGTCACGCCCGTAGCTGTGGCGGGTACGGCGTCCACCGCGACGCTGGCCTACACGGGTGCTTCGGTCGGCTGGTTGCTGTTCGGCGGAGTCGCCCTGGTCGTTTCGGGCCTCGCGCTGCGCCTGTTCGTTCTCCGTCGGCCGACGGAGAACGAAGCGTGATCATCGGTGTGCTTCCGACCCCGGCCTAGATCCGACTACCGTGCGGTGGCATGCCAACCGCACTGGTGACCGGATCAACCGTCGGGATCGGGGCCGCCTTCGCTCGCCGGCTCGCCGCCGAGGGATATGACCTCGTGCTGGTCGCGCGCACCGCGTCCGCGCTCGAAGAGCTCGCGCAGCAGCTGCACGACCGGCACGGCGTCCACGCGGACGTGCTGCCCGCCGATCTCAGCGACCACGGCGACCGCGCCAAGGTCGAGGCACGGCTGGCCGAGTCGCCCGTCGACCTGCTCGTCAACAACGCCGGCTTCGCCAACACCGGTGAGTTCTTCGCCGCGGACGTCGAGAAGCTGCAGGCTCAGCTGGACGTCAACGTCGCCACCGTGCTGCGCCTGTGCCGGGCCGCGATCCCCGGCATGATGGCGCGCGGCAAGGGCGACGTGATCAACGTGTCCAGCGTCGCGAGTTTCCTGCCCGGTCGCGGCACCAGCTACAGCGCCGACAAGGCGTGGGTGACGTCGTTCTCCGAGGGCATGTCCCTCGCGGTCGCGCACTCGGGCGTGCGGATCATGGCGCTGTGCCCCGGTTTCGTGAAGACCGAGTTCCACAAGCGGGCCGACATCGACATGTCCAAGACGCCGGACTGGCTCTACGTCGACGCCGACCGGCTGGTGCACGACGCGCTGAGCGACCTGCGCCGCGGCAAGGTGCTGTCGATCCCCGGCGCCCAGTACAAGGCGATCGTGAGCCTCACGAAGGTGCTGCCGCGGGCACTGGTGCGCAAGATGGCGTCCCGGTTCGCGGGCGGGCGTGGGCGCACCTGAGCCGGGTGTGCGAAGCTTGCGACCTGTGCGAACTGAAGTGGTCTTGGACGCGAACGCGAAATCGGAACTCGCTCGTCTGGTGAGCGAACTGGCCGTCGTGCACGGCAAGGTGACCCTCTCCAGCGGCAAGGAAGCCGACTACTACGTCGATCTCCGCCGTGCGACGCTGCACCACGCGGCGGCCCCGTTGATCGGCAAACTGCTGCGGCAGCTCACGAGCGACTGGGACTTCGTCGCGGTCGGCGGTCTCACGCTCGGCGCCGACCCGGTCGCCTACGCGATGATGCACTCGGCCGCGATCGATGGTGACGTGCTCGACGCCTTCGTCGTGCGCAAGGCCAGCAAGACCCACGGCATGCAGCGGCAGATCGAGGGCATCGACGTGCGCGGCCAGCGGGTGCTCGCGGTCGAGGACACCTCCACCACTGGTGGTTCGGTCCTCACGGCCGTGACGGCGCTGCGGGAGCACGGTGCCGAGGTCGTCGGTGTCGCGACGGTGGTCGACCGCGGCACGGGCGCCAAGGAGGCCATCGAGGCCGAGGGGCTGCCGTACCGGTACCTGTTGGACCTCAACGACCTCGGGCTCGGCTGACCGGGTTTCATCCAGCGCGGTTCGAGTCACCCCGTCCTAGTCTGGAGGACGGGGTGGTGCGAATGGCCAGGTTCCTAGCCGAAGCGGTCATGGTGCTGCACTTCGCCGTGCTGGCGTTCCTGCTCCTGGGCGGGTTCGCCGCATGGCGGTGGCGCGGCGTGATCTACCCGCACCTGGCGATCGGTGCGTGGGCGATCCTCAGCCTGCTGGTGCCGGTGACGTGCCCGCTGACGACTGCGGAGGAGTTCTTCCGCGCGCGGGCCGGGATGCCGTCGCTGGGCACCGGGTTCATCGACCACTACATCGACGGCGTCTGGTACCCGGAGAGCGCGTCGACGCTGGTGCAGCTGGTGCTGGGGTCGATCGTGATCTTCTCGTGGATCGGCTTCTATGCTGGCCACCGTGCTGCTCGAAGGCTTTCACGCTGTTAAGCACGCGTTGCGCTTCGGCGCCGACGTGCAACCGTTGATCACGACGGACCTCAGCGCCGCGGTCGGCCTAGCGCAGACGCACGCGCCGGACCTCGTCGAGAGGTTCAGCGCCGCCACCGAGGTCGACCAGAACCACTTCAAGCTCCGCGTCGGCCGCACGCACCCGACCGGTGTGGCCGGGTTCGCGGAGAAGCCCGACCTGCCGTTCGACCGCAACGCGCCGATCGTGTTGCTCGACAACCCGCGCAACCTCGGCAACTTCGGTGCCGCGATCCGCGTGGCGGCCGGGCTCGACGCGGGCGGCGTGATCTCCACCGGCGACGTGGACCCGTGGCACCCCAACGTGTTGCGCGGCTCGGCGGGCCTGCACTTCGCCCTCCCGGTCGCGAAAGCCGACGGCCTCGACTTCGTCGGCGAGCTGATCGCGTTCGACGCGGACGGCGATCTGCTGACCGGGCCGATCCCCGACAACGCCGTGCTGGCGTTCGGTTCGGAACGCCACGGGCTGTCGGCGGAGGTCCGCGCGCAGGCCGCCAGGATCGTCCGGCTGCCGATGCGCGAGAAGGTCAGCAGCTACAACCTGACCACTTCCGTGGCCATGGGGCTGTACCACTGGGCGATTCACCGCGCTTCTTGACCGATCAAGCACTCACCATGGCCCAGTGATCGCGAAACTGCTTGCGGCGCGCGCGGGCGTCGCGGAGCGCGCGGTGTACTCCAGGCACCTCCGGCGGGTGTGGGGTGTGCCGGGCACGCTGCTCGGAGCGCGCGCTTGGCCCCCGTTGTTGCGGGACAAGCTGCACACGAGCTTCAACTACTGGTGGCAGGCGCACCTGCTCGACTGCATGATCGACGGCTACCTGCGCTCGCCCAGCGAGCTGCGCAAGGCGGCGATCGCCAAGGTCGTGCGCGGCATCCGGGTGCGCAACGTCCTGGGTTGGACCAACGACTTCTACGACGACATCGCGTGGCTCGGCCTCGCCCTGCAACGGGCCGAGAAGGACGTCGGCGTCGCGAAACCCAAGGCGCTCACCGCGATCGCGGTGCGGTTGCGGGACGGCTGGACCGACCACGCCGGCGGCGGCATCTGGTGGAAGCGCGACGACGACTTCAAGAACGTGCCCGCCAACGGGCCGGCCGCGATCTTCCTGGCCCGGCAGAACGAACGCGCCGATCTCGCCCGCGCCAGGTCCATCGTGGACTGGGTCGAGGACCACCTCGTCGACCCCGTGAGCGGCCTCGCGTGGGACGGCCTGCACGTCCACCCCGACGGCGAGATCCGCGAGTACGAGAAGAACATCTACACGTACTGCCAAGGAGTTCTGATCGGCGCGTGCGTCGAGCTGGCCAGGCACGGGCAGCAGGACAAGTGGCTCGACAGGGCCGCCCGCACGATCACCGCGGTGCACGACGACCTCGCCACCAACGGCGTGATCAAGGGGCAGGGCGGTGGTGACGGCGGGCTGTTCGCGGGCATCCTCACCCGCTACCTCGCGCAGGCCGTGCTGGCGATCCCCGAGCTCGACCCGGAGCGCCACGAGACCGCGGACCTGGCCAGGGAGCTCGTGATCCAGTCGGCGGAGTCGGCGTGGCACAACCGCGTGATGGCGGTCAGCGGGCCGTTGTTCGGTCCGGAGTGGACGGTCCCGGCGGACGCGCGCGAGGGCCGCGACCTGTCGGTCCAGCTCGGCGGCTGGATGTGCCTGGAGGCAGCCGCCCTGCTCGAACGGCACGGCGTGGACGCGCCTACCCCTTGAGGTAGCTCAACAAGGTCCTGGCGTCCTCGCGGAACTGCTCCGGCGAGTCGTCGAGCACGAACTCCAGCAGCACGTTGCGGTCGATGCCGTCGCGCGCCAGCTCGGTCAGCACCGGCTTCCACAGGTCGCGGCGCGCGGCGAGCGGCAGCCGGTCCTGGTAACCACCCGGCCCCCACGAGAAGACGTGCGCGGTCACCGGTTCCAGCGTCCGCACCTCGTGCACGGCGGAGAACACGTCCTGGCCGCCGCTCGGCTGCCAGTACGGCACCACGCCGTCGACCTCGTCGAGCAGCTGGACCGCGGACTCCAGCGTGTCCGTGAGCGTGTTGCGGTGGTACTCCAACGCGATCCGCGTGCCCATCGCCTCGGCGTGCTCGACGGCGTGCCGCAACGCCTCGACCACCGGCCCGCGGTCGGGGCACTCGGCCGAGCCGGACGTGCCGGCCCAGACCCGCACCAGCGGCGCGTCCAGCTCGGCCGCGGTCTCCAGGATCGCCGCCAGTTCGGACCGATCCGTGACACCCGCGCGGTAGTAGGACCCGTACGCGGCGACCTTCAGCCCGGTGTCCAGCGCACGCCGTGCCGCCGCGAAGTCACCGGGCGGCACGTGCACGTCACCGCCCCACTCCACGGCCTGCAGCCCGCACTCCGTCGCCAGGTCCCCGATCTCGGAGACCGTCAGCTGCCGGAACGTCACCGAGACGAGGCCGGGGATCAGCATCCGCAGGACTGCCGGTGCATCAGCGAGGGCGCGAGCCGGATGGTCTCCGGCGGCCGCTCGGGGTCGGCGATGCGGGAGAGCAGCAGCTTCACCGCGGTCCTGCCGATCTCCTCGACCGGCTGGGCCAGCGTGGTGAGCGGCGGGTCGATCAACGTCGCCCACTCGACCTCGTCGTAGGACACGACGGCCAGGTCCGTGCCGAGCTTCAGGCCGCGGGCGCGCATCTCGTGCAGCATGCCGACCGTGACCAGGTGATCGGCCGCCACGACGGCGGTCGCCGGGTCGTCCTGGTCGAGCAGCGGCGCGAGCCAGCCGCTCTGCGACACCATCGCCTCGTCCCACTTCAGGCCCGCGCGGCCGAGACCGAGCCGGTAGCCGAGGATGCGTTCCTCGGTCGTCGCCACGCCCGCCTTGCCGCAGACGATGCCGATCCTGCGGTGCCCCAGTTCCGCGAGGTGGCGCACCAGACCCGAGGTGGCCTGGACGTTCTCCGGCCCGACCTGGTCGATGTCCTTGGCCACGGTCAGCCGGTCCACCAGCACGGTGGGGATGCTGAGTCTCTTGAGCTCCGGCAGCACGAGGCTGCCGCCGCCCGCCGACGGTGTCAGCAGCAGTCCGTCGACCCGTCTCGAGCGCAGCATCCTGACCGCGGTCTGTTCGGATTCGGGGGTGTCCCGCGTGTCGATCAGCACGAGCGAGTAGCCGTTGCGAGTCGCCTCGGACTCGATGGCGGCGATCAGCTCGGCGAAGTACGGGTGCGAGACCAGCGACACCGCGAGGCCCAGCGACTTCGTGCCGCCCATGACCAGCGATCTCGCGATGGCGTCGCCCGTGTACCCGGTTTCGTCGATCGCCTTCTGCACGCGCTCACGCGTGTCCTCCGCGACCGGCCTGGTCTCGTTGATCACGTGTGACACCGTGGTGATGGAGACCCCCGCGAGAGCCGCGACATCCCGCATGGTGACCATGGCCGGGACCTTACCCGTTTGGAGGAAGCCCAGATGGCAGCCGTGCTGTGTGTCGGGCTCACAACTCTCGACGTGACTCAACGGGTGGACGCCTTCCCGGAACCGGGGCAGAAGATCCGCTCGCTCGACGCGCAGCTCTCACCCGGAGGTCCGGCGGCCAACGCGGCCCGTGCCGTTGCGGCACTCGGGGGGAAATCGTCACTGCTCACCGCGTTGGGTGCCGACGCACTGGGTGAATTCGTGCGGGCGTCCTTGGCCCCGGTCCAAGTGACGGCCGTGGCCGCGACGACGCCCGTGAGCATGGTCGTCGTCAGAACCGCAGATGGGGAGCGCACGGTCGTTTCCCGCAACGCGTCGGTGCCCGTCACGGCGCCCGACTTGTCCGGTCTGCTCGCGGTCGCGGACGTCGTGCTCTTGGACGGACACCATGACGGCCTGGTGATCCCCGTCGCCCAACAGGCGAAAGCTCTCGGATTGCCTGTGGTGCTCGACGCCGGTAGCTGGAAACCTGTCCTCGATCACCTGTTGCCGCTGGTGGACGTGGCTGCCTGCAGTTCGGGTTTCGAGCGGTCCGAGGCCGAGGTGCACTCGTACGGAGTGCCGCTGGTCATTCGCACGCACGGTGCGAAGCCGGTGACCTGGTCGCGGAACGGCTCGTCCGGCGAGGTGCCCGTGCCGGTGGTGGAGGTGAAGGACACGAACGGTGCCGGTGACGTCTGGCACGGCGCGTATACCTACGCGCTGGCGTCAGGAGCGGATCCGGTGGCCGCCATCGGCTTCGCGTCGGAGGCGGCGGCCGTCCGGGTCGGTGCGGTCGGGGACTGGGTTGAGAGGCTGGCACGGTGGCAGGACAGCAGGTCAGGTTCGAGGAGCTGCTAGAGCGGGCCCGAGCGCTCACCGATCTGGGCGAGCGCAAGATCCTCGGGATCGGTGGGGCACCCGGTTCCGGCAAGTCGACACTCGCACGCCGGCTCGTCGAGGCGCTCGACGGCCAGGCGGTGCTCGTCGAGATGGACGGCTTCCACCTCGCCCAGAGCGAGCTGGAACGGCTGCGGCTGGTCGAGCGCAAGGGCGCGCCGGACACGTTCGACATCCCCGGCTACGTCGACCTGCTCGGCCGGATCAAGGCGTGCGGGCCGGACATGATCTACGCGCCGGAGTTCCGCCGCGAGATCGAGGAACCGATCGCGTGCGCGGTGCCGGTGCACCCGGACGTCCCGCTGGTCGTGACCGAGGGCAACTACCTGCTGCTCAACTACGACAAGTGGAAGCGCGTCCGGATCGTCCTGGACGAGGCGTGGTTCCTGCACATCGACGAGGACGTGCGCGTGCAACGGCTGATCGACCGCCATCTGCGGTACGGCCGCACCCTGTCGGAGGCTCAGGAACGGGTGCTCCACGGCACGGACCACGTCAACGCGTTGATGGTCAACTCGTCGAAGAGCTCAGCGGACCTGCTGATCACTGAGGTGCTCTAGGTCGGCGTCGTCGTCGATCGGCTTGCGCATCTCCTGCCGGTAGCGCCAGAGGCCCCACCCGGTGCCGCCGAGGAAGAACGCGATGCTGACGATCACCGCGGCGGTCTCCAGCCACGGCAGCTCCTGCAGGATGCCCGCGCCGTAGTAGCCGGCGAGCACCAGCGTCGGCACCCACGCGACGGCTCCGATGGCGGTGGCGAGCGTGAAGCGGCGGAGGTCCATCCGCGCGGCACCGGCGATCATCGGCGCCAGCGTGCGGATCCACGGGATCCAGCGGGCCAGCACGACGGCCCAGAACCCGCGCCGGTCGAGGAAGTCGCCCGCGCGTTTGAGGTTGTGCCGGTTCAGCACCTTGCCGCCCTTGCGGGCGAGCACGCGGGTGCCCGTACCTCTGCCGATGAAGTACCCGACCTGGTTGCCGACGACGGCGACGATCAGGGCCACACCGGACAGAGCCCACGCCGACAGCTCGCTGTTGTGCTGCGCCAGCACCACGCCGGCGGCGAACAGCAGCGAGTCACCGGGCAGGAAGAGCCCGAAGATGAAAGCGCACTCGAAGAAGATGAAGCTCAGCACGATGAGCCACACGGCCACCGGACCGGCTGTCTCCAGCGAGGCGAAAGCATGCGCCACGGTTAACCAGCCTACGTCGTGGTCGCGCGGTGGCACGGCGACATCGGCCTAACGGGATGACTAAATCTGGATTGAGCACACTCGGTCACCACGTGAACTCCGTTCCGTTGATCTCACTTGATCTCACTGTCGAGTGAACCAGTCGAACCGGACTAGCGTGGTGAGCATGGAGACGTTGCTCGCGGAACTCCGCACCGCACTGGGTGACTCCGGTGTGCTGACCGACGCTGATGTCACGGCGAGTTACCAGCGCGACATGATGCCGTTGGCTCCGCACGGCAGCCCGTTGGCAGTGGTGTTCCCGCTGAACACCGAGCAGGTGCAGGCGGTCGTGCGCGCCTGCGCCCGGCACCGCGTCCCCATCGTCCCTCGTGGAGCGGGCAGCGGCCTTTCCGGTGCGGCGAACGCCATCGACGGCTGCGTCGTCCTCGTCACGACCAAGATGGACGCCATCGTCGAGATCGACGCCGACAACCGCCTGGCCGTCGTCGAGCCCGGCGTGGTCAACCTCGACCTGCGCGGTGCCGTCGAGAAGAACGGCCTGTTCTACCCGCCGGACCCGAGCAGCTACGACTGGTGCACGATCGGCGGCAACCTGTCCACCAACGCCGGTGGCCTGTGCTGCGTGAAGTACGGCGTGACCACCGACTCGGTGCTGGGCCTGGAGGTGGTGCTGGCCGACGGCGAGGTGCTGCGGACCGGCCGCCGCACGGTCAAGGGTGTCGCGGGCTACGACCTGACGAAGCTCTTCATCGGCTCGGAGGGCACCCTGGGCGTGATCACCAGGGCCACGCTCGCGTTGAAGCCCCTCCCGCAGGCCCCTGCCACGCTGGTCGCCGCGTTCGGCAGCACCGCGACCGCCGGTGCCGCGGTCAGCCGGATCGTCCGCGAGGGCCTGGTGCCGTCGTTGATGGAGATCATGGACCGCACCTCGATCGAGGCCGTGGAGCAGTACCTGCGGACCGAGCTCGGTGCGGGCCCCGGCTGCGCGGCGCTGCTGATCTGCCAGTCCGACGCGGGCGGCGAGCAGGCCCGGCACGAGTTGCGGCAGATCGAGGCCATCTGCTCGGAAGCCGACCTCGTGTACGCGACGCACGACATCAACGAGGGCCGCGACCTGCTGACCGCGCGCCGGGCCGTGCTGACCGCGTTGGAGGTCTACGGCTCGTGGCTCACCGACGACGTGTGCGTGCCGCGCACCCGCATCGCCGAGTTGATCCAGGGCTGCGAGGACATCTCCAAAGAGGTCGACCTCAAGATCGCCGTCGTGGGCCACGCGGGCGACGGCAACATGCACCCGACGATCGTCTACGACCCCGCGTCCGAGGACGAGTTTGCCCGCGCGCAGAAGGCGTTCGACGACATCCTGGCGGTCGGCCTCGCGCTGGGCGGCACGGTCACCGGCGAGCACGGCATCGGCAAGATCAAGCGCGAGTGGCTCGCCAAGGAGATCGG
>Ga0070710_10001405_pt1 | contig 11362 bp, 7 predicted proteins | sample LARL52metaG_FD_65454 | JGI IMG/M metagenome (GOLD analysis project Ga0070710, IMG submission 65454) | Corn, switchgrass and miscanthus rhizosphere microbial communities from Kellogg Biological Station, Michigan, USA - LAR L5-2 metaG | ecosystem: Host-associated > Plants > Roots > Rhizosphere ... | reverse complement strand
CTGTCCCTGGCGGCCAGAGAGCACCACTATGACCAGTGGGGCAGCAGTGTTAGAAGTGTGAGCGGGATAATGGTAGGGCGATGACCGAGGGTCCGAGTGTGACGGCCGCTGCGGCGCGCGACCCGCAGGACGCGGCCGGGGCTGTGGCACAGGATCCGGCCAGTACTCCGCAGGCCGCCGCCGGGCCTGCCGAGCCCACGCAAGGTTCCGGCGTGACCGTCCGCCAGCCGGGCCATCCGGGCTGGGCCGCCCAGGCCATCACGGGCGGTCGCCGGGCCCGCGCCACCGCAGAGCAGGCGGCGGCTGGCCGGGCGGCGGCCGGCCCTGCGGCGGACAGCACGCAGGTGCCGCCGGAGGACGAGGAGATCGAGCCGCACGTCCGGGTCGACGCCCGGCTCATCGAGTCCGCGATCCTGGCGTTGCGCAAGCCCATTGTCGCGGCCACGCTGCCGCTGGAGGCCCCCGGCGTGGCCGAGGCGCGGGTGGAGCGGCACAAGCTGCTCAGCCAGATCGATGACTACCTGCTGCCGCGGCTGCGCGAGTCGGGCGCCCCGATCCTGGTGGCCCTGGTCGGATCGACGGGCGCGGGCAAGTCGACGCTGGTGAACAGCATCGTCGGCACCCACGTCAGCATGACCGGCATCCGCAGGCCCACGACCAACAGCCCGGTGCTCGCCTGCCACCCCGATGATGTGGGCTGGTTCGCCGAGAACGTCTTCCTGCCTACCGTGCCCCGGGTGCGCCAGGAGGGACTCGCCCGATCCGGCAGGGACGGCCTGCTCGTGCTCGCGGCGAACGAGGGGATGCCCAAGGGCGTGGCGTTGCTCGACACGCCCGACATCGACTCGGTGGTGCAAGCGCACCGCGAGTTCGCCTACCAGTTCCTCGACGCCTCCGACCTTTGGCTGTTCATGACCACGGCAAGCCGTTATGCCGATGCCATGGTGTGGGAGCTGCTCCAGCACGCCAGGGACCGGGGAGCGGCCCTGGGCATCGTATTGTCGCGTGTTCTTCCAGTCGCCAGCGCCGAGGTGGTCGAGCACTTCCACGCCATGCTGGAAGCGAACGGATTGGGCGGCAATCAGCGCTTCGTCATCCCGGAGACCGTGCTCATCGACGCCAAGCTGCCGCCGGAGGTCTGCGCGCCGGTGCGGGCGTGGCTGGCGGAGACCGCGGAGCAGCCCGATCGCCGCGTCGCCGTGCTCACCCGGACCATGTCCGGGGTACTCGACACCTTCCGCATCCGGGTGCCTTCCCTGGCCGCCCAGGTGGAAGATCAGGTCACCCTGCGGGCCGGCCTGACCAGCGCCGTGGCCGGGTCCTATCAGGCGGCCCTGGACGAGACCGACCGCAGGCTGCAGGACGGTTCCCTGATGAGCGGGGAGGTGCTCGCCCGCTGGCAGGACTTCGCCGGTGCCGGTGACGTCCTGCAGTCCCTGCAGTCGCGGCGTGGCGGCAGGCAGCGCCGGCACCGGGCCCCGGCCAAGGCCCAGGCGCTCAAGATGGCGGCGCGCACCGCGGTCGAGTCGCTGATCACCTCGGCGGCCGACCGGGCCGCGGAGGACTGCCTGGCCCGCTGGCGGGACCATCCGGCGGGCGCGGTCCTGCTCGACCATCTCGGCTCGGGTGCCAGCACCGCGGCGTGGCAGTCGGAGTTCGCCGCGGAGGCGGGCCTGATCTTCGGGTGGGAGTCGGAAGAGTCCGGCGCGGCGGCGAGCGAGGGACTCGACCCGCAGGCGCGGATCGCGGCACTCGGCAGGTCGTCACCGGACCTGGCGACCCATGCGGCCCGGGCCGTCAGCGCCTGGCAGGACCAGGTGACCCGCCTCGTGCAAGCGGAGAACGTCACCAAACGGTCCATCGCCAAGGTCGTATCCCTGGACAGCGACTCGCTGGCCACCGTGCTCATCGTCAGCCTGTTCGGGGCCAGCGAGAACGACGCGGGCACGGCCGCGATTCCGCGCCGCCTGCTCACGACGCTGTTCGGCGCGGGGCCACTGCGGGACATCATGGCGCGGACCGGGGCCGACCTTCGGCACCGGATCGCACTGCTCCTGGACGAGGAGATGCGCCGGTTCGCCGACGTGATCGACGCGGTGGGTACGCCTGACGCCGCCGCCAGCTTGCACCTGTACCAGGCCACCTACGCCCTGGAGGTGGCACGGTGAGCCCGGCAGCGACGGCGCGCCAGGCCGCCCCGTCCCAGGAGGCGGGCGTCGTGCGCGAGGGCGGCCGGTGATGGAGACCGAGGCGCCGGTCGCCGGTCCAGCGGTCCCAGGTGGCCTCCCCGGGGGGACGCACCGCCGGGCTGGGGCCGCGCTGGCCGGCTCGGTACACCCGGGTGGGCTGCCTACGAGCGGCGTGAGCCTGTCCGAGCGCCTGACCGCCCTGGCGCGGCTGGTCCAGATCGGCTCCGCCAGGGTCGGGCCGGACGGCTTCAACGCCGGCCTGCTAGACGACGCGGAAGCGCTGCTGGCCAGGGCGGGGGAGCGGCTGCGCCTGTCCTCGCATCACACGATCGTGGTGCTGGCCGGGGGCACGGGCAGCGGCAAGTCGTCGCTGTTCAACCAGCTTGCCGGGGCGCAATACTCCCCGGCCGGGGTGCTGCGCCCGGCGACCAAGGAGCCGCACGCATGTGTCTGGGGCATGGAGGGGGCCGGGCCGCTGCTGGACTGGCTGGGCATCGAGCCACGCCGCCGCTACGCCCGCTCCAGCGCCCTGGGGGAGGGCGAGCGCGCGCTGACCGGCCTGCTCCTGGTGGACCTGCCCGACCACGACTCGGTCACCAGTGGGTCGGCCGAGGTGACCCGGTTGATCGCCCAGGCCGACCTGATGGTGTGGGTGCTCGACCCGCAGAAGTACGCCGACGCCGCGGTGCACAGCCGGTATCTGGTGCCGATGGCCGGGCATTCGTCGGTGATCGCGGTCACGCTGAACCAGGCCGACCTGCTGACCCCCGAGCAGGCCCAGGACTGCGTTTCCGACCTGCGCCGCCTGCTCGACGCCGAGGGGCTGCACGACGCCCGGGTCCTGGTGACCTCGGCCACCAGCGCGGCGGGGGTCGCCGACCTGCGCAGGGCGCTGATCGAGACGGTGATCGCCAGGCAGGCCGCGCTGCGGCGGATCAGCGCCGACGTGGACGCCGTGGCCGCGCGGTTCGCGCCTTATGCGGGCGACGCCGAGGCCCGGGCGCGAGTGAGGTCGGCCGTGCCCTGGACGGACGCGCTCGAGCCGGCCGCGCCCGAACCGGCCGCCCCGGTCGCGCCGGCCGGGCCGCCTTGGGCCACGCCGGAGTCGCCGGGCGGCCCGGGCGCGAACGGTGACATGCCAGCCGCCCCGGATGCCGTCGGCGACACAGGCAGCGGCGCGGCGGAAACAGCGGGCGACATCGTGGACATTGCGAGGCGCGCCGTGCCCACCGCCGCGAGCGATGCGCTGGCCGCCGCGTTCTGCGCGGCCGCGGGGGTGAGCGGTGTCGGCCATGCGCTGCAGAGCGCCAGGGAACTGAAGGCCGTCGACTACGTGGGCTGGCCCGTCGCGTGGCTGGCCGACCGGGTGGCCGGCCGCGACCCGGTGCGCAAGGTCCGGCTGGGCGCGCTCTGGGACGAGTTGCGCGCCGTTTCGGCGGGTGCCACAGGTGCGCAGCGGTCGGAGATCAGCAACGCGATCACCACGGTTGCCGACGAGGCGGGCCGTGGGCTGCCTCGGCCCTGGCAGGCCAGCGTCCGCCAGGCCGCCAGGTCAAGGACCGACGAGATCCCGGCCGCGCTCGGCGCCGCCATCGCCCAGTCGCTGCCCAAGGAGAACAGCGTGGCGCCCTGGTGGCGGGCGGTGGCCGCCTGGCAGGGCCTGCTGCTCGGTGCCGCCGCGGTGGGCGTGGTCTGGCTGCTGGCGATCGTCATCCTGGGGGCGTTCGGGGCGGCGCCACATGCCACGCTGCTCCTGCGTGACGTCAGCCTGCTGCCTTGGGTCGCGCTGATGGTGGCGGCGATCCTGCTGCTTGGCTGGCTGACCGCCAACGGCTGCATGGCGGTGGTCATTCGCGAGGCCGACCAGGAGCGGGAACAGGCGCAGCAACGGATGCGCACCGCCATCGCCGATGTCGCGCAGCTGTTCGTGCTCGCGCCGGTCGAGCGGGAACTGTCCGAGTTCGCCAGGTTCCACGACGAGCTGACGGTCGCCCGCGCCACGGGCTGAACGAGGCCCGCGCCCCGGAGGTGCCACGGCGCCCCGGCCGAGCGCTGCCCCCGCGGCAAGCCGAACTGGCGGCCTCGCGCCGCGGGTGGGGGCGGGGGCCAGCGCGACACTTAGCGGAGCCGGCCGGGAAGCAATCTCCCAATCCTGAGGTTCATCATGTAATGATGTAATCCCAGTAATGGAGATGACGTTTGATCATGTCCCCGCTTGACTCGTATTCCCAGATTGTGGCCGGGGTCGCGGCCGAACTCACCGGCAAGGTAGCCAGCCTGCGCGTGCCGCGGCGGGGCGCGGGGCGGGCCGGTGAGAGCCTCGGTTCGGCGGTCGTTTACACCAGCGATGGCTTCCTGCTGACCAACGCGCATGTGGTCGGCAACGCGCAGTCGGGCACCGCCTCCTTCGGTGACGGCACCTCGGTGCCCTTCACCACGGTCGGCTCGGACCCGCTCTCCGACCTGGCGGTGGTGCGTGCCGCCGGGCCGACGCCCCCGCCCGCCAAACTGGGCGAGGCAGAGGAACTCGTCGTCGGCCAGCTCGTGGTCGCGGTGGGCAACCCACTCGGCCTGGCCGGCTCGGTGACCGCGGGCGTGGTGAGTGCCCTGGGACGCTCGCTGCCCACCCGCAGCGGCTCCGCCGCCCGGCTGGTCGAGGACGTGATCCAGACCGATGCCGCGCTCAACCCCGGCAACTCCGGCGGGGCGCTCGCCGACAGCCAGGCCAGGGTGGTGGGGATCAACACGGCGGTCGCCGGGGTGGGCCTGGGCCTCGCGGTCCCGGTCAATGCCACCACGCGCAAGATCATCTCTACCCTGATGCAGCACGGCCGGGTGCGGCGCGCCTACCTCGGCCTGGTCAGCGCTCCCGCGCCGCTGCCCGCCCCGCTGCGGGAGCGGTGGGACAGGGCCAACGGCCTGCGGGTAGCGGAGGTCGTCCCCGGCGGCCCGGCGGCGCGGGCCGGCCTGCGGGCTGGAGACCTGCTGCTGACCGCCGGGGGCCAGCCGGTCGAGAAGGCTCAGGACCTGCAGCGGCTGATGTTCGACGACGCGATCGGCCGGCCGCTGGCCATCACCGTGTACCGCAACGGTGCCCTGGTGGACGTCATCGCCGAACCGGACGAACTCGTCGCGGCCTGACTTGCGCATGTAGGAGTCGACTCGGCAGCCGTTCCGGCCGCCCGCGCCCCCGTGCGGGCGGTGGCCGGCGCTGTCCGGCGCGCTTCCCGGGCCGCCGGCACGCGTATTTTCACACAGAACGCTGGATCCCTCCCTGGCTTATCCACAGGGCATGCGGTTTTCGCGTGGCTGTCCACAGCCAGGAGGTGCCCGATGGCCGTTGCTGCCCGGGCGCGTGAACGTGGTGGCAGCCGGTGCCCGTTCCCGGGGCCGGCCCGGAACGAGCGCTGGCCCACCGCGCTCCTCCGGCCAACACTGGGAGGACCGAGATGATCCACGAAGCACAGGTGCACCTGGCCGGGTATGTGGCCACCGAGCCCAGGTTCAAGAAGGTCGCCGGCGACACCTCGTCCGTGCGGCTGCGGGTGGCCTATACCGCGCGCCGCCGGGACAAGGAGACCGGTGAGTGGAGCGATGGGCCCACGTCGTTCGTGACCATCCAGTGCTGGCGGACGCTGGCCGACAACGTGAGCATGTCCGTCCACAAGGGTGAGCCGGTGCTGATCACGGGGCGCCTGCAGATCAGGCGCTTCGAGGACGCCGAGGGCGCGCCCAGGACGGCCGTGGAGGTCGAGGCGTACTCGGTCGGCCACGACCTGACCCGTGGCGTGGCTCAGTTCTCCCGCACCCGGTGGCCCATGGCCAGCGCGGCGGCCGCCCTGCCGGACGGTACGCCCGGATCCGAGGAAGGCACGGTGCCGGGGGACGGCGCGGAACTCGCCGATGCCCTGGAGCCGGCAGGGCACGCCAACGCTGCCACGGGCGGTGCCGCCACGGCCGGGGACGGGATGATCGACGAGCGCGCCGTGGCGGAGTTCGCCAGGGAACTCAGCGAGTCGCTCGGTACGGCGGCCGCGGCGGATTCTGCCACGGATGGCGCCGAGGATGCCGGGGCCGCGTCCGAAGCAAGCGTGCCCGCCTAACGGCATCCGCAAGCAGACTGGGCCCGGGGTACCCCGCCACCAGGCGCGCCTGGCCACGGCCGGAAGCCCCAGGGCCCGGGGTACCCGCCCCGCCCGCCAGGCGCGCCCGGCCACGGCCGGAAGCCGCAGGGCCACGCCGGGCCCGGGGTACCCGCCCGCCAGGCGCGCCCGGCCCAAGGTGGAAGTCCCGGGCCCGCCATCCCACCAGCCCGGCCTGGGTGAACTGTGTCCGCGGGGCTTCCGGTTCGTCCGATCCTGGCGCCGGAAGCCCCTACCCTGGAGGCATGCCCGAGTTCATCTACCAGATGCGCGCCGTGCGCAAGGCGCACGGCGACAAGGTCATCCTGGACGCCGTCACGCTGGCGTTTCTGCCCGGCGCGAAGATCGGCGTCGTCGGGCCCAACGGCATGGGGAAGTCCACCCTGCTGCGCATGATGGCAGGCGTGGAGCAGCCGTCCAACGGGGAGGCGAGGCTGATGCCTGGCTTCACCGTGGGGATGCTGGCCCAGGAGCCGGAGCTGGACGAAAGCCTCACGGTGCTCGGCAACGTGGAGAAGGGCGTCGCCGACGTCAAGGCGCTGCTTGAGCAGTACAACCAGGTTGCCGAGAAGATGGCGACCGACTACTCCGACGAACTGCTCGCCGAGATGGGCAAGCTCCAGGAACAGCTCGACCACCGGGACGCCTGGGACCTGGACAGCCAGGTCGAACAGGCCATGGACGCGCTGCGGTGCCCGCCGCCCGACGCCGAGGTGGGCGTGCTGTCCGGCGGTGAGCGGCGCCGCGTGGCGCTGTGCGCGCTGCTGCTCTCCCAGCCGGACCTGCTGCTGCTTGACGAGCCGACCAACCACCTCGACGCGGAGAGCGTGCTCTGGCTGGAACAGCACCTGGAGAAGTACGCGGGCACCGTGGTGGCGGTCACCCACGACCGGTACTTCCTCGACAACGTGGCGCAGTGGATCCTCGAGCTTGACCGTGGCCACGCCTACCCCTACGAAGGCAACTACTCGACCTACCTGGAGACGAAGGCTGCCCGGCTGAAGATCGAGGGGCAGAAGGACGTCAAGCGCCGCAAGCTGCTCGAAGACGAACTGGAGTGGGTGCGGTCGAACCCCCGCGCGCGCCAGGCAAAGAGCCGTGCCAGGCTGCAGCGTTACGAGGAGATGGCCGCCGAGGCCGACGCACGCCGCAAGATCGACTTCGAGGAGATCCAGATTCCGCCCGGGCCCAGGCTCGGCCGCCAGGTCGTGGAGACCCAGGGGCTGACCAAGGGGTTCGACGACCGCGTGCTGATCGAAGACCTGAGCTTCTCCCTGCCCCAGGGCGGCATCGTCGGCATCATCGGGCCGAACGGCGTGGGCAAGACCACGCTGATGAAGATGATCATCGGAGACGAGCAGCCGGATGCGGGCACCATCACGGTGGGCAACACCGTGCAGATCTCCTACGTGGACCAGAACAGGTCGCGCCTCGCCCCGGACAAGAACGTCTGGGCGGTGATCTCCGATGGCGAGAACTCGATCCGGGTCGGCAAGACCGAGATCCCCAGCCGGGCCTATGTGGCCGCGTTCGGATTCAAGGGCTCGGACCAGCAAAAGCCGGCCGGAGTCCTCTCCGGCGGTGAGCGTAACCGGGTGAACCTCGCGCTCACCCTGAAGCAGGGCGGCAACCTGCTGCTCCTGGACGAGCCCACCAACGACCTCGACGTGGAGACGCTGTCATCGCTGGAGAACGCCCTGCTCGACTTCCCCGGCTGCGCGGTGATCACCAGCCACGACCGGTGGTTCCTCGACCGGGTCGCCACCCACATTCTGGCGTGGGAGGGCGGCGCGTCCTGGTTCTGGTTCGAGGGCAACTTCGAGGGCTACGAGAAGAACAAGGTCGAGCGGCTCGGTGCCGAGGCCGCGCGGCCGCACCGTGTCACCTACCGCAAGCTCACCCGCGGTTGAAGAGGGCCCGAGGCGGCTGACCCTGTTCGCCGGCCGTTGGCCGCCTTCGCCGTAGCCTGCCGTGTCTACCCGGAGGCCGCCCTCGGCGTCTTAGGCGGGGGTCAGGCCGAGGTCGTGGCCGCCGGACTCACGAGGCCGGTTGACAAGGCTGTGCGCGGCCATGACGAGGTAGTCCCACAGTTGGGCGTCGTGCTCCTCATCGAGTCCCAGCTCGTCCAGGGCGGCGCGCATATGCCGCAGCCACGCGTCTCGCTCCGCTTCCCCGATCGAGAAGTGCGCGTGGCGCATGCGCAGCCGGGGATGTCCACGGCGCTCGTCATAGGTGCGCGGGCCGCCCCAGTACTGCATGAGAAACAGCCGCAGGTGCTCCTCGGCGGGCCCGAGGTCCTTGCTCGGGTATACCGGACGGAGCTCAGGATCGTTCGCGACGCCCTGGTAGAAGGCGTGCACCAGCCGGCGGAAGGTCTCCTCGCCGCCGACAGCCTCATAGAAGCTCGCCGGTTCTGTAGTCGTGTCCATAGCTGGCGTCCAGGGTACGTGGCCCCGTGTCTGCCGTTGCGCCACCCGCAGCGGTTACTAAGGGTGATAGTTACCAGACGGACACAGTTTTGGCTTACCATTGCAGGCCCGGCTGTCCTATATGCAACATGCACTAAGGCTTTGGGTCGCATGTGCATGACGCACACTCACCCGCACAATGTCGATTTCACAGATTCTGATTCTCGCTGACCGACTCTCAAGTTACCTTGAGTCGGTATCACCCGGCCGGGGGACGGGCCAGCGTCGAAGGAGAGGGGCCCGGGATGTTGCAAGGCGCCGACGAGCTCTCACGTGTTGACGAGCACACCGATCAGACGCATCTGCTGCCCCAGCAGCCGGTCGGGCCATCGTCACCGCCGGTGTCGTCACCCGCTGTGTCGTCCCAAGCACCATCACCCCCAGCGCCGCCGTCAGCGCCACCCACGTCGGCGCCATCGCCCGCCATGGAAGCCGCCCCGCCGGCGGACCTGCTGGCGCGGCTGGCCGGGGGTGAGGCGCGGCAGGAGTTCGTGGTCGCCCGCGAAATCCGCGCCGCCGGGCTCGTCGGCGGGCTGAACACGGCGCAGATCGCGGCCGAGATCCACGACCGGTGCGCCCCGCTCACCGGGACCAGCCGGATCCGTGCCTACCGCCTGGCGCTCGGCGTCTCGCTTGCCGACCTCGTCGCGCAGATCCGCGCCTGGTATGCCAGCGAGGGCCGGCCCGCACCGCGGTTCAGCGAGACGCTGCTATCGGCGTATGAGAGCGGCCAGAAGCGGCCCGGCCCGGAGTACCTGCACTACCTGTGCGCGGTGTACCGGGCCGAGCCCGCGGATCTGGGATATCCCGGCCAGTGCTTCTGTGGCCGGCCGCATCGCGCCGGGCCGAGGGTCCGGCCGGCCGCTCAGGTGCCTGCGCAGTCAGGGGCGGCCTTCGGCGACACGCCGGACCGCGGGGCCGTGAGCTCAGCGGAGGTTAGCTACTTGCGTGCCCGGCCATCGGCCGGCGCTTCCCCGGTGCCGCCACAGGACGAGGGTTTCGGCTTTCCGGCGGACCCGCGTGAGGCCGAGGACGACGACGACGTGCTCCGCCGGGCCCAGTTGCGCATGATCGCGGACGCGGCAGCCGGGGTAGACAGCCAATTCCTCGGTGCCGTGGAGCGCGTCCGCCGCAGGATGGACGACGCTCTGGTGGGCGGGACCGTCTCGGCCTCGATGCTGGACCAGTGGGAAGAGACAACCGCCGACTACGGCATCCAGTACCTGACCGTCCCGCCGTTGCGGCTGCTTTGTGACGTGCTGCTGGACTTCGGCGACGTGCGCCGGATGTGCGAGCACCGGCAGCCCCTCGACTTCAGCGAGCGGCTGTGCCGGCTGGCCGCGCAGCTTGCCGGGCTGGCCGGCATGATCATGATCGATGTGGGCCATCAGCGCCTGGCGAGGTCCTTCTTCCGTACCGCGCGGACCGCCGGAGACGAAACCGGCGACCGGCAACTGCGGGCCTGGATAGCCGTGCGTGAGGCGCTCGTCCCGCTGTACTACGGCGACCCGGCCGAGGCTGTGGCGCTGGCCCGGGCCGGGGCGGGCCTGGCCGGGCGCAACGTGTGTGTCGCCGCGGCGATGGCCCCGGTCATGGAGGCCCGGGCGCTCGCCAGGGTGGCCGCGCGGCGTGGTGGCACCGCCAAGCCCCAGGGGCTGCGGCGTGCCTCCGGCCTGCTCGACAGCGCTCATGAGGCCCTGTCCCGGCTTCCCGCCACCGACCGCGGCGACACCGCTTTCGGTTACACCGAGCGCCAGTTGCAGTTCCACGAGGGCGACACGCTGGTCACGCTTGCCCATCACCAGGGCGCGGAGAAGGCCCTGAAGCACGCCCTGCGGCTGTACTCCACCGAGGAGGTCCTGGACCGGTCGCTGGCCACGCTGGGCCTGGCCCGATGCCGTCTGGAGGCCGACGAGCCGGAGGAGGCGCTCCGGCTGAGCAAGGAGACCTTGTTCGCCGTGCCGCGTGAGCACCGGTCCGAGATCATGGTGCGAGCGGCGAGGTCGCTGGGGGACTGCGTGGCCGGGCGCCACGGTGAGGTCAGCGCGGTGCGTGAATACCGCGAGGCGCTGGCCACCGCTTGAAGAGGTCCGGGTAGGGCCCGGCGCAAGCGCGCACCGGCCGAGGGCCGCCGGGCCGGCGCCCCCCTCGCCGCCGACCCTGCGACCCCCACCCGCCCCCCGCTTAACCGGGACTCACGCGATCCGTAATCAGAAAATATAATAAATCGGACATCAAGGCGGGCGAATCTTACAACTAGTCACCGTTGGCGGGTAAACGCTTCAATCCGGGCGTGCGTCGGCGTGGGCCCAGGTGATCCGTGCCGGGAGCGGAACGGCGGCCGGCCGGGTCGGCGGGGACCGGCGCCGCGGGAGGTGTTAGAGCGTTCGGGCCGCGCCCGTTAGGCTGTGCTTGGCATAAGCACCCCAGGGCGGTTGGCATAGCACCCCAGGCGGGAGGCGGCGTGCGACGGGTATTGCTGCTCAACGTGACGTATGAACCGCTGACCACGGTTGGCCTGCGCCGTGCGGTGTGCCTGGTCCTGGGGGATAAAGCCGAGGTT
>Ga0070710_10001403_pt1 | contig 11371 bp, 14 predicted proteins | sample LARL52metaG_FD_65454 | JGI IMG/M metagenome (GOLD analysis project Ga0070710, IMG submission 65454) | Corn, switchgrass and miscanthus rhizosphere microbial communities from Kellogg Biological Station, Michigan, USA - LAR L5-2 metaG | ecosystem: Host-associated > Plants > Roots > Rhizosphere ... | reverse complement strand
GGCAGTGTGAAGTGCGCGAAGGCTGTCCGGCCCGACTCGAAGATCAAAAACGGGCCCACGATCGGGTGAGAGGAACGCCTGAAAGGCCGGTGTGACGGCTCGGGAGCCCGCCGAGCCGCCACACCGTTGGTGACGCACGAGAAGGAAGGTCAGCCTGCCGGCGCGGGAACGAGCGCATCGCACGCGTGGCGTCATCGGTCCGCCACCTGGCCAACGCGAGCGACGTCGGAGTTCGCCGTTCCCGCTTGCCCTGTGCCGGCAAGCCGATACCTCCTGACCGGGTTAAGGCCTCGCGCGTCCTCCGCCCACTCGCACCATCTCCGGCCTCGATCGTGAATGCCTCCGCCGCTGCAAAGGCGGGGACATCGACGACGAGACGGACGGGGGAACGGATGATGCGTGGGCGGCGACCGGTTCGGGCACCTGGATCTGGGTGGTCGGGGACACCGGTGGCGCTGCGACCACCTTGGTTTCCTCCGCGGGCGCGGGCTGCGTCCACACGGAGACGTTCGTGTCGACCGTGTTCTGGCGGAAGAGCTCCGGGGTCTCGGTGATGATCCGGCCCGGCTGTTCGAGGCCGACGATGCCGACCAGCTTGCCGTTGGCGATGAAGCCGGTGAGGCCGTTGACGTCGGTGGTGTCGGTGCCCAGGACCGGCAGGCCGGCGCCCTGGACCCGCATGCCGTACTGCTCGGTCCAGAACCGCGGGACCGGGGTGTACGCCTTGGCGTGGTTGCGGCCGACCAGCAGGTTCTCGGCGGCGGCACGGCCGCCCTCGACGGCGTTGAGCCAGTGCTCGACCCGGCGCGTGGCGCCGTTGAAGCGCATGTTCGGCCAGCGGGCCACGTCACCGCACGCGACGAGGTTCTCGGCGCCGATCACGTGGTTCGTGGCGTCGCACAACACACCGTCGCTGATGTCCAGGCCGGAACCGCGCAGCCAGTCGACGGCCGGAGAGGCGCCGACGGCGAGCACGACGCACGAGGCGAAGAAGACCTGGCCGTCGGAGAGGTGGATGCCGATGCCGCCGGGCTGGCGCACCCAGTGCTTGATGCCGACACCGGTGGCGAGCCGCACGCCGTGGTGGACGTGCGCCTCGGTGATCTTCTTGCCGATCTCGTCACCGACGATGCCTCCCAGCAACGCCGGCGAGCGCACGATCAGAGCCACGTCGCGGCCCATGTGACGAACCGAACACGCGAGCTCGCAGCCGATGAACCCGCCGCCGATGACGGCGACGAGACCCTGCGACTGACGGATGTTCTTGCGGATCGCGACCGCGTCGTCGAGCGTCCGCAGCACGTGCACCCGCGGGTCGTGGCGCGGCGCGCCGCCCATCGCCCTGGCGTCGACGCCGGTAGCGATGATCATGCCGTCGTACTTGATCTCCTCGCCTCCCGGCACCCAGACCGACTGCTTCTTCGGGTCGAGGTGCAGTGCGGGCGAGTTCAGCCGCCACTCGGCGTCCAGGTCGCCGGAGAAGTTCAGCAGCGAGTCGTCCGGGTGCCATTCACCGGTGATGATCTGCTTCGACAGGCACGGGCGGTGGTACGGGAGGTGCCGCTCGGCGGACAGGATCGTGATCTGCCCGTCGAAACCCATCTCCCGCAGCCGTTCCGCGGAACGGACTCCTCCGAGCCCGCCGCCGACGACCACGATCCGTTCGCTCACTTCACTCGCTCCCTGATCTCGATCGCGCGCATCGGGCACGCGCGCTGTGCCGCTCGGGCCTGGGCGAAGTGCTCCTCCGGCGGGCGGCGGTTGTAGGTCAGGCGGTTGTCCTCGATCAGCTGGAAAACATCCGGCGCCTCCGCCTGGCACGTGCCGTAGCGGTGGCATTTCTCGTTGTTGACGCTCACGTCCATCGCGTCGCCCTCGCCGACACCGGGTTCCTTGCCGCGCTCGGAGTCGAGCATGCCGATGCGCATCAGCACGTCGGGCGGGAGGAAACGGGCCAGCGACACGGTCACGGTCGGGACGAGGATGGTGAGGCCGGCGAGCCAGAGAACGGACAGGTTGCCGTTCGCGATGGCGCCGAACCAGGAGTGAACCACGGTGGCGGCCACGACGATGTACGCCGTTTGATGGAACCTCAGCCACTTGCGGTAGAAGACTTTGTGCCGCATCGACGCCAGGATGGCGATCGCGGCCATGACCTCGAGTCCGACGATGCCGAGCGCGTGCCGGAAGAGGCCGCCGTCCACGAACGGCAGCACCAGCTTGATGAAGCTGAACGTGCCGCTCTGGATCAACGTGAAGGCGAACGCGTGGATGGAGCCGAACGCGATCGTCAGCGAGGCGAGCACCATGTGCCCGTTCTTCAGTCCCTCACGGCCGGTGAGCTTCTCGGCCCATCCGGTCGCGATGAGCACGCCCCAGGACAAGGTGGCGCACATCATGACGTAAGCCAGCCTGGCAGACAGCTGAGCCATCTTCTTGACACCCGAGTCGAAGTCGGACGACTGGGCCACCAGGAGCGGAATCTGGCTGGACAACAACTCTTCCTCCGGAAAGAACTTCTCGCGGGGAACCCGCCCGGTCCTGTCGTGCAGGAGTGGACACATCAGGGCCGGGCGGGTGGGAACAGGTCCGCGTTGGAGTGCCTCTGACCTTGGGACACCACCTCCGTTTCCCGTTACAGAACGGGGTCTTGCCGAATCACCGCACCGGCCGTCGCGGGCGGAGTACTCGGAGCAGGAGCACCGTGAGCACGGCTCCCGCGGCGGTGACCGTGATGATCACCCACATGTTCGGACCGTCGCCGGACGCGAGGTTCGCCTTGATGATGCCGCCGGCGGGCTGGGGCTCGGCGAAGGCGGGATCGCCTGCGAGACCCGTGCTCTCCAGCAACGTCATGTGCTTCATCACCACGTCGATACCGGCCTGCGAGAACCCGCGGATGGTGTCGTTGCGGGTCTGCGTGCGGACCTTGGCGAGGAAGTTGAAGACCTGGCCGTGCGCGGCCCGCAGCCTCGCGACGAACGCCTGGTCGAACGCGTCTCCTTCGAGACCGTTCAGCTCGTCCATCCACGACTGCTGCGAGGGGTTCGGCACGTCGGGCGTGGTGAGGTTGAACTGGGCAGCCGTCTTCTTCGTCAGGTTGTCCAGCATCATGTGGTCGAGCATGATCATCTTGCCGATCTGCTTGACCCGCGCGTTCGACGCCTTCGTGGCCGTGAGCTCGCCCATGGGCATCTCCCACAGGCCCGCCTGGCGCACCTTGTTCAGCAGTTCGCGGTCGTTCGCGGTCAAGGGACCCGTCGGGGTGTCCTGCACTCCGCCGGTGTCCGCGGGCTGCGCCTGCGCAGCGAAAGGAGTGGCGAAGAAGAGGAACAACATCGCCAAGACGGTGGCGAGGGCTCTGGTCATCGTCTTGATGTCCTCGTTGTTCGGTGGAAGTCGGTAGGGGTTTCGAGATCGAGCAGTGGGCTCAGTAGCCGGACGAACCCGAGGTCGGCGCAGGCGGCGGGGCCTGGTCACCGGTCGGGCTGGGGGACGTGCTCGGCGTGCTGCTGCTCTTGTTCTGCGTGTTGTTCTGCGTTTTGCCGCCGGTGATCTTGGCGCCGTTGGGGGCGGTGACCCACCACGTGCCGCCCTTTCCCTGACCTTTCAGGTCACCGGCGACCTTGTCCTCGGCGAAGGTGTACTGCGGGTAGCCCGCGATGGTGAGCTGCTTGGTGCCGTCGGCCCTGGTCACGGTGCCCATGGAGATCGGGTCGACCCCGGTCGCCATCGCCGGCTTGTCCGCGGGCACCGGCTTCCAGGTCTTGGCGCACTCGCCTTCGCAGTTGGACTTCGACGGCTTCGGGGTGTCCTTGTCGAAGCGGTACAGCGGTAGCCCGTCGCCGTCGGTGACGAACCACCCGATGTCGTCCCGGTTGGAGATGAACAACAGCATCGAGGCGCTATTGTCGGCGTTCTTCGCCGACAAACCGCCTGCTCCGGAGCCTCCGGGAGGGGTCTGGTCGCTGCCGCACGCGGTGAGGCTGGCAGCCAGTGCCGCCAGGGCGGTGATGGCTTGACCACGTCGCATCGGCAGGTCCTTTCTCGGCTTGGGTACCGAGGAGTACGGACACGATCCGGCAACGGTTCACGGAGTTCGTGAGGAATATTTGCCTCTCGACTTGAGACGCGTCATGGGGCAAGGATGTCCACCGTGGCGCGGCATAGACGTCAACGCGAGTTAGACGAACAATCACCAAGACCGGGGTCTCTCGAGGAAGAGTTGATCCGCCGGCTGTACGAGGAATTCGGCAGCGCCCTGCTGGGACACTGCATGAGGTTGACGGGCCATGATCGACAATGGGCCGAGGACATCGTGCAGGAAACCCTGGTCAGGGCGTGGCGCAACGCCGAGAAACTCGAGCGTGACCCCGTGCTCTTGCGGTCGTGGTTGTTCACGGTGGCAAGGCGGTTGGTCATTGACGACAGACGGAAGAGAAGCGTCCGTCCGCAGGAGTTCGAACTGACCCCTTCGGACGAGTCGCCTTCGGGTGGCGAGGAGGATCGCACCCTCGCAGCGATCGTCGTCGCCGAGGCGATGAACGGTCTCTCAGAAGAACATCGGGAGGCTATTCTCGAGACATACCTGCGGGATCGCACCGTCGGTGAGGCCGCGGCGGCACTGGGCGTGCCTCCGGGAACGGTCAAGTCGCGGGTGTACTACGCGCTGCGAGCGTTGCGGCGTGCGTTGCACGATCGGGGAGAGACGCGGTGACAACGGCACCAGATCACCTCGACGTCGCCGCCTACGTGCTCGGCATCCTGGATGCCGATGAGGTGGAGGCGTTCGAGAACCACCTGACGGAATGTCGCAGGTGTGCTCTTGACCTGCGCGACTTCGCGGTGGTGCCGGATCTGATCGACGAGGCCGACGCGGGCGGAATGCTGCGCGGAACAGCTCCGGAACGCCCGGACGGCAAGTCGGTGCGGGTCATGCTCGACGCGGTCGCGGCACGCAGGAAGCGCAGAAGGTGGTTCGTCGCCCAGGGTGTCGCGGCCGCCGCCGCCGGCATCGTGGCGGTGACGGCCGTCGTCACGTCGCTCGTGGTGCGCGGCAGCGACAACGGTTCGAACTCGGCCGCACCCCAGCACCCCACGACGTCGCAGACGCCGGTGGCGAACAACTCCACCGACTCCTCGATGCGGGTGCAGCAGCAGGACCCGAACAGCGGGGTCTTCACCAAGATCATCGCTTCGGACGAGCCCTGGGGAACCTCGATGGACATCGAGGTCAGCGGCATGTCCGGCCCCAGCAGGGGATCGCTCGTCGCCGTCGGGCGCGCGGGCCGCGTCGCCCAGGTCACGTCCTGGTACGCCCCCGAACCGGTGGCCGGGGACAAGAAGACGATCAGGCTCCAGGCGAACGTGGCCATGCGCTGGCACGAGATCGCGACGTTCCGGATCGTGGACGAGAACGGCAAAACCCTGCTCGAAGTCGTCGCTTCCTGACGCTTCCCGACACCAGACCACTGCCCTCGCTGGATCCGTGAGATCCTGTGGGGGCGGTTGTCGTTTCCGGGGAGGCTGTGCACGTGGCGATTGGCCCGTCAGCGGTCGAGCGTTGGCTCGATCTGTCCACAGAGGAGCTGCGCGCTCAGGTCAAGCAGCTCGTGTCCGCCCGGCTACCGGGTGATCACGCTGTGTGGCAGGCGATTCGGCGTCATCCAGCTCTGGTTCCGCGCATCCGCGGTGTCCTCTCCGGACTCGCCGCGACGGCGGCGGGCAGCAAGGACGAGGCCATGCAGAAGGTGTGGATCTCCAAGGCGCGTGCCGCCTTGGACCAGGCCACGCCCGCGCCCGTGAAGGCGGCGCGCAAGCCCGTGGTTGAGGAGGTTCCCGCGCGGGAACCCGAGCCCGAGCCCGTCATCGAGCTCAAGCAGCCGGAACGAGCGGAGAAGCAGCCACCCAGAGCCGTCCCGACGATGCTCTTCCAGGAGCCGAGCTAGGACCTGTACCAGGCAAAGGTTGGAGGCCGCGGCACTCATGGTCGTCTTCGGATCGGTCATCTCCCTGTCAGGTCTGCTGATCCTGCTCTTCCGCACCGCGAGCGTCGGTGGGCTGAGCCCGGCCGTCGTCGGCTGGGTGATGATCCCGCTCGGCCTGCTGTTCGTCGTCCTGGGCGTGCTGCGCAACCGCCGCAAACGCGCCCAGGGCGTGCCGGGGCCGATCGGCAACCCGATCCAGCGCGCGAAGGCCCTGCCGCGGCTGTGGAAGGCCTGGCGCGGCGGGACGTACCCGCAGCTGCCGCGCAGCCAGGTGGTGCTGTGGGCGGTCGCGCTCGTCTACCTGATCTCGCCGATCGACGTCCTGCCGGACTTCCTGCCGGTGATCGGCGTGACCGACGACGCGGGGGTGCTGGTGTGGCTGCTCAGCAGCCTCTCGATCGCGTCAGGCTCGTTCCTGCGCTGGGAGAAGGACCATGGCGAGCCGAGTCGAGGGATCGAGGCCCCTTGAGGCCTCGTCGCTCATGATTTCGGCCAGGCCGGGCGAAGTCCCGGTGACCGGGCGGAAACCCAGGCGCTCGTAGTACGGCCCGTTCCACGGCACGTCCCGGAACGTCGTCAGCGTCACGGCGCGGCCGGTCCGCCGTACGTGCTCGATCAGCGCCGCGCCGATGCCCTGCCGCGCGTGCGACGGGTGCACGCTGATCTGGTGGATGTGCGCGGCGCCGTCCACGTCACCGGTCGCGATGAACGCCACGGGCACGCCCCGCTCCCCCACGGCCACCCAGACCTCGTGCTCTGCCAGCGCTTCCAGCGAGATCGGGTCGTCGTCGGCGATCTCCGGCATGCCGATGTCGCGGAACACCTCGCAGGAGGCGTTTTCGATCTCCTGGAGGTACGGCAGTTCGGCTGGTTGGGCGAGACGGATCAACACGCCCGCAATCCTGGTAGGTCGGACGCGGGCCGCGCACCTGAATAACGTTAAAGTCCGACCTGATGCGAACCAAGACCGTGCGCGTCCTCCTGGTCGAGGACGACGATGGCGACGCCCTGCTCGTCGAGGCACTGCTCGAAGAGGCGAGTGCGCCGTTCATCCTGTCGCGCGCCCACACGCTCGCCGAGGCCGAACGCCTGCTCGGTGAAGCCGAGTGCGTGCTGCTCGACCTCGGTCTGCCGGACGCGCAGGGCCTCGACGCCCTGCACCGGCTGCTGAGCAAGCCGGACGCGCCCGCGATCCTGGTGCTGACCGGGCTCGACGACGAACGCGAGGGCATCGAGGCGGTCTCGGCCGGTGCCGAGGACTACCTCATCAAGGGTCAGGTGGACGGCGAGCTGCTGCTGCGCGGCGTCCGGTACGCGGTCGAACGCCGCCGCGCCGACGACGCCCAGTTCCAGCTGCGCGAGGCCAAGCTGCTGGCGGCCGAGCGGTCCCGCCTCGAACGCGGCCTGCTGCCTCCCCCGCTGCTCAAGGGATCCGACCTCGACCTGGAGGTCCGCTACCAGCCCGGCGGCCAGCGCATGCTGCTCGGCGGCGACTTCTACGACGCGGTCGGCCTGCCCGACGGCTCGGTGCACGCGATCATCGGCGATGTCTGCGGCCACGGCCCGGACGAGGCCGCGCTCGGCGTCTGCCTGCGGATCGCCTGGCGGGCGCTGGTGCTCGCGGGCGAACCGCCGGAGAAGGTGCTGCGGACCCTGGACCAAGTGCTCGTCGCGGAACGACACGGCGAGGGCATCTTCACCACGGCCTGCGTGGTCACGGTGGCACCGGACCGGCGTTCGGCCCGCTACTTCCTGGCCGGGCACCCCGAGCCGCTGCTCGTGGTCGGCCAGAAGATCGTCGACCTGCCGCAGTCGAAGGTGGGCGTGCCGCTGGGCGTGCTGCCCGACTACGCCTGGACCGGCGTGGACGTGCCCCTGCCGCCCGGCTGGCAGCTCGCCTGCTTCACGGATGGGCTGATCGAGGGCCGGGTACCCGGTGACACCGATCGGCTCGGCGTCGAGCGCCTGTGCGAGATCCTGCGCAGACACCTGCGGCAGGACCCGGACTGGCTGGACCCCGTGATCGCGGAGGTGACGGAGCTCAACGGAGGGGCGCTCGACGACGACATGGCCGTGCTGCTGCTGAAGGACCCCAGGTGAAGCTGTCCGAACGGTTGCCGGCGAGCCGGCTGCTGATCGTCATCGTCACGATCCTGCTGGCCATGACCGCGGTGGCGATCGCGTCCACGGTGATCGCGCTGGACTCGCTCGCCGGCGCGCGGGAGCAGTCCATCGACCGGATCGCGCCCGCGGAACGCCGGGCGAAGGACCTGAGCCGCGCGCTGCTCGACCAGGAGACCGGCCTGCGCGGATACGTGCTGACCGGCGAGATGGAGTTCCTCAAGCCGTACCTGGACGGCCAGTCCGACGAGGTGCAGGCCGCGAAGGACGTGCGCGACCTCGTCGGTGACGTCAACGGCCGGGTGCAGCGGATCGAGGACCTCGCGCGCGAGTGGCGGGCCCAGTACGCGGAACCCACGGTCGCCGGGGTCCGCCAGTCCGGTCCGGTCAGCACGACCTCGCAGGACAACGATCGCGGCAAGGCGCTCTTCGACCAGGTCCGCACCGAGCTCGACGGGTTGCAGGCCGACATCGGCCGTCTCGGTGCGGACGCGCGCGACGACGTGAACCACGCGTCGGCCGTCGTGCTGTGGCTGGTGATCGGTGTGGGCATCCTGCTGGTCGCGGTGATCGGCGGGCTGTCGCTGCTGCTGCACCGCCTGCTGATCACACCGCTCAGCGAGCTCGCCGAGCAGGTCAGGCAGGTGGCGTCGGGCGACTTCGAGCACGAGATCGACGCGCACGGCCCGCTGGAGACGGTCATGCTCGGCGAGGACGTCGACGCGATGCGCCGCCGGATCGTGCAGGAGCTCGCGACGCTCGACGCGGCGAAGTCCGAGCTGCAGCGGTCCAACTCCGAGCTGGAGCAGTTCGCCTACGTCGCGTCGCACGACCTGCAGGAACCGTTGCGCAAGGTGGCGTCGTTCTGCCAGTTGCTGCAGCGGCGCTACGGCGGCAGGCTCGACGACCGCGCGGACCAGTACATCGAGTTCGCGGTGGACGGTGCCAAGCGGATGCAGGGGCTGATCAACGACCTGCTGGCGTTCTCCCGCGTCGGCCGCATCACCCGTGAACGCACGATCGTGGACATCGGCGACGTCGTGCGGCACCTCGTCGACAGCTTCTCCGAACGCATCGAGGAGACCAACGCCCAGGTCGTGGCGGAGAACCTGCCGTGCGTGCGGGGTGAGGCGTCGCTGCTCAGCGCGGTGTTCCAGAACCTGATCAGCAACGCGTTGAAGTTCCGCGGCTCTGTCGACCCCGTGATCAACATCGAGGCCGAACGCGACGGGGACATGTGGAAGTTCTCCGTGCACGACAACGGCATCGGGATCGAGCCGGAGTACGCTGAACGGATCTTCATCATCTTCCAGCGCCTGCACCCCAAGGACGCCTATCCGGGCACGGGCATCGGCCTGGCGATGTGCCGGAAGATCGTCGAGTACCACGGCGGGACCATCTGGCTGAAGACCGACGTGGAGACGGGCACGACGTTCGAGTTCACCCTGCCCGTCGCCGAAGAAGAGCTGGCAGCAGAAGAAGAGTTGGCCGAGGTACCGCATGAATGAGACACCGCTGACCGTGATCGACGTCCTGCTCGTGGAGGACGATCCCGGTGATGCGCTGATGACGCAGGAAGCGTTCGAGCACCACAAGATCCGCAACACCCTGCACGTGGTGAAGGACGGCGTGGAAGCGCTTGCCTTCCTGCGGCGCGAGGGCGAGTACGCCGACGCGCCGCGGCCGGGCCTGATCCTGCTGGACCTCAACCTGCCCCGCAAGGACGGGCGCGAGGTGCTGGCCGAGGTGAAGGCGGACGCCGAACTGCGGTCGATCCCGGTCGTCGTGCTGACCACTTCGGACGCCGAAGAGGACATCCTGCGCAGCTACAGCCTGCACGCCAACGCCTACGTCACGAAGCCGGTGGACTTCGAACGGTTCATCGAGGTCGTTCGCCAGATCGACGACTTCTTCGTCACGGTAGTGAAGCTGCCCCGCTGATCACACCGGCGCTGAAGTCGAGGCAGGATCGGCAGATCTGCGCCTCGGCGCCGCGGTGGACCGGCTTGGTCCCGCTGCAGAACGAACATTCGCCGACCTCGGCGACCTGAGCCCCGGCAACGCAGATGTCGCAGATGAGCGCGGCCGGACCGGCCATCATCTTGCCGGCCTCGTCGCCCATTCGCCCGCAGAACCAGCACTTCTCGGTGCGCTTGGACTGCTCCACGATCTGATGCACGCGCTGGTGGCTCATCTTCAGCGCTTCCGCGATCTCGCGCATCGAGCCGCCGGCTCGGTGCAGACGCAGCACGCTGTGGTGGTAGACGGCCTTGGCGATGTCGGCCTGGTCCTGCGCGGCGGCCGCGAGCGTGCCGGCCTTGCGCGCTGACGCGAGCAGTTCCTCATCCAGAGTCATGCCGTCTAGAGTAGCTAGACGCGTCTAGCGTGTCTAGACACTAGTCCAGGCTGCGCACGATCAACGGGTCGTCGTCGGCCTGCACGACCCACTGCTGGTCCTCACGTGGTTCGGGGATCACGGGCGCCCACAGCCCATCCCCTCCGGGCCTCGCACCTTCATTCGGGAAAGTCATGCCTTTTGGCTACCCGTTTGCCCGGAACGTATACCCACCAACATGGTCGTGATGGCGTCCATGATCCGTGTGGTGGCCGCGTCGAGCACCTCGGCGGTCAGCTCCAGCTCGTACAGGTCGGACAGGTCGACCGGCGCGCCCGCGACCACCTCGACCCTCTTGCGCGGCAACAACCTCGGCAGGACCGTGCCCTTCGGCAGCAGGTCCTGGGTGCCCCACTCGGCGACCGGGACGACCGGCACGCGGCTCTCCAGCGCCATCCGCGCGACCCCCGACTTGCCCTTCATGGGCCAGTGGTCGGGATCGCTCGTGAAGGTGCCCTCGGGGAACACCATCACGCACTCCCCCGCCCGCAGCGCCTCCACCGCGGGCTTCAGGGCCTTCGCGGCCTTGACCGTGCCGCGTTCCACCGGGATGTGCCCGCCGGACCGCATGACCCAGCCGATGACCGGTGTGCGCCACAACGACGCCTTCGCGAGCACGCGCGGCACCCGTTTCGACATCAGCGCGAACACCACGGCCGCGACGGTGTCCGCGTTGGACAGGTGGTTGAACGCGAGGATCACGCCGCCGTCGCCCGGCACGTGCTGCCTGCCGCGCACGCGCAGCCGCACGAACAGCACGACGACCGGCCACAGCACGTCGATCGCCAGCGAGAACCAGAAACCCCGGCCTCTCCTGGGCATCTTCCAGGTCCAGGCGGCCAGCTCAAGCGGTGTCACACTGATATTC
>Ga0070710_10001396_pt1 | contig 11410 bp, 14 predicted proteins | sample LARL52metaG_FD_65454 | JGI IMG/M metagenome (GOLD analysis project Ga0070710, IMG submission 65454) | Corn, switchgrass and miscanthus rhizosphere microbial communities from Kellogg Biological Station, Michigan, USA - LAR L5-2 metaG | ecosystem: Host-associated > Plants > Roots > Rhizosphere ... | reverse complement strand
CGCCGACTTCGTTGGATCGAGGCTTGACTTCATGGGCGACTCCTTCACTCATTGGCGGGAGGAGCGCGCAGAAAAATCAGGCCGCGTGCAGCGGCCAGCGGCCACGCGAGTTCTCGTGCATTGGCCGGGTGGCGAATCGGGTGTAAGAGTTTAGAAAGGCAGTCGCGGGTCTGAGCCCTGGCGGAGCGCCTACCTCCGCAATGAAGCCAAGTTCGTTGTTGCCCTGGATGTGGGCTGGACCGCCACCTCGGCGGCGCCTCTACGGCTCCTCTGCATCGACTGTGCGGTAAGGATCGGCATCGCGCAAATCCGATGAGCCGCCACGCGAACTGTCCGTGATTGACCGTAGGAGTCCGTGAGAGTCCGTAGGCGTCCGCTGGTGGCCGCGAGTCCAGTTCGGATGTGATGTAAATCACACAGAAACAGCCGCGGTAGCCGCTCTCGCGTCCTCCCTCACGGCCGTCGGGCACGAGCTGGTGCCTGGATTTAGACGGATGACACTTGACAGCGCTCTCGATCAGAGTAAATGCTTAACTATGGAGATAGATAAGCAGGGTAACTTGGATGACGGCGAGGCGTCGCCGCTGGTTTTCCGGCTCGACTCTCGCTCGGGCGTGCCGACATACCTCCAGTTAGTCCAGCAGGTCGAGCGCGCATTGCGGCTGGGCCACCTGCGGCGGGGCGACCGGCTTCCCAAGGTGAAGGAGGTCGTCGCCTCGCTCGCGATCAACCCGAACACGGTGCTCAAGGCCTATCGCGATCTCGAGTACAAGGGCCTGGCCGCGGGGCGGCCGGGCCAGGGGACCTTCATCGAGGCAGCTCCCGACACCCTGAACGTGGAGGAGCTGGCCGCCCTTCGGGAAAGCCTCGTCGAAGGCTGGCTTGCTGAGGCTGCCGCGGCGGGGCTCAATGATGAGGGGATCACCGATTTGTTCATGACCGCGTTGCGGGATTTTCGTGATCGCCTCGGCAAACGGGGCCGCCAGGGCGGCGGCCGGCGTGAGCGGCCAGAGCGCGGCGAGGTAGTGGCGTGAACGTCATCGAGACGTCGGCGCTCGGCAAGCGCTACCGCAGTATCTGGGGGCTTCGCGACTGCACGCTGGCGGTCCCGGCGGGTCATATCGCCGCGCTGGTGGGGCCGAATGGCGCGGGCAAGACGACGCTGCTGCACTGCGCGGTGGGGCTGGCCAGGCCCACGACCGGGCGCGTCACCGTGTTCGGCCACGTTCCCGCCGGATCCCTCGATGCACTCGAACGCGTCGCCTTCGTGGCCCAGGACGCGCCGTTGCACCGCTACCTTCCGGTTACCGCGATGCTCGACCTGAGCCGGAACCTTAACAAGTACTTCGACCGGAACCAGGCAACCCAGCGGCTGCGTTCCCTCGAAATCCCGCTACACCACAAGGTCGGCAAGCTCTCTGGTGGCCAGCAGGCTCAGCTCGCCCTGACCCTCGCTCTTGCTCGCCATCCCGACCTGCTCGTCCTCGACGAGCCGCTTGCCCGACTCGACCCGCTCGCGCGGCACGACTTCCTCGCGCACCTCATGGTGACCGTCGCGGAGGAAGGCCTGTCGGTAGTCTTTTCCTCCCACGTCGTCTCCGAGCTGGAGCGGGCTGCCGATTACCTCGTCGTGCTCGCCGGTGGCCGAGTCCAGATGGCAGGGGTGATCGACGACCTGCTTGCCGCGCACGCCATGCTGAGCGGCCCGGCGGATGAAGCCGACCGCATCCGCCAGCTCTTCCCGGTCGTGCAGGCGCGAGAAGCAGGGCGCCGCACCAGTCTGCTCGCCCGCACCCCGGTGGCACCCGAGCTACCGGACGGTTGGGATTCCGATGGTGTCACCCTCGAAGAGCTGATTCTCGCCTACCTGCGAGACCCATCCGCATCCATCCTGCCCGGTCCGTTCGCAGCAGGTCGTACCTCCAACGTGGTGGGCCATGACAACGCTTAGCGCAAAAACACGGCCCCCCGGGCGCGAGCACCCGCTTCCCTGGCGGCCGATGGCACGCGTGACCTGGCGGCAGCACCGTGGCGCGCTCATCACCCTGGTCGCCGCATCCGCCGCCTTGGCGCTCGCCATTGTGGGTGGAGAACTTGACGTACAGGGCCCGTACGCACGCTACGCCGCCGACGGCTGCATCCTCCGCCCCATCCATGTGCCTTGCGGCACGCTCGCGAACAGGATTGCCGTGGGCACGAACGGCCTCGATGCCCTCGTCATCGCCCTGCACCTTCTTCCCGTCCTCATCGGCGTATTCCTCGGCGCACCGCTCATCGCCCGCGAGCTGGAGTCCGGAACCTTCCGCTTCACCTGGACCCAAGGGGTCGGCCGAACCCGCTTCGTGGTCACCACGATCGTGCTGCTTGCCGCGGTGGTGACCGTGACAACCTGCGCGCTCGGCGCCCTTCTCGCCTGGTATGCCCACCCCTTCGAGGTCGTGGGTCTCGAGAGCCGCTTCCAGGCCGGGTTCTTCGACACCACCACCCTTGCATTTCCGGCTTGGACGCTGTTCGCCTTGTGCATCGGCACATTCCTCGGGACCCTGATCGGGCGGGTCGTGACTGCAATGGCAGCGACCGCGGCGGCCGCGGGTGGCCTCCTTGTGGCAGCGTTCTGGGAGCTCGACCATCACTTGCTAAGCCTTGGGGCGCTCGCGAGGCCTGTGCGGCCGACCGGAGGGCTGTTTCTCGGCGTGCTCAACATGCCCGCCGAGCCCGGGCTCGGGCCTGTGGGCAGCTGGCTCGTCAGGGGGTGGATCACCGGGCCAGGCAGCTACCAGCTCAGCAGTACGGCGGTCGGCAACCTTCAGAACCGCATGAACGCGGCTACCAGCAAGTCAGGAACCAGCGAAGCTGCATGGATGTCACTCCACCACTACACATACTGGCTCAGCTACCAGCCAGCGGACCGCTTCTGGTACTTCCAGGTGATCACCGGTGCGGCACTCGCTGCACTGGCAACCGCCTTCGCGATGATGACCGTCTGGCTCGTCCGCAGCCGAGGGTAGCCCTTGGAGGGCATCGGTCGTCGCACTGACCGGCCCGAATGATCTTGCGTGATTGGCGTGTGATCGTTGTCGGACACGGCGACAACGAGGGTCTGCCCGGCGCAGGCGCGGCCGAGGGCGATCTTCTGCCGGCAGACCATGATGACGCCGGTGGCCGAGGCGCGGCGCTGGACCCGGATCGGTTCAGACGGCGGCCGGGGCGGTGGCCCGGCGGGCCGGGCGCCGCGGAATCGGCTGACTTGCTTCCAGGTCATCGGGTTGGGCCGGGTGCGCAGCAGCACCCGGGGGGCCGAGTCGAAGAACATCAGCGCGCCGGGTTCGATGCGGATGCCGACCGGGGCCATCGCTGCCCTGATACACCGTGCTGCTGGGGGTGCTGTTTTGCGTGGCAGGCAGCACGGAGGCACACATGCGTAACGGTTGCAAATCGAGAAACGTTATGTTACATTCAGTTTCTGATGTAACTCTCAGGAGGCGGTCATGGGCCAGGCGGCGATCGGCCAGCTCGAACAGCAGATTGACGATGAGGTGAACAAGCGCTTCCCCGGCGCGGTGCAGCGGGTCGCCGTGCTGCAATACGGCGATGATCCGGTGATCGAGCCAGGAGAACTGCTGGTCCGGGTCATCCTCCAGGCGGGGGAGGGACACGAGGCCCAGCAGCAGGCGCTGCATGAGTTCGAGAACGCGCACGGCCCGGCGATCAAGAAGTTCCGGCGCGATCTGTCCGACCAGCTGCCCGAAGCCGGGCGAGTGGAATTCCGTACCAGCGACGACACCGACGGCCCGCGGATGGTGCTGGGCGGCAGGACCCGCGACTCGCTCGAGGCCCGGGCGGAAGGCGGCGAGCTGACCCCCGTAATGGCCCGGCTCGGCCCGGTCGACCTGGAAACCCTGGACGCGCTGATCACCGCGGGCATCGCGGCCAGCCGCGCGGAGGCCGTCCGCTGGGCCCTGGCCCGCATCCGCGAGCGGCCAGCATACGCACAGCTGCGCGAGCGGGCCCGCGAAATCGAGCGGCTGAAGACCGAGTTCTAGCTCGGCGACCGCCTAGGTCTGATAGCCGGGGTGGCCACCGCGTTGTTGTGGCCGATCTGACACCTGACACAGACCGCGCCCGCTTGCGTGTGATCTTGCGTGTGATCTTGATCTGTGACAAATCTCTGCACAGGCTTCAAGGGCACGCCTTCGGCGCGCCGGGCCTGACGGCCCAGCCCGGATGTACGAGTCCCTGGCGGTCACCGAGCAGGCGGGCATGCCAACCTACCAGCCGTCATCAGCCGGGTGGCAAAAGGGAACGCTGGAACTCCGGGCGGCGGCTTGCGCCGCTTCCTTTGCGCTTGCGGCGCACGTCGCGGCGCGCCACCGCAGGTCCGCGGCCCCGCATCCGCAGTCACTGGCTGGCCGCTGCAACGCACTCTTGTGACCGCAGGTCACACGAGCCCGGCCGGACGGTCCCCGGCGGCGCGGACATCCCGAAACCGAGTGAAGATCACGGTCATGGACACGACCGGTAACGCGGCTCTCCCATCCCCGGGCCGACCATTGTCTGCGCCGCCCGGAACCCGTCAAGGCGCCTGCGGCGTCCCTTCGGGCAGCCCTTGACTGAACCCGGGCGGCGCAATATTCGGCGCCAATCGGGGGATGGGGGAGGACAGGCTGGTCTCCATCGCTGGGTAGGAAGCGCGAGCGCTCAGCTCTCGTTGAGACTGATCAGGCGCAATCCGTCATGTTCTGCGAAGTCCTCGAAATCCTTCAGGTTCAGGGTGGCCAGCGGTAGGTCAGCGACGAGGCAGCAGGCCGCGATCCACGTGTCGTTGATCGGGCGGGCACGGCCTCGCCCCTCGGCCTCGACGCTGAGCTGGCCCCATTTCCACGCGACCCGCTCGTCGTAGGGCAGGACGACCGCGCGGCCCAGCCAGTCCACCAGTTCAGTGCGGGCACGTGTTCCCCAGCGCCGTTTCTCTGCCCACCGCGCGAGTTCCCCGATCGTCACGAAGGTGACGCACACTTCCCGCCCGACCAGCCGCTCCGCGAGCGCTGTGGGCAACCGGCCCTTGTAGCTCAGCGACGCCACATCGGTGTCGAGAACGACCCGCGCCACGGTCAGGCCGTGTACTGATGCCGGAACTCGTCCAGGTCGGCCAAGAACTCATCGAGTTCCTCATCCGACTCGAAGACGTCCGCGCGCAGCTCGTCCACCGAGGCGATCGACCGCACACCCTTGCGACGCGCCTGCTCGTCAAGCTCGGCGGCATACGAGCTGCGGCCCGGCTCTGCGGAGTCTGCGACACTCACGGCGGGGTAGTCTCCTTCGCGGGTAGACCTCAAGGCTACCTGTCAGTCGTTGCCCGGCCCTGGCTGGACAGCACGAAGATCGCCGTGTCATCAACGACGTCGCGGAGACAGCCGGGGCACATTCGGGGCACATCACGACCCGATCTGCCCAAAGACGATGCGAAGCACTGAGGTCTCAGCCGCTGGTCAGGCGGCATTTCCGGGTATCGGCCCGGGTCATACAGGCCCCGGAACTAGACCCGGCCTACAGGCCGACTCGTCCGCCGCCCATGGTTCTGACCTGCGCCTTGGCAGCGTTTACTCGTTTCGGGCGACCTCGGGTCCGGTGATCCGGTGCAGGAGCGGGAAGGTCGAGGCGATGATCGCGAGTGACGCAGCGAGTCCGCCCACGACGGTGGCCCAGTACGCGATCCCCGGGATCCGGAACGCGATGTCGACCTGTGAGTGGAGGTAGAGCGCAGCAGAGACCAGACCGACCACGATCGACACGGCTGCGACGAGTAGCAACGGCAAGGCACTCTCCAGTGCGACGACGCGGTGCAGGACCGCGGTGGGAACGCCCGTGAGCCTGAGCAGGCTGAACGGGCGCTTGCGCTCGCCCAACCCGGCGGCGATGTTCACCGCAAGGCTGCAGGCGGCGATGATCAGGCTCGCCACGACGATCACGTCGGTCATGTCCTGGATCATCGCGAGGAGGCGTGCGGTAGACGGATCGAGTTGCTCGACCGCAACCGGCGTTCCCTGGAAGGGAAACGCCTGCTCCAGCGCGGTCCGTGCCCGTTCGAGTGAGCTAGACGACCCGTTCGTGGCGACGACGACTGCCGCGACCGGAAGCCTCTCGACGTCGGCCACCGGGAGATGCGCGGATGGCCAGATCGTTGAGGACGCATGCGAGTTATGCCCAAGGAGGTTCGAAAGGAAGCCGCTGATCGTCGCCACCATCGCTCCCGGTGCACACCTGCCGATCGCGGGCGTGCTCGCCAGCTGGTCGCACGCGACCCGCCGGGCGGGCTGGGCGGAAGAGCCAACGGTCAAGCTCAGGCAGAATCCGAATAAACGGCCGCACGGAAGGTAGCAGGACAGATAGGAAGCCCAGCGCTGCTGGCGGCCAGGCCCGCAGGCCAAGCCGCGGGCATTTGGCTCCGAGGGGTGCACGCAGGCAGCCTGCGGGCGCCCGGGGGTCGCCCGGCGTTGGGCTTCCCCCTCCCAGGGTGAACCCGCCGGTGACAGGACCCGGCCCACGGGCCGACTCGCCCGCCGCCCACGGTTCTGACCTGGGCTGCACTCAGGGCTTGACTGGCGTGTGGAAGAAGTCGGCCATGCGCGACAGGGCGGCACGCGAGCGATCCGGCAGTTCCGGGAGGGCGACAGCGAGCTGTGCGCGTCCGGCGATGGCGTCCGCGACCTCGGCCGCGCACGGTCCCGCACCGGCCACACGCAGGACGGCCAACGTGACGTCGTCGCGGCTGTCCAGCTCGAAGATTCCGCCGCCGTCGCCGCCCAGCGTGAGCTTCTCCTGGATCTGGCCGCCGAACATCGCCGCCACCGTGGCGGCGATGAACAGCCCGTACGCGGTCGCGTAAGCGGTGGCGTCGCCGTCGGTGGGGTGTTCTTCGCCGCGCGCGAGCAGCACATCGCGCTCGTGGATCCATGAATCCCAGAAGCCATGGAGCAGCAGAACGGTCCAGTCCATCGGCCCGTATGGCAGGCGAACATCGAACCCGCGGCCCTGAGCCAGCCGATCGTGCGCGAGCGCGAGCAGCTCGCTGGTCGTAGTCACGAAACGGTCAAGGGTGGCGCTCGGTGACTCGCCCGCCGATGAAGCCAGCCACCGGCGGGGTGAGGTTCTCGGGTCGAACCCCTCGGTGACGTCGAGAATGCCGTCCTCCGGGCTGACCGCGATACCGATCGCGTTGGCGTCGCACAGGTGGCGGACAACTTCGTGCGCGGTCCAGTCCGTGCACCGCGTCGGCGCAGCCCAATCCTCGGCACCGAATCCTTGCAGCATCCCGAGGAACCGGCGCCGCTGCTCACCGTACACGGCAAGCAGGCGCTGCGGATCCAGGTCGCACCGGCCGACGGTCCGCAGCAGGAGCCTGGCGGGCGGGCCGCTGGCTGGCGACGGGCTGAGGTTGATCATCGGTGCCCCTCGGGTTCCGGACACGGCTGCCCCGGCCAACTCTCTACTGCATTTTGCAGTAGGGACTACTCAGAATACTGCATAGTGCAGTAAATTCAAGGGGTGTCCCGGTCACGACTATCCGCCACCAGCCTCACGGTCCTCGGGTTGCTCGCGCTACGTCCGTGGAGTGCCTACCAGCTCACCCAGCAGATCCACCGCTCCCTGCGTTACATGCATCCGGCCTCCGAGCGGAACCTGTACGCGGAGCCAAAGCGCCTGGCCGCCGCCGGACTGGTCCGGATACGCCAGGAGGCGGTGGGCCGGCGCAGCCGGACCATCTACGAGATCACCCCGGCGGGGCGCGACACCCTGCGCCGTCAGATGAGGACGCCGCCCCGGCCGCCCCAGCTAGAGTTCGACGTTATGCAGCGGCTGGTCTTCGCCGATCAGGGCAGCAAGCAGGACCTGCTGGACACCCTGGACGCCACCGGCCGCCAGGTCGATGAGCTCCTGCTTGACGTCATGGAGCAGGTACACGGCTACCAGCCCGACGGGGGACCCTTCCCCGAGCGGCTCCACCTCATCATGCTGTTCAGCCGGTTCTACGTCGATTACCTGTTGCTGCTGCAGCGCTGGACCGCGCTGGCGGCTCGCGAGGTGGCCAGCTGGCCGACCACGAAGAACCTCGGCCTCACCGATGGCACCCGGCAGATCTTCGAGGACCTGCTCCGAGAAAGCGAGCGGCTTACCGGCGACCCGGAGTTCACTGCGGGCGCCGGGCACGCGTCCGACTGACCCAGTCGATGATGAGCGCGGTCACCAGCACCGTTCCAGTGCCGACCGCAGCCCCCCCGACAGTGTCGCTGAAGTGATGCATGCCGGCACCGATCACCCCAGCGGCGACGGCAGCAATGATCAGCAACGCCGTGACACCCAGGGCTACCCAGACCAGGGCTGCCGCCCCGGTGTCTTTCCGGGCGAGCAGCACTATCAACACAGTGACCAGGGCGGCCGCGTTCGTGACGTGTCCGCTGGGAAAGGGGTGGCCCCACGGTGTCCCGCCGATGAGGGGCTTGAGTACCAGTTCGGTCGCGGCTGCCGCCAGGGGCACGGACACGGCCACCAGCACGGCCTGGCGATAGCGCCGCCGCCAGATGCAGGCCAGCACCAGGGCCGCGGTTATCGCGACGGCCGGCAGCGGCTCGCCCAGCCAGACGAGCACGTCCAACAGCAGAGGATGCCCGCCCAGGCCGGCCCGCAGGTGGGCGTCGACCGTCGTGTCCAGCCACCCGGTCTCCATCCCGTGCCTGATCCACACGCTCTGGGCCGCGACCACCAGCACGCAGACGACCACGACCGCCACGGCCATGGGTCGGCCAGCAGTCGGCAGCAGCGCTGGTGCTGCTGGCTGCCGAGTGCCCTTCGCTACGCGCCCGAGAGTCCGTTCCCCCATACACGAGCCAGGCTACTGGCTAGTTTGGCACCTGCGGGACCAGGTTCGGCACCGGCCGCGGTGCAAGCCGCCATGCGGAGAGTGCGGACGGCCGGCCAGGTCCTGCGGACGCACGCACGGCCCCGAACTCAGCCGATGAGAAAGGACATCCCGAGCATGACCGAGCCAGGCGATACCGACGACGAGATCCGCCCTGGAGACTGGGCGCTCAACCGGCACGATGACAATGACGAGCCGGGCGAAGTGCTCGACGTACTGCCCTTCCGCGGCTCAATGCCGCTGGGAGGACCGGACACCTTCCTGTATGACGTGGCCGTGGTGAGGCGGGGCAACCGCAAGACCGCCGAGCGCCTGTCCCATCTCATGAAAGTGGCCCCACCCTGAACCAGTAGGCGCACTGGTGCAGGTCAGCGAGTCATGACCTGGTTCGATCTCGGGCGGGCCACCATGGGAAACATCACCTGACGCGAGGCCGCGGAATAGAGCGCAAGGTCAGGGCCGGGGCGGCCAGGCCAACCACCTGGCCCGATTCGCGGATCTCAGAATGGCTTAGGGAATGGACCGGCGGAACCCTAAAACAATAGTGTGTGAATGGCTGAGCTTGGGTAGTGTCAGCACGGCCCCCGGACCGCACTCTCTCCCCCCACAGTGTCGGCCCGGGGGCCCCGGTAACCGCGTGATGGCGGAACGGACGGCAGGCTCGCCCGCCGCGCCGTAACCGGCCCGCGGTCACCCGTTCATGATCACTACAGCGCATCGCCCTTGGCGAGCACCGCGGTCACGAGGTCGGACCACGGCCCCGCGAGATCATGCTCGGCGACCATGATCTCCCGGTCCTCGAGGAGCACATGATAGATGGGGACGCCGGGAGCGGGCCGGTATGGCAGTGGGAAGGCCAGGGCGCGCCCGATGAGCTCCTGCCAGAGGCCGGCGTCGCTGCGACCAGCGGTCTCCACCATCCGGCGCCACATGGTGCCGTCCGATTCGATCTGGGTCACGACGACCCTCATGAGCCCAGTTTGCGCCTGCCCGCGGCAGACTCGGTAGGGGCAGCACGTCCGCCCGGTGGCCTGACTTCCCCAGGCCGGCGCGCCTACGGTCAGGAAGGCAAGTAGAGGTGCAGCCCTGCGGGCATGTGCTGATCGGGGCTGACCTTGCCCTCGAACACCCCGTTGATGTAGGCGGACACGTTGGCCGGGTACGCCCCCTGCGGTGAATGTTCCGCGGTCAGCCGCAGGATCGACGACGGCACGGTCTTGTGCTGGGCGGCCAGCTCGGCCAGGCTCATCGTGCCCGACGTGGTGTGCTCAATCACCATGTCCCCCTTCTCCGCGGGCCGGGACTTTCCCCGGCGCTCCGGACGGTAAACGCTGCGGGCCGTGGACATCAGGTCGCGGGCCGCGAAACACGGTCACCGACCTGGGGCCGGCGGTGATGCGGTCACCGGCGCGGCGCTCCGCCGCGGCCGCGGGTGCGGCGGGATCGTAGCTGTCGATCTCCGCCTGCCATACCAGCTCGGGGCGGGCCGCCGGAATGACGAATTCGAGCGGTTCCCACCAGGCGTTGAACAGGACCAGGAAGTCGTCATCGAGCAGGGCGGTGCCGTCCTCGGCGCGGTCGGGGTCATCGGAACCGTCGAGGTACATGGCCAGCGAGAGAGCGCCGGGATCGGCCCAGTCAGCGGCGCCCATCGGCGAGCCCGCGGGGGTGAACCAGCCGAGCTGGGACGCCTCCTTCCCGGCGAGGAAGCGGCGCCGGCGGAACACCGGGTGCTGCGCGCGGAAGGTAATCAGCCGCCGGGTGAAGGCCAGCAGGTCGTCGTCGGTGGCCGACCAGTCGAACCAGGTGATCTCGTTGTCCTGGCAGTAGGCGTTGTTGTTGCCCCGCTGGGTGCGACCGCGCTCGTCGCCGCCGAGCAGCAGCGGCACGCCGAACGACAGCAGCAGTGTGGTGAGCATGGCCCGCGCCTGCCGGCCGCGCAAGGCCAGGATGCCGGGGTCCGTGGTGGCCCCCTCCGCGCCGCAGTTCCAGGAGCGGTTGTCGTCGGCGCCGTCGCGGTTGGACTCGCCGTTGGCCTCGTTGTGCTTGTCGTTGTAGGAGACCAGGTCGGCGAGGGTGAACCCGTCATGCACGGTGATGAAGTTGACCGAGGCGGTTGGCCGCCGCCGCTCCGCGCCGCCGTACAGGTCCGACGAGCCGCAGAACCGGGTGGCGAACTCGCCGATCCCGATCTGGTGACTGCGCCAGAAGTCGCGCATGCTGTCGCGGAACTTGCCGTTCCACTCCCGCCACAGTGGCGGAAACCGTCCGAGGTCATAGGAGTCGGTCTGGCCCACGTCCCACGGCTCGGCGATGAGCTTCGCGCGAGAGGTCACCGGGTCCTGGGAGACGAGGTCGGCCAGGTAGGAAACCGCCGACTCGTGCGCGAGGCCGGCGTAGGTCCCGCGCAAGGCCGCGGGCACGCCCGGGTGGCGCATGCTGAACCCCTTGACGTGCACCTCGTAGATGATCGTCTCGGAGTAGCGGCGCCGT
>Ga0070710_10001395_pt1 | contig 11414 bp, 12 predicted proteins | sample LARL52metaG_FD_65454 | JGI IMG/M metagenome (GOLD analysis project Ga0070710, IMG submission 65454) | Corn, switchgrass and miscanthus rhizosphere microbial communities from Kellogg Biological Station, Michigan, USA - LAR L5-2 metaG | ecosystem: Host-associated > Plants > Roots > Rhizosphere ... | reverse complement strand
CAGAGCGGAGACAGAGCGCCTGGGTTCTCTGGATCTACCCACGCAGCCTCAGCATCCGGAAGAGAACAGACTGGTCGGCTAGGTGCAGTGTGTCCTGACGGGCCATCGGAGGAGACGATCTCGTGTTTGGCGGCTCCCAGCCGGTCGCGCTCGTCGCTGAACGCCCGTGCAGGCGGCCCTGCCGCCTGATCCCTCGGTTCGAGTTCGGCAGCGATGACGGCGGCTGGGGGAGTAGAGGCAAGGTTATTTGGTCGAGTCACCGTAGGTGAGGACGAACCGGCTGTGTGTCTTGTCGATGGCTGGGCCCGCAAGTTCGCTGTCCGGGGTATCAGCCGGGTACACGGTGAGCGAGGGCGTGTGCTGCTTCCTCTCAGGCGCCCAGGACCGGATCGCCTCGCACAGGTACTCGGTCAGCTCGCCGGCGGACGGCCCGTGACCGATCGCGCCCAACTCCGAGCGCACCTTGTCGCCGGATTCCAGTCGGCGGGCGGTGAGGTAGACCAGCGTGTCGCCGTCGACCAGCGCCATGCGCCACCACCCGGCGACCGGATCGCACACCTCGCGTGGGACGTCGGCGTGGACCTTAATCCGGCACACGCGCGGGTCAGTCACGGTCAGACGGAGCCAGAGCCCGTCATGCGACTCGTTCCTGCCGATCGTGGCCCCGGACCAGGCGGTGACACGCGGCTGCTCGAGCACCCCGCGCAGCGCTTCGGGGTCCACGGCTTGGTCGCGGTCCCAGTGGAGCGTGACCAGTTCGTCGGCGGTGATCGCGCCGCTGAGTTCGCCCTCGCCGTCGCCGACCAGGTACACGAAGCCGCACAGGTGCAGCGAGTCGGAGACCAGGCGGCCGTCGGTGTAGGTGAAGGCGACGCTGCGGCCCTGGCCGCGCCAGCGCAGCGGGGCGACCAGCCGTCCTCCGGGCGCGAGCTGTTTCCACCACTGGGCGGGGATGTCCCACGGTGAGACGGTGACGATCATGCGGTCGTATGGCGCGTGATCGGGGTAACCGAGGGCACCGTCGCCGGTGATCACGTGCACGTCGCCGTAGCCGGTGGCGGTCAGCGCCCGCTTGGCTTTCGCGGTGACGTCCGGGTCGATGTCGATTGTGGTGACGAGGTCCGCGCGGCCGGTCAGATGGGCTAGAAGGCAGGCGTTGTAGCCGGTTCCCGCGCCAACTTCGAGGATGCGGTTTCCGGGCTGTACGTCGAGCTGGTCGAGCATCGCCGCGACCAGCCACGGTGCCGACGCGCAGGACAGCGATCGGCCGTCCTGGAAGCGGTGGGTGATCACTGCTTGCCACGGGTCGTAGGCCACGACCAGGTCGGCTTCCGGCACGAACTCATGGCGTGGCGTGTCCAGCAGAACCCGTTCCACTTCGCTGCGCCGCGCGTATCCCGCCTTGCGGACCGTGGCGACCATCGCCGCGCGGAGTGTCTCCGGTGACACGGTGGTGGTATCCGCGTTCATCGCTTCCCTGCTCCTATGGATCATCTACGGCTGTGGACACGGCATGGCTTCGCGGCCACTCAGCCGGGCCTGAGACGGTTCAGAAACCTGAGGTTGTCCGGGCTTGTTCAGCAGGTTGGCCATTCGCCAAAGTCGTTTACAGGTGGTGCAACATGAGATCGAGATAGAACTCTTCGGACATTTCGGCGCGCTCGGGTGCGGGCTTTGAGGTCGACAGTCGCCAGCAGCTTTCCGATCCGTTTGCCGCACAGGCCGGGCAGCTGATGCGAACCTCTCCCTCCTGCATGACGACACGCGTCTGGTGCGAGGTGAGCGCATGCAGTCCGGATCGGCAGGTGGCTGGCAGGATGGCGACGGTGGTACCGGTGCGGTCGATCCGGTAGCGCAGTGGTGCGTCCGGTCCGGCTGAGTGAGACAACGAACTCATGCCCGGCAAGCTACCACCGAAATCGCACGTATGTTCGAGCAAGCGGGAAGGTGCATCCATTGGGGCGACCTCCCTGTGGGATCTCTGTCGGGGCTTGATCAACAGTCGCATCAACATGCCCTTTTCCCTGCCTCGCTGAGGGTTCAGGTCGAGTGGTCACGCGGTTGCCCGATCGGCAGGTCCACTTCTTCGGGCTTGATCATTGGCTCGGCCGCGCGATCCTGTCTGGCATCGCCGTGCGACGCTCATGACGCAAGGAGCGGGCCTGTCACCGCACGTCCCGCCGGTGGGCCAGGCTGTTTCATCAGGTGGTGGCAACCCCAATCGCCAGGCGATTTGATCACGACAGCCGCCGCATGCCGCTGAGGCCGCGCGGACCGGCGTTCACCTTCTCTGGGGTCGGCGCGCTGGCATGACGAGGTCGACCAGCCGCTGGCCCAAGGCGATACCGACGCCGGTGGCGACGGCGATGAGCAGCCTGCGGACCACGACGATGCCGTGACGATCTGCGGGTCGCGCCAGGGGCGTAAGAGGTTTGTCACCGGGATGGTTCTGTTCCGGTCCCGTCGCGTCGTCGGTGGGTGCGCCGGTGGTGCGGGCCAGGCGGTGGATGTCGTGGACGACGTCGGCGAGCTTGGCGGCCACGGGTTGTCCGTCCCATACGAACAGCTCGACGCGGCCGAGCGCTGCGAGCTCAGCGAAGCGGCCGTCCGCGCTGCCCACGAGGAAGATCCGGCCGCCTTCGGTGTGAACGCGGCGGGCGTGCGCGAGCAGGGCGAGCTCCGCGGCATCGGTGCCAGGGGCCACGCGCAGGGGCGCGACGCGCAGCTCGGCCAGGACCGACGCAAGCGGATCGGCCTCCGCCGCGTCGGGCAGAGCGTACGCGGCGACGGCGTGATGGATATCGCCCGCGGCGTTCAGCAAGACTTCAAGCCGGGAGCGGAGAGGACGCGGTCGCAATCGGGCGCTGCCGAGATTCTCCAAGTCCAGCAAGAGGATTCGATCGTCGGCGTTCACGAGCGGCCCGCCCTGTGGACCGCGCACCCGGCAGTGTTGATCACAAGTGCCAGTCTCGTCGTTGCGCCGGGCCGCCGGGTGTCTTGCGGTGAAGGTCGCACCAAAAGAGTGGATCCGCTCGTTCCGCCGCGCGCTCTCCCTGCGACCCGTCCTGGCTCGGTTTCGGCGGATGAGCACTGCCGGCCGGGGAGATCGACACAACTGCTGGGCAGCGTCGTGATCGACGAGGATCGGGATCAGCCGCTGCTCGTCGCGTGGGAAGTTGTGACGGTGGGACTTGCGAGTATCGGGGATGAGCAACAGCCACTCGCGAGGCTGGCGCCATCGCGGAGCACATCGCACCGTCGCAAATGGATATTCTCTGGGGAGAACACCATCAACACGGTCCGCCCGTTCCCCGCCGTCTACCGCGAGGAACTCAAGGGCTCGAAGCAGATCGGCAAAGTCCGGATCCACGGTGTTGAAGCTACCGCTGGATCTGCTCAACGATGCGCTTCGACCACGCCTGCCGCGCGGCGACTGCAAGGCGGTCGCGGTGCGGCTGATGGTCGCCCTCAACGACTGGCAGCGTGCGGTCGTGCTGGGTGCTCGACGAACCGGTCCGTTCCACTGCTGCGGCGAAGGGCCGGTCCACATGCTGATCGCCTTGTGCCTAGCGATCACCGCATGCGGTTGGCCAGGCCGACCAGCAGACGGTCAGCTTCTTGTCGTGCGGGCTCGGCGAGCGGACCGGCGTGCTCAGGCGGCACCGTGAGGATTTCCGCACAGAAGAACAGCTGGGCCAACAGCCCGGTGGTGCTCTCGAGATCAGCGCGACGTTCTCGCTGGATCCGCGATGCGAGTTCCGGCACCGCCAGCGAATTGCTCCACAGCATGGCGGCGTCCAGTCCGCGCGGGGCCTGGCCCCAGTCCTCCCAGTCCAGTAGCCAGCATTCGGGTGCTGTGAGGTTGGCCCAGCTCATATCCGCGTGCGCGACGGCCCACTCGGTCACCGTCGTGTCGATCACGTCCCCGAATACCCTGACGACGGCGTCGGTAAGCCGGGCCTGTGTCATCGAGACGGAGTGCAGTGTCGCGACTCGATCCGTCTCCATCGTGGACAGCGCGTCCAGCGAGGTGTTCAGCGTTGCCCACCACTGGTCCGAGAGGTCCGGTGCGGCAACAAGGGTGCCGCCCGGTTTGATCGGTCGTGCTGTGACCAGATCGATCTCGTCCGCACGCCACATCCAGCCATGCGCCGGATCGTCCCAGACGCAGCTCGCGTGCCAGGCGGGCTTCGCCACGCCGGTTAGCGAGCTGGCGGCCTGCAATCCATCGAAGCGTTGCCCACGCGCCCTTGCCATGGTCCGTACTTCGATCCGGACCCAGGTCGCGCGGTCGGTGCTCGCGCCGACTGAACGCCGCTTGAGTACCAACGCGTCGCGGTCGAGACGCGTTCCCAGATTGTGCTCGACCCGATCCAGAACATCCGCCGGTAGCTGTAGCCGCAGGTCAGGAGGCAATGAGGATGACTCAGCCGATGGAGGTTCGGCATGAGCCTGTACGTCGCTCCGTGTCGGCTGCGATGGCACGGAGGTGCCTGGCACGCGGATCGTTTGCCTCGCGATCGGGTCGCGATCGGTGCTGTGCCGACTCATGCGGTCGTCTTACTCACGCTGGACAGAATCGGCTCGGCTTCGCTTCGGAGGTGGGGTTCGAGCAGGTCCCACTCGCTGCCTTCGCCCACGATCCAGAGGTAACGGCAGATCGCGGACAGGAGAGCCAAGCTGCCGCTGCGGGTGTGCAGCTCGGGCATGTCGCGGATCCGCCGGGCGGTAGCAGAGTCGAGAAGGCTGTTGCAGTAGAGCGTGGCCAGGTCGTACCCGGCGAACATGGGGCGCCAGCTCTCCCAGTCGAGGATGCACATCTGTGGCTGGCGCAGATTGCCCCAGTGCAAGTCTGCGTGCGCTGTCGTCCAGCTGACTTCCGCGAACACGTCCTCGGACAACGTGATGCCGAAGTGGTGCTCGACGCTGCGGATGGTCGAGGGCACCGCACCCAGCTCGTTGTGCCACTCCATCGGGTATGCCGCGAGTGCGGCCAGCGACCGGCGCAGGTCTTCCCACCAGGTGTCCGGCAGCTGCGGGTCATCGCGCAGCACGCCGCCGGGAGCGACCGTCGTCCCTGGAGCGAGGGTCATCACCTCGCCCCGGAGACGGCGGCCCTGCAGGTATTCGTCGTTGTGCTGCCAGTCGTGCCACCGGAGAACTGTGGGTTTGGCGACGCCACGGATCGAGTTGGCGGCGACGTTGCCGTCCCATCGGCAGACGGGCTCGTAGTCGGCGTCCTCCACCACGACCCTCAGCCAGACGTCGCCGCCCTCGTCGCGGGCGACCGCGCCGGCCGAGCGCATGTCGAAGGTGTTCACCGGCTCGCCGGCCACGCTCACGTCCAGCGCCGTCGCTGCCACGCCGAGCTGCTTGTGCAGCCAGACCCGTCGTCGCTCGACGGCCCTCTCGATCTCCAGGGCGTCCATGCTCACTTCTTCCAGAACTCGCCTTCTTTGCCCCAACTGCCGCCCTTGCGACCCCACTCCGTGCCGCTGGCGTTCACGCTCGTCGTGGTGCTCGCGGCCACGAACTGTGCCCACTCAGTGTCGCCGTTCGACACCGTACGCACCATTTGCTCCAAGACCGTCATCCGCTTCCCCTCGCTTGAAGTAGTTCGGCAAGCGCCAGGACAGGCGCTTGAACGGAATTTCGACAGTGATCGGTCTCGGTCGCGGCGAACGTGCCGTGTTCAAAGAACCGATCACCCGCGTGCGCGCCCTGACAGAAAGAGAAGAACTCGCACGTCTGTTTGCAGGTCCCCAGAGCGGCCGCGAACTCCTGGACGTACAGCAGTTCGCCAGCGCGCTGCACGATCGTGGACAGGTCGTCTTCCAGCACGTTGCCCGCGATGAAGTCGTCGTAGGTGCTGCTGCGAACCCCGAGCAGCTCCGGCGACAGCAGCACCACGTCCCCGTTCCACGCAATCGTCGGAATGGGGTCGTGCTGGGAGTCCGCGTCGCGCCGGTCTTGTGTCAGGCCAAGGAACCCCAACAGGTTCGAGACCTCCCGCACTGTCACGTCGTTGTTGCGGCGGCACCACTCGAAGGCGTCGCGCCAGAATTGGCGGGCGTGGTCGATCGAGGGGGTCTGTCCGCCGGAGTTCGCGCCTTCCTTGGCTTCGACGTTGAACCCGACCCACGAGGTGCCCATATCTCGCATGAAGTCCAGGACCTGCGCGGCCTGCCGGGTGCCGTCCTGGCTGACGACCGCCAGAACGGTGAAGGGGATACCGCGTCGTTTCAGGGTCTCGATGCCCGCCATGGTCCGGTCGAACATCGGCCGGCCACCGCGGTCGACGCGATGGTGGTTGAGGTCACGAGGTCCGTCGATGCTCACACCCACGCCGATCTCGTACTGCTCGAACACATCGCACCAAGCGTCGGTGATCGGCCTGCCGCCGCCAGTCTGGACCTTGTGCCGCACGCGTCCTGCCTGGCGCAGGCATTCGAACGGCCTCAACAACTCCACGAACCGCTCGAGCCCGGCCGCCAACGGCTCGCCGCCATGCCACACAACCTCGACCGGCTCCCACGACGGGCCGATGCCGTCCGCGATCGCCGCGGCCACCTGAGGCGTCATTTCTTGCTTGAGGTGCCGTTCGAGCAGGTAGCAGTAGGTGCAGTCCATCGGGCACAGCGTTGTGGGTTGCACGACGATGGTCTTGGGCTGTTCGGCCAACCATTGGTCCATCGCTCCTCCGGTGCGTTGCCGCGGACGTGACGTCGAACATCGAATAGTGGGTTCGTTCGTGGTGACTCAAATATGGTTTGGAGGACGACCACGCGGCAGATGACAGGCAGGGACACGGAAGGACATCGATCATGTCCAGCGACGCCGCCGCGAGCGGCGAGGGAAAGCGTCCGACGCCGAACCTCGTACTGATCGCCCGGCGGCAGGCCAAGGGGTGGGGACGGGACAGGCTCGCCAGGGAGTTCGAGCGGCTCGGTCGCCAGCTGGAGCTCACGACGCCTGAGCTGGGCGCCATGGCCAAGGCGATCTATCGGCACGAGACCGGCAGAGCCGCGGTGCGCGACGAGGTCTACATCCGGCTGTACTGCGCCGCGTTCGAGGCCACACCGCACGAGCTGTTCGGCACCCTCAACACAGGTGCGGCGAACCGTCAGTCGTGCGGCCTCACGAGCCACAAGTTCGTGCCGGTACATCTTGGACCCGAACTGCTTTCCACGCTCATAGGACGAGCGAACCTCGTCCCCGGCTCGGTGCAATGGGCGGACTGCCACGTCGGACAGGTCGAGCATCCGGCCGGTCACTGCGAGTTGTACGCGTTCCCGTGGGGTGTCGCGGTCTTCCACCTGGCGGAGGAGCTGAGCGTGCCTAACATCGCCAGCCTGGCGATGTGGCGACGGCAGACCTATCGGGAGACCCGGCAGTGGGCGACCGACTGGCTACGCGAACTGACCGGCTCGGACACACCCATCGCGCACTACGTGCTGTCGGCCTACTGGCTGCACGAGTCACCGTGGAGCGGACAGGACCTCGACACCGCGATGCGGTTGTTGAGCATGCCGCGCGTCCTGCTCGACCGCGGAACAGACGAAGCCGGGCCTTCCCTGCACCACGCGGAGCTGGTGGAGCAGATGCTGCTGCGCGAAGGATTCCACGACAGCCGGATCGACGAGTTCGGCATCCGCGGCCTGTCCATCGGCTGCGCGAGCTGGGCCGGACTCAGCTACTACCCGCAGGCGGCAGGCCGAGCACTCCAGACCTCTGACCTGATCGAATGCGAGCTGCTGGTTCAGGCGTTGTGGTGTTACTGCCACCGCGTGCACGAGCAGGTGGAACAAGGATGTGATCCAGTTGTTCCACCTGAGTACGGGTGGCGCTGGATTCGCGCGGTCAGGTCGCGGTTGACCATGGCCAGGCCACAGGAGACAGCGCAACACGCCGCGATGCGGCGAGCGGTGCTCGACACCAGCGAACTGGCCAAGCACCTGACCACCGCGCTGGAGTTGCTGCGAGACACGAGCGGAGAATGATCAGGTGGACCTTGCCAAGAGCGTGCTGGTCGTCGTCGACGTGCAGAACGGCTTCGTATCCAGCAAGTCAGCCCCCATCGTTCCGCATGTGGCAGATGTCGTACGTCGCTGGGAAGAAGCCGGCGGAGCGACCATGTTCACCCGATTCGTCAACCACCCAGGATCGCCCTACGAACGGCTGATCAACTGGTCGCGGATGCAGAAGTCCCCAGAGATCGACATCGTCGACGACCTGATCCCGGCATCCCAGCGCGCGGTCAAGGTACTGGACAAGCCGATCTATTCGCTGTTCACCGAGGAAGGCGCCGCGACCGTGGCGCAACACGGCTGGACCGACATCGTAATCGTCGGGATCGCTACCGAGTCGTGCGTGCTCAAAACCGCGTGCGACGCGTTCGAGCGCGGACTGACGCCCTGGGTGCTCAAGGACGCGGTCTACAGCCACGCGGGCCAGGAAGCACACGAGGCTGGTCTCCTCGTGACCAGCCGGTTCATCGGACGCCGCCAGCTCATCGACGCAGACGCCCTCTTCACCGAGAAGATGGTGGCGACAGCGTGACGCGACCGATAGCGGTGATCGACATCGACGGCACCGTGGCCGACGTCCGGCATCGCCTCCACCTCCTCGACTCCGACTCGCCGACCAAATGGGCGGACTTCTTCGACGCGGCCGGCGACGATCCGGTCCTGCCGGACGGCGCCGAGCTGGCGCACAAACTGGCCGTCGACCACGACATCGTGTGGCTCACCGGACGGCCGGTACGGCTGGCCGAGCTGACTCGCCGATGGCTCGCCGAACAAGGTCTGCCATCGGGCGAACTGTCGATGCAGCCGCACGGTGACAAGCGACCGGCTCGGCTGGTCAAGCTCGAATGCGTGCTGGAACTTCAACAGCACCGCAAGGTCGTACTGATCGTGGACGACGACCCTCGCGTGGTTAGCCAACTCCGGGAGGCTGGACTTCCCGTCCACCACGCTACCTGGTCACCTTGGTCTCCAGCACTGGGCAACGAGTAGGCCGCAGTTCGGTCAACCATTACGGCGTGCCTGGCCGAACCAACTGGCCCCGACCCTGAGGTGATGATCTCGTCGGTCGGCGGTCCAAATGCCGGACACGCTCCTGCAGATCCAGGGGTACGAGATCGTCAAGCCGCAGCCCGATGGCCTTCGCCTGGTGCGCTGCTTCGCCGAACCTGGCGCAGGGCCAGCGTGCTCGTCTAAGCCCACGCCGAACTGGAATCGGAGTCCGGCATCGGCACACTGTGATCGCCACCTGGGCGCGAGGCGGCTCTCAGCGCCTGTGTGACTGCCTGGCATCAAACCTCGGACTTTGTCGTTAGCGGACCAGTGGGAACGGGGTGGAACGAAGAAGGTCCGGTGCATCGACCAGCAGGGCGCGCGGCGTTACGCGCCAGCAGAGTTCCGGATTGGCGGGGTCACTGCCGAGTCGTCTCCCACTGCCCGATGATGGTGGCGGCGTGCTGGTACCAGTTGACCTTGCCCGCGCGGTCACGATGACGCCGAGGCGCGGCCGGTCGTCGTGGTCATCGGGCCCCTCGCAGCGTGCGAGCAGCTCGGCCATCAACGCGATGAAGCATTTGTGCGACCTCGCGGCGCAGGCAGCTTCAACTGGGACAAGACATGGGCAGGCAGCCGGAAAATCACGGTTGAACAGCAGCACGGAGGCCCGCGCCACAAGTCTGGGCGCGGGCCTCACAGGCTCCTCGATCAGCGATCGAACCAGCCAGCCGCGACGAATGCGACGAACGCCGGGACGGCGTCCGGTCCGAACGTCAGTAGCGGCCCGTTCGGGTTCTTCGAGTCGCGCACCCGGTCACCGGTGTGAGCGAGCTCCAGGCACTCCTGCCCGCTGCTGCTGCGTTGGCTCTTGCGCCAGCGCAGTTCCTCGACCATCGGCTATCTCCATTTGCTGTTGAGGACATCAGCGATGAGTGCTGCCGTGTCTTCAGCGCTCATCGCTGCTTCGCGAACCGTCTGGGCCGCGACCTTGTAGGCGCCCACATCTCCCTTGTCGTAGAGAAAAACGCCACTCTTGTGGTGTTCGAGATGAACCACCGACCGCCTGTTCTCGAACTCGTAGAGGATGAACGGGCCAAGAAGTCCAGGATGCCAAGCGGCTTCGTTTCTGACCGCGAACAGCGTCACCGAAGGCAACTCGGCCATCTTCAAGAGATGTTCCAGTTGCTCTGACATCACCGAGGCGCCGCCGATGTTCTGCAACAGCGCAGCCTCGTGGATCACTGCGACCAGCTCGACTGGGCTGCTTTTCGTGAGGGCATCACGCCGGCCCATCCGAACAGCGACACGTGTCTCAGCATCTGGCCCAGTGCCGAATACAGCCCTCGCATAGTCACTTGTCTGGAGCATTCCGGGGATCATGAGCGGCGACCAGTCTATAATCCTCTTTGCTCGGCGCTCATTATCCAGCATCGCCGCCAGCTGTTCGGAAACACCAGTCGCCAGATAGCTGGATTCTGCCGCAGCACGCGCCAACGCCAGTATCTCGTCGCGAGTCTCGCTCGGAGCATCAAGCACTTCCAGCAGGGAGGCAACGTCGGCTACGCCGGGGACACGCTTCGCGTTGATCCACTGCGACACGGTGCTGTGCGCAACGCCCATCCGGCGCGCGGTTCCGCGCACACCGGCGCCCTGTTCGATCAGATTCCGGAGCGCGTCAGCCAGCTCTTGGACACGCGGTTGCCGCGAGGTGACGGTCACGAACCAGAGGGTACGGCGTACCACCTAGCCGCGAGAGATAGCCCGATCGGTGCATTGCAGCACTGGTTCGTGACCACCCATGATGGTCACGAACCACCGTGACCGCCTGGGAGCTGCCATGTCCAACGATCGGATCGAACTCGCTTGCCGCGACGCGACTGGTCGGCCGAGAAGGCCCATGGTCTCGACGGTTGAAGGCGAAGTATGCCTCACACCCTCGTCTCCGTCGGCATGCTTCAGGCGGCACGAGCTCGTTCGGTTGCGGCGGGCAGATGCCAGGAGCGGCCGCATGAAGCCACTTGCCAGCGGCCGCCAAACCGTGTCAGCGGCCGCCACATGCGCGGCGGGTGACGGAGCGCGGAGAGTGGTTACCGCGCCCGCTCCCGTCGCGCCCAAGGACCTGGCGCGATCCTCAATGCAGGACGTCCTTCTGAGTGGTGACGTTCTGCTGCGCCAGTACGGCGCGGCGCTTCGAGCCCTCCCCCTCGCTCGGGGCGTCGCGCCCACCAGCTTCGCGGTTGATGTCGCGGAGGCGGTGAGGAAGGGAACCCTGCCAGCACTCCCGCCGTCGCGTTGCACCGCTCAACTCCGCGCGGGGCGGTCGTCAACGGAGGGTGCAGCGCGGCCCCGTTTCCCTGCCAGTCGCGCCCACCCACAGACTATGCCGCAGGATGC
>Ga0070710_10001393_pt1 | contig 11416 bp, 13 predicted proteins | sample LARL52metaG_FD_65454 | JGI IMG/M metagenome (GOLD analysis project Ga0070710, IMG submission 65454) | Corn, switchgrass and miscanthus rhizosphere microbial communities from Kellogg Biological Station, Michigan, USA - LAR L5-2 metaG | ecosystem: Host-associated > Plants > Roots > Rhizosphere ... | reverse complement strand
ATCCTGATGAACGGCGGGCCCGGCACGGTCTGGGGCCCGCGCGCCTACGCCGCGTTCGAGGAGTTCGCCGCGGCCGCAGGCCAGCCGGCCGGGGCCGCCGGGGAGGACAAGGCCGCCAGACCGGGCGAGGTCAGCCCACCAGGGTCTTGACCGAGGCGATCAGGTCGGTCAGCGCCGACTTGGCGTCGGCGAACAGCATGCTCGTCTTCGGGTTCACGTACAGCTCGTTGTCGATGCCGGCGTAGCCGTGGCCCATCGACCGCTTGATCACGATGATGCTCTTGGCCTGGTCCACGTCGAGGATGGGCATGCCCGAGATCGCGGTGCCCGGGCGGCGCGCGGCCGGGTTGGTCACGTCGTTGGCCCCGATGACCAGGGCCACGTCGGCCCGGGGGAATTCGGGGTTGATCTCTTCCATCTCCTTGAGCTGCGGGTAGGGCACGTTGGCCTCGGCCAGCAGCACGTTCATGTGCCCCGGCATTCGGCCCGCGACCGGGTGGATGGCGTAGCTGACCTCGGCGCCGCGCTCCTCGAGCAGCGCGGCAAGCTCGGCGACCTGGTGCTGCGCCTGTGCGGCGGCCAGGCCGTACCCCGGCACGATGATGACCTTCTGCGCGTAGGCGAGCTGGATGGCCGCGTCGTCCACCTGCACCGACCGCACGTCCCCGCCGGGGCCGGCCACCGCCGGGGCGCTGTCCCCGGTGCCGAAGCCGCCGATCATGATGTTGCGCAGCGAGCGGTTCATCGCGTCGGCCATGAGCTTGGTCAGGATGCTGCCGGACGCGCCGACCAGCGCGCCGGCGATGATCAGCGCCCAGTTCCCGATGACGAACCCGGCCATCGCCACCGCGGTGCCGGTGAACGCGTTGAGCAGCGAGATCACCACCGGCATGTCCGCGCCGCCGATCGGCATCACCATGGTCACGCCGAACGTCAGGGCCGCCAGGATGATGATGATCATGACGGGCACGCTGGGCGTGGCGATCATGTAGATGCCGCCGCCCACCCCGATCACGGCTGCGGCGATGTTGACGGCCCGCGAGCCGGGGAAGGTCACCGGCGCCCCGTTGATCAGGCCCTGCAGCTTGCCGGCCGCGATGATCGACCCGGAGAACGTGACCGCGCCGATGAGTACGTCAAGGGCCGTGGTGATCGTGATCGCCTCGGGTACGCCGGTGGTGGCACCGGCCAGCCTGACGTAGTCGTGGATCCCCACCAGCGCCGCCGCGCCGCCGCCCACCGCGTTGAACAGGCTGACGAGCTGGGGCATGGCGGTCATCTGCACGGTGCGCGCCGAGTAGAGCCCGGCCCCCGCGCCGACCAGCGTGCCCGCGATCATCACCGCCCAGCCGGTCGCGGTGACCGTGCCCGCGTGCACCACCAGGGCGAACGTGGTGGCGATCGCGAGGGCCATGCCGGCCGTGGAGACCTGGTTGCCGCGCCGTGCCGAGGCGGGGGAGTTCATCAGGTGCAGGCCGAGCACGAAGCAGACCGCCGAAGTCACGTACAGGAGCTGGGTGACCCAGTCGAAGGCGTTCATGCCTGGCCGCCCTTGCGCTGGCCGTTGACCGACGCCGGGGTGTCCGCCGCGGCGACGGGGGCGCGGCTGCGGCGGAACATCTTGAGCATCCGGCCGGTGACCACGTACCCGCCGACCACGTTCATGGCGGCGAACGCGCACGCCACGAACGCCAGGATGTAACCCAGCGCGTTGTTCGCGGTCACCGCGATGAGCATAGCCCCGGCCAGGACGATGCCGTGGATCGAGTTCGCCGCGGACATCAGCGGGGTGTGCAGGGTCGCGGGCACCTTGCTGATCACCTCGAACCCGACGAGCAGGGCGAGCACGAAGATGGTGATGTCGGTGAGCAGCGCCGTACTCACTGCGCGGTACCTCCGGTGGGATTCTCGGCGAGCAGGGCCGCGGTGGCCGGCTGGACCACGGTCCCGTCGTGTGTGATGACGACTCCAGCCTGGATCTCGTCGGTCAGGTCGATGGCAAGCCCGCCGTCGGCGACCATGTGCAGCAGCAGCGCGCTGACGTTGCGCGCGAAGGCGTTCGACGACGCCGTCGGCACGCTGGCGGCCAGCGCGCCAGCGCCGATCACCGTCACGCCGTTCTCCGTCACCGTCTGCGCGTCGGGGACCGAACCCGCGACGTTGCCGCCGAGCGGGCCCGCCCCCATGTCCACGATCACCGAGCCGGCCGCCATCGCCTTGATCGCGTCCTCGGTGACCAGCAGCGGCGGGCGGCGGCCGGGCACCTGGGCGGTGGTGATGATCACGTCCTGCCGGGCGATGTGCCCGGTCAGCTCGGCCTGCTGTGCCTGCCGCTCGTCCTCGGTGAGCGCCCGGGCGTACCCGCCCTCGCCGGCCGCCGGCCCCACCGAGGTCAGCTCGATGAACGTGGCACCCAGCGACTCGACCTCGGTCTTGGTCTGCGGGCGCACGTCGTAGGCGGAGACCACCGCGCCCAGCCGCTTGGCCGTGCCGATGGCCTGCAGGCCCGCCACCCCGGTGCCGAGCACGAGCACCTTGGCCGGCCGTGCGGTGCCCGCCGCGGTGATCAGCAGCGGGAAGAACCTGCCGAACGCGGCCGCCCCTACCAGCGCCGCCTTGTAGCCGGCCACGTTCGCCTGGGAGGTCAGCGCGTCCATCCCCTGGGCCCTGGGCAGCGTGCGGGGGAGCCCGTCCATGCTGATCGCGGTCACGCCCCTCGCGGCCAGTGCGGCGGCGAAGGCGGGGTCGACCAGGGGGTTCAGCATGGCGACCAGCGCCTGCCCCGGCCGCAGCGCGGCGACGACGGGCTCGTCCGGCCGGCCGATGCCCACCACGATGTCCGCGTCGGACAGCAGCTCACCGCGCGACACGATGGCGGCGCCGGCCTCGGCGTAGGCGCTGTCGGCGAACCAGGCGCCGTCTCCCGCGCCGGACTGGACAAGGACGTCGAGCCCGGCCCCACGCAGCCGCGCGACCATCTCGGGGACGAGTGCCACCCGGTGCTCGCCGGGCGTGGTCTCCTTGAGTACCCCTACCTTCATGCGCGTGACCTCATGGCTTCAGGGTTGACGGACGTGCCAGGCCGGCCGGCCCACGGCAGGAGGGGCACCCGAGCCCTCCCTCATGCGGTGGCGTCCGGACATGATGGCACAGCTCCAGTATGGCCGCCAGGCGACGCTGACTCGTCCAGGACCGCCGGTGGCCCGGATCCGCCCAGGTCATAGCCACCAGCCGAGCAGGCCCGCGCTCCGCTGCCATCCCCCTGGCGGGTGGCCCCGCCGGTGAGCCGGGCGCCGGGCGGTCCCGGCGGCGCACGCCGGCCCCGGGGTGCGTACGGCAGCGAATCAGGCGCCGCGGCGGAGGGTCGCGCTGATCTTGTCGCCGGCCGCGACTACCGCGACGGCGTGCAGCCTGCCCGGCGAGCGGGTCAGCCGCTCGATCGGCCCGGACACCGACGCCGCGGCGATCACCTTCCCGCCCTGCCCGCGCACCGGGGCCGACACCGAGGCCACACCCGGCTCGCGCTCGGCCACGCTGGCGGCCCAGCCGCGCCGCCGGACCTGGGCCAGGGCGGTGGCAGAGAACTTCGCGCCGCGCAGCCCGCGGTGCAGCCGCTCGGGCTCCTCCCAGGCGAGCAGGATCTGCGCGGCCGAGCCCGCGGTCATCGGCAGCACCGCCCCGACCGGGACCGTGTCCCGCAGCCCGCTGGCCCGCTCCGCCGCGGCCACGCAGATCCGCGCGTCACCCTGCCGCCGGTAGAGCTGTGCGCTTTCCCCGGTCATGTCGCGCAACTGGGCAAGCACGGGCTGCGCCACCGCGAGCAGGCGGTCCTCCCCGGCCGCGGCGGCCAGTTCGGTGATCCTCGGCCCGAGCACGAACCGGCCCTGGACGTCGCGGGTGAGCACGCGATGCCGCTCCAGGGCGACCGCGATCCGGTGCGCCGTGGGCCGCGCCAGGCCGGTGGCGGAGACGAGCTGGGCGAGGGAGGCGGGGCCGGCCTCGAGGGCGTTGAGGACGGCAACCGTCTTGTCCAGGACGCCGACTCCGCTAGCTCCGGCCCCACCACCCCTCCCTCCGCTAGCTCCGGCCCCACCACCCCACCCACTGCTAGAGTTGTCCATGGTCCGATACTGCCGTCTCGGATTGCGAGACGCAAGTAGGCGGGACCACAGCTGCCACCGCCCAGGCGCAGGGAGGAACAACCGATGGGGCGCACGCTCGCCCAGAAGATCTGGGATTCCCACGTGGTCAGGAGCGCAGCCGGCGAACCTGACCTGCTCTACATCGACCTGCACCTGGTGCACGAGGTGACCAGCCCGCAGGCGTTCGACGGGCTGCGCCTGGCCGGACGGTCGGTCCGCAGGCCGGACCTCACCGTGGCGACCGAGGACCACAACGTCCCCACCACCGGGGTGACCGGCCCCGACCTGCCGTTGCGCGGGCCCGGCAGCCCGGTGACCGACCCGGTGTCCCAGGTGCAGGTCGAGGCGCTGCGCAAGAACTGCGCCGAGTTCGGCATCACGCTGCACCCGATGGGCGACCCGGGCCAGGGGATCGTCCACGTGATCGGGCCGCAGCAGGGCCTCACCCTGCCCGGCATGACGATCGTCTGCGGCGACTCGCACACCAGCACGCACGGCGCGTTCGGCGCGCTGGCGTTCGGCATCGGCACCAGCGAGGTCGAGCACGTACTGGCCACCCAGACCCTGCCCCAGGTGCGGCCGGCCGACATGGCGGTCACCGTGACCGGGCGCCTGCCCTACGGCGTGACCGCCAAGGACCTGATCCTGGCCGTGATCGCGCAGATCGGCACCGGGGGTGGCGTCGGCCACGTGATCGAGTACCGGGGTGAGGCCGTCAGGGACCTGTCCATGGAAGGGCGGATGACGGTCTGCAACATGTCCATCGAGGCCGGGGCGAGGGCCGGGCTTGTCGCTCCCGACGAGACCACCTTCGGGTATTTGCGCGGCCGCCCGCGCGCGCCGCGCGGCGCGGCCTGGGAGGCGGCCCTGGACTACTGGCGCACGCTGCCGACCGACGCCGACGCGGCGTTCGGCCGTGAGGTGACGATCGACGGCTCCGCGCTCACCCCGTTCGCGACCTGGGGCACCAACCCCGGCCACGCGGCGCCGCTGAGTTCGGCGGTGCCCGACCCTGCCTCGCTGTCCGACGCGACCGCGCGCGCCTCGGCGGAGCGGGCGCTCGCCTACATGGGCCTGGAGCCGGGCACCCGGCTCACCCAGATCAGCGTGGACACCGTCTTCCTCGGGTCGTGCACGAACGGGCGCCTCGAGGACCTGCGCGCCGCCGCCGAGGTGCTGCGCGGCCGCACGGTCGCCCCGGGCGTGCGCATGCTGGTGGTGCCCGGCTCGATGGAGGTCAAGGCCGCGGCCGAGCGGGAGGGCCTGGCCGAGGTGTTCACCGCGGCAGGAGCCGAATGGCGCTCCGCCGGGTGCTCGATGTGCCTGGGCATGAACCCGGACAAGCTGGCGCCGGGCCAGCGCAGCGCGTCCACGTCCAACCGCAACTTCGAGGGCCGCCAGGGCAAGGGTGCGCGCACCCACCTGGTCTCGCCGCAGGTCGCCGCCGCCACCGCGGTGACCGGCCGGCTGACCGCCCCCGCCGACCTGTGATTCAGGGAGAAAGAGCCTTGCAGCCATTCAATACGCACACCGGCCGGGCCGTGTCATTGCGCCGCGGCAACGTGGACACGGATCAGATCATTCCCGCCGAATACCTGAAGCGGGTCACCCGCACTGGTTTCGCTGACGGCCTCTTCGCGGCCTGGCGCGCCGACCCAGAATTCGTGCTCAACCAGCCGCACGCTGCGGGCGCTACTGTTCTCGTCGCCGGGCCCGATTTCGGTATCGGATCATCCCGCGAGCACGCCGTATGGGCGCTTGGGGACTACGGGTTCCGTGCGGTGATCTCCGCGCGATTCGGGGATATCTTCCGCAACAATTCGGTTCAGGCCGGCCTGCTTCCCGTCCGATTGCCTGAGCAGCAGGTGACCGCCCTGGCCGACGTGGTCGAGGCCGACCCGCAGACCCAGGTGACCGTTGATCTGGCCGGGCGTGAGGTCCGCGCCGAGCCGCCGGGTGGCGGTCAGGTCCTTTTCCGCGCGCCGATCGAGATCGACGATTACACCCGGTGGCGGCTGATGGAAGGCCTGGACGACATTTCGCTGACCATGCGCCAAGCCGAGGAAATTGCCCGGTACGAGCGGGACCGCCCCGAGTGGCTCCCGGTTGCCGGATAGCCCGATAGCGCCGCAAATTACCGGGCGGCCGGTGCATTAAAAACGCCGACACGCCGATGTTTTACACGCGGGTGTTTGTCTCGCGGCTCTGGATCGCCTAATTTCTGGCTGGTCAGAGGTCGCGAATTCATGGCACATGCCGCGCGACCTCCCGTGGGGGAACCGCCAGGAGTGATTTCATGAACAAGCACGACCTGATTGACGCGATCTCGGGTCAGCTGGGCAGCAAAAAGACCGCGACCGAGGCGGTGAATGCGCTTCTCGACACGATCCAGGTGACCGTGGCCAAGGGTGACAAGGTCGCGATCACCGGGTTCGGTGTGTTCGAGAAGGCGGTGCGGCCCGCCCGCACCGCCCGCAACCCTGCCACCGGGGCCACCATCCGGGTCCCCAAGTCGTCGGTGCCCAAGTTCCGGGCCGGTGCGGACTTCAAGGCAGTCGTCAACGGCTAGAAGAAGATCCCCGCCAGGAAGCCGTAAGGCTCCCACCGCAGCAAGCGCCGCCCGCCGAATACGGCGGGCGGCGCTTCAGCGTTCCGGCCCGCTGCCGTCCGGCCCGGACTCCTCCGGCGGCAGCGGGAAGGTGGCCAGGGCGAGCGCGGTAACCGCCCCGGAGGGCCCGCGCCTGATGGCGACCCGCTGGCCGCGGCGCAGCAGGCGCAGCCCGGAGGCCGCGAAGACCTCCGGGCCGAACGAGCACACGGTGCCGTCATCGAGGAAGACGCTCCCTGAGCCGCCCGCCGGGTCAAACGCCCGCACTGTCGCCTGCATGCGGTGACCCTACGCGCTCGGGCCGGATCCCAGGCCGGCGGACGGCGCACCCCTTTTAAGAGGGCGGCGGGACCTGGTGGAAGCCGGCCGGGACGGGCATGTTCAGCAGGGCCAGCCCGGCCGGAGTGGGGGACAGCCACTGGAAGTCGGTCTGCAGCCCTCCCAGCTTCAGCCGCACCGGCAGGTAGGTCGCCGGGTTCACCCACAGCGTGAGGTGGCCCGAGCGCCGCCTGCAGCAGGTCCTCGCCCGCCTCCCTGCTCCCGGCGAGCAGGACCGCCGAGCGCAGCAACGGCTCGCCGCGCTCGGCCAGGAACCGCTCCAAATCCGCGGCGGCCCGGTCAGCTCCCATGCCATCAGCTCCGTCCTGTCACCCACCAAGTACGGGCCAGGTCACCGGAAAGTTGACTCACGGAGCGCGGGTTTTGATCTGGCTTCCCTCGCCCCCATTCCGGTCGCGGCGTATCTGGCGGCTTGGCAGTTTGATCATGGCATCGTGGCTAACATCTGGCGCCATGCGATCCATGGGCGGTTTCGGCAGGTTCCTGGCCATTGCCGGTGCGGGGCTTACCGTGGCTGGGTGCGGGCCGGCCGCTTACCACGCGGGCGGTGCAAGCCCCGCGAATGCCCCGCGAGCGGCGGCACGCGCCGGGGCCGCCGCGCCGGCTGCGCAGGAGGCGGTGGCGGCAGCGCCGCGCGCCCTGGCCGCAAGGTCACCGGCGGCGGCAGCTACGCACCAGGCGACCAGGTACGGCAACCCGGATGGCCACCGCTACGTTCCGGCCGCGGGGCGGGCGGTGAGCACCGCCCACCCGGACCATGTCATCGGGCACGGCACGCCCGCGAGCTGCACCTCGGCCGCCGTGGTCCGGGCGGTGGCCGAGGGCGGCATCATCACCTTCAGCTGTGGCCCTGGGCCGGTCACGATCCCGATGACGGCCACCGCGAAGATCGTGCACGGTCAGCGGATCGTCATCGATGGCGGTGGCAAGGTCACCCTGAGCGGCGGCGGCAAGATCCGCATCCTGGAGATGAACACCTGCGGCGGCGGCTGCTGGGAGCAGTCAGAACCGCGGCTCATCGTGCAGAACATGACGTTCACCGGCGGCTACTCGGGCACCCATCAGACCAGCACGGGGGACTACGGCGGCGGCGCCATCTTCGCCCGCGGCGGTCAGCTCACCGTGGTCAACTCCGGGTTCACCGGCAACCGCTGCTACCGCTACGGCCCCGACCTCGGCGGTGGGGCGATCCGCGCCTACGGCATGGACATGAGTACCCCGGTTTACATCACCGATGACACCTTCGACGGCAACCAGTGCTCCAATGGCGGCGCACTCAGCGGCCTGTATGCCAACTTCGTGGTGATCAACAGCCTGCTGACCGGCAACAAGGCGATCGGGTGGGGCCAGAACCCCGCGCAGCCCGGCACCCCAGGCGGGGGCAGCGGCGGTGCCGTCTACACCGACGGCAACAGCTACAACCTGATCATCGATGGCACGGCGATGCACGGCAACAGCGCCCGCGAGGGCGGCGGCGGCATCTTCTGCGTCGTGAACAACGACCAGGGCTTCCTGAAGATCGAGTACTCGGTCCTGCGCAACAACACCAGCGGCCAGTTCCAGGACGCTCCCGGCATCTTCGACAGCCGCAACGGGCAGGACGTTCAGCCGATAGTGATCCACTCGACCATCAGCTGACACCGCCGTGGACTACGCGCCGGCGTAACCGGCGTCACACGCCGTAGCGCTCTGGTTTGGCCGACCGTGAGGCGAGCAGCACGGCGGCCTGCCCGATGTCGATCTGGCCGCTGGTCACCCCCGCCACCACCTCGGTGATCGGCATTTCCACGGCGTGGGCGCGGGCCAGTTCCAGCACCGGGCCCGCCGACTTGACTCCCTCGGTCACACCCGAGGTGCTGGCGGCGGCGTCGGCCAGGGGCAGGCCGCGGCCCAGGTTCTCCCCGTAGGTGCGGTTGCGCGACAGCGGGGAACTGCAGGTGGCCACCAGGTCGCCCATGCCCGCGAGGCCGGCGAACGTGTGCGGGTCCGCGCCGAGCACCTCCCCGAGCCTGGAGATCTCGGCGAGCCCACGGGTGATCAGCATCGCGGTGGTGTTGACACCAAGGCCCATGCCGATGGCGATGCCGACCGCGATCGCGATCACGTTCTTGACGGCCCCGGCTAGCTCGCACCCGAGGACGTCCGGGTTGGTGTACGGGCGGAAGTAGGGGGTGTGGGCCGCCTGCTGCAGCGTCTTGCCCAGGGTCTCCTCGGCGCAGGCCACCACGGTCGCGGCGTACTGGCGCTGGGCGATCTCACGGGCCAGGTTCGGCCCGGACACGACCGCGATCCGGTCCGCGCCCGCGCCGGTGACCTCCGCGATCACCTCGCTCATCCGCTGGTGGGTGCCGTTCTCGATGCCCTTCATCAGGCTGACGAGCGCCGCCTCGGGGGGCAGCAGCGCGAGCCAGGCGGTGAGGTTGTCCCGCAGCGTCTGTGCGGGCACGGCGAGGAACACCAGGTCCGCGCCGTCCAGCGCGGCTGCGGCGTCCGAGGTCGCGTGCAGGTCCGGCGTGAGCGCGATGCCGGCCAGGTAGCCGGGATTCTCGTGACCGGCGTTGATCGCCTCGGCCAGTTCGGCGCGTCTGGCCCATAGTTCGGTGTGGGTTCCGGCGTCGCACAGCACCTGCGCGAACGTCGTCCCCCACATGCCGGCCCCCATCACGGCTGCCTTCACGCCGGCGTCGCCTCCTGCGGCTCATCCCCGCCCTGGGTGCCCGGCGCCGGATCCCGGTTCGCGGCGGCATCCCCGTCCTGCCCGGTCGTATCGTTCTGCGTCGATTCCTTGGCCGCCTGCCGGGCGGCCCGCCGCGCCGCCGCCGGGTCGTAGGGAGCCGCAGGTGGCGCCTGGCCACGCAGCCGGGCAAGCAGGCCGGTGATGTCAGCCATGATCGTGGCCGCGGCGGCGCGCAACACATCCCTGCTCATCGGCTCGCCCTCGAAGGCGGACAGGTCCACCGGCGGGCCGGCCAGCATCTTCACCAGGTGCCTGGGGATCACGCTGAGCTTCTTGGTCCCGTAAGGGAGGATGTCCTGGGTACCCCACTGGGCGACCGGGACCACCGGCACGCCGGTGGCCAGCGCCAGCCGGGCGACGCCGGTCTTGGGGACCATCGGCCACAGGTCGGGGTCGCGGGTGGCGGTGCCCTCCGGGTAGAAGATCAGGCATTCGCCCATGGCCAGGCCGCGCTCGGCCTCGTTGAGGACGAGCGCGGCGTCCGCGGCGCCCCGGTTCACCGGAAACTGGCCGGCCGCGCGAAGGAATGGCCCGATCCCCTTGACGTTGAACGCTGATGACTTGATGAGGAAGGCCGGGTAGCGGCCCGCCTCGTGGATGAACAGGGCCATCGCGGCCCAGTCCGCATAGGAGAGGTGGTTGGCGGCCACGATTACGCCACCGGAGCGGGGGATGTGCTCATGACCGTGCCAGTCACGCTTCATGATCGACTTGATCGGTGCGGGGAGGACGATCTTGGTAAAGCGGCGGACGCCCGGAGAGTAGTCCTGATTCCCGCGATCGCTCATCTGCGCCTCCCGAGTCCTCGTCAGGCCAGTCTCCCGGTTCGCGCGCCGCGGTGTCGAGGCAGGATCGCGGTATGACCGCGCAGCCGGCCGACTCGCCACTCACCTGGTCACTGGTGGTTCCCGTCAAGGTACTTGCCCGTGCCAAATCCCGCCTCGCCGTCCTGGCCGGGCCGCACCGGGAGGCGCTGGCGCTCGCGATGGCCGCGGACACCGTCGCGGCCGCGCTGGCCTGCCCCGTGGTGGACCGGGTGATCGCGGTGACCGACGACGCGGCGGCGGCACGGGTGCTGGCCGACCTGGGCGCCGTGGTGGCCGGGGACGAGCCGGCCAGGGGGCTCAACCCGGCGCTGCGGCACGGCGCGGCCCAGGCGGCGGCCCGCTGGCCGGACGCGGGCATCGCGGCGCTGGCGGCCGACCTGCCCGCGTTGCGGCCCGCCGAACTTGACCTGGGGCTGCGCGAGGCGGCGCACTGGGAGCACGCGTTCGTGCCCGACGCGTCCGGCACGGGGACCACGCTGTACACGGCCCGCCCGGGCGCGCGCTTCTGGCCGCGGTTCGGGCCGCGGTCCGCCGAGCAGCACCGGGCCGCCGGGGCGGCCGAACTGAGCCTGCCAGGGCTGGCCAGCCTGCGCCGGGACGTGGACCAGCCGCCCGACCTGAGCGCGGCGTCCGACCTTGGCGTGGGCCCGCGCACCGCTGCGGTAGCGGCCCTGCTGGCATGAGCGCGGCGTCCGGCCTTGGCGTGGGCCCGCACTGCGTACTGCCGCGGTAGCGGCCCTGCTGGCATGAGCGCGGCGTCCGG
>Ga0070710_10001384_pt1 | contig 11446 bp, 10 predicted proteins | sample LARL52metaG_FD_65454 | JGI IMG/M metagenome (GOLD analysis project Ga0070710, IMG submission 65454) | Corn, switchgrass and miscanthus rhizosphere microbial communities from Kellogg Biological Station, Michigan, USA - LAR L5-2 metaG | ecosystem: Host-associated > Plants > Roots > Rhizosphere ... | reverse complement strand
TCACGTACGTGTAAAGCTGGTCCTGCGCGTTGGGCTTCTTTGTAGATCCTGGAGGCGCTGTTTTTACGGGCGGCATCGTTAGGGTCGATGTGCCGTCGTCCGGAGGGGTATTTGCGCCAGGCCCTGACGCCTTGTTAATCGGCTGGTTAGTCCAGGGATCTCTGGCCACGGGCTCCGGCTTTTTTTCTTCGGGTTTGGCTGGTGGCGGCGGGGGCTCTGGATTAGCCGCAGGCGGCTGGATGGACGATGGGGCGTCCGGGATATCCTGGCCCAGCATTTGTGGCACAGTAGCGAACGCCCATGCCAGGGCCAAGCCTACGATCAACAGGCACTTCGCACCTACCATACGCTTGCTCTTATCGATTGCCGCCGTCGTTCTGCCCACAAACCACCGTCCGTTCCTACACGCCCAGTTGCCGAGCCGCCAGCCCAAGGGAGAAATAAGTTTCTCCTCTACCCCTTGGGATGCCTGAACCTAGCCATTTGGTGCATCTAAGTTCAAGGGTTAGACTACCAAAAAAGCTTAGAGGGAATGATCGCATGAGAAAGTTGTCCGCTTTTCAATGGTTTTTCCGGGACGGCGGTTCCGTATGGGGACTGGTAGTTCTGCTGGTCGCAATTGCGGCAGTGCCCTTCGCTTCAGCCCAAAAGCCCGACGATGATCAGGGCCCTGCCGGAACAGTCAAAGTCAACGTCAACGTGGTGGGGCTTTTCTTCAACGTGAAGGACAAGCACGGAGCCCTCATTCCCAACCTGACCAGAGACGATTTCCAGGTCCTCGAAGACGGCACGCAGCAGACCATCAAGTATTTTGCCGCCGAATCGAATCTCCCCCTCACTCTCGGCATGCTGATCGACTCTTCCGGCAGCCAGCGCAACGTGCTCGACATGGAGAAACAGGTTGGCGGCGCGTTTCTCAAGCAGATTCTGACCGACAAAGATGAGGCTTATGTAATCGACTTCAACGTCGACGCCTCTCTGGTGCAGGACTTTACGCGGGATGTTCACCGCCTGCAGGCGGCCATGAATAAAGTGAAGATCAACACCGGCTACGTGACCGGGCCGCTGCCGGGCTCGGGCGGCGGTCCCGTACCTACGGCTGGTGCATCGCGCGGCACCGTCCTCTACGACGCAGTTTATCTCTCCGCCCATGACATGCTTGCCAAAGAAGTCGGGCGCAAGGCGATGATCCTGCTCACCGACGGTGAGGATGAAGGGAGTCAGTTGAAAATCAAAGATGCCATTGAGGCCGCCCAGAAAGCCGACGCGATTGTGTACGTGCTTCTGTGCGCCGATCGCGGCTTCTACGGATCGTTTCAGATGGGCTACTCCGGCGAGGGAGAGATGCGCAAGCTGACCGAAGCCACCGGAGGCCGGGTCATCAACGTGGGCAATAAGTTCGACAAGCTGCGCGAAGCCTTTGACCAGATCGCGGCAGAACTGCGCAGCCAGTACAACCTGGGATATACGCCGACCAACACCAAGTTGGATGGCGGCTATCGGAAGCTTGAGATCAAGACCAAGTCGAATTACAAAGTGCAGTCGCGGACTGGGTATTATGCGACGGCAAGAGAACCGCTGCCCCAGTAAGGTGTGCCGGGGATCAAAGACAAAGTCAAAGGCAGCGGGCAAGAGTGCCCGCTCCACACCGGCCTTTCGCCACTTCGCACTATCGTGGAAACCTAAAAGCGGGTAACCTGTAGTCCGCTGCTTGAATCGGAGGTTCCATGCCCACCGCTAGTCTCTCGCCTTTTTCGCGCCGTTCGTTCCTGCAGTTCTCCGCCACTGCCGCAGCAATGCAGATGTTCAACGAGCCCATGCTGGCCGCCGCGGCGCGCAAGCCGGCACCGCCGAGCGGCGCCGTCATGATTGACTCGAATGAGAATCCGCTGGGGCCGTGCCAGTCGGCGCGCGAGGCCATCGCCGCCATCATCCCGCAGGGGGGACGCTATCTGGACAACCTCACCGACGAACTCATAAATACTTTCGCCGGGCAGGAAGGACTGAAGCCGGAGAATATCCATGCCTTCGTCGGCTCCACTCCCGCGCTACGTGCTTCCGTGATTGCGTTCACTTCGCCGCAGAAAAGTTATGTGACGGCCGATCCGGGTTACGAGGCTGGGATGCATGCCGCCGGAGCTGCGCAGGCGCGCGTGGTCAAAGTTCCTCTCACCAAGACCTACGCCCACGACGTGAAGGCTATGATTGCCGCCGCGCCCGATGCCGGATTGTTTTACATTTGCTCGCCAAACAATCCCACGGGAACGCTCACCCCGCATGCGGACGTCGAGTATCTCCTCGAAAATAAGCCCAAAGGTTCGATCGTGATGGTTGACGAAGCTTATATCCATTTTTGCGGCGCGCCTTCCGCGCTTGATCTGGTGAAGGCTGGAAAAGATGTGATCGTGTTGCGTACTTTTTCCAAGACTTACGGTATGGCCGGGTTGCGCTGCGGCTTTGCCATCGCGCGTTCCGATGTGATGGAAAAAATCATGGACAGCGCGGGATGGAACTTCATGCCGATTACCGCTCTGGTAGCGGCTTCCGCCAGTCTGAAAGATGCAAGCCTGGTTCCCGAACGAAGGCGCATCAATGCCAGCATTCGTCAGGAAACTTTTCAGTGGCTCGACCGTAACGGCTACACCTACATCCCTTCGGAGTCGAATTGCTTTCTGCTCGACACCAAGCGTCCCGGTAAGGAAGTAATCGACGCCATGGCGCAGCAGAAAGTTTGTATTGGCCGCATCTGGCCGGTGATGCCAACATGGGTCCGCATAACCGTGGGCACGCGGGATGAAATGGGGCAGTTCCAGACCGCGATGCAGAAGGTGATGCGAGGGACGACGGCGTTCTCGTTGTCGCCGGCGCGGCCCGGTAGTAAGAGCCGCCGCATCGAACTGCTTTCGTAAAGGGAAGCTTGTGTGGAGCGGGCGCCCCCGCCCGCTGCTTTTGATCTTGTTGTTCTTTCCCCGCCACCTAAAACTTAAACTGCACATCCAGCTGCATCCGCCGTGGTGGCTGCGCCGCCACCGGCCGCCCGAACAGAGGAGAAGAGGCTGTCCCGATATAACTGAGGTAGTTGGGATGATTCAGCACGTTAAACGAATTCAGCGAGAGTGAAAGGATCCTCGTCTCCCCTTTTTTCTTCGACAACGGAAAATCGTGCGAGAGGTTCAGATCGAAATTGATGGTTCCAGGACCAGGCATGGTGTTCCGCCCAACTCCCGCGGGACGGTCATTGATGATGCCGTCGTTATTGTTATCCGCCCCGGTAGTGATGTTGACGGGCTTGCCTGAGTAAAGCGAAAGCGCCGCCCCCAGAGTGAAGAACCGCGTCGGCTGGCTCGAGGCCAGCAGGTCGAACTTGTGCCGGCGGTCGTTATCGGAAAGTCCCCAATCGGCGGAAGCGTTATAGCTGTTGGCGGGAAAGAATGTGATGCCGCTGGTGTTGTTGTAAGTGCGGCTCAGCGTGTACTGAATTTGTCCGGTGAAATATTTGCTGGGCTTGCCGCGGAAGGTGAGTTCGAGCGCGTTGCCCTTCAAATATCCCTCCGATTGAATCTGGCGGACCTGCCCCAGTGCCGGGTTAGGACGAAACAAGCTGCCGCCAATGGGGGCGTTGGCGTCGATCGAGCGAAACGAATCGATGCCACGATTGCCGATGTAAACCGCGCTGGCCGTGCTTTTGGCCGTGACCTGCCGCTCGACGCCAATGCTGTACTGAATCTGGTAAGGAATGCGCTGCCGCGAATCGAGCGTCACCACACTGGTTGGAACCTGCGCCAGCACCGCGGGATCGACGGGATACCCCGGCTGTTCCACGATAAAGCGCAGCAGGTTCACGCCGTTGAAGTGCAGCAGGTCGCCGATGGGGCTGGGCCCGGTGCGGTCGTAAAACATTCCCGCGCCGCCGCGAATCACTGTCTTGCTGCCGGCAGTGGGGGTATAGGCAAAGCTGATGCGCGGCGCGAAGTTGTTTGGATCGTCGTGAAAATAGTTTTGCGAGTAATAACGGACCCCAAGGTAGAGAGAAAAATTCGGCTTCAGTCGAATGTTGTCTTCGACGAAGCCGCTGATAATCCTCTCCAGAAAAACCACGTGACCCTGTCCGGTTTGCACCAGGAAGGTGGCCGGATTGGCCGCAGAAAAATCGGCGCTACTGGCGAAGGTGTAAGTGCCCTGGCGGTTGGTGAAATCGTCGAGGCCGCGGCGGCTGATGTCGGGAATGTCGATGCCGAAGCTGAGTTGATGCTTGCCGTTGGCATAGGTGGCGAAGTCGGTGCCGTCGAAGTGGTATTCGGTTCGGCGATAGTCGGCCTGGGCTCCGCCCGCGGTGAAGAGCCCGGAGATTGCGATTTGCGGGTCTGTGCTGATGCCGCTGCCTTGATTATCAAAATGCCCTACTAGAAATCTCAACTGGTTTACCCAGTGCGGCGAGAACTGGTGCAGATCGCTTACGTTGATTTCGTGTTCCAGAAAATGCGTGTTGAGGGCGGCGCTGGGAAGCGTAGTTCCGCCGACATTCTGGTTCTTGACCGAGCGATGCTCGTAGGAGTAGCCAATCCAGAATTGGTCGCCATTTGCGAAATCGTGAAAGATGCGTCCGGAGCCAAAGAAATGATGAGTGGGATTAGGAACCGTCTGAGCGATGGGGCCGAAGCCCAGCGCCTCAGCGGCGGCCAGGGCCTCGGGATCGATGACGGCCTGCTGATCTTGCAGGTCTTCATCGAGCGCCAACAGAAAACTGGTGTGCTTGCTGTGGGCGATGGGGCCGGTGACAGAGCCTTCGTAGTACTGCCGCCGCTCGGGAGCCTTGACCTGGGCGAAAGCGTTGGTGGCGTCAAAAACAGAATCGCGAAACAGAAAATTCAGCGAACCGTGATACGCGGGCGTCCCGCTTTTGGTGACGATTTCGAGCCGCGCTCTCCCCGGGCGCGAAAAGCGCGCAGAATATGGATTGTTGTTGATCTTCACTTCCTGCACTGCTGAGGGCGTCACGCCGGGCCCATTGGCCTCGATTCCATTTACGACGAGGGTGACGCCATTGGTGCCGGTGGCGTTGTCGTCAAGAAAGCGCGACATGGTGGTGATGTAGTCCTGATCGAAAACAGGAACGCGGTCGAGCGCATTGCGGTCGATGGTGTTGGCGTTCTGGTTTTCAGCGTTTTCCGTGCTGACCAGGGGGGCCGAGTCGCCGGTGGCTACTGTGATGCTCTCGTTGAGAACCGCGATCTGCATCGTGACGCGAAGCGGGGTCTGACGCTTGGCAAGGTTTACGCTCAGCCCGATCTCGCGAAAGCCCTCCGCCTGAAACTGCAGCAAATAACTGCCCGGCGGAATACGGTCGAAGCGGAAGGAACCGGAATCGTCGGTGGTGGCTGTGGCGATTGTTTTTTTAGTGGAGTCGAGCAGAGTCACATGCGCTTGGGCGATGGCCGCGCCTGAGGGATCGAAGACGCCTCCACTAATGGCGCGAGCCGCGGATTGATCTTCGACGATATCGGCGGCGCCCGCGACAGGAACTTCCTCAGCCTTCGCAGCCACCACGGCTGGAAATGAGAAGGCGAGCGCCGCGATCACCGTCCAATAAATTTGATATCTCAATTAAATCTCTGCAAATGACAAATAAGATCAATATCACACCCACGTGAAACGTTCCTGAAAGGAAATTCACGGTGCCCCAAGGACTCTATGCTTTGTGATCTCCTTGAAATTGGCGAGTCCGGCGCGCCACTATCACTTTTTATTCAGCGCCCTGATCTCGTCCAGCAGCGTGCTGATCTCGTCCGTAGAGAGCCTGCCGGCATACTTCGGCATGCGGCCCTTGCCCCTCGTGATGATGTTGCTCAATTCGTCGTCTGAAGCTGCGGCGACCTTGCCCGAGATAAGCGACGGGCCGCCGAAGTGGCGTCCTTCAGCGGTTTTGCCGTGACACTTGGCGCAGTTTTTTTGAAAGACGGGATTCGCCAGCAAATTTGCGTCGCTCGATGTCTGAGCGGGAAGTGCCTCGGCGGCGAACGACAAAATGCAGGAGAAGAAGACTAAGGTAGAGCCGTGCGCTCTCATCGTCGAACCTCTTTCGTTTGCGTGGAACCAATCTTTGGATGCGGTAGTAGGTCATCCAGGTGTCTTCATCAAGGCAATCCCCGCCTGCCTCAGGAGCGTTCGGCGCGGTCTGGCAACCAGTTCTTCGCGCCTCCGCATCTAATTGTCTAACAAGCCAAAGCGCCCGTTCTACAGGCTATTCGCACCATACAAAACTTTACGAAAAGGCAGAGTCGATCTCGCGCTTCTGCGACTCTATCACTCATACCCCATGCCTACAGCTGATCTGCTCGCGACCGACGCCTACTCCGATTACGTGAACCCTGAGTGGGTGAAGCTGCTGAGCCTGCTGGAAATGAATCTGAGGTATGAGCGTTGCGAAGGCGCTGAGTTGTTCAGCTCAGACGGCCGCTGCATTCTCGATTTTCTCTCCGGCTATTGCGTGCACAACGCAGGCCACAATCATCCGGCAATTATCGATGCCCTTAAAGAGGAATTAGACCGATCCGGCCCGGTGATGCTGCAAAGCAATGTGCCGGAGCTGGCGGGCGAACTGGCGGGACGATTATGCAAGCTGGCGGGCGGGCGGCTGAACAAAGTATTTTTTGCAAGTTCCGGCAGCGAGGGAGTGGAAACGGCCATCAAGTTCGCTCGCGCTCACACCGGGCGGCCGGGTTTGCTCGCCTGCGAGCGCGCTTTTCACGGGTTGACCTGCGGCGCGTTATCGCTGATGGACGGCGACTACTGGCGCAAAGGTTTCGGCAAGCTTCTTCCCGATACCGCGTTCGTGCCCTTCGGCAATCTGGCGCTGCTGGAAAAAGAATTGTCGACCAGGCGCTATGCCGCGTTTTTTGTGGAGCCCATTCAGGCCGAGGGCGGCATTCGCATGCCGGAACTGCATTACCTGCAGAACGCGCAGGCCCTCTGCCACCGCTACGGAACCTTGCTGGTCGCCGATGAAGTGCAGACGGGAATGTTTCGCACCGGACCGTTTCTTGCTTCGCATCATTTCGGCATCACCCCCGACATAGTCGTGCTGGCAAAAGCCTTGAGCGGCGGCCTGATTCCGGTGAGCGCGGTGCTCATGCGCGACAAAATCCATAGTTCTGTTTTCAGTTCGTTCAAGCGCTCGATTGTGCATGCCTCCACATTCAGCGAGAACAGCTTGTCGATGCGTGCCGGCCTCGCGACGCTTAATGTTCTCGAAGGCGAAAAGCTCGGCGATCGCGCAAACGAAGTTGGCGCGGAATTGCAGCAGCGGCTGACCGAAGCGCTCGGCGGTTACGAGATGGTGAAGGAAGTGCGCGGCAAGGGGCTGCTGCTCGGCATTGAATTCTCCGCGCCCCGGCGTTTCGCGCTGCGCGCGCCGTTCGAGGCATTCGCGCAGATTCATCCCGCCATGTTCGGGCAGATTCTGGTGATGCGGCTGTTTCGCGACTACGGCATTCTCACGCAGATTTGCGGAAATGATTTCATGGTGCTGAAGGTCGCGCCGCCGTTGCTGGTTCGTCCCGAGCAGGTCGATCAATTTGTTTCCGCCGTTCACAAGGTCGTGGATGCCGCACATCACCGCGGGGCTTTCTGGTCTGAGGCTTTGGGCCTGGCGCGAAGGGCAGTGGCCGCGTGAAGTCCACAACAGACGTTTTCATCATCGGGGGCGGGCCCGCTGGATTGGCGGCGGCCATCGCGGCGCGTCAGCAGGGACTCGAAGTTGTGGTGGCTGACGGATCGCGCCCGCCCATCGACAAACCCTGCGGCGAAGGCCTGATGCCGGATGGCTGCGCCGCGCTCGCGCAGTTGGGAATTTCCATTCCGCAGGAAGTCTCGCGCCCGTTCCGAGGCATTTCTTTTATCAGCAGCGGCTTGCGGGCTGAAGCGAATTTTTCCAGCGGCGCCGGCATCGGCGTGCGCCGTACCGTGCTGCACGACCTGATGGTGGAACGCGCCCAAGCCGCAGGCGTTTCCCTGCGCTGGAATACGACGGTGACCGGCCTGCACTCCAATGGCGTTCTTCTCGGCAAAGATTTGGTGCGCTCGCGCTGGATTGTCGGCGCTGATGGCGGGCACTCGCTGGTCCGCCGCTGGGCGGGGCTCAACCGTTTTCGGACCGATAGCACTCGCTATGCCTTCCGCCGCCATTACCGCATCACGCCATGGACTGATTGCATGGAGCTGCACTGGGGCCCGAAGTGCCAGATTTATGTGACTCCGATTTCACCCGAAGAAATCTGCGTGGCGGTGGTTTCACGCGATTCGCATCTGCGCCTGGACGACGCCTTGCCGCGGTTTCCGGAGTTTGCTGCGCGGCTGCGCGATGCCGAACCATCATCTGCTGAGCGGGGCGCAACCTCCTCAACGCGCAAACTGCGGCAGGTGTATCAAGGCAACCTCGCTTTGGTGGGCGACGCTTCGGGGGCGGTGGATTCCATTACCGGCGAAGGCTTGTGCCTGAGCTTTCGCCAGTCGCAGGTTTTGGCGGAGTGCTTTGTCGCCGGCGACCTGCGCCGCTATCAGCAAGAGCACAGAAAATTGGCGCGCCGTCCCGCGATGATGGCCCGGCTCATGCTCACGCTTGACTGGAAAACTTCTCTGCGGCAACGCGTGATGCGCGCTTTCGGAGCTGATCCCCGCTTGTTCAGTCGCATGCTGGCGATGCACGTCGGCTCGCTCTCACCCCTCGACTTCGCCGCCAACGGGCTGTCGCTGGGATGGCGCATGGTGACTGCCTGAGCAATGCTCGCGTGGCGCGGGCGCCCTCGCCCGCGAATTACTTCATCTTCGTCTCCTGCTCCCACAACAGCTTCCACGCGCCGCCCACCTCCACCCAGACCTCGCCATACAGCGCTTTCATGCTGATCGGCTCTTTCTCGTAGGTGCCGCTGTATTCCACGGTGTAAGTCATCACCGCGGCGCCCTTTCCGGCTCGCCTCATCTTGAAATCCTTGAGTTCGAATTTCTCAACGTTAAACTTGTCCATCTCGGACAGTTCTGTGGCCTTATCGATGGGACCTTCGGCCTCGTTCGACATGGTTCGAAATCCGTCGGCGAGAATTGCGCCGAAGGCTTTCTTATCCTTCTTCTTGTAATCCTCCCAGGCTTTTCGAATCTTGCCTTCGAGAACCTTGGCGATTGAGCCACTCTCTGCGTGCGCCGATTTCGCCGGAGCCGACTTCTTCGCTTCCTGCGCGGAAGCAGCCACCAAAAAGCACAAGCACATTATGCCGGTCAACATTCGTTTCATTTTTTCTTCCTCTCAAGCCCCGCGAATTATACCGGATGCTCTGCCCCAGGGAATGGCTTGCCTGCCGCGGCCGTTTTCAGTCCACCTTTTCCCCCCACTCCACCGTCCGCTTCTCTCCGCTGCTCTTATGCGCCAGCATCACCGCCCGCATGGTGCGCAAGGCCTGCTCCGGCGTTACGTCCAGCGGAGCCTTCCTCTCAATCGCATCCCGCACGTTCGCATAGAACCCGCGATAATCTCCGCGCTCGGTCTTTACCTTCACACTCGGTTCGCCCACCGCGCTGAGTGTTCCCCACAAATCTTCGGGCTCCTCTCCCCAATCAGCGCCCCAATCGGTTCCATCGGGAATATTTTCTCCACGGAGCCGCGCTTCCTGCGGATCCATCCCAAACTTCACAAACGATCCCTTGGTGCCATGAATCAGGAAGTGCGGCCCCGGCGCGAAGGCAATAATTCGAGCCCGGCCCATGGCACGCAGCTCAGGATATTCCAGGCAAACATCGAACGAATCGTCCACCTGCGAAGTGTCGCGTTGGCAGAACGCCGAAGCTGTAATCGTTTTCGGTTCGCCGAATAAAACCAGGGCTTGATCGATCACATGCGGCCCCAGATCAAACAGCACTCCGGCTCCAGGCTGGTCCGCGCGCTCGCGCCAGGCGTTGGCCTTCGGCTCCGGACGAAACCGGTCATATCGGCACTCATACTCCGCAATCTTCCCCAACTTCCCCGACGCCACAAGCTTCTTCACCGTAACAAAATCGCCATCCCAGCGCCGGTCCTGATACACCGTAATCAGCCGCCCGCGCTCCCGCGCCAGCCGCACCAGTTCTTCAGACTCGCGGTAGGTAGGGGCAAAAGGCTTGTCCACCACCACATCGCGGCCCGCCAGCAGACACGCGTTCGCCAGTTCGAAGTGCGAATCGTTGGGCGTCGCGATAACACAGAGCTGAATTTCTTTGTCGGCCAGCAGATCATCCAGCGACCGCGCCACTCTCACATTTGGATACCGGTCTTTCGCCTTTGCGCCCCCGCGCTCAAGAATGCACGCCAGTTCCATTCCCTTCACACCCCGGATCACGGGCGCATGAAACGCCTGCCCGGCCAGCCCGAATCCGATTAATCCCACGCGCACCATGAAGAACTCCTTGATTTCTCAGGCCTGTCTACTACTGCATCGGCACTTTCTTACAGCATTCTGCCGATAGTGCAGCAACGCCCTAGATCGTATAACGGTTGAGTGATTTGACGGTATGAGGGTTTGGCAATTTAACTTTGAAACGCCCAGGAGGCGAAATGCGATTCGGACCTTTCCTAATGATTGCACTGTTACTGATGATTCTGTGGGCCGGGGGCTTCCTGATGTTCCACGTGGCCAGCGGGTTGATTCACCTGCTGCTGCTGTTCGCGGTCATCTCGTTTGTGGCTCATCTTTTTATGGGGTCGCGGACCGCATAGATTTTTCCGGGCCGGGCTGACCGGGCGGATGCTAACCGGCTCCGTCGCCTTCAGCCTGTGCTCATTAGCCTTAACACCGGCGACAGCACACCACCTCTCAGCGCGCTGCGGCTAAACGGCCGCAGAACCCGGAGAGGTGGTGGCTTTTTCGTCACGGCTAGCGGTCTTTTACCCGGCGCACGAATTTCAGGCCCGACCAAATCTCCGTCACAGCGCAAACTTTCACATCCACCAGGCCGGTGTCGAGTCCAATCCCGCGCACCACGTTCTCGTCCAGATCCGTCGCCACGCCGGAGTTTTTCTTTGGCCAGCTCACCCAGACCATTCCCGCCGGAGCCAGTAACGTTGCCATCCGCGGAAATCCTTTCGCCAGTTGCTTGCGGGACTTGGTAAAGATCATCGCGAAATCAAGCCCCACCCCGTCCTTCGCGACCGAACATTCGGCCAGAGCCTCCCGCAATTCCGCCCGCACCTCCGCCGGAGCGTTCGCCAGCCGCACGCGAAAGCCCGCCTTGATTCCTAATTTTTTTGGAAGTGGTGTCCCGGAATATCCCGGCATAAATTGTTTGCCGAAACGAATCCGTAAGGACCTACCGCTGGAAGCCGGAAAGGCGAAATCCCGCTACTGCGCAGGCGCATAATATCCGCGCCGCGCCCGCACCCGGAAATTCTTCCGATCGCTGGCCACAATCTCAATAGTGCGGT
>Ga0070710_10001382_pt1 | contig 11452 bp, 5 predicted proteins | sample LARL52metaG_FD_65454 | JGI IMG/M metagenome (GOLD analysis project Ga0070710, IMG submission 65454) | Corn, switchgrass and miscanthus rhizosphere microbial communities from Kellogg Biological Station, Michigan, USA - LAR L5-2 metaG | ecosystem: Host-associated > Plants > Roots > Rhizosphere ... | reverse complement strand
TTTGCGGCTTTGAGATCGGCAGTGTCGAAACCCTCGGTGAACCGATTGTAGATCGGCACGAGAAGCGCAATCGCCTCTGCGGACCGATTTTGGTTGCACAGCAGCCGGGCAAGGCTCGTGGCCGCGCGCAGTTCCCAGGACAAGGCCCCTTGGCGACGCGCCCAGTCGAGCCCGTGCCGGTAATGATCCTCTGCCGCGGCCGACGCCTCCGGTGCACCTTCCAGCAGAAGAAGCTCGCCTTTGACGCGCAGCAACTCCGATATGTTCCAACGCTCATCGGTGCGTTCGCATTGCGCGAGCGCGTCGTCGATCGCCAGAAGGCCCTCCGCCACTTGCCCGATGCCCGCCAAGCCTTCCGCCAGCACGCACAGAAGCCCCGGACGCTTCAAAACGAATCCGATCTCGCGGAGTTCGTCGAGAGCGGCGCGCAAACATCGTACTCCCTCGACGGCGTCACCCTCCTTGATCAGCAGTGCTCCCTCGAACCAACGTGCAAATGCGTGATATAGGCCCAGCGAAACCTTCGCTGAACCGTCGAGCTGCATCGCGACATAACGCCCTGCAGTCGCTAGATCGCCTGATTCAAGCGCAACCACGCAGGCGAAATCTAGGGCAATACACAATGTGGCGAGATGATCGATCGCGCGAGCGTCCTCAATATTGTCCTGGGCCATACGCATGGCGTGATCTGGAAACCCCTGAAGCCAGAGAATCCGGGCAAGAGTGCCCCGTCCTGCCACCTCCTGGTCATAGTGGAAGCGGATGGTATTGATATGCGGCTGCGACACGGCCGCCGCATATCGACTGAGCATCTCATCGAGATGACGCCTCGCGTTGCTCTGATCCCCCAGGTAATACAGCGCGGTTCCAAGCAGACGCTGGCCGACGAGTCGATCGGTCGGGCCTGCATGGTTCGGGGGAAGGTTGGCGATCCTTTGCGCAAAGGCCACCGCGGCCCGTAAGTCCGCGTTGCCAACCGCGTAGGCCCACAAGCCTGAGAGCGCCCGCAACCGATACTCGGTATCGTCAAGCCTCTCGGCAACCTCAAGAACGTCCGTCCAGGGGGCACCAGCCTTGGAAGTCGGACGGATCGTAAACAACGTTGCGGCACCCAGCGCCGCGAGCAGCTGCATTTCGTGGTGTGGGCTTCCGCCCGCTCCTCGGCATATGCTGGCGAGTGCCCTTTCGACGCGCGTGCGCCATTCATCCATCAGCGACAGACCGAACCACAGGGCATCTGAAGCGATCGTCAGCGCCACGCCGACCGTCGGATCGCCTCCCGGTGAAAAAGCCCAGTCCAATGCCGCACGTACGTCGTTGATCCCCTGGCCATAGGCGGCTATCCATTCAGCCGTTGGACGTGTCGTCTGTTCGGGCTTCACTTGCTCAAACAGGTCACGGAAATATTCGGCGTGACGCTGCCTGGTTATTTCTAACTCGCCGCTTTCGGTGAGCTTCTCCCATGCATAAGCACGCATCGTGTCGAGGAGCCAGTAGCGTACCGGTACACTGCCGACATCTCTCGCGACGAGCGACTTCGCCACGAGGTCTGCGAGGCTATCGACGACATTCGGTGCTCCGCTTTCGGCAGTCGCGGCGATTGCGTCCGCAGCTTCCAGCCCGAAGCCGCGGGAAAAGATTGCCAGACGACGCAACACCGCACGATTGGATTCGGGAAGCAACTCGTAGCTCCAGTCGAGCGTCGCCCGCAACGTGCGCTGCCGCGGCAGAGCAGTCCGCCTACCGCCGGTGAGCAGCTCGAAACGATGATCGAGCCGGGCTGCGAGCTCTTCTATGCCAAGCGTAGCGGCGCGCGACGCTCCGAGTTCTATCGCAAGGGGGATGCCGTCAAGGCGACGACAAATTCCGGCGATCGCGCTGCCAACCCGCGCGTCAGGCGAAAAGTCTGGTGAGACCGCGCGTGCCCGCTCGACAAACAGCCGAACCGCGCCAAAGCGGAGAACGTCCTCATTGTCCGGGCTATCCTCTGTTGGCAGGCCGAGCGGCGGTACAGGGTAAACCCACTCGCCCTCCACTCGTAGCGGCTCGCGACTGGTGGCAATCACCCATGTTCCCGGGTTCGCTCGCAACAACGCCTCGGCCATTTGCGCTGCGGCGTCGACGACATGCTCACAGTTATCGAGCACAATGATAAGCTGCTTCGAGCCGAGTGCGTTCGCGACGCGTTCGGGCGAAACCGTACCCGCGGCGAGATCGAGGCCGAGCGCTGCCGCTACGGTTACCGGGACCAGATCGGAATCGGTAAGCGGCGCCAGCTCCGCGACCCAAACCCCGGCGACAAATCTCGGCAGCAGGCGCCACGCGACCTCGCTGCTGAGGCGCGTCTTGCCGATACCGCCAGGACCGACCAGGGTGACGAGACGGTGGGAAGTGATGAGATCCACGATTTCGTCCAGCTCAGCATCGCGACCGATAAGCTCGGAAAACGGCTCCGAAAGGTTTGTTGGCGGGCGGGATGGAGTGGACGCCGTTTGAGCCGCCTTTGTATCTGCCTGCTCATGAGGCCCTGCCGGAATCCGGCGGATTGCGCCAGTAAATTGGTAGCCCCGTCCGGCAATCGTGCGGATCAGGTCGCCGTCGGCCGCGAAGGCCCTGCGCAGCGCCGAGATCTGGGCTTGCAGGCTGTTCTCCTCGACGATCCGACCCGGCCAGACACGCTCCATTAGCGTCTTTTTGCTGACTACAGCCGCGCCTGATGCCCCGATCAGCGCCATCAGAACGTCGAATGCGCGCCCGCCGAGGTGGATCGGCCGACCGTCGGCGAGGAGTTCGCGGCGATGCGGCAATAGCCTGAAACGGCCGAACTCGATGATCGCCGGCGTTTCGGACGTGAGATCCATAGTTTCGGACTTTTAAGTCATTTCAGGGGCCAGGCTTTTCAGTCCTGGAAAGCCCGCGAGAGCATCTTTCGCGTGAGGGGTATTGAGCGCGGGGGCCTCGATCGAGCTAAGCCAGCAGCGCGCATCCGCCAATCCCTTTTCTGAGAGAGCCCAAAAGCCCTCGCTAAGCCGATGAGATAACCGTCCGCGTCTATCGGGTGTGAGTTAAGCCGGGTTAACCGTCGTAAATCGGAATAAATCACGCCAACCTCGATGCGCTCCAACCCGAGCACGTCAAGCGCAGGTGCGGATGAATCCGTCACGCGGCCGTGCCGAGCACATCGCCTCATGCCGTCATTCTCGTCCGCCTCGCACGACCGTGACGAAGAAGCAGGCGAGCACCGCTTCGACCACGGAGCCGCCCGCCAGCGTGATCGCGTCCGCCGCGCCGCCAAGAACGAGGTCATGCGCAAGCCCGGGAGTCCAGGTCGCCGCCAGTGAGCCTCTTCTCAACCAGTAATTCGCATGCTTTAGGCCAGGAGTGACCGCTTTGGCGCCGGTCTGAGGCGTGGATTGCAACGCCGGCCGAGTGAGCCTTGGATCTTGGCGGAACGGAGCATGCAGCGCCGTGCCGCCCACATTCATGCCTCTTTTACGCTAGTCGACGCCGCGCCGTCCCGGGGCTTAACTCGACGATTGCCGCGGTTTTGGGCGGGGCATCCATCAGCGGCGATTGCCTGGACCCGTCGGTATTGTAAAAACCGTCGATCAGTGCCTTTGCGGCTTTGAGATCGGCAGTTTCGAAACCCTCGGTGAACCGATTGTAGATCGGCGCGAGAAGCGCAATCGCATCTGTGGGTCGATTTTGGTCGCGCAGCAGCCGAGCAAGGCTCGTGGCGGCGCGCAGTTCCCAGGACAAGGCTCCTTGCCGGCGCGCCCAACCGAGCGCCTGCTGGTAGTGATCTTCGGCCGCCGCCGCGGTTCCGGGCGCACCTTGCAACAGAAAAAGCTCGCCCTTGATGCGCAGCAATTCGGCAATTACCCAGCGTTCTTCGCTGCGCTCGGAGCGCACGATTGCCTCCTCGATCGCAGCTAGCCCGTCGGCGATCTGCCCGGCACGGCCCAAGGCCTCTGCCATAACGAACGTAAACAACCGCGGGGCGGACCCGGCCGCGCCTGTTTCGTCGAAGCCGGCGCGCAGCAGCCGTAACCCAGTGTTGAGATCGCCGCGCTGGATGACGAGCATTCCCTGATAGCAGCGGCCAAAGGCGCGCCAGCGCGCCAGCGCATGTCTTGTCGAATGGTCGAGCAGCATTTCCACGTAATGTTCCGCCGCGGCCAGATCGCGTATAAACAGCGCGATCGGGCATGCCGCCACGGCGAGAGCCTGACACAGTGACATTGCGTGATTGGTCGCCCGAGCGTCCGCGACACTGCCTTCGGCGGTCCGCATCGCCTGATCCGGTAATCCCTGCAGCCATAGGATCCGGGCAAGGAAGGCCCGCGCCTGAGCCCACTCGTCGCCGCCCTCAAAGCGAACGATTTGCGACTTCTGGGCAGGAGCGACATAGTGAGCGAGCACGCGCTCGATATGGCGCCGCGCGCTGAACAAATCGCCCAGGTAATACTGCGACGTACCGATCATTCGCTCGCCGATCAGGCGATCGTTCGGGTCGGATCGCTTCGCCGCCAGAGTATAGAACCTTTGAGCCAGGGTCAGAGCGACGCAATGCCGGCCGTCGCTGATGCAAAAGGACCACAGGCCCCAGAGCGAGCGCAACTGGTACTCGGCGTCGCCGAGGCTCTCCGCAATCTCGAAGGCTTTTGTCCCGACTGCGCCGATCTCGGAAACGGCACCTCTGGTATACATCAGCGATGTCGCAAGCGCGGCGTGGAGCTGCATCTCGCGGCGAGCGTCCCGTCCCGCTCCGGCCGCGATAGCGGCGAGAGCCCGCTCGACCCGGCCGCGGCACTCCTCCATCAGTGACAAATGCATCCACAAGGGAACCGCGGCGGCAGTCAATGCCACCCCGATCGATGCATCGCCGCCCAGCGAAAACGCCCAGTCGAGCGCCGCGCGCAAATTGTCGATCGGGCGGCCGTTAGCGGCCAGCCATTCGGAGGCGGGTCGCGTCTGCAGTTCGACTTCGGCCCGCTCGAAGAGATCCCGACAGTATTCGGCGTGGCGTCGCGCGACTTGCTCGAATTCGCCGCTTTGCATGAGTTTCTCGAGCGCGTAGGCCCGCGTCGTCTGGAGCAGCCGATACCACCCCGTTGCGCCACCGAGATCCGCCGCGAGGAGCGACTTCGCGACCAGGTTCGCGCAGTCGACGATTTCCGAGCCGGCGATCTCGCTAATCGCCGCTACCGTACTCGCCGCCTTCAGTGTGAAGCCGCCGGCAAAGATTGCCAGGCGCCGCAGGACCATACGCTCGGGCTCCGGCAGCAGCTGATAGCTCCAGTCGAGCGTCGCCCGCAGCGTCTGGTGCCGCGGCAACGCCGTGCGGCGGCCGCCCGTCAACAGGTCGAAACAATCATCGAGGCGGGCCGCGAGGTCTTCGATCCCGAGCGCGGTCGTACGCGCTGCCGCCAGCTCGATCGCCAGCGGGATCCCGTCGAGGCGCCGGCAGATTGCGGCGATCGCCGCCACGGCGCGCTCGTCCGCAGAGAAATGCGGCTCCGCCGTGCGCGCCCGCGCAACGAACAGCCGCACGGCGCCGTATCGCAGCGGGTCCGGCGCGTCCTGGCGGCCCTCCGTCGGCACCGCGAGCGACGGCACCAGGTAGAGACACTCACCCTCTGCTCGCAGCGGCTCGCGGCTCGTCGCCATTACGCGCGCTGCCGGGTTGGCGCGAAGCACTGCCTCGGCCATGCTTGCCGCGGCGCCGATGAGATGCTCGCAATTGTCGAGCACCAGCAGGAGCTGCTTCGCGGCGAGCGCATTCGCGACGCGTTCGGGCGATACCGCGTTATCGGCGAGGTCGAGACCGAGCTCAGTGGCGACGGTCACCGGCACGAGGTTGGGATCCGCAAGCGGCGCGAGCTCGATTACCCAGATCCCGTCGGCGAATTTCGGCAGCAGGCGCCGGGCGACCTCGAGGCCGAGGCGCGTCTTGCCGATCCCGCCCGCACCCGTCAGGGTAACCAGACGGTGGGCGACGGTGAGGCCCAGGATCTCCTCGAATTCGACGTCGCGGCCGATCAGCTCCGAAACCGGCTCCGGCAGGTTCGTCGGCGGGCGGGGCGGGGCGGACACCGGGACGACCGTCCTTGCCACCGCCTGCGTATCAGGCCTCGCCGCGACCGTGCGGATCTCCCCGGTGAACTGGTAACCTCGTCCGGAAATCGTGCGAATCAGGTCGCGATCCGCTCCGAAGGCGTTGCGCAGCGCCGAGATCTGGACGTGCAGGCTGCTCTCCTCGACGATCCGGTTCGGCCAGACGCGCTCCATCAGCGCCACTTTGCTGACGACAGCCCCTGACGCCTCGATCAGCGCCATCAGCACATCAAAGGTGCGCCCGCCGAGGCGGATCGGCTGATCGTCTGCGAGGAGCTCGCGGCGATACGGCAGGACCCTGAAGCGGCCGAACGCGATGATCGCCGACGTTTCTGACGTGAGATCCATATAGCCGCGGACTTATAAGGCCATCTGGGGGTCAGGCTTCTTCAGTCTTGGAAAGCCCGCGAGCGCATCTTCCGGGTGAGCCGGCCGACTTTCACGAGCATTCATACGACTGAGGGCGGTTTAGCCATCCCCGAGACAGCGTCGAGCAGTCCCCGGTATCGAGCGCAGGAGTCCTCGATCGAGCTAAGGCAGCAGCGCGCATCCGCAAATCTCCCTTCCGAAAGAGCCAAGAGCCCTCGCCAGCCGATGAGATAACGGTCCGCGTTGATCGGGTGCGAGTTAAGCCTTATTAGCTATAGTAAATCGGGGTAAATCACGCCAACCGCGTCCTGCCGAGCGCTTGCCATCAAGCTTTTTGTTCCTGGGTCCTGAATGGGATGCCTAAGGGGAGCACGCCGCTGCCGGCCGTCTTGGCCAACCCCTTCGTGCTGGGCGACAGTTACGGCGCGTTCAACATCTCCGAGATGCGAAAGCTCTGCAAATCCACCCGCCGAGCGCCGACCAATGCGAAATGTCAGCTGACCGGGCGTTGGAACCTTTGCTGGAGTGGGGTAGAACGGGCAGCGAGGAGAATGTCAGTGCCGTCCCACCATCTCCGGATCGGAACCCGCGGCAGCCCGATGGCGCTGCACCAGACCGCCCTCGTTCGCGATCGTTTGGTTGCCGCTCACCCCGAACTCACCGGGAAGGGAGCGGTCGAGATCGTGACGATCCGCACGACCGGCGACCGGGTGCAGGACCGGCTGCTCGCCGAGATCGGCGGCAAGGGGCTGTTCGTCAAGGAGATCGAGGAGGCGTTGATCGCCGGGCATATTGATCTGGCGGTGCATTCTTTGAAGGATTTGGAGACTTGGCTCCCGGACCGGCTGGCGATTACGTGTGTGCTGCCGCGCGACGATCCGCGCGACGCGTTCTTGTCGATGAACGCAGCGAGCCTCGCGGCCTTGCCGCAGGGTGCGAGGGTCGGGACGGCTTCCTTGCGGCGACAGGCCCAATTGTTGCGGCGACGCCCGGATCTGAAGATCCTTCCGATCCGAGGCAATGTAAACACGCGGATCCGCAAGCTGCACTCCGGTGAGATCGATGCGCTGGTGCTCGCGCTGTGCGGCCTCGAACGGCTCGGCAAGGCTGAGCTTGCGACCGAGATCCTGTCGCGCGAAATCATGCTCCCTGCGGTGGGTCAGGGCGCACTCGCTCTCGAATGCCGCGCCGCTGACGAGGCGTTGCGGCAGTTCCTCGAGCCGCTTCATGATCCGAGAACCGCCGCCTGCGTTGGCGCCGAGCGCGCCATGCTCGCCTCCCTCGACGGCTCCTGCCGCACCCCGATCGCTGGGCTCGCGGAGCTCGACGGCGACCGACTGATGGTCGAAGGGTTGCTCCTGAAACCGGACGGCAGCAGCGAGATCCGGGGTCACCGCGAGGGCGCCATCGCTGACGCGGAGACGCTGGGGACGGAGCTGGGCAGAACGTTGCGGGACCGCGCCGGTCCCGATTTCTGGCTCGACTAACAGGGACGGTTTTCGGCCCGAGCCTACCGCGCACCTGCGTGGATCTAACCTTTGCAATATCTGGACCCCATGCCAAAAGCACCTTGCTAGTCGGTCCGCTGTGATAGCCGCTGGCGTGCGCTCGCCACGTCACTCGCCAAAACAGGCGAGGCCGCGTTGCCCCAGCTGTTGCGGATATAAGTCACCACCGCCGCAACCTCGTCGTCCGAGAGTTTCCAGCCGAGGGCGGGCATTGCCGGTCCGGTCGGAGCGGGATCGGTCGCGACACTCTGCGCTCCCCGCAGCACCACTCGGATCAGGCTGGCGGGATCGGCCGATTGCACCGACGGACTGCCCTTCAGGGCCGGGAACAATTGCGGGATGCCGGTACCGGCGCGCGTGTGGCATGCCGCGCAGTTGTCGAGATAGACCGCCTCACCGGCGCCCATCATGCGGTCCTCGCCCGAGACCGGTTTCGCCGACTCGCCACCCGGTGACTGGTCTTTCAAATAGGCCACTATTGCCCTCAGATCGGCATCGGTCATCTGCGAGGTCGAATGGACGATTACATCCGACATTGGACCGGTGGCAGCGGAGACATCGTTATGACCGGTCTTCAGATATGCGACAACCTCCTCCAGCGACCAGCTTCCCAGGCCGGCGCGCGGGTCGCCGGTCAGGTTCGGGGCGTACCATCCCTGCAATGCGCTGCCCTGCAGCGCACGGCTGGTCTCGTCGCCGCCGGCGGCGTTCTTCGCCGTGTGACACAACCCGCAATGCCCCAGACCCTCAACCAAATAGGCGCCACGGTTCCATTCGTCCGACTTTCCGGCGACCGATTCGAATGTGCCGGGCTTGAAGTAGAGCTCATTCCACCCCGCCATGCTCGCGCGGACATCGAACGGAAAGGGCAGCTGGTTCACTTTGACCTCGTTGTGCACCGGCTCCACCGTTTCCAGGTACGCGCGGATCGCCAGCACGTCTTCGCGAGTTGTCTTGGTGTAATACGTATAGGGCATCGCAGGATAGAGGTGTTCGCCGCCCGGCCCGATACCGTTCTGCATCGCGTTGACAAATTCGTCGTCGGTCCAGCCGCCGATGCCTGTCTCGCGGTCCGGTGTGATGTTCGGTGACACGAGGGTGCCGAACGGCGTCTCGATCGGCAACCCGCCAGCATAGGGTGCGCCGCCCGGCGCGCTGTGGCAGCCCGCACAATCGCCGGCGATCGCGAGATAGCGACCCCGCGTGATCTCTTCGAACGCCTGTTTGTCCGCCGCCGCATGCGCAGCAGAGGTGCCGAGAAGCAGCAAGAGGCAGGCAGCGCCAGATCTCATCGCCGGTGCTCCGATCAGATCGGCACGAGCGCGCCGGGACTCCTCTGGTATTGGTTCACGATCGCGTCGGCCGCCCAATAGGCGAGCGCGCATACGGTATCAGTGGGATTGTACCCGGCGTTCTGTGGAAAGGCAGTCGCACCCATCACGAACAGGTTTGGAACGTCCCAGCTTTGCAAATACCGGTTCAGTGCGCTGGTTTTCGGATCGGTCCCCATGATCGCTCCCCCGCAAACATGGGTCGTCTGGTATTCCGTGATCGTGTAAGGACCCGTGCGCGGACGCTTTGCGATCTGCCGCGGCCCCATCTTCTGGGCGATTTCGGCCAGCCGGTCGGTCAGGTATTGCGACATCTTGAGTTCGTTCTCGTGAAAATCGAAGGTGATGCGCATCAGCTTGCGGCCCAAACGGTCCGTGTATGTCGGATCCAGGTCGCAATAGACGTCGCGATAGGTGTAGCAGCTGCCGTGGGTGACCACCTGATAGCTGCTGAGATAGTTTTCGGCCGCGGCTTTCTTCCACGCCGCGCCCCAGCGCGGGGTCCCCGGCGGCGTCATCGTGCCGACAATCGGCCGGGCGCTGGTCTGCACCGCGCCCATATAGCCGCCGCCGACAAAGCCGAGTGGCCCGTGATCGAAATTGTCGCCGTTGAAGTTATCGATGCACATTCCGATCGCGCCCGAGGCGATAAACGGATTGAAGTTCTTACCGTCAAAGAACGCGTTGACGTTTGATGTAACCTGGTGGGAAAAGTTGCGTCCGATCACGCCGTCGCCGCGGCGCGGATCGTACGGCTTGCCGATTCCCGAAACCAGCAGCATGTGCACATTGAACAGCTGGAAGGCGCAGAGCAGTACCAGTTCGGCGGGCTGCTCCCACTCCTGGTCGCTGGTGTCGACGTAGGTGACGCCGGTGGCGCGTTTGCCCGACTTGTCGAGATTGATCCTCAGCACCTCGCAGTTCGTGCGCGCCTCGAAGTTCGGCCGTCGTGTCAGCGAGGGCAGGATCGTGGTCTGCGGGCTGGCCTTCGAGTAGTTGCCGCAGCCGAACCATTCGCAGAAGCCGCAAAAGGTGCAAGGGCCGAGGGTGACGCCGAGCGGGTTCGTGTATGCCTGCGACAGGTTGCCGGAGGGCTGCGGGAAGGGGGAATAACCCATCTCCTTTGCGGCTTGTGCAAACAATGTGGGACCATAGGGCTGCTTCTGCGGCGGCGTCGGGTATTCGCGGGAGCGGAGGCCTTCGAACGGATTGCCGCCCTCTTGCTTCTGGCCTTTGACGTTGCCCGCCTTGCCCGATGTGCCGCAAAGATACTCGAACTTGTCGTAATGGGGCTCGAGTTCGTCGTAGGTGACGCCCCAATCCTGGATCGTCATGTCCTCGGGTAGGAATTTCGCGCCGTAGCGCTGGGTCAGATGGGTCCTCAACACGAAATCGGTCGGAAGGAAACGCCAAGTCTGCGCGTTCCAATGCACGCCGCCGCCGCCGGCGCCATTGGGCGGCATGAAGGCTCCCCAGGTCCGGATCGGCAGAGCGGTCTGGCTGGCGTTGTTGCGGAACGTCATTGTCTCCTGCGCCGGCCGCAGGAACAGATCGTGACGAATGTGGTAACGCAGTTCGTCCTGCGCATAGGTCGTCGGAAAATCCGTCGCCGTGTCGCGCCAGGGGCCGCGCTCGATCGCCACCACGCTCAATCCGGCGCCGGTCAGCTCATGCGCCAGGATCGAGCCGGTCCAGCCCAGCCCGACAATCACCACATCGGTTGCCGGCAATTTCCGTGTCATGATATCGATTCCCCCGACGCAGGGTTCAGGTTGGCTTCGGAGCCCATTCGGGTCGGCCGGTAATGCCGACAGGGGGCAGCGGATAGCGTTCGTTGTGCCGTTCGACCCAGTCCCGGTAATCATAGCGGGCTCCGGGAAATCCGATCATCTTCCAGCCGACCATATTGCGGTTGCCACCGTAGACGGGGTCCGCGAAGAACCCCTCCTGCGTGTTTGTCAGCAGTTGCTCGAAGAACACCTGGCCATTCGCGCCGTCGAGCATTATCGAGCCCTGTTCCAGTCCGGAGATGATCTTGTCCTTCTGATCATCGGGGAGCTCGGCGAACGATTTTCCCGCGTAGGTGGCGCGGCAATATTTATCGAATGCGGCCAGCGACTGACGATA
>Ga0070710_10001381_pt1 | contig 11453 bp, 10 predicted proteins | sample LARL52metaG_FD_65454 | JGI IMG/M metagenome (GOLD analysis project Ga0070710, IMG submission 65454) | Corn, switchgrass and miscanthus rhizosphere microbial communities from Kellogg Biological Station, Michigan, USA - LAR L5-2 metaG | ecosystem: Host-associated > Plants > Roots > Rhizosphere ... | reverse complement strand
CCGCGCCACCCAGCTCGTGTACGCGCTCGTGGATGCGTTCCGTGGTCGATGCGATCACCACGGCGTGGTCCGCGGCAAGCCGGCGAGCGCAGGCGAAGCCGATCCCGTCCGCGCTGCCCGCGCCGGTGACGACTGCCACCGGTCGGTCACCTCGCTCCATGGACACCCCTCGGTCGCGCAATCTCGTACGTTCGTACGAATCGTGCACGAGGTCCTGGCATTCCGCAAGCACCTTCTTGGCCGAGCATCTCCGGCTGTGCAGGACTAGTTTTCGTACAAAACTCTTGACTGTGACTCAGTCCACACCGATGCTGGGCGAACCACATTCGGTCACCGCATCGAGGTCGCCATGTCCGCGCACCCCACCCGTTCCACCTCGTCGAGCTCGGCACCATCCCCGTCGACGTCGGGCTCCGCGACGCTGCGGGTGAACTCGATCGGCACCCGTCGGCGTGACGGCGACCGTCGTCTCGGCGGTCGCGCCGCTGACGGTCATGGCCGGCGTCGCCCCGATCGCACTGGCCATCGGCGGCGTCGGCGTACCGGGCGCCTATCTGCTCGTCGGTGTCGTCCTGATCGTCTTCGCGATCGACTTCACCGCGATGGCGGCACACATCAGGCGGACGGGCGGCTTCTTCGTCTACATCGGACACGCCTTCGGCGGGACCGCGGGGTTCGCCGCCGCCGTGCTCGCGATCGTGTCCTACAACCTGCTGCAGGTCGGCACCTACGGTCTGCTGGGCACCCAGGCCGGCGCGGCGCTCGGCAACATCTTCGGCGTGAGCGTTCCGTGGTGGGTGATCTCGGCGGTCGCGGTCGTCGCCGTGTTCGTGCTGGGAGCACTCGGAATCGACGTCGGCGCGAAGGTGCTCGTCGCGCTGATCAGCCTGGAGTCCGCGATTCTGGTCGTCATGGCCGTCGCCGTCATCGTCCGGGGTGGTGCCCAGGGCCTCGGGTTCGCGTCGTTCGAGCCGGGCAACGTCTTCCAGAGCGGTGTGCTGGCGGTTCTCGGGATCTGCTTCGCGGCGTTCATGGGGTTCGAGTCGACGGCGCTGTACCGCGCGGAGGCACGCGATCCGGCGCGCACGATCCCGCGGGCGACGTACGTTGCGGTCGCGTTCATGGCCATCTTCTACTGCTTCATCGCCTGGACCGTGGTGCAGGCGCTCGGGCAGTCCGACGTCCAGTCCGCCGCCGGAAAGCAGGGCGCGGCGCTGTTCTTCGTCACCGTCCGCGAGTACGTCGGCCCGTGGGCGGAGCACGCGATGTACGTCCTCATCGTCACGAGCGTGTACGCGGCACAGCTTGCGTTCCACAACGCCATCAACCGCTACGTGTTCGGAATGGCGGAAAGCGGTGCGCTCCCGCGGATGTTCGCGCGCACCAACCGAGCCGGCAGCCCGGCGTTCGCCGGCGCGGTGCAGAGCGTTCTCGGCCTCCTCGGTGGCCTCGTGCTGCGCCGGGTCCGGCCGGAGACGATCGCGCTGCTGGCTCGTGACGAAGCGGTTCCCCACGAAGAAGGAGATGCCCGGTCATGAGTGGCAGCCAGGACGAGAGGCCGAGCGACCTCTGGCGGTGGTCGGCGACGTCGCTTCGCGACGCGGTTCGCCGCGGCGAGGTCAGCGCGACCGAGGTGGTGACCGCGCACCTCGATCGCTGCGACGAGGTGAACGGCCGGATCAACGCACTGATCAGCGTGTCGGCGGAGGAAGCGCTGGCCACGGCGCGCGAGCTCGACACCCGCCCGCAGGCGGACCGCACCGCGCCTCTGCACGGTGTCCCCGTCTCCATCAAGGACAACACCGACCAAGCCGGTCACCCCAACACGTGCGGGATCGTCGAGGGCGCCGACAACGTGGCCAAGGAGGACGCGTCCGTGGTCGCCGCCCTGCGTTCGGCCGGAGCGGTGTTCGTCGGGCGCAGCAACCTGCCGGCGTGGGGCCTGCGCTGGTTCTCGGAGAACGAGCTGTTCGGGCGGACGTCGAACCCGTGGACCGCGGAACGCACACCGGGAGGTTCGAGCGGCGGTGCCGCCGCGGCGGTCGCGGCCGGGATCGTTCCGATCGCCCACGCCAACGACATCGGTGGTTCGATCCGCTACCCCGCGGCGGTCTGCGGCGTCACCGGAATCCGTCCCACCGCCGGACGTGTGCCGAAGTGGTCCGCGCCGTCGCTCGTGAGCCACGCCCCGTCCATCGCGGAGACCGTCATGGCGGTGGAAGGCCCTGTCGCAAGGCACGTCGAGGACCTAAGGGTCGCTCTGCGGGCAATGTCGGTGCACGACCCGCGCGACCCGGCATCGCTGCCGATCGGTTACCGGGACGAACCGGCGTTGCCTCCGGGTGCGAAGGTCGGAGTGGTGCGCGCGGTACCCGGTGTCGAAACCTGCCAGGAGAACCTGCGCGCGGTCGACGACGCGGCACGGTGGCTGGAGGACGCGGGCTACCGGACCGTGGAGGTGGACCTCCCGGAAATCATTGAGGTGCATCGGCTCTGGCTGCTCCTGCTGTTCGAGGAGCTGCGCGTCGGCGCCCCCGAGATGCTGGCGCTCGGCGGTGCGGACCTCCGCCAGGCCATGGAGTACAACTTCGCCGTCGAGGACGCCGCCTGGGGACCGAACGCGACCTTGGAGACGTTCCTCCGCGGCCACACGCGGCGCAACGAGCTCCTGTCCCTGATGGAAGGCCACTTCACCGACGTCCCCCTGCTCCTGACCCCGTTCTCGGCGGCCCGCGCGCCCGAGCACGGCGCGGACTTCGCTTCGCTGACACGGGCGAGCGAGCTCATCCGGGCGCAGTGGCCCATGACCTTCGTGCCGTGCCTGGGTCTGCCGGCGGCGACCGTGCCGACGGGAGTCGTCGGCGGGCTGCCCGGCTCGGTGCAGATCATCGGCGGTCGTTTCCGGGAGAGCTGGATCCTGGACGCCGCCCAGGCCATCGAGGACCGCGCGGGCGTCATCACCCCCGTCGACCCGGTTCACGTGTTGTAGCCCGGCGGAGGCGTGCCGCAAGTGTCGGCTACCGTGCGGAACCAACGTGATTCGATCACTGGGGGCCACAAGTGGAGGACGACGAGAAGACCGCGTTGTCGATGTTCCTGGCGGCGCAACGCGCCAGCGTGCTGGCCGTCGTCGACGGGCTGGACGACCAGGCCCTGGCCACCTCGGTCCTGCCGTCGGGCTGGACACCGCTCGGCCTCGTGGAACACCTCGGCCACGCCGAGCGCCACTGGTTCCAGGAAGTCCTGACCGGGCGGGCCGATGCGTTGCCCTGGCCCGAAGGCACGCCCTTGCGCACGCCGCTGGTCTTCGACTTCTACCGCGCCCAATGCGCGCGGTCCGACGCGATCCTCGCGGTGACACCGCTGTCGGCGCCACCGCGAGGCCGCCACGACGGCCCGCTCGGCGGGGAGGTCACCGACCTGCGCTGGATCGTCCTGCACATGATCGAGGAGACGGCGCGCCACGCCGGGCACCTCGACGTCGTCCGCGAGTTGCTCGACGGGAAAACCGGACTCGGCCCGCGGTAGCCGCCCTCAGCCGCGTGGATCGTGCTGCGAGCCGAGGTTTCGGGTCACGGCTTCCAGCTCTTCGCCGGTGAGGAGATCCGAGTGACCGCCGGCGAGGACGCGGGTGGTGAACGGGCCGCTGGTCCGGTTCTGCCAGCCGCGAACGCCTTCCTCGGTGGTCAGCGGATCGCGCTCGCCGCGGACCGCGACCACCGGGCACCGCACGGGCCCGACCGCCTCGACGTCGAACTCGGCGAGCAGCCGGAGGTCGTGCACCGCGGTCTCGGCGACGATCTCCCGCCACTCGTCCGAGGGAGCGTCCGCCAGAGCGCCCAGGGCGTCGAGGTACGCCAGCGCCTCCGACGGCGTGGTGATGGCCTGCGGTGGCACGTGCACCCGCGCGTTCGCCCCCGACACGACCAGCGCCTCGACGGAGTCTCCCAGCGAAGCCGCGACGGCGTAGGCGACGTAGGCGCCGAAGCTGTGTCCGAAGAGGACGGTGCCGGCCTGGCCGGCGCAGCCGCGCACGAGCTCGTCGAACGACGACGCCGGGTCCGTGCCGAAGCGGCCGGGGTACTTGACGGCCCGTGTGCCCGGTGGCGCGTCGCCGCCGAACGATCCGGCGCCGGGAAAGAAGGTGATCACAGGTTGCTCACCTGCCGGCGGCGGTCGAGCAGGTGCGTGCCCAGCAGCACCACCGCGAAAAGCGCCCAGCACAGCCACATCGGCGGTCCCGCGAGCAGCGTCACGGCCAGCACGGTCGCCCCGCACAACGCGGTGACAACGCGCGCACGGGTGCCGTTCGCCAGCTTCGCGAACGACGCGGCGCCCACCCCGTAGAGCACGAAGTAGATCCCGCCCGACACCACGAAGAGCGCCTCGAACGACACCAGCCCCAGCGCGCCGAGCAGCGCGATCACGGTCAGCACCAGCCCGACCACGACCACGGACGTCACCGGGTTCGCGTCGCGCGCCCGCACCCGGCCCAGCGCCGCGGGCAGGAAGCCGCTGCGGGCCATGCCGAAGACCAGGCGGGACAGCGCGAGCACCGAGGCGCAGACGTTCGCCGTGATCGTGGCGATGACCAGCAGCAGCGTCACCGGCCGGCCGAGGCCGCCCAGCGCCCGTTCGGCGAGGATCAGCAGCGGCGCGGAGTTCAGCGCCGGGTCGCCGGAGTCCACCACGGCGAAGATTCCCAGCAGCAGCAACGCGTACAGCGCCACCACGACGAGGTAGGAGGCGACGAAGATCCGGGGGATCGCGTCCGAGCTCTTGTGCTCCTCGAACGTGAACGCGACCGTCTCCCAGCCGGTGAACGCGACGTAGACCGCGGTGAGCGCGGTGCCGAGAGCGGAGAACTCCGGCAGGCGCGTGCTCGGCACGGCCGGGCCGTGCGAGCCGATCGCGATGACGGCGGTGACCACGACCAGGGCGAACAGCGCCAGCAGCAGGGTGACCTGCAACTTGCCCGACACGTTCGCGCCCAGCAGTGCCACGGCGGTCGCGGCCGCGAGCACGACCAGGGGGAACACCCAGGTCAGCGCGGCGGCGCCGGAGAACTCCGCGAGATAGCGGCCGCCGGTGATCGCGGTCGCCGGGATGCCGGTGACCAGTGCGAACGTGGCGAGCATGCCGGAGGTGCGGCCGGTCGCCCGGCCGAGCGCGACCTCGGCGTAGTGGGCGACCCCGGACGCGGCCGGGTACCGCCGGCCCAGCCAGGCGTAGCAGTACAGCAGCGGCACGACCGACAACGCCGCGACGGCCCACGGCATCCACGCCGACAGGCCGAGCTGGTGGTAGCTCGTGCCGGGCAGGACCATCATGCCGGCGCCCAGGATCGTGGACAGCGCCACGAACGTGCCGACGACGACTCCCATCGATTTGCGAAGCTCGCTCACACGACATCCCTCAGCGCTGCGACGACCGAATCCACCGCCCCGCGGAGCACCTCCGGCGGGGTTCCGTCGAGCATGTGTCCCCCTTCGGTCTCGACCAGGCGGAATTCCCCTGATACCCGATCGCGCCAGCGGGTACACCTTTCCGTTCCGATGAACGTGTCCCCGCGGGTCGCGACCACGTGCAATTGGTCGATGTCCGCCGCGCGATTCACCCATTCGGCTAACCGGTCGGCGACCTCGGCATCGGCGCGGACCCCGGCGGCGACCTCGGCCAGCAATTCCGGGTCGGCGAGGACTTCGGCCGGGAATCCGTCCCCGGCGAGAATGTCCGCTATCTCGGCGTCCGTCGAATGCGACATCGTCGGGATGCGGCCCGCGGTGTCCGGGCACGGCGTGTTGAGCAGCAACACCCCGACGGGCACGCCCAGCGCGGGGCCGAGCTTGCCGGACAACCGGATCGCGGACAGGCCACCCATGCTGTGCCCCACCAGCACGACGTGCGGCGCGGCCGCCTCCTGGGCCGCCCGCACGATCTCGTCGACGGTGTCGCGTTCCCACCGGCCCGATCGCAGCTCGTCGACACCCCGTGCGTTCCCGCACGGCAGGTACTCCTCGCCGGAGAGCCAGCCGAACGTCCGGCCCGCACCGGCGGCGGGGAAGGACGCGATCATGCGCCCAGGTCCCTCGCCTTGACGACCTCGACCTGCAGCTCGGTGAGGCCCAGCATGAAGTTCGACCGCAGCCGCTGCGGCGGGGCGACCACCGCGAACGCCTTGTCCCACGCGGCCAGCTCCTCGACGAACATCTGGATCTCCAGCGTCGCCACGGGTGCGCCGATGCAGCGGTGCACGCCGGCGCCGAACGCGATCTGCTTGTTGTCCTCGCGGTCGATGACGAACTCGTCGGGCCGGTCGAAGACGGCCGCGTCGCGGTTGGCCGACATGTTCCACAGCGTCACGAAGCTGTCCTTGGGGATGACCTCGCCGCCGACGTGGAAGTCCTGCACCGCAAGGCGTTGCACGTAGCTGTTGGTCGAGGTCCAGCGGAGGAACTCGGCGGTGGCGACACCGGTCGGCACCTCGCCGTCGGCCACCTTCGCCCACTGCGCGGGCTCGCGGCTGATCGTGTCGACGGTCAGGCTGGCGGTGTGCGGGGTCGTCTCGTTGCCGCCCACGGCGACGTTCAACCCGTTCAGCAGCGCGACGTCGCGCGGCATCTCACCGGACGCGACGAGCTGCGCGAGCATGCCGATCATGTCGTCGCCCCCGCCGTCGGCGATGCGCCGCTCCACCAGCTCGTCCATGAAGTCGAGCACTTCGAGCTGCGCGTCGACCAGGGAGTCCAGCGGGGCCGCGCCGTTGTAGGCCTGGTCGCGGTAGCCGATCATGGTCCGGGTGGCTTCGAGCAACGAGGCCGCGTCCTGCGGGCCGATGCCGAAGAGGATCTCCAGCACGCCCTTGGGCAGCTCGGGCGCGACGAGCGTGGTGAAGTCGATCCGGTCGCCGACGGACAGCTCGGCGAACGCCTCGCGGATGTTGCGGCGGACCGTCTCGCCGATCCTCGCGACCATCTCGCGGCTGAACCCGCTGGTCTTGATGGGCTTCTTGATGGCGGCGTGCGCGGGCTCGTCCGCGACGATCAGCATGCGGCCCGACGCCGAGTCCTTCTCCGGGCGGTACGAGCCGTCGATCATCGTGCCGTAGGACGAGCTGAGGCCTTCGTGGTCGAGATAGGCGGCGTACACGTCGTCATAACGCGTCAGCGCGTAGAACTCGTATCCGTCCTCACGGCGGTGGCAGGACACGGGATTGTTCTCCCGCAGCTCGGCCAGGTACGCCCACGGGTCGTTCTCGGCGAAGAAGTCGGCCGAGTAGAGCGGGCTGTTCTCAACTACCAGCATTGTCGGCTCCGATCAGCTCTGCGATTCCCGCGGGCGTGCGGCCGCCGAAGAAAACGTGTCCGGGCACCTTGACCCCGGTCTGCGCTTTCAGCAGCGCCCGGCACCGCAGCACGGCCAGCGAGTCGAATCCGGCCGCGAAGATGTCGGTGTCCTCCGCGATGTCCTTGTTCGATATCTTCCGCACACATTCGACGATCGTGGCGGTGGTGATCTCACTCATTCAGACTCCCGTTGTGCGCAAGTGGCGGCCCACCAGTGCGGCGGTGTCGACCTTTCCGCCGGGTTTGACCGGAAAATCGTCCACGAGCTCCACGGCGATTCCCGTGGAGTAGCCCCGGACCAGCGACTCGACCGAGGCGCGGACCTCGTCGCCCGGCGTGCCGGGTTCGATCCGGGCGAAGGCGACCGTGTGCCGTTCGTGCTGGGCGACCCGGCAGGCCGACACCCCGGGCAGCCCGGCCACGTCGTGTTCCAGCGCGGCGGCGTCGACCCGCGTCCCGTTGACCTTGATCCTGCTGTCCGTCCGCCCGGCGAACACCAGGTCGCCCTCGCCGGTGGTCCACACGAGGTCGCCCGTGCGGTACCGGCCGTCGAACCGGGTCGTGAGCATGCCCTGGTCGAGGTAGCCCAGGCAGACGAACGGGCCTTCGACGACGAGTTCCTGCCCGCCGTCGAGGTCCTGCAACCGTTCCACGCACCCGTCGAGCGGCCTGCCGATGGGAATCGTGTCGCCCTCGAAACCCTCCGGCAGCACGTACCGGTGGGTGGCGAACGTGGCCTCGGTCGGTCCGTAGAGGTTGACGAACCGGTTCGTCAGACCGGCGTCCCGGGCCCGCCGGTAGGTCGAGACGTGGAACTGCTCGCCGCCGCTGAACAGCCACGGGATGCCGGCGATCGCCTCGGGCAGCACGTCGAGCAGCGTGGCGATCACGGCGGCGGGCAGCAGCAACCGGTCGATGCCGTGCCGTTGCACGAGGTCCGGCCACTCGAAGACGTCCTCGTTGACGTTCGGCAGGCACACGACTTTCCCGCCCGCCGCGACCGTGCGCCACGTGTCGAACCACCAGCCGTCGAACGCCGGGGTGGCGAAGCTGCCCGCGGTCAACCGGTCGCCCACCGGCACCTCCAGGCCGCGGCAGGCGAACAGCGCCAGCAGGTTGCCCCTCGTCACCGCGACGGCCTTGCGGCTGCCGGTGCTGCCGGAGGTGAAGTTGACCGACACCACGTCGTCGGGAAGGTCGTTGCCGGACGTGCCCTCGGCGAGTGTCACTCCACTGTAGACGGACAGGGACAGGTCGGGGCGGACGCGGTCGATCTCGTCCGGGCCCAGCGTGCCGTCGTCGCTGACCACGGCGCAGCCGGCTCGCCATGCCCCGAGCTGGCCCGCGAAGAAGCCGAGCTTGGTGCCGGAGCGGATCAGCACGACGCCGGCCGTGCCGTGCGCGCGGATCGCGCGTTCGATCGTGGTGGCGAGGGCGTCGACCTCCCGCCAGCTGTGTTCCTCGTCGTCCTCCGCCCACAGCGGGTCCGTCGACCGCCACTGTTCGCCGTGGAGCAGGTCGTGCCAGGTCTTGGTCATAACCGCAGTCCCAGTTCGTCGATCACCATGCTGGTGCTGATCACGCTGATCCTCGGGTCCCACTTGCCCTCGGCCGCTTCGGCGTCGAGGGCGTCGGGGCGGAAGACGCCGCTGGCCGCGACCAGGTCGCGCCATCGGTCCCACACCCCGTCGTCGGTCACCGAGGAGATCCCGTGCGCGGTGAAGCCCTGTTTCGCCCGTCGCAGCACGGATTGCGGCACGATGCCCTCGTAGGCGGCCTTGAGGCAGGCCTTGCCCTCGAAGTCGGCCATCTTCTCCTCGTCGGGCACCCGCATCGCCAGCGACACCACCGAGTTGCCGAGGAACGGGTAGCGCCCCTCCACGGAGTTCGCCATCAGCATGGCGTCGCCGTGGTCACCCAGCAGGTGGCCGCCGAGCTGCACGTAGACGTCCGCGACCGAGCGCAACCGCATCGGCGTGAGCCCGGCGGCTTCCTCGTCGGTGAACGGGATCAGCCGATCGCGCCAGAACTCCGCGCCGGACAGCGCTTCCCGCGCCCCGCCGGTGAGGCCCTGCCGTCGCCGGTCCACAGTGGACCAGTCGACCTCCCAGGAGAAGTCCGCGCGTCCCCACGCCCGCTCGTTCTCGGCGCGGTCGCCGCGCCGGCGGGACGGCACGGCGTCGAAGGCGTAGGAGTCGTAGCCGAAGAAGAGCTCGTCCGCGCCCTCCCCGGAGATCACGCCCTTGAGCCCGGTGAGGGAGACCTCTCGGGACAGCATGAGCGCCGCCACGTTGTAGGTCTCGCGCTGCGGGAAGCAGCAGTGCCGCACCATGGCCTCGAACTCGGCGGCGATGTCGGCCGGGCCGCACCGGATCTCCCGGTGCTCGCCGCCCGCCGCCTCGGCCACCTCGCGCTGGAACCGGCCCTCGTCCAGCACCGCGTCCCCGAAGACCACCGAGAACGTCCTGAGCGGCTTGTCCTGCAGCCGGGACGCCGCCACCACGAGCGTGGAGGAGTCGAAGCCACCGCTGAGGTAGGCGCCGATCTCGACCTCCGCGCGCAATCTGTCCTGAATGGACCGGTGCAGGCACTCGCGGATCTCCTCAGCCGAAACGGTTTCCGCGGTCTCGAACTCACCGTAACGCCAGTAGCGCGTGGTCTCCGTGCCATCCGCACCGAACCGCACCACACAGCCCGGCGGCACGGCCCGCACGTCACGCACCAGCGTGCGGGGCGCGACGATGTTGCCGAGCTGCAGGTACTGGTCGAGCGCCGTCACGTCGAGCCGCCACGCGCCGGGCACCGACCGCAGCAGCGGCCTGAGCTCGGAGCAGAAGTGCACCTCGGCGTCGCTCACCGTGTGGTACATCGGGCAGATGCCGAACCGGTCGCGGCCCAGGTAGAGCCAGTTCCGTTCGCGGTCGTGGATCGCGGTGGCGAACTGCCCGTCGATCATCGCGAGGCCCGCGGGGCCGTGCCGGGCGAAGAGCTCGGGGACGACCGCGACGTCCACCCGGTTGACCGGGGTCTCGCCGAGCTTCGCCCAGATCTCCCCGGCGTTGTAGACCTCGCCGTTGGTGAGCGCGGTGAACCGCCCCGAACGGTCCTGCGCGGGCTGCCAGCCGTCGGCGAGCCCGGTCATGCCGAGCCGGCCGAGCTTCACCGAGAGTTCGGGCGTGCTCAGCGAGTACGTCTCGTCCGGGCCGCGGTGCAGCATCCGGTTGTGCATGGCCGCGGCGACCGTGCGGTCGGGACCGCCCTGCCACGCGAACGTTCCGCACAGTCCGCACATCACCCGCTCCGCTCTTGCAGCTGCTTCGCCAGCGTCCGCAGGTCCGGTGCCCGCAACACGTCGCGCACGCCGGCGTCGGTCCAGCCGAACTCGCGCATCCGCCCGACGAGCGTCAGCGCCGACGCCGAGTCGCCGCCGATGTCGAAGAAGTTGTCGTCCAGCCCGGCGTCCTCGACCCCGGTGAGGTCGCGCACGACGTCGAGCACGCGCTCGTCCGGCGAACCGCCGTTCGCCTCGCCGGTCCTGCCGTTCCGCAGCGCGTCGCGGTCGAGCTTCCCGTTCGGCGTGTAGGGCAGGGCGTCCACCCGGTGCAGCGCCGAAGGGATCTTGTACGGGTCGAGCACCTCTTCCAGGTGGCGCCGCAACGCCCTGGGGTCGGCGTCGCCCTGGTAGTAGCAGACGAGCGCGTCCGCTTCCGCCGCACCGTCGTGGGACTCGGCCGTCACCGCGGCCTCGGCCACGCCGTCGGCGACGCACACGGCGTTCTCGATCTCGCCGGGATCCAGCCGGTAGCCGCGGACCTTGACCTGCCGGTCGAGCCGTTCGACGAAGTACAGCTGTCCGTCCCGTTCCTCGGCGATGTCGCCGGTGCGGTACTCGCCGCCGAACGGCCGCACGCCTTCGTCGGTCAGATAACCGATGCCGACGCTGTTCCCGGTGATGACGATCTCGCCGTCACGCAGGTGGTAGGCGCAGTCGCCGACGACCTCGCCGAGCGGCACACCCTCGCCGCCGGCGCGCAACGGTCCGCTGAGGAGGTTGCAGATGGTGGTTTCCGTGGTGCCGTAGGCGTTGTGGAAGTCCGCGACCGCCGA
>Ga0070710_10001379_pt1 | contig 11455 bp, 7 predicted proteins | sample LARL52metaG_FD_65454 | JGI IMG/M metagenome (GOLD analysis project Ga0070710, IMG submission 65454) | Corn, switchgrass and miscanthus rhizosphere microbial communities from Kellogg Biological Station, Michigan, USA - LAR L5-2 metaG | ecosystem: Host-associated > Plants > Roots > Rhizosphere ... | reverse complement strand
ACCTGCTTGCCCATGGCGGTCTCCATCATGGCCGCGAAGTCGGCGGCCAGCCCGGACGGGTCGGGCACGATATCCACGGTGCCAAGCAGCGCGGAGGAGATCCGGCGCAGTTCGCTGACCTCCCAGTCGGTGCCGACGCCCCGGCAGTCGCAGCTGAACACGCCCTCGCACAGGCTGATCGCCTCGCCGAGCTGCTCGGGGGTCTCGTGCTGGTTCTGGCCGTCGGTCAGCAGGATCGCGTGCCGCAGCGCGGCCGGGTGGGACAAGAACATGGAGTGGGCCAGCCGCAGCCACTGGCCGATCGCGGTGCCGCCGCGGGGGAGCGAACCGGCCACGGCCTGCTTGGCCAGGAACCTGGTCTGATCGTCGGCGATGGTCAGGCCGTAGTCCAGCGGGAAGATCGGCTGGGCCTTGTTGGTGCCCGCGATCACGGCGAACGCCACGCCGTCCCTGATCACGTCCACGGCGGCCGCGGTGGCCGCCCGGGCCTGTTCGATCTTGGTCCGCGGTGACCGCATCGACCCGGAGCAGTCGATGATGATGATCTCCGAGCTGCCCTGGTCGTCCACGGGCGCCGCGACCCCGCTGTCCGGGGCGGTCACGGTGACGATGGCGTTGACGTCCTCGGCACCTTCGGCGAGGTACTCGTTCTGCGATATCTCCACGGTGAAGTCAGTGCTCACTGTTCATGGCCTCCCTCGCGGGCGCTTCGCTGGCTTCGGGAGGCGTGTCCTCGCCGCCGGGACACCGCAACGGCGCCTGGGGCGCCTTATGCGGCGTTCGGCCCGGCGGCTGCGGCGCGGCACTACCCGTGGTTGCCAGAGGGTTTCTCATCAGGGGGTTTTCTCCTCGGGTGCAGGTGCCGTAGGCGGGTAGGGGGCCAGGACGACCGTGATGTTGTCCATGCCGCCGGCCTCGAGGGCGAAGCTGACCAGCGCCCCGGCCGTGCCCAGCGGGTCGGTCAGCGCCCGGGGCAGGGCCAGTTCGGCCAGTTCCGCGGCACCCGGCCGGTAGTTCCACAGGCCGTCGGAACACAGCAGCAGGACACCGGGGCCGGGCGGGGCGAACGTGGCCACGTGCGGCTCGGTGCCGGACGCGTCGGCGCCGATCCAGCCGGTCACCACGTGCGCGCCGGGCAGGGCCATCGCGTCGTCCTCGGACACCAGCCCGGCCGCGACCATCTCGCCGGCCAGGGAGTCGTCGGTGGTCAGCCGCTTGGCCTCGGAACCCGGCCCGGACCCGAGCCAGTAGGCGCGGCTGTCACCCAGCCAGCACAGCGTCGCGGTCTGGTGGGTCAGCACCGCGGAGACGAACGTGGCCGACGGTGCGTCCCCCGGCCCCGGCTCGTTCAGGCCGGCCAGCGCCTGCTGCGCCGCCGCGACCGCGGCCCGGGAGGTCTCGAGCAGGTCCGCGTCCTCGCGCACCCCGGCCAGCAGCACCCGCACCGCCGCTTGGACGGCGGCCAGCGATGCCTCATCCGGGCGCCTTGAGCTGGACACCCCGTCACAGACCACCGCCAGCGCGACCGGGAGGCCGGCCTGTTCCGCGGTCGCGAGCGCCATGGCGTCCTCGTTCCGCGAGTGCCGCAGGCCCTTGTCGGTGACCCCGGCAAGCAGCCCGAGGTCCAGCTCGATGTGGTCACGGGCGGCGGGCATCTTGCGCCCGCAGGACTCGCAGTAGCCGTCCGCGCTGATTTGTGCCGAGTGGCAGGCCGGGCACTCGGTGACCGCCACCGGCGCGCCGCCGCTGACCACGGCGGGGGCAAGCTCGGTGCGGCAGCCCTCGCAGAAATTGTCCCCTGAGCCGACCGTCCGGCCGCAGTTCGGGCACACGGCGGCCCCCGGCCCCGTGGTCATACCCAGGTCCTCGGGCGGACGCTGTTGGCCGCCTCGACCAGCTCGATCCGGCGGTACCGGTCGGTGGCCAGCCGGGCCTGGGCGCGATAGCTGCGCTCCAGGCCGAGCCGCAGCCCGCGCTCGGTGAACTCGCAACCGAGCAACCGGCCGGGCACCGCCCCGCCAGGCAGCGTTCCCCCGGCTTGGGCGCAGGCGAGCGCGGCACGGAGCACCTCGGCGGTGAGGTACTCCATCTGGATGGCGTCAAGCTTGAGCCGGTCCACCCGGGCGCCGGCCTGGCCGAGGTCGTCGGGCAGCACCTCGGCCTGGCCGGGACGCGGCGACACCTGGATGCGCACCGCGGTCACCTGCGCCGCCAGGTAGTTGCTGGAGGTGTCGGGCACGGCGGCGAGCGCGGCAATGGCCGCGGCCGGGTCACCGGCCGCCAGCCGGGTCCTGGCCAGCCCGAACACCGCGCCGATGTAGGCGTGGTCCACGGTCCAGACGAGCCGGAAGTGGTGGTCGGCGGCGGCCTGGTCGCCGGCCGCCTCAGCGGCGAACCCGAGCGCGAGCTTGGTGGCCAGTTCGCCGGGCAGTGCGCCGGCGACCGCGTCGAAGGCGGCACGGGCGCCCGCCGGATTGCCGCCCGCCAGCTCCCGCAACCCCTGGTACCAGGCGATGCGCCAGTCGGCCGGGTCCTCGGCAGCCAGGTCCGCCAGCACGGTGCCCGCGCCGGCCAGGTCACCGGTGACGATCTGTGAGCGGGCCAGCGCCAGCCGGGTCTCCGCGGACTGCGCGACATCGTGCGGCGTGCCCTGGTCACCGGCGACGGCGGCGGCCAGCACGGCGGTACGCTGCCCGGGGTCGAGCGTGCTCAGCGTGGCCAGGTAGCCGGCGGCCGGGTCGGCGGCGTCCACCTGGGGGACCGGGAGCGCGGCGACGATCTCCGCAGCGGGCGGCGGGGGATGGGCGGCCGGGCCGCCGTCCGCCAGGGTCCCGGCCGCCCCGGCCGCCTGGAGTTCGGGGCTGAACAGCGTGGAGAACGCCGGCCGCGGCCTGCCGTCGGCGACCGCGAGCACCTCCCGCAGTACCCCGGTGAGCTGCTCGGCCATTTCCCCGGCCGACGCGAACCGGCGGCCGGTGTCCGGGTCGGTGGCGCGCCGCAGCGCGCGCAGGAACGACTCCTGCTCTGCCAGCAGCGGAACCGACGCCGGGTCGGGCAGGCTGGCGGCGTACTTTCCCTGGTAGCCGGCGAACTCGAAGGTCATCACGGCCAGCGCGCGGCCGACCGTGTACAGGTCGGAGGACACCGACGGGCCCAGCGTGGCGATCTCCGGCGCCTGGTAGCCCACGGTCCCGTAGATGGCGCTGTCGTCGTCATCGATCCGGCGCACACCGCCCATGTCGATGATCTTGAGCTGTTCCTCGGTCTGTATGACGTTGTCCGGCTTGAAGTCGCAGTACACCAGGCCCTGGCTGTGCAGGTAGCCGAGCGCGGGCAGCACCTCGATCGCATAGGCGAGCGCCATCGGCAGGGGCAGCGACTGTCCCATCTGCCGGCGCTCCTGCAAAATCTGCCGCAGGGACTTCCCGCCGACATATTCCATGACGATGTAACCGGCCGACTGTCCGCTCTTGCGGTCGGCGTGCTGCACGAAGTTGTAGACATCGACGATGCTGGGGTGCTCGACCTCCGCGAGGAACCGGCGTTCGGCGACCGCCGCCTCCTGGGCCGCCGCGTCGCCGGTGTTGAGCAGGCCCTTGAGCACCACCCAGCGCTTGCCGAGGTTGTGGTCCATGGCCAGGTAGATCCAGCCGAGCCCGCCGTGGGCGAGGCAGCCGAGCACCTCGTACTGGCCGGCCACCATCTCGCCGGGCTCCAGCTTGGGCGCGAACGAGAACGGGGTGCCGCAGTGCGCGCAGAACCCCTCCACGATCCCGGGCTGCCCGTCCTTGCCCCGCCCGACCGGCCGGTCACACGCGCCGCAGAACCGCCTGTTCTCGGCCACCAGCGGGTTCGCCAGCACGGCCGAGGCCGGGTCGCGGGCCGGAACGGGCGGGATGTCCACCAGGCCCGCGCCCAGGTGGCCACGCGACGACCTGCTGCTGCCCGCCCTGGTGCGCCGGCTGCCGGAGCCACTGCCGGTGCGGCCGCTGCCGGTGCCGGTGGCTCCCGTGCCGCCCGGGCCGGAGAAGGTGGCCGGGTACGGGGCCGGCGCTGCCGGCGCCGCGGGCCCGGCCGGATCCGGGGCCAGCCCGCAGGTGTCGCAGTACCCGCCGTCGATCGTCCCGCCGCAGCCGGGCCGGGCGCATTTGATAACGGTGCTGGTCATGGCCGTCTTCCCCGTCCGCTCAGGGCGAGCACCGCCTGCTGGTAGCCGGTCACCGCGGCGGTCGCCGCGGGCAGGTCACACGGGGCGGTCCAGAGCAGTTCGCGGGCGCGAGCGTACCGCGCGTCAAGGTCGGTGTCCTCGGCGCCGCCCAGCCGCGCGGCCCTCGCCTGGTAGGCGTCAAGCAGGCCGCGCAGCTCCTCGCGGCGGTCGAGCAGCGCCGCGGCCCGCCGCTCCACCTCACGGCACTGGCTGGCCGCGTCCGCCGCCTGCTTCTCGATCAAGTCGAGTTCTGAGGCGAGCCTGGTCCAGCGCCCGGCCGTCTTGAGCTCCCCGGCGCTGGCGAGCCGGGCGGTCAGGGCGCCAAGCTCCGGCGGGGCGGGCACCGCGGCAGTAGCGATCTTCGCGGCCGCCCTGTCCCTCGCGGCGATGGCGTCCTGGCGGGCATCGGCCGCGGCGGACACGGCCGCGGCCACGGCGGAGATCCGCGCGTCGGCGTCGGAGCGCAGCGCCGCGAGCCTGCCCACCGCCGCCACCGCCGCCGCGGTGCGCTCGCGCAGCCTGGCGATTCGCGTGGTGTCCACCTGGCCGCCCTGCCACAGCGCCAGCGGGTCACCGTTCAGCACGCCGCGCAACTGAGCGTGATCCTCCTCGGCCACGGTGAGGGCCTGGCCGAGCGCATCGCCGTCCAGCCCGCCGAGCTGCTGCCGCGCGGCGGCGAGCAGGTCACCGAGTTGCTGCAGGTCGTCCGCTATCTCGTTCCATACCGCCTCGGCCGCGGTGACCACCGCGGTGACGGCCGCGAAGGCACGCCGCATGTCCGTTACCGCCGCAGCCAGGGTGACCTGGGTGGTACCGGTCCCGGTCAGATCGCCACGGGCAAGCGCCGGCGAGGGGAGGTTGAGCTGGACGGACGTTCCGTAAAGCAGCGAACTGATCTCGGCAAGCTCCCGGTCGGCGGAACGCCGCAGGCGCGACATCAGCTCGGCGGCCCTGTCCACCACCGCCGAGTAGGCATCGAACGTCTGCCACAGGGTGGTCAGGTCCGCGGCGGCGGCGTCCCAGCGCTTGCGGGTCCCGCCGGTCAGCGCCGCCCCGGCGAGCAGCCGCTTGCCGAAGCTGTTGTCGAGTTCCAGCAGGTTGGCCTGGATGGTGTCGCGCTCGTTGACCGCGGCCGCGACCGCGGTGGCCGCCTGATCCCGGCTGAGCAGCATGGTCATCGGTACTCCGCGAGCCGGCGGGACAGGCCCCAGGCGCATCCGGCGGCCATCAGCACCGCGGCGAGAACGATCACCACGTCGAGGCCGGTGAAGGCGTTCCTGCCCGCCGTCGCGTTGCTGTGGAAGACCGCGTGGTCGGCGTTGATGGCCCGGGACAGGTCGCTCTCGACCCGGGCGAACCCCGCGGTCGAGGCGTTCGCGCCCGGGCCGATCACCAGCGCGGTCTCGGTGGTGTACTGCGCCTTGCTGTCGAGGTCGTAGGCGTGGCCGATCACCGTGTACCAGGCCTGCAGGTCGTGCCCTGCCGCCGCGGCCCAGTGGGCACCGGCGCCGCTCGATGAGCCGGCGGCGGCGGCCAGCAGCGTGCCCGGCCCTGGCCCCAGCCTGGCGCGGATGGCCTGGAAGTCCTTGACGAACGTGGCGTCCCCGCTGCGCGAGATGAGGTTGAGTACCTGGTAGCCGCGCGCCTGCTGGGTGTCGATGGCCGCCTGGGCAAGGGCCTCGGCCGGCACGGAGCCGTGCCCGACGGCGCGCTGCAGGTCGGTGCGCGCCACCGCGAAGGAGCCGATCAGCCACACCGCTGACACCACGAGCGCCACGGTGGCGGCCAGCATCCCGAGGTTGAACACCCGGTTCGTGCTGCGCGACAGCCACCGCTGCGCCCGGTAGAGCACGTACGCCAGGGCGATGGCGAGGACGAGCACGACCACGATCCACGGCAGCCCGGTCGCCTGCGCGCTCGCCGCGGTCAGCGCGGCGTTCTCCTGCGCGTAGCTGGCCCGCGCGGCGGGCAGCAGCGTGAGGTGCATCTCCTCCGAGGCCACCTGCATGAGCGAGCCCGCGGTCAGCCGGTAGCCGAGCAGGAACTGGGTCTGCGCCTGCGACACGTACCCGGTGTAGACGGGCAGGCCTGCCGCCACCGCCGCCAGGCTGTGGACCAGCCGGGGATTGGCCGACGTGGTGGTGGCGTTCTCCAGGCCGGTCAGTTCGGCGGCGGCGCGGCCGACGTCGGCGGCGTACCTCTCCCGGGCAGCCAACCGCACGTTCGGGCCGATCAGGAACGCGGTCGTCGCGGTGACGTCGGCGTCGGACAGCGCCTGGTACATCCGCTGCGCGGCCAGGCTGAGCGGCTCGCTGGTGGACACCACGTCCTGGGCCGCCGACGCGTGCTGGATCACCGTCCAGGTGCCGACGGCCCCGTAGGCCACGGCCGCCACGACAAGGCCGATGAGGAGCAGACGCAGGCTGGCCGGCACGGTCCTGCGCCGGCGGCGGGTGCCCGCCGGCGCGTGCTGCGGGGATCCTGGCGCCGGGGAGGGGGCGGGCGGGGGCGCGGAGGTGGTGGTCACGGCTAGCCGATCTTCGCGATCTGCGCGTCGGACAGCGACACGATGGACGCCGGCAACGGCTGGAACCGGAACTGGTCCAGGTATTGCGGCGCGTTTCCCGCGGTGATGACCCAGTGCAGGAACGCCTTGATGTCGCGTGCCTTGGCCGCGCTGCGCTGCTTGGTGCTCACGATGGCGTATTCGTAGTTGACGATCGGATAGCCGGTCACCGCCGGCCCGTCGACCATGGAGATCGTCTCGTTCACCGGGGTGGTGGACACGAAACTGGTCACCGCGGTGCCGATGGCCCTGGGGGTCGGCGCCTCGTAGGCGCCGAGAGCGTTCCGCAGCGACGCATAGCCGAGACCGCCGGCCGTGGCCGAGGCCAGGTAGGCGATGCCGATGTAGGCGACGCAGCCGGGGATGGCCTCGCAGCCGGCCACCATGCCGGTGTTGCGGGTCTCGGCGCGCGCCCCGGGGACCGGCGGCCAGTTCACCGTCGTGCCGTAACCCGTGACCCGGTCCCAGGCCGCGTCCTGGGTGGACAGGTAGCTGGTGAACAGGAAGGTGTCGCCGGAACTGTCCGCCCGGTGCAGCGGCACCACCGGCGTGCGCGGCAGCCTCACGCCCGGGTTTATCGCGGCGATACGTGGGTCGTTCCAGGAGGTGATGGCCCCCTGGTACATCAGCGCGAGGATCTTGCCGTTCAGCTTCAGGTGGGTGGCCGGCCGCAGGCCGGGGAGGTTGTAGTTGACCTGCTGTGCGGAGACCGCCAGCGGGATGTTGACCATCGCCGGGTTGGTGATCAGGTCGCCGCTGGACAGGTAGGCATCGGAGGCGCCGATGTCGACCTGACCCGCGGAGGCCTCGGCGATCCCCTTGCCCGAACCCGTGGAGGCCGTGGCGATCGTCACGTTGGAGTGCTGCTGCCGATAGGCCGCCGCCCAGTTGCGCAGCACCGGGAACAGCAGCGTGCTGCCGGTTTCGGACAGGGACTGCGGCCCGTTCGCGGGGCCGGCTGGGATGCTGGCGGTGGGACCGGCCTGTGCGGCGGCCGCTTCACCGGGCGCGGTGCCCCCGCTGCATCCGGCGGCCAGGGCGAGCGGGAGGGCGGCGGCCACCGCGGCCAGCACGCGGGATCTCAGCGCCACCAGCCGATGCTCCTATCCAGGCTGCCCGGGCATCCGGGCTTGCCATCTGGTGCTTTCCGGGCACGCGGCTCCGCCGTACCGCGCAGTGCCCACGCCACCGCACCCTCCCCCGGCACGGCTCGGCGGACGGGCCCCTGAGGGCTCACCGAGCCAATTCATGCATAGACAGTGATAGTGAACGTTAGTTAACACCAACAGTAGTTTCGCGTGATCGCCGTATGGATAGTGGGGAAATGTCGTGCGCGGCCGCGCGAGCGGGCGGGACTCCGGCCGGCCGGGGGCGGACAGGTGAGGTTCAGCCGCCTGCCGTAGTGATTTTGCCGAAACGTTTCCCGCCGGTGCTTGGCTTGCGCCAGTGCTTGGCTTGATCGGGGCCCGCCGCGCCGGATCCCGCCGCGGACCGGAGGTGACCTCATGCTCGGGACAAGGTTTTCCAGGCCGCTGACGCTGCTGGCCGCGAGTGCTCTCGCGGTGGGAGTCACCGCGACCACGGCTACCGCGCGCTGTACGGGAACGAGTTCGTCCAGCCGGTGATCAGCCCCGGCGGCCCGGTCCGCAACCTGGACGGCCAGGTCATCAAGGACTCAAGCGGCGACATCGGGTTCCCCGGCTATGACGGGATGACCGGCGTCAACTCGCTCGCCTACACGCTGGACATGCAGACGCACGGCATACCCGTCACCTTCACCTACCTGTCTGACCTGCACGACAACTTCGACGGGTGCGCGTTCGGCCCCGGCCAGGCCGGTTCCACCCGGCAGCTACGCGAGGAGAACGCCGCGTTCGGCACGTTCTTCGCCCGGCTCGCCGCGCACGGCATCACCAAGGCCAACACGCTGTTCGTGTTCACCTCGGACGAAGGCGACCACTTCGTCGGCAGCGCGCCGACCCCGGCGGGCTGCAACGGCGTGACCGTTCCCTGCCACTACAGCAAGGTCGGCGAGGTGGACGGCAACCTGACCGGGCTCCTGGCCGCCCAGGGCATCACCACGCCGTTCGACGTCGGGGCCGACTCCGCGCCCGCCATCTACTCACACGGCCAGCCGGGCCGGACGGACCCGGCGGTGCGCGCGCTGGAGCGGGCGGCCGCCGGGCTGACCGGTGACGACCTGGCCTCCGGCCAGACCCAGCGGCTCACCAGCTACCTGGCCGACCCGGTCGAGCTGAACATCCTGCACATGGTGACGGGTGATCCCAACCGCACCCCGACGCTGGTGATGTTCGGCAACGACAACTTCTGGCTGTCCAGCGGTCCGGCCGGTTGCGGCACGTCGTGCTTCAGCGAGCCCAAGGGCGGGGATGCGTGGAACCACGGCACCACGTCGCCGCAGATCAACACGACCTGGCTGGCCATGGCCGGCCCGGGAGTCGCGCATCTCGGCGTCGACAACTCGCTCTGGTCCGACCACAGCGACACCCACCCGACCATGATGGCGCTGCTCGGCGCGGCGTTCGGCGGCCGCACGCTGAACGTGGCGGCGGCGCGGACGCTGATCCGGGCCGGGGACCGGCTGCTCGGCGAGGCCGCGGCGCTCGGCGCCTGACCGCCCGGTGGTCAGCCGACGCCCGCTGGCTGGGCGGTCATGACAAGCACTTCCCGCGTCGGTGGCACGTACTTGCGGATACCACGTTCTTGCCAGTTCCAGACGGGTGCGAGCGACGGCTCGGCATTCAGTACCCGCACGATCGTTCTTAGCTGGGCTTGATCCAGGCCTGATACCGCAACCTCCGTCAGGTATTTCTGCCACGGTGATCCGGGAACCAGTTCTTTCCCGGGGTCGAGGCACTCCGCCGGGAACGCCTTGAGCAGGTCGGTCGCCTTTCTGATGCCGAGCTGCCTCAGCGCGGTGCGTGTCTTGCTGCCCGCCCGCATCGATTCGGTCACCGAGCCTGCCGCGATCGAGGGCAGGTCGGGCGACCGGGGCTGGCCGTCGCCGTTCTGCGGGCTGGCGCCGGCCTTCGCGTGCCTGCGTTCACGCCATGTGCCTTCGAGGCGGTCCAGATGGAGGTACAGGTGAGCCTGGTCCACCCAGTCCACGAGCCGGCCCACCGGCACCCGGGTGTGCAAGATCACGTCGACGAAGTTCGCCGTGGCCAGGCTCTGCATGTCCTCGATGCCCTCCTCGAGGAGGCGGGCCTCGTACCACACGCTCAGGCCATCGATCTGGTTGAGCGGGTACGGCGGGTTGAGCGACGGCACGACGACGCGCAGCGCGGTGGCGGCGAACCGCTGGATCGCCTGCATGCCCGCCAGGGGGAAGAAGCCGATCACGAAGGCGACGGCCGCCGCACCCCGGGGATTGTCGTGCGGCAGGATCTGATACAGCGCGGCGACAAGAATCAGGACCACGATGAGACGCAGCAGCGCGTTCGCGTATGCGGCGGGCCTGAGGTCGCCTTGGAAGAAACGCCGCACAAGCATCTGCAAGATGAACGAATACGCGCCGAGGAAGCCGAATTTCAGCACGTCCCAGAAGCTGGCGGGGGCGCTGGTGAAACTGGGGCTCCAGAGCACACCCGTCCAGCACACCGCCAAAGCCGCGGTGGTGAGAAAGACCGGGAACAGGGCCTCGACCCTGACCGGCGGCCCTTCGCCGTGGCCGGTACGCGACACGGACTTGCCGTAGTAGGCGTCGAACTTCTGCTGGTAGATGTTCGAATGGTGGGCGAGCAAGGGGCCGCCGTCGCCGAGCCACTCGGCGTAGAAATCCGAGTTCAGCGGGGGCCTGGGCAAGTGGCGAGGCTTGTCCCACCGCAACCGGTGCAGGTTGAGGACGTACTCGTCCCACAGTGCGCCCGCTCGCTGGCCAAGGAACCTGATATACAGCCAGCCGGGCAGGAAGGACAGCGACCAGACCGCGAAAACCTCTAGCGACAGCGCCCCGGCCTGTGGCCGGACCTGCAACGGCGGCCAGGCCAGCCACCACGCGAGGAAGAGTACGAGCCCCACAATCGCGTTCATGCACAGGTTGACCCAGGCACGCCGCAGGCCATCTGCCGTCTTGCCCGGCAATCCGGATGGCCGGCTGCCTCCTTCGGACCGCTTGCGGCCGCCCGCCGCGCTCACGTTGCCGTTTGTGCTGCCGCCCTTGGGCGGACCGGCGATCGATTCCGGCAGCGCATCGGCCCGTGGCTGATCGCCGCGGCCCGCCAGCAGCGCCCACAGCACATCCACGGCGTGGTCGTCGCCTTCAAGCACCTTGGTCAGCCGGTCACCGAACTCACCCGCGGCCTGCCCTCCCTCGCCATTCCGCGGCGAAGGTACCTTCTTCCGCACTTCACGCAGTTCGAGGCCAATGGCGAAATCCACGGCAGGCTCGGCGGGGCCCGCCACCTTGTCCTGGCACGAACAACCATCCGGCGAGCCGGGTTCTGCAGCGATGCCTCCAGCGTGCTCCAGCGCCGGCGCCAGGAACTTTGCAAGATCACGTGCACGCTGAGGATTGCGCATGAGCCACCCCACGATCGGCCGAGCCCTCTTCTCTAGAAAGGAGCACGCCCTGCGCGGCCTGATACACACCTCCCCAGGGCCCGCCGCTCCCGCGCCCCCGGACTCCAGCGGGCTGAGGAGCCGTCCAGCGCATCGCCGGG
>Ga0070710_10001378_pt1 | contig 11456 bp, 25 predicted proteins | sample LARL52metaG_FD_65454 | JGI IMG/M metagenome (GOLD analysis project Ga0070710, IMG submission 65454) | Corn, switchgrass and miscanthus rhizosphere microbial communities from Kellogg Biological Station, Michigan, USA - LAR L5-2 metaG | ecosystem: Host-associated > Plants > Roots > Rhizosphere ... | reverse complement strand
GGTGAAGGCGGCATTATGGATTGGGCTGATCGTCTTGCTTCGGAAGGGGTCAAGGGGCCGGCCGCATGGAAAGACCCGAAAGCCGCCCACAAAAAACTGATGAACGCGCTGCTACAATGCCGGGCGTCGATCATTTTCTGTCTGCGCGCCGATGAAAAAATAGAAATCCTGCGCGAGGGTGGCAAGACGATCGTTCGCCCGCTCGGATGGATGCCGATCTGCGAGAAGCGGTTCATGTTCGAAATGACGGCGAGCTTCACGCTGACGCCTGACCGTCCAGGCATCCCGCATTTCGACCTGCCGCACAAGCTGCAGCGCCAGCACCGAGCCATGTTCACGGATGATGCGCCGATCAGCGAGGACAGCGGACGGATGCTCGCCGAATGGGCGCGTGGTGGCAATCCGGCACCGATCGACAACACCGAGGATCTGATGGCGTGGGATTCGAAACTCGCCACGGCTTCACACGCTGGCGTCGATGCGTTGCGCGAGACGTGGGGCCAGGTCCCGCGCGAACTGAAACCAAAGCTCAAAGCCGCGATGGACAGCCGGCATAAGCCAACGGCGGAAAGCGTGCCCGCATGACCCATCCAGACACAGCCCTAGACCGCCTCCGAATGCTGCTCAACTCCATCGACTATCACCGCCCCGAGATGACGATCCCCCGAGGTCTGGAAGAAGCAATCAAACGCGCGGGGGCTCCCATTCATCTCACCGGAACGCAAGAGAGGGAGGCGGTTACGGGATCACTTTCAGCAAGCGATAAAAATTTTAATCCGAAGCTATTATTCCGCGGAGATGATCGCGATGAAAATGGCAATTTGACCACCCTTAAGGAGCATCGGCACGCCCTCCCGCCAGCACCAATGCCGGAGCGGGACGGGATGCGGGAGGCACTGGCCGCTCCGTTAGTAGTGGCATGGAACAGTTACGTCAGACTTTTTGATGAACCCCCACACGGCACCGAAAAACAGATGCGAGCTTTGGCGCGGTTGATACCCAACTGTCCCGCCCTCGACCCGCCCGATGACAGTGCGGCACTGTCGCGCGCTGAAAGTAAGAGTCCGCAATGAAATATCAGATCGGCCAATCGGTTTGGGTCGCGACTTGGGATTCGACCGAGAACTATATGATCTGCCCCGATTGCGGCGGGACGGGGCGCGTCCGCGTCATCCATCATGACGATACCCTAATGTCGATTGAATGCGCTGGATGTTCGGCAGGGTACGAGCCGCCAACCGGGCGTGTTCGCGTCTATGATCGTCGGCCTCGCGCTGAATTGACCTATATCGTCGGCGTCGAAATCACCGAGGGTAAGACGGAATGGAACACCAAGGGGCGCTGGCATTTCGACGAAGCCGAGATTTACGAAACCGAATCCGAGGCCATGGCCGCTGCGATTTTGAAGGCCGAGAAGGCTGACCTTGAAGAACGCGAGAAGATCAGCGCGAAGGAAAAGCCGACGCGAACATGGTCTTGGAACGCACACTATCACCGCAAGGAGATTAAGGAAGCACAGCGCCGCCTTGAGTATCACACGAAGAAACTGGCCGTCGCGAACCTCAAGGCGAAGGCAGACAGGGCTTCGCTTTCACCCCAGGCAACGGAAACACCCCATGAGTGACCTCAGTTTGCCATGGGCTTACCGGCCGCGCGAGTTCGATGATTGGGGCTTCATCAGGGATGCGACCGGCAGCCTTGCCGCGTGCGCTCGGGGTGACAAGGGTGTCAGGAGTCACGATGGGCACCGCGCCGCTGGCACCGATCCCTACGGAGAATATGCCGCCTTCATCGTCAAGGCCGTGAACAGCCACGACGCGCTGGTCGGTCATCTACGGCGTGTCGCCATCCACGCCTGCGACGACGCCGCGCTGGAGTTGATCCATCGTATCGACGGGGACATTCCAGTTCTTGTGGGAGGAACGTCAAAGTGACGCTCGCAATCTGCCTCGCAATTTATTTCGGCATTCCGGCGCTTTCGATCTGGATTACTGGCCGCATGCTGACGTGGCAGGGCTGGGTTATATTCCTGTTGTTCTGGCCAGTAGCGTGGCTGTTCATGGGCCCGGAGGAATTGCCATGATCCTTTCGTCTGCGGAGAAAAGGGTACTTGCCGTGCTGGTTAACTGCGACGGGCCAATGCCGGTGGATTGGCTGAAACCCCATTACCGCAGCGCGCTTCCGCGCCTTCGCGAGCTGGGGATGATTCGGAAGCGGGACACGAAATGGGCGCACCTGACCAAGCTTGGTCGCTCAGTCGCTCCGGCAGAACGCAAGGATGCGACATGAAACCGAGATGCACGAGCGAATGCGCCGAGGACATCAAATTGCTCGACGAGAAGCGAAACGCCGACCTCGTTATGGCCGCAGTCAGAGCATCGCGGGATGATTTCCGCTGGCTGATCGAAGCACCGGGCCCTCGCTACCTAGCGATACAGCGGCTCCATATGTCAGACAATTTCGAATGGACTGCGGACCACGACAAGGCGCTTGCGTTTCGATCTCAGGATCAGGCCGACGCGCTCATGATGGCCGTGCGTCAGATGGATCGCCAGATCAATGGCGTTGATAAAGGACTTTTCGCTTTCGAAGCTAGTCTGGGGAACGCGAGGGCCGTCGAACACGGCTGGATGGCTTCCGCGTTCCCTTCGCAACAAAGGACCCCTGAGACATGACGTCGCCGGCGCCGGAAACCCTAGAGCGGGAAAAGGATAAGCTGTATCTTACCGATGCAGAACTGATCCGGCGCCTTGGCGTGCCCGACAAGGTGCTTCGCCCGATGCTTCCGGCCCTCGAGAGTAAGTTCGGCTTCCCCGAAAAAGAGCCCCTATTTGGTGGACGACGCTACTGGCCGGCCGTCAAAGCATGGCTGGACAAGCGTAATGGGCTTACAGTCGGCCTCTTGAAACACCGGAGGGACGCTCAATGAGCGAAGATCGCAAGTCGCCGCAGATAGAGGACGCGCCTGGGCTGGTTTGGAGGCCGCGTAAGAAGGGCTGGGTTGCGACTTGGCAGGCCCGGTCAGATCTTATCGGGCTCGGCTACGCGCCGCAGACAGCGCGCCTGTGGGCTGGCGCTTGGCCGACCGAGCTCGAGGCCGAGCATATCGCCATCCAGTGCCGGCGCCTGCAATCCGATATGCGGCTATGGTCTAAGGAAGGCTACGTTACCGATAAGCCGGTCACCACCCTGCGCGAGCTGATCAACAAGTACCAGACCGATCCCGCTTCGACCTATCACAAGAAGCGCTACCATGTCCGGAAGAACCACGATCACACGCTCAAGCGCATGTCTGAGAAGTACGGCGCCGTCGAGCTCCAGGCCATCAAGGCCAAGACGATCATCCTTTGGCACGCTGAATTTCTTGACGGCGATAAGATCGCCATGGCGCATGCCCTGGTCGGTCACCTCCGGACGGTTGTCGGGTTCGGCGCGACCATCCTCGAGGACGATGAATGCGAGCGGATTTGCGTCATCCTGCACCGTCTGCGCTTCCCTGTCCCGCGGCCGCGCGTCGAGCGCCTGACGCTGGAACAGGCCGAATTGATCTGCAAAGTGGCCCGGCAGCACTTCGGCTGGGAATCAATCGCCTTCGCCCAGGCCCTCCAATTCGACCTGATGCTGCGCCAGAAGGACGTCATCGGGGAATGGGTGCCGCTGACCGAGCCCGGCCTTTCAGACGTCAACGACCGATCCAAGGGTAAGTGGTTGCGGGGCCTGAAATGGTCCGAGGTCGACGAAAACATGATCCTGCGCCACATGACCAGCAAGCGCGAAAAGGCGCTGGTGGTCGACCTAAAGCTGGCGCCGATGGTTTTACGCGAGCTCGAGCTCGGGATCGGCTCCCGGACCCCGGACGGCCCGCTGATCATCTGCGAACTCACCGGCCTGCCCTTCACCACCGCTGAGTTCCGCCGCAAGTGGCGCATCGTGGCGAACAAGGCCGGCATCCCAAAGAGCGTCAAGAACATGGATAGCCGCAGCGGCGCCATCAGCGAAGCCACGGACGCCGGCATCGACCTCGAGCACATCCGGCACGCCGCGACGCACAGCGACATCGCCATGACCCAGCGGTATTCGAGGGGGTCCGAGGAGAAGGTTGCAAATGTCCAAAGGCTGCGTTTGGCGCACCGGAACAAGCCGAAAACGTAAATGACTGACAGAATGACTGACGTTCTAAAAGTGCCATGTTAAGCGTTTGAATTTATTGGGCTAAAAAAACACAACGCTCTTGAAAAATGGCAGCGAAGTGTTTGAAAAGTCAGTTAGATGGCAGTCATCGTTATCAGGACAGCCCCGTGGGGCCGCAGGGAGAGCGAGATGGCGGAAGATACAGACCCGACAATCGTAAGGCTCTCGGAGGCCCTCTTTGATGCGATCAACGAGTTCTCGGAACATAATCGATTGACTACAGGGCAAGCGATGGGCGCGCTATTTTCAGTTCTCGTTCAATCTGCCCAGGGCAGCCCACAATATAATCCCAAGCAGCTTGTGGCCGAGATCGATGCTCGGATTCGCGAAGCTGTCGATCTTCAGTAGCCAATGAAGGGGTGCGACAGATCGACTCATTTTCTGATTCAAATTGCATAACAGTGCGATTCTGTCAGCGTGATCGAGCAGTCAACAAATAGGAGCTTCACATGAGAATTTCCGACATCGCCCAGGGCAATCGCGTTCTTACCGATGCAGGGTTCACTTGCATGGTCGCCAACGAGCATACGGTCGAGGCGGACGAGCGCGGCCTCTTTGTCCAATGCGACCACGGCAAACATTACCTTGAGGGGCAGATTGGCGACGATGGCCAATTGGTCGGCATTACAACGAGTGGCGAATAGTCCATGGACACCGACGATCCAATCATCTACCCGGTCCTCCTCTCTGAGAGCAGGGTGGCCAAGCTGCAGCTTCCGCGAGACCTAACCAAGGAAGAGGCCGAGAAGATCGCCCGCGTCGTCATGGCATTGGCGATCCCGAATGGCGATGCCAACAATCAGTAGGGAAAGAAGGGGTGCGACATGGCGATTGAATGCCAATGCTGCGGCGAAGAATTTCACGATCCGTTGCCCGAAGGAACGACAGAGCAGCAAGCTCGTCAAGCCTTGCGAGAGGTGATCCTTTGGTACGCGGAAAGTCCTATTCGCGAAATCCAGATGGCAGAGGCGGCTTGCGGGCGCCGTTTCCCGATCCGGGCAATTGAGGCCGCACTTCTGACGGCTCCAAAACCCAAACCTAAATGGATAACAGACTACGAAAAACAGCTAATGTCTGACAATGGCCCGAGCGCTGGTCCGGTTAAAGAGCATTAGCGATGACGAATGGAGAAAGCAAGTGACCGTCAAGCCATTTACTGTTGTCGATTATGACGCGTGGAATCGAGGGTACATGCCACCATCAGAGCACGTCTTAATCGACAAGTTGGCATATCGCGGGGCTCGGGTTCAACTTAGCACGCCGATTTCGCGTGAGCATCAAATCTGGGTGGTGATTGAGGGGCCGCCGCTCAACAACAAACAGCGGAAGCAGTTGCGCGACATGGTGAACTTTTGGTTCGAGGACGAGCCCGAGGGGGCCACCAAGGGCGCGGAAGCCCCTCCAACAGACACCGGGAGCGTGACGTGAGCAAAGAGCCGTCAAAGAAATCGTTTGAGGGCGCATATTGCTTCGTCCGGTCGGTCCATCCCGATCTGCCGGCTGAAGTGATTGAGAAGGTCGCGACCAAAATCGCAAAACAGATGGACAAGGTAATCACACCACCCCGGCGTAAGCGCGCCGCTCACTCGCGATCCTGACCGAAGAAAGAAAGAGCCTCGTATGATTTGCAAAACATGCTCCAAAGAAACGGATCGGATTTGCAACGATGAATGTTTTGAGTGCGCCAAGGTCAGCCAAGACGCTTGGCAAAAGCGCATGTCGATTCGACAGGATGCATCACGATTCGACCCTCAGAAACTTATCAACCTGATGCTGACGGAACACTGGATGCACGAATGCAAAATCATTCCGGACTACATGCCGCCCTACCCAAGCGCCGACACGCGGCCAACATGCCAAATCCACTACATCTACAAGGACGGCTCAGATACGGGCCTCCGCTTCTCTAACGGGCCATTGCAGGGCTATTTTTGGGATATCTATGGCGATGATTTCCGCTCGCCCGAATTGGCCCTGGTGGCGCTTTCACAGGCCCCGCCGCCGACCAGGATTGATGTCGTAATACCCACGCATGGACGATAGGGCTCAGCATTCGTGAGCAGGAAATGGCCATGTCCATAGGCGAACGTGCATTTAGATTGGCAATGCTGGTGCTGCTCGCCGCCATCATGGCCTTTTACATTGGCGAGCACAACGCGACATTTTCGGCAGTCTTTGGTGTATTGTTCGGCGGCGCGCTTGATCGCTTTGTGCGTCCGCATTTATAAGCGACAAACGCAAAAGTCCCGAAAAAATTTATTTTCGGAAAAGTTAGGCCGATGAATCGGGCACTTCTTCAATCGACCTCGCATAAAAACAATCGAGTTGTGCCCGTTTCGCCAGGCCGCCGCACGCAAGGAAGGCTACGACGGTGAGAACGGAAGCCTGATGGACTACGTTGAGCCATCCGACTACCTGACCGGGAAGAAATTCCAGGGCATTGTTGAGGCCGAAGATTGGCTGAAGACCGAGATCGCCGCCATGAAGACTGTCTTCGGATGCGGGACGATCCGCAAGCTAGAGTCAGTCAGCAGGAGATGCCGGTATTGCACCTGCCGGGGCGTTAAGGCGGTTCATGACTATACGGTGGACGATACGGGTATCGTTGAAGATGAAGTGATGGAAGACGAGTGCTGCGACTAACAACCATCCCTCTCGCCTACGGGCGGGAGGGTTTCATTCATGGGCAACGAACACCCTAGCCCTTCAAACATCTCCTCCGCGCCGTAGCGATCTGCTCCACCGTATACCCGTGAGCCAGCGCGTATTGCACGGCGGCATCCTCACTGCCGGTCAGGACAACCGCGGCCTTGACCTGCCAGCACGCAATAGGCTCGCCCTTGCCTTTGGCGATGACCGATTGCGTGCCGAGTACGCCCCACATGATCGTGAAGCCTAGCCCAAAGGCGAGGATCCGCCTCAAGGGGTGGTTGCAGCGGTCGCGATCGCCTTCGCCTCGGCGTTGATCGAATCGAGCGCGGTCTGTTGCTCGGGCGTCAAGCCTGCGGTTGGCATCGCAGCAATCTTGGCGAGCAGCGCCGTAACGCCGGTTTGAATGGTGTCGAGCGAGCCCTTGATTGCAGCCAGTTCGTCGTCAATTGCAGCCATTTGATTCTCCTGGTTTGCTAGAATTTGATCCAGCTTGGTTTCAATGCGTTCCAGCCGCGCTAGATCGTCAAGAGACGGCAAGAAGTGATTGAGCCACCGCTTTGGCATGTCAGCACCCGCGACATATTGATGGCGGTGGAAGTGGCACGGGCGGTAAGTCCTCATCTTTCAGCACCTGACTTGGCCTCCCGTCGCCCGAGTAGTGCGCGGGAACGTCCGAACCCGCATCCGCGTCAACGAATGGGACTCCCGAAATCGTGCAGCCCGAGAATGCCCACGAGGATGAACAGGATCAGCCATCCCCCGAACGGCGCATAAGGCGAAGCCGGACGCCACGGTCCCATGCCCCAAGCGCCGAAGATGCCGACGATCACATAGATCAACCAGAACCAGATATTTGCACCCATATTCAGTCTCCTTCGTTGAAATCCTCAATCGTGACGCGGTACTGTTTGACCTGCTCAAGTTTGCCGTTTTCGTTCGATTCCCCGAAATGATTGTCCGGCGGGTCGAATCTCAGTAACACCCAGACGCCCTCGCCTCCTGTCGAAACGGTCGATACGCACGTCGCTTTTAGTTTCTTGCGCATGTCAGCGGCCGATGAACCTGACGCCGACGCTGACAGCCAACGCAACAATCGCAAACAATGCACTCACCGACCAAATGCGCCCTTGAATGTTGGCGTGACTGTTTTCCATCGTTGTGATGCGCACTCGCAGATTTTCGAACGCTATAGTCAACTCACGACGCAGCGACTCCACTGCCGATGTTCCCTCCTTGATCGTCCACATCAAGCCCGAAAGATCGGACAGAGACTTGCGAAACTCGTTCTGTGCCTCGTTGCGGAGCTGCTGCGCTCCCTCCGCCTTATCAACGGCTTTCTCGGCTGCAATCAGAGCGGCGTTGACCGCCTTCTCGGCCGCAGCAAGAGCGGCGGTCACGCCGGTTTGCTGGGCCTCATAGCGCTCACGGAGTTGCAGCGACAGATCGACAAACCGCTGATCAATATATTTTTCAAAGGTATCGAAATTCCATTTTCCTTCCGCGCTCACGCCATACCCCTCACGGGTATTCGCGATCCACGCTGTGATGCATCGGTTTCGTTATCCAGCCATCCCCACGGCGAAGGGCTTCTACTGTTCGATCGAGTCGGTGCACAGCCTCCGATAGGTTCTCCAACAATACGCTCTGCACTTTCTGGTTGGTCTTGACCCCCATCAGGAAAATAAACCCGCCGAAAACCATGACAGCAAGGTTTACCAATGAGACAATGATCGCGAAGCTGTTTTCTAACTGCATTCGCGCCATCGGCATAAAGATGAGCAATTTTGAACATCATCCCGTAAGGAACCTGTGATTTGGTCCGTCTCAGCCATGGTCGGTCCCTTCCCGGATCGTCTCGTGGTCAGGGCGATCACAGACGTTGACGCGCCTGTGGTCGTCCGCACTTCCTTTTTTACTTACCCCCAATAGACGCGGCGGGCATAACCGTAAGTCTCTGCAAGTTGTCGGCGATCTTGTTGAGCGTTTCGAGTTGCGTCTTTTGCGTAGTCTCGGCAACTGCAAGGCGCGTATCCAGCTTGCCGAGCCCTTCATTGGTTTTCATCTGGGCGGTTAAAAAGTCCTCCCTGATCTTGGCGCGTGCCGCCGTGTCGGCCTCGACCTTGGTGTCTACCGTGGCCTTGACCGTCTTGATATCGTCGCCGTAGCGAACAAGCGTGCTGTTGGTCGTGTAGTAAAATCCGATCAGGATGATTGCGCCGGTCAGAAACGGGACAACCAAAAGGTTCGTCAGGCTTGCGATGTTGAAGCCTGACGGTTCCTGATGCTGACGATAGACTGCACGCTTGGCCATTTTATGCGCTCTGCGGTGTCGATGGGTCCTGCGCCGACAGGATCGCCGAGTTCGGGCCGCCCTTTGAGACGTGCTGCATCAGTTCAAGGAACGATGCGAGCACATCGCCATTGTGGCCGTTGGCGATGTCCAGCAGCGCGCGTTCCAGATATGGCGCGGCCAACACGATCCACGGCTGCACCATGGCGAGGATTGGCGCGGCACCTGGCACGAACATACCAACGCCGGTCGCAATCATCGGTTCGACCTTCATCACGGCTTCGGTGGCCTTCTCAGCAGCAACAGCGGCCCCTGCCAGCGTTCCAGCAACAACAGCGCCTTGTGTGGTATCGGTCATAATGTCTCCTTTCATAAAGGGTGATCAAACCACCCAACTTCCGCGGTGCGCCGCGCAGTCAAGTCAGAGAGAACCTGTCCACCGGCATGATTGTATTGAAGGACATGAGACTTCGCTTCCTCATACTTTCCTTCTTTTATGAGTTGGCCGAGCGTCTGGGATTCCCAGCCGGAGCCCGCGTTGTAGGTGAGGTCGGTCAGCGCTTGCTTGACCCCCTTCGGCGCGTTCGCCGCTATCTTCTCGACGGCCTGCTCTGCCAGATTTATCTCGACGGTGAGGCGTCGAGTTGCTTCGGCCTCGTCAATCACTTCGGTTGGCGAGTTGGCCTTCGTGCCGTAGCCGATTGAATATTGTTTGTAGTCCCAATACGCCTTTGCGGCATAAGCCTCTTGCTTTTTCACAAATTCAACCAAGCCCTCGTCAATCACCAAGTTCGGGGGAACTACCGTCGGCGGTAGCTTTTGAGGGTCCGGCGCGGTAACATGCGGGACAGGAGCCAGCGGGGCAGGTGCGGTAACAGGCGCAGCCGCCCTGAAGGAAAACTGGGCGACCAGTTGAACAAGCAGCCTCGCCTGCTCGCCAATGATCGAATACGCCTGCCACAGCAGGAGGACCATGCAGGCAAACATCAAGAGAACGACGATCCACGGTAGCGCGGTGATCAGGTCAGCCATCACAGCACCGTCAGGCCGGTTGTCACCGAGGTTGTGCCGGCATCGGCTAGGTTTGTGCCATTACCAAAGGACCGCCCCGTCACCAGCGTCCGTACCGCGCCGGTCTGAATGTTCACCCCGGTTCCGGTGTTGTTGACGGCCTTGATGCCGTTGAGATCGCAGCGGCTGGAATTGCCGACGATGTTAAAGCCCGTTGTGGTCGAACCGTTGGCTTCCGAATTGTTGATCGAAATGCTGGTTGCCTGCGTGGCTCCTGACGGCCCGATCTGGTAACCGATGCCACAACCGAAGGCGAGACAGCCTTCGATGCCGCCATAGCTCGCGCCGATGATCTGATAGCCGATGCCGGTGCAGTTGTTGGCGATGCAGCCGATGATGCGGTTGTAGTTCGGCACCTGCGTATTAGAAAGCTGGATCAGGAAACCGACGCCGCTCGCATCGGTCAGGCCCTGTGCCGTGCAGCCGATGATGATGTTGTAGTCGCAGATGTCGCCGATCTCGAAGCCCTGGAACGCGGGACCGATGGCGGTGCAGTTCGAAATCTTGTTGCGAAGCTGGCCGTTCGCCGTGCCCGTCGCATTCGCCGGGTTCATGTTGAACCCGTAATCCGTCGTGCCCGCCCCACAGGTGGCCGTGCAGCCGTCGATCACATTGTCATTGCAATTGCCGTAGGTATAAAACCCGCGGTTCATCACGTTTTCCGACCAGCAGTTGCGGAACGTGCAGTAATTGACGGTGAGAGGGCCGCCGCCGGCCGGATTCCAGCCATCCATCAAAAGGCCGACATACCAGTTGCCGGTGGTGCGGACGTTCTCGACAATGCTTTCGGTGACGCCGTGCAGCACCATCGGCGCCTGATAGACGGCGCCGGCAAAGATATTCCAGTCGGTATGCGCGCCGCTGCCGGCCGCAAAGGTGATGTTCATCACCAGCGACGTGCCGGAATAGGACGTCACCGTCCCCTCACAGTGCGCCGAGCCTGCGGCCGCGCTCTGAAAGCGCAGGAAATTGCCGGATGCTCCAATGTTTAGACCAGCTCCGACCGTGAAGGTTTTGGCCCCCGTGGCAGGCGTGAAGCTGGTTGCCGATGTCCCGAGGATCGAGGTGTTGTTGAGGATGCCGCCGTTCCACCGGCAGTGATTGCCGAGCGCGATCATGGCGCCGGTCGATAGCCCGTAATTGGTCGACCAGCTCCCCGCCGAGCCGGGGTCGGACGAACGGGTAAACGTCGCGTTCAACGCGCAGGCGACCGTCAGGCCGTCCGGCACCACGATCTGCGTACTGCCGAGAT
>Ga0070710_10001366_pt1 | contig 11527 bp, 8 predicted proteins | sample LARL52metaG_FD_65454 | JGI IMG/M metagenome (GOLD analysis project Ga0070710, IMG submission 65454) | Corn, switchgrass and miscanthus rhizosphere microbial communities from Kellogg Biological Station, Michigan, USA - LAR L5-2 metaG | ecosystem: Host-associated > Plants > Roots > Rhizosphere ... | reverse complement strand
CGATGATCATGCTTATCCACGCATAAGCATCCGTGAGGGCAACTCGCTCACATCGGCCAACTCGAGGTCAGCGTAATGTGAAGTGATCTGAGGGCTCGGCTGCTACTGGGGGACTGCCTGCCAATTCGGGCCGCCATGTGAGGGCGGCTTCCAGTGGCTGTTTGACCAGGTGAAGGGTGGTATCGGCGTAGTCAGCCCTGGGAGTTGCGCGGGAGTTCACTGGTGTCGGCGCGGTTGAGCAGTGGTTGAACTTGGCCGCTCTGGAGGGCGTGGCCTGGGCATCCAGATGATGAGCGCTGACTCTAGCTGGCAAAATGCTGCGGCCATGTCGGCCGCGGGAGCGAAGTTCAAGACCGTCGGCTGTCGGCGACCGGCGGATGACACCGAAACAGCGGACTCGCTGGCGGCTGATCTTCCGGCGGCTAGCTGCGGACGCCGCGGTCTACAGTCCTGACACTCTGGGCATCAGCCTTCCTCCATTTCCGCCAGCCGCTGCAGCGCCCGCGGCGCCCCCGGCCGAAACCACGCGGGTCACGCTGGGCCTTCGGCCCGACCGCCGCCAACACGAACACCTCCCCGACCTGCCGGTACAGAGCCCTGGTACAGGCTCCGTTCCGCCCCGCGGCCGAAGCTCATGCAGCCTGTCTGCGTTACGCACGGCGCTCGTATGCGGGTAGCCGGGCCGCGGCCCGCAGGCGGCGAAGCTTGCCGTCGGCGTTGATCAAGCGCGCCCGCTCCGCCTTGGGCAGGGCCCGCCCGCTCCTCTCAGCCTTGGGCAGCTAGGCCACAACCCCACATCAGCCAACCCTCGGTATAACACCGCTTGTCAGGAGGGCTGCAATGTGCCGAGCGGTAACCGGGCCTCGCCTTCAGCGGCGGGCGCGCTGGCCGCCCGCATAGCGCTGGCCCGGATGAGTTCCGACAGCGTGATACCGCGTGACCGTGCCGTCTCGGCGAGGACGTCGCGCTCCTGCGGCAGGAGGCGGACAGCCACCAGGGCGGTGCGCTGACGGGATTCCGAGCGCGGCCGCGGCGGTGCCTGAACGCGAGTCTCTGCATCGCTTTCGGCGGCTTGGCGTTCTGACGCGGGCGGACTGCTCATGGAGCGCATCCGATCACGCATGCGTGGTGGACGGTATAACCGCGCCGGCGTGTCGCGGCGGTTATACCGCCTTGGCGTGCGACGATCGAAGCAGCACGCTGGATTGGCAGCCGCTGCGTGCTCGCTGATCAGGTTCGATGCCGCAGGTTCGGAACTTATGGCTGTGGTGCTTGGCAGATCCATCGTTCCGTCAGCCAGTACCTCACCAAGCTCGGGCAAAGCACAACGCGGGTCGGCACCTGCTCCCAGGCTGATTCCGCCGTGCGCCACAGAATGTCAGACCTGCACGTCAAACTTCGATTTGACGCTCACTGGTTAAGGAGAACTGATGGCCCATGTCGGGTCTTGAGCCGGGCCGTGGACAGCTCGGCGATGAGCAGCGAATCGCGTACGTTCTGCCGGCCGCGTACAGCAGGATGTAGCGGTGGCTAGCGAAATCGCCCAGGCGGCGCATGACCGGGGCGAGCCACAACCATTCACGCACCTGAGCGTCCCGAACGCCGACCTTTACCGGAGCCTGCTGCTCACCTTTGCGCGGGCAAAGGAGCGCTTCATCGTGCATCTGCGGCCAGAGGACCTGGCGGCCGAGCTCCGGACCGACGCCGACGAGCAGCTGACCCTGGCTTTGGAGCGGCTCGTGGTGTGGGGGAACCTGCGCGCGGACGTCGACACCAGCCGCGTTACCACGGTGGAGGACTTCCATCGCAAGCGTTGCCTGTATCAGCTCACCGCCGCTGGGCAAGCCGCCGAACAGGCGATCGCGTTCTACGAGGAAGCCATCGGCCGCCGCGGCCAGCTCCAGTCCGTCGCCCTCGCCGACATCGCCGAGCGGCTTCATTCGCTCAAGGTCATCGCCTCACAGCCAGACCCTGACCTGGCCAAGACGCATCTGCTGCTGCTGTCCCTAGCCGAAAGGTTTACGTCGCTGGCGGACAACGCGCAGGCGTTCATGTCAGCGTTGCGGCGCGCGATCGACTTCTCCGACGGGGACGTTGATGGCTTCCTCGCCTACAAGGAACGGCTGATCGACTACATCAACAAGTTCATCGCCGACCTGGCGAACTCGGGCGGCCAGATCGCCGTGCTCTTGGGCGAGCTTGAAGCCGCCGGCCACGAACGGCTCCTTGCGCTCGCGGCGCGCCGGGAGGCAGCCGACGCAGTCCCGGAGGGCGCGGACGCTGCTGGCTCCCGCGAGCGGGCGGAGAAAGAGGCGCTTGACGCGTGGCGGAACCGGTGGCGGGGGCTGCACGACTGGTTCATATCCCGTGACGCCGGCCATCCGTCTCAGGCGCGGCTGCTGCGGCAGGCCGCGGTGACCGCGATCAAGCAGCTCATCGACGCGGTGGGCATGCTCAACGACCGGCGCTCGGGGCGGTCGGATCGCTCGGCAGACTTCCGCGTGCTCGCCCAGTGGTTCGCCGCGGCGCCGGACGACGAGGCCGCCCACCGCCTGTGGCGGACGGCGTTCGGTCTGTGTCCCGCGCGGCATCTGTCTCTTACCAGCGAGACCGCCGACGCCTGGCGTGACCTTCCACACGGAATGGCGTGGCGAGATGCACCGCCCATCCGCATCTCCCCGCAGCTTAGAAAGACTGGGAACTACGAGCGGCGCGGCAAGCCCAGCCAGGTACGGGACAGATCGGCGGACCGGGAACTCCTGCGCAGGCAGGCAGAGCGCGAGGCGGCCGAGACCGCCGCGGCGCGGCGGCGCCTCGGCACCGGGGGCCCGAGGCTGCTGTCCGCGCTCGACATGCTGGACACCCGGGCCTTCCGGCTGTTCCTGGCTCTGCTCGGCGACGCGCTGGCCGCCCGCATGCCCGGTGACACCGAAGTGAAGACTGTGACGAGCGACGGCACGCTCGAGGTGCGGCTCTCGCTGGTCCCAGACGGCGGGACCGCCATCATCCGCACCGCCGACGGCCTGCTCACAGGCCCGGAGCATGTCATAGAGATCACGGACCTGACGGCGTCATGATCCCGGCCGAGGAACAGGCGCAGCGCAGGTCCGCGCTCCGGTCCCTGCTCGCCAAGCCGTTGCTGGTCGCCGACACCGACGGCGAGACGCTGGTCCTGGTCCGGCGGCACCTGGCCGAGCTACGTGCATGGCTCAGCCGCGAGACCGGATGGCGTCTCGTCGCGGACTCGGAGACAGCGCGGCTGTTCAAGACCGCCCCTGTGCTGTCCGACGCCTCGCATCCAGCGCGCGGGCACAACAAGGAGCCGTTCGGCCGGCGCCGGTACGTCACCTTGTGCCTGGCCCTGTCGGCACTCGCCCGCGCCGACGCGCAGACAACGCTCGGCAGCCTCGCCGACGACGTGCTGACCGCCGCCGCCGAACCGGCGCTGGCCGCAACTGGCTTCACGCTGACTCTGGACAGCCGGGTGGACCGGTCCGACCTGGTTGCGGTGGTCCGGCTGCTACTTGGCTGGGGGGTGCTGAGCCGGGTCGCAGGGGACGAGGAGGCCTACCTGTCGGCCGGGGCGGACGTGCTGTACGACGTGCGCAGGCCGGTGCTGAGCGTGCTGCTGTCCGGCACCCGCGGGCCGTCCACCGTCACCGCGGTACCGTTCGAGGACCGGCTCGCGGAGCTGACCGCCGAGCCCGTCGCTGAGACCGACGAACTTCGCAACCAGGCGCTACGCAGGCGGCTCACCCGGCGATTGCTGGAGGACCCGGTCGTCTACTACGACGAACTCGACGAGGACGAACGCGCCTACCTGCTGTCCCAGCGGCATGCGATCACCCGGCGGATAGCGGACGCCACCGGGCTTGTCCCCGAGATGCGCGTTGAGGGGATCGCGATGGTCGACCCGGAGGACGAGCTGACCGACGTGCGCATGCCCGAGCAGCGCACCGACGGGCACGTCACGCTGCTTGTCGCCGAGCACCTCGCCCGCCGGGACCAGGCCACGCTCGACGAACTGCACGCTTTCGTACGGCAGGCGGCTGCCGAGCACGCCACCTACTGGCGCAAGGGTGTGACCGAGCCGGGCGCGGAAACTGAGCTGCTCGCCACGGCGCTGGAGAAGCTGTCGGCGCTCCGCCTGGTCCAGGTCGACAGGTCCGTGGTCCGCCGCCGGCCGGCGATCGCGCGTTTCGCCCTGGATGAGCCGACCATCCGCGAGACGAGAAAGGCGACAGCCAATGCTGCCAGCGCCCTCTTCTGAGCGGTGGAAACCGCTGCGTGCCGGTCTTGTGGATTTGTTCCATTACGACGCCGAAGAGTTCTGGTTCCACGACGGCCGGCTACTTCTGCGCGGCAACAACGGAACCGGCAAGTCCAAGGTCCTCGCGCTGACGCTGCCGTTCCTGCTGGACGGGGAACTCGCACCGCACCGCGTGGAGCCGGACGGCGACCGGCAGAAGAAGATGGAGTGGAATCTGCTGCTCGGCGGCAAGCACCCCAATCCCGAACGCCTTGGTTACACGTGGCTCGAGTTCGGGCGCCGTGCTACCGACGGGACCTGCGAATTCCGCACCATCGGCTGTGGGCTGAAAGCTGTCGCGGGCCGTGGCATCGCGCGCCACTGGTTCTTCATCACAACACAGCGCATAGGCGAGGATCTGCATCTGCTGTCCGCCAACCGGGTTCCGCTCACCAGGGAGAAGCTGCGGGAGGAGATTGACTCCCGCGGGCTGTTGTACGACCGGGCCGCCGACTACCGGAGGGCGGTGGACGAAGCCCTGTTCGGATTGGGTGAGCGCCGCTACGAGGCGCTGATCAACCTGCTGATCCAGCTCCGGCAGCCGCAGCTTTCCAAGAAACCCGACGAGAGGCTGCTGTCCCGCGCGCTCACCGAAGCGCTGCCGCCACTCAGCCCGGGCTTGGTGACAACAGTGGCCGAGGCGTTCCGCGGGCTGGATGAGGAGCGCGACGCGTTGCGAGCCCTGGCGGAAGCCCGCCAGGCTGTGGCCGACTTTCTCCGCTATTACAGCAGGTACGTAATGGTCGCGGCCAAGCGCAAGGCCGCGGGGCCGCGGCAGGAGCAGAGCCGGTACGAGCAGCTCGGCCGGGATCTGATCGCGGCCGAGGAGGCATACGCGGCGGCGGACGCGGAACTGCAAGCGGCCCAAAGCGAGCTGGAAGAACTCGAGGGTGAGCGGACCAGGCTGGAGGCACGGCGCGAGGCCTTGCGGCAGGACCCCGCGATGCGCGACGCCGGGGAGCTGGACCGCCGCCGCAAGGATGCGAGACAGCAGGACGAGACGGCCCAGGAATGGGAGCAGACCAGGGACCGGCTGACTAGGGGAATGACCCGTCGCTCGGCGAAGGCCAGCGAGGCCGCACAGCACGCGTCGGCCGCGGAGAACGAACTGCACGCCGCACAAGACACCGCGGGCGTGGCGGCCGCGGCAGCGCGATGCGCACCCGGTCATCGTGAGGCAATCGAGGGCTGGCGTGAGGACTTGCCACGGGCCCGGAGCGCGGCGCAAGAGGTTGCCAACCGGCAGGCCAGGGCGATCGGGCAGCTGGAGCGCCTGCTCGCCGAGGTCGCCACTCGCAACTCTGCGCTCGAGGCGGCTCGCGCCGAGGTGGACCGGCTCACCGCGGAGATCCAGTCGGCCACCGACCGGGTCGCTGCGGCGGAGCAGGTTGCGGTCACGCAGGCCGTGGAACTGGCCGTCGCCTACCGTGCGTATCTGGCCAGGCTCAGAGAGCTGAGAGTTGATGATCCGGACGAGCTGATCGAGCTGGTCAAGGAATGGGCGGCGACCGGCGACGGGGAGAACCCGGCCCGGCGGGTGATCGACGATGCGGCCCGGTCCGCGGTGGACGCGCTTGGCCGTGGGGGCATGCAGCTGTCCGCCCGCCGGGACGCCTTCACAACGACCGCCGCCGAGCTGACAGCGGAGATTGAACGCCTGGAGGCCGGCGGCCACGACGCCCCGCCAGCGCCCCATACCAGGGATCCGCAGATCCGTGAGGCCCGCCCGGGAGCGCCGCTATGGAAAGTGACCGACTTCGCAGCTGACGTGCCCGAAGAACACCGAGCGGGCCTGGAAGCCGCTCTGGAGTCGGCAGGGATCCTCGACGCGTGGCTCACACCCGACGGTGACCTCATTGCGGGCGACGTCGTCCTGGTCAGCGGGCGCCACCCAGTCACCGGGCCGTCCTGCGACACGGTGCTGGTCGCGGCGGTCAACACCGGCGACCCACGAGCGGCCGCCCTGCCGGAGTCCGCCGTCCGCGCCGCGCTGTCCGCGATCGGCCTGGGTGAGGGCACCGGAACCACATGGGTGACCTCCGGTGGGCGCTGGGCGAACGGGGTGCTGGCCGGAGCCTGGCACAAGGACGCCGCAGGCTACATCGGGGAGGGCGCGCGGGAGACGGCACGCCGGGACCGGATCGCCCGGCTGAGCGTCGAGCTAGCCGAGGCAAACGCTGGGATCGCCGCGCTCGACGAGGCCCTCGGCAAGCTTGACGGCCGCAAAGACCAGCTGGCCGCCGAGCATCGCGCGGTACCCCCGGATGCGGGGGTGCGCGAGGCGCATACCAAGGCCGCCGAACAGCGCAGGCGCCGCCGGGAGCTTCGGGATTCGTACGGCGAGGCGGAACGGGTAAGCACCGCACGCCAGGCGGCGCTGGAGGCCGCACGGATCGCGGCGAACGAGTTCGCCGCCGATACCAGTCTGCCCGCCGATCCGGAGGAGCTGGCCGCCGCCAGGACGGGACTGGGGGACTACCGGGTGGCCCTGGCCGCGCTGTGGCCGGCTGCAGAAGCGTTCGAGACGTCGCGCCGGCATGTGGTCGAGGCCACCGAGGAGCTCGCCGAGACACAGGTACACCTCACCGAGGCCGCCGAGCGGGCAGCGGCAGCGCGGGAGACAGCGACCGCCGCTCAGGCTCTGTACGAGGCGCTGCTGGAAACCGCCGGCGCCGCGGTCGAGGAACTGAACCGGAAACTGGACGAACTCCACAGGGAGACCGGACGCCGCAACGCCGACGAGAAGGCAGCCCGCGAGCTTGAGCAGCAGGCGATCAGCGACCGCGGCAAGGCCGAGGGGACACGGGACACGCTGCGCGCCGAGATCGAGAAGGCGACCCGGATGCGCGACGCTGCAGTCGCGGAGTTCCAGTCGTTCGCCGCGACCGGGGTGCTGCGGATCGCGCTGCCGGATCTGGAGATACCCGATGTCACGCAGCCGTGGGCCGCGACGCCCGCCGTGATCCTGGCCCGGGCAGTCAACGCGGCGCTTGAGGACACCGACGACGCGGATGCTCACTGGGACCGGATCCAGAAACGGGTCACTGAGGAACACAAGCTGCTCGCCGATGCCATGGCTCGGCACGGGCATTCGGCGGGCCTGACGCTGCATGACGGGATCATCGCGGTGGATGTGGTCTTCCAGGGCCGCGGCCATGACATCCCCCGGCTCGCCGAGACACTCCGCGAAGAAGCCGAGCAGCGGGCGCGGCTGCTGTCCGCCAGGGAACGGGAGATCCTCGAGAACCATTTGCTCAACGAGGTGGCTGGCACGCTGCACGAGCTGATCACGGCCGCCGAGACCGAAGTGCGTGGGATGAATGACGAGCTTAAGTCCCGGCCGACGTCGACTGGGATGAAGCTGCGGCTTGTCTGGCGGCAGGCGCGGGACGCCCCGGACGGGCTCGACCGGGTCCGGCACAAGCTCCGGCAGACGGTCGACGCCTGGTCCGCCGATGATCGTGCCACCGTCGGGTCGTTCCTTCAGCAGCGCATTGCCACCGAGCACGCCAGCAATCCCGCGGCCGGGTGGGCCGAGGCGCTGACCGCCGCATTGGACTATCGCAGGTGGCATGAGTTCGTGATCCAGCGGTACCAGGACGGCCAGTGGCGCCCGGCGACCGGCCCGGCCTCTGGTGGTGAGCGGGCCCTGGCCGCCTCCGTTCCGCTGTTCGCCGCCGCGTCGGCGCACTACAAGTCCGCCAGCAACCCGAGCGCGCCGAGGCTCATCGCGCTGGACGAAGCCTTCGCCGGAGTCGATGACGACTCCCGCGCGAAGTGCCTTGGGCTACTGGCCACGTTCGACATGGACGTGGTCATGACCAGCGAGCGGGAGTGGGGATGCTACCCGCAGGTCCCGGGGCTCGGAATCTGCCAGCTCGCGCGGCACGACGGCATCGACGCGGTCCTGGTCACACCGTGGCTCTGGGACGGGCGGGAACGCCGCCCGGCCGAACGGGCGGCTCTGTGACCGAGACTGACGCCAGGCTGCACCGGCTGCTAGGCGAGCCGCTCGCGTGGCTGGTGTGGCGGGCACGGGACCGGCTGGAGGCCGGACGTCCGCTGACCGGTACGGTTATCTTGCCCGTCGCCACCCAGGAACAGCGGTGCGCGGTTGAGCGGCTGACCGGGAGAGCATCCCGTTCCGGGGCGTCGCTGTCGGTGTCACTGACGGAGGTCGACCGCATCCTGCGAGACAGCGGCGTCGCACCAGGCGGGCTGGCCGAGGCGGTGACGCACCTGACCGGTCCGCTCCGGGATCGTAACCGCGAACGGGCAGAGCTTGTGGCTGCCTGGGACGCCGCGTTCGCGTCACTGGACGCCGCCGTGGATAGCCGTGACGACCTGGCGCAATGGCGGGCGTGGCTCGATGCGACCGGCGTGGTGCGCCGTCTCGTCCCCGACCCTGATCAAGCGCGGCTGCTCCTCGCCCAGGTCGCGGCGGTGCTCCGGCGGCTACCCTCACGCGGCATCCCCATCGGCCGGCTCGCCGCCGAATGCTGTGGCGAGGCTCACGCCTTGGACGACGGGCGCCCGGTCGGCACACTCGTGCTGTCGGCGGTACGTGCGCTGGCGGGCCTGCCGTTCGCGTCGGAGGGAAGTGCCGACTCCCGCCGCGCCGCGTGGGCCGCCGTCGGGGTTCACCTTGATGAGCTATCGTCGCTGGTACTCTGCCTCGGCCTGCCTGGCGACACGCGTACGGCCTTGGGTAGGACGCTGGCGTCGTGCCATGAGGTGGGACAGCCGACGGTGCTCACGCTCCGTCAGCTTCGCCGTCATGACGAGCCGCTACGCACCCCCCGGGTGCGGATATGTGAGAACCCGGTGGTGGTCGCGGCCGCCGCCGACGAACTGGGCGCACGGTGTCAGCCGCTGGTTTGCGTCGGTGGCCAGCCCTCAGCCGCCGGGTGGCGGCTGCTGGAACTGCTCGCGGGCGGCGGCGCGGAGTTCAGTTACCACGGTGACTTTGACTGGGGCGGCATCCGGATCGCCGGTGCGGTGCGTCACCGGGTGAACTGGCGGCCGTGGCGGTATGACCACGTGGCCTACGAAGCCGCGGTGTCGGCGGCGCATGCGCTCGCGCCGCTCGCTCGGCTCGTCGGCGACCCGGCCGCGACGCCATGGCAACCGGAACTCGCCGCCCTCATGCGGCACCGCAACCTCCGCATCGAGGAGGAACTCACCCTTGACGTCCTGCTCCAGGACCTCAGTCCTTAGGTGACTGTATCGGTACTAACCGGCCGCATGAATAATCTCAGATCGCCTCATGCCACTGGTATTGGCAAGCGCCGCGCAGGGGCGCAGCGGTCTCGGGGACGGATTGGTGTCCCGATCCTCGGGTGGGCTTGTCAGCGTGTTCAGCAGGCCGCGAGCCGAGCCTCTTTGAGCGTTTCGACAAAGCTGGCCTGACGGCTGCATCTCGGCCCTTAAAGCGCCGGCGCCTGCTGCTGACCGGCTGCAGGTTCAACCGACTTCATTATGCGGACAGGGGCCACCGCGCCCCTACGTCGTTGGCCAGTGAGGGCCGAGGTAGGGGTCGGGATGCTCTTGCGTCCACCGGTCAAGAACCTTGGCGAGCGCGACGGCCTGTCCGCCTCCCGCGGGCAGGTTCCTCTTCAGCACAAACACGAGCACGACGTCGCGTTCGGTGGCGAAGTCTGCGACATTCTCGGTCACGACCGCCCGGCCTTCGCCACGGGCGAGCGCAGCCACGTGCGTGTCTTCGGTTGCTCGAAGACCGACCTCGGCGACATGGACCGCGTCATGACCGTAGGTGTCGCGCAAGGGTACCGCGGTAGCTGTGGGAAACATCTCGTCGATCAGAAAGGCGCTCACGCCAGCAACGCCTCACGCTGCTCCGATGTATTGCGGCTTCGTTCTGCCATTGCCCGGTTGCGGTCGATCCGCGCCCGTATCTCGTCTGCATGATCGGCGGCGTAATCGAGAGCGATGCGGATGAGCCGTGGATGCAGATCCGATTCGGCACCTAGCAGGGTGATCCGCTGCTCCTCGCTGCCGTCAAGGTCCTGAAGGCGCGCGACGATTTCCCAGACGTCCGGGCCTGCGGCAAGTGCGGCACGCCGGTCGTGCGCTGGGCCGCGGAAGATGATTCCTGGGTAGTCGAGCTGGTCTATGCCCTCGACAATGAGCTGGCCGAGCAACGCGGTGGCGGTCATGCCCTCGCGCGCGGCCCGTGACGCCAGCCGGGCCTTGGTGGCGTCGCTAATGCGAAACGATGTGCTTGCAGCCACGAGAAACCTCCCTCGTCTCATCAGCTGATTGTACCGCAACGTAGCGCTAATGAGCTACACTCCGACACCACCCGCGCACCGCACGAAGGCGGTCAAGCACGCCTATCTCGACGAGGTCGCTGCCTTCGCCCAGCGCGGCCAGTCCCTCATCGTCTACCACCATGCCGATCGCAGCGCGACCGTCGATCAGCAGGCCCGCCGCAGGCTGACCGACCTGGCCCGCGGTGTACCCGTCCAGCCGGTCGCTGCCGTGCGTGCCGCCCGCGGCTCCAATCGGCTCTTCCTCATCGGCGCCGCTTCGGCGGCTCACTCCCGCTACCTGACCGGCAGACTTACCGCCCTCCAGCACGGTCCATGGGCCGGGGCACTCACCGTGTACTGGCCCGGCTGACATCCGATATGACGGGAAACAGCCCGTGATGCGGCATCCAACGGCATACAGAACACCCATCTCGGCGAGCCCTGTCCGCTGGCTGCAGCACAACCGATCTCCGCTCTTAACGGCGGATACTTGCGTGCCGACGTCGACCGGCTTGAACACTGAGCGTTACGCAACGATGAGGCTGGTCGTGGGAGATACTTGCCCCTGCCGGGTGATCGAGCTTTCATAGGCCCCGGCTTGATCTGCGGCGCTGCGCACGGGCACAAGACATTGGCCAGGGTACGGTGCAGGCATCCAATGGAAGCCGGAAGGCAGAGCGATGGCCCAGAAAGTAACCGTGACCCTGGAAGATGATCTGACCGGTGGCCCGGCGGAGCAGACGGTGCGGTTCGCCTTCGACGGCACCGACTACGAGATTGACCTGAACGCCAAGAACGCCGCCGCGTTCGGCAAGCAGCTCGCGCCCTATCTTGAGCACGCCCGTAAGGCCGGGCGGGCACAGCCGCGCCGGTCCGGGCGGCCCACCTCCGGCCGGCAGCGCTCGGGTGATATCCGGGCCTGGGCAAGGGAGCACGGCCTGGCGGT
>Ga0070710_10001364_pt1 | contig 11530 bp, 10 predicted proteins | sample LARL52metaG_FD_65454 | JGI IMG/M metagenome (GOLD analysis project Ga0070710, IMG submission 65454) | Corn, switchgrass and miscanthus rhizosphere microbial communities from Kellogg Biological Station, Michigan, USA - LAR L5-2 metaG | ecosystem: Host-associated > Plants > Roots > Rhizosphere ... | reverse complement strand
GATCGTTGTCAGGCGTTCCCTGGGATCTTCGATGTTGGTCGCAATGGAGCAGATCATGCCGAACACCTGGTTGTTGGTGTCGGTGTTGCCCTCCTCGCGCAGCGAGATCGGCACCGCCGCTGTCATGGCCTTCTGTGGCAGCGCGCCATGCTGCAACAGATAGCGCCGCACCACGCCCGAGGCGAGCGCCAGCACCACGTCGTTGAGCTTGCCGCCGGCCACCTTCGCCAGCGCTTTCGCCCGCGACAGCGAGATCGAGGCGCCGGCAAAGCTGCGCTCCGAGGAGATCGATTTGTTCAAAATGGTCGGCGGCGAAGCCATGCTGGCGAGGCTTTCGCGCGCGCCGGGATCGGAGATTTTTCCGACCACGTCGGTGACGCTTTTGAGCATCGCCGGAATGGCTCCGGCGAACCGCACCGCGCTCTCGATCTGGTACATCGCATTGTCGAACAGGATCGAGCCGAGATCGCTCTTGCCCGAGCGCGGCAGCTCGATGCCCTTGGCGATGGCAGGATCGAGCGGCTGATTCCAGAGCTGGGTGTAGGCATCGAGCAGGTTGGCCGCGATGTCGCGCGGCTCCTGCTCCGCCTTTGCAGGCGCAGCAGGAGGCTCGACCTGGCGCGGCACCGGCGTCATGTCGTAGATCATGTTGGTCAGCGCCGCGCCGGCGCCGCCGTCGATGCAGGCGTGATGCATCTTGGAATAGAGCCCGACCTCATTGTCCTTCATGCCCTCGAAGACATAAAACTCCCAGAGCGGGCGGGCGCGGTTCAATAGCTTTGCATGCATCCAGCCGACGATGCGCTCCAATGTCGCACGGTCGCGCGGCTCCGGCAGGCTGGCGCGGAAGATGTGGCGGTCGATGTCGAACTGGTCGTCCTCGACCCAGGAGGGATGGTCGATGTCGAGCGGCGCCTTCTCCAGCCGCGCCTTCAGGATCGGCGCCAGATGCAGCCGCGATGCGATCATCGCCTTGAACGCTTCGAAGAAGTCGCCCTTGTAGTCGTCCGGCAGGCGGAAGATCGCCATGCTGCCGACATGCATCGGCATTTCCGGCGTTTCGAGATACAAAAACGATGCGTCAAGCGATGACAGTTTCTTGCCGTCACCCATGGTAGTCCTCCCTCAAAATCAGCGCGGCGCGCTTTGGACGCGTCTTGATAACTTCAACTTGATTGTGCCTGTTCCGGGGGCGCGTAGGCAATGGCAAACGGCCCCGCCCGGTCAAATTGCGCAAATTGCCCGTCCGCCTGCGCCAGGCGGTCGGCCACCGCCCACAGCGCCGCCGGATTGACGCCGAGCCCGACATGGCTGGCGAGATAGATCTCGATGTTCTCGGCGGTATCGGAGGGACGCAGGTGGCAGGTGTGCCAGTTCACGATGCCGTCGGCGCGGGAATAGATCGACGTGGTCGGCACCGGCAGGTCGCCGGAGATCGCGGCGCGGAGCTCGGGATAGGCCTCCGCCATATCGCCCGATATGGCCTCGTACAGCCGCGTCGCGTTGGTCGCCCGCACGTCGCCGGCAAACGGGCTGCCCAGCGTCACCACATAGCGCACGAGCTCGGGCGCCTGCAGCGCGAGGTCGCGCGCATAGACGCCGCCGAGGCTCCATCCGACGATCGAGATCTTTCGCCCGGCGTCGCGATAAATCCCGGCCAGCCGATCCAGCAGCAGGCCGCGCATGCGCCCGACCCCGCCGACATTGCGACCCATGCGCCAGGCTTCCGTCGCATAGCCGAGCTCGCCGAGATAGTGCCGCATCGGCGCCATCGACAGGTCGCTAGCCAGAAATCCGGGCAGGGTCAGGACAGGATGGCCATCGCCGCGCGGCGCCCGCAGCAAGAGCGGCGACAACAGGAGGCTGGCGTTGAACTCGAAAATCCCGCGCGCTTCCGCCAGCAACAGGGCAAGGCCCGGCGGACGCAGCCGCTCGGCGGCCGGCGATGGGCGTCCGTCGCTCGCCATTACCTCTTCTTGTCGCCCCCGAGCGTGCCGCCGAGCCCGGCCATGGTGACGAACAGATCCTGAAACTTTTCGGCAAGTTTCGGATCGAAGGTGAACCAGCTTTGCATGATCGCTTCCGGCGTCACCTTGTCAATGTTGGCCAGCATCTGCTGCTGCAGCTTGTCCATCACCGCTATCTGCATCGGCGAGACGTCCGGCAATCCGAAGAACTGCCGGGCCTCCAGCGGCGTGCAATCGATCTCGATATTGACCTTCATATCAGCCGCTCCACGCTGGATGCAATTTCGGCACTACGCCACGGCCGGCGTTCGCGCGCAAGCGAGGGGGCCCGGCTGGGAGCCTTGGGACATTGTACTTTTTACCAGTTATGGTCAACCAATGCCCGGGCCGACTTGAGCCTTTCGGGCTGCGCCACCGCGACGTCCGGCCACTGCGAAAGTCGAATATCGGCGCATGCTGGAAGCGGTTGTCGCAGGAGCCATGGGGCTTTCCGCGCGGCAGGCACGGTTACCGTACAAACCGGCTTGCACGGCGGCCCGCGGCGATCCAACATAGGCGCCATGTGTCCCGAAGCCGAACTTCGTGTCATTCCTGGCTTCCCGGACCAGTTCCTGAAAATGCGAAAGCGCGCCACAGCGGAGACCCCCGATCAATGTCCGTACGTCATACCTTGTTTGCAGCGGCCATCGGCGCGCTCGCATCGCTTGCGATCTCGCCGGCATCGAGCCAGAGCCTGCGCTACGCCAACCAGGGCACGCTGAAATCGCTCGACCCCTACACCTTCAAGGAAACGACGACGATCGCCCATCAGGGCCATGTCTATGAGGGGCTGGTGACGCGCGACAAGGACCTCAAGACCACCCCCGCGCTCGCCGAAAGCTGGGAAACGCCGGAGCCGACGCGCTGGCGCTTTCACCTGCGCAAGGGCGTGAAATTCCACAATGGCGATCCCTTTACCGCAGACGACGTGCTGTTTTCCGCCGACCGGGTGCGCGCGCAGGGCTCCAACTTCCTGTCCAACGTCCCCTTGGACGCAAAATTCGTCAAGGTCGACGACTATACCGTCGACGTCATCCTGAGCGCACCCAACCCGATCCTGATCTCGCAGTGGGACGCCTGGTACATCATGGACAAGAAGTGGTGCGAGGAGAACAACTCCGTCGCGCCGACCCCGGTCTCGGCCACGACGCCGAGCTACGCCGCGCTGCACGAGAACGGCACCGGGCCCTTCACCATCGAGAGCCACCAGCCCGGCGTGAAGACCGTGTTCAAGGTCAACCCGAACTGGTGGGGCAAGCCGGAGCATAACCTGAAGGAGATCGTCTTCACGACGATCGCCTCCGACGCAACCCGCGTCGCCGCCTTGCTCTCGGGCGAGGTCGACGTCATCGAGCCCGTGCCGATCCAGGACATCGCACGGGTCGACAGCAGCCCGAATGCGCAGGTGCTGAAGGGGCCGGAGCTGCGCACCATCTTCCTCGGCATGGACGAGACCCGCGACGAACTGCTTTATTCCAGCGTCAAGGGCAAGAACCCGTTCAAGGACGTCCGCGTTCGCGAGGCCTTCTACAAGGCTGTCGACGTCGACCTGATCAAGACGCGCGTGATGCGCGGGCTGTCGACGCCGTCGGCGCTGATGATCGCGCCCGAGCTGTTCAAGCTCTCGAAGGAGTTTACCCGGCCGAAACTGGATCCCGACGGCGCCAAGAAGCTGTTGGCCGAGGCCGGCTATGGCGACGGTTTCGAGGTGACGATGGACTGCCCGAACGACCGCTATGTCAACGATGCGGCGATCTGCCAGGCGGTAGTCGGCATGCTGGCCCGCATCGGCATCAAGGTGAACCTTTTGGCGCAGCCGAAGGCGCAGTATTTCGCAAAGGTGCTGAAACCCGGCGGCTACCAGACCTCGTTCTTCCTGCTCGGCTGGACACCGGCCACGATGGATTCGCACAACGTGCTGCATGACATCATGGGCTGCCGCGACGACAAGAACGACCCGACGCGGGGCGAGGCCAATCTCGGCGGTTATTGCAACCGGGAGCTCGACGCCCTGACGGACAAGATCCTGATCGAGGCCGACGCCACCAAGCGCGACCAGATGATCAAGCAGGCCTTTGAGATCGGCATCAAGGATTATTCCTACATCCCCCTGCACCAGCAGTCGCTGGCCTGGGGCGTCTCGAAAAAAGTGAAGCTCACGCAGCGCGCGGACAACCAGGTCCTGCTGTACTGGGCCACCAAGGCGGAAGAGTAACGCAGTCTCAAGGTTCAGGGTCCCGGCGGCGGCACGCTCCGGGACCCCTTCGTTTTAGGACTGCGGTGACATTGGACCCTCATGGTGAGGAGGCGCTCTTGCGCCGTCTCCGGACGATACTTCGTATCGCCCGGGGAACCATGAGGCCAAGGAACCGGGCCTCATCCTTCGAGACGCGCGCAAGAGCGCGCTCCGCCAGGATGAGGGGATAGAGTTATTGCGAAAAGCGAAAGGAAGCGATGCTCGCCTTCATTCTTCGACGGGCCATTCAGGCGATCGCGGTCATGATCGTCGTCGGATGTATCTCGTTCGCCATGTTCCGCTTCGCGGGCGACCCCATCAGCCAGATGGTCTCGATCGACACGTCCGCCGCGCAACGCGCGGAGATGCGCCAATCCCTCGGGCTCGACGATCCGGTGCTGGTACAGTTCGCGCGCTATTTCGGCAATGCCGCAAAATTCCAGTTCGGCGTCTCCTACCAGTTCCGCCAGCCGGTCGCAGACCTGCTCAAGGAGCGCATGCCGGCCACGCTGGAGCTCGCAACCTGCGCCACGATTCTTGCGATGGTGTTCGGCATCCTGATGGGGGTCTATTCCGCGCTGCACCGCAATTCGCTGCTTGCAAAAGCCTTCCAGGCGATCTCCCTGATCGGCATCTCGCTGCCGACCTTCCTGATCGGTATCCTCCTGATCTACCTGTTCGCCGTCGTGCTGGGCTGGCTGCCCTCGTTCGGTCGCGGCGAGACGGTGCGGATCGGCTGGTGGAGCACCGGCCTCCTGACCGTCTCCGGGCTGAAGGCGCTGATCATGCCCTCGATCACGCTTGGCCTGTTCCAGATGACGCTGATCATGCGGCTGGTCCGCGCCGAGATGCTGGAAGTGCTGCGCACCGACTACATCCGTTTTGCCCGGGCGCGGGGCCTGACCACCCGCGCCATCCATTTCGGCCATGCCTTGAGGAACACGCTGGTTCCGGTCATCACGGTGGCGGGACTGCAGTTTGGCTCGGTAATTGCATTCGCGATCATCACCGAAACCGTGTTCCAATGGCCCGGCATGGGCCTGCTCTTCGTCCAGGCCGTGCAGAACGTCGATATCCCCATCATGGCCGCGTATCTCTTGATGGTCTCCCTGATCTTCGTCACAATCAACCTTGTGGTTGATATCCTCTACACCGTGGTCGACCCGCGCCTCCGATCGACCATCAGCCGACCGGCCCACTAGTGGTCCGACGCCAACATTCGCACCCCATCCGGGAGGCACGTTTGCGAATGTTGGCGTCAAAGGACCACTAGCCAACTCATTGATGCTAGTGGAGCTTTGGATTTGACGTTCGCTACACGATATTGCGACAGGCAGGGGAGCGAACGTCAAATCCGCTCCACTAGCCTATGAGCGATGCTGCCCTTTCGAGCAAGACCGCGCCCGCCGCGCGGGCGTACGCCGGCCGGCTCAAACGCCTGGTTGAAAGCGACCTGTTCTACTCTTTCCGCCGCTCCCGCCTCACCATGGTCGCCGCTGCGGTCACCGCCCTGTTCTTTCTCGCCGCGATCTTCGCTCCCCTGCTTTCGGTCCAGAATCCGTTCGACCCGGCGCAGCTGCAATTGATGAATTCGCGCATTGCGCCGCTCTGGACCGCCGATGGCCAGAGCCCGTTCCTGCTCGGCACCGACGAGCAGGGCCGTGATGTGCTCTCCGCGATTCTTTACGGCCTCAGGATCTCGCTCGTGGTCGGCGTGCTCGGCGTCCTGGTCTCCGGCGCGCTCGGCATCGCGCTCGGACTGACAGCGGGCTATTTCGGCGGCGCCATCGACAGCCTGATCATGCGGGTCGCCGACGTGCAGCTCACCTTCCCTCCGATCCTGATCGCGCTCCTGATCAATGGCGTCGCCAAATCGGTGTTCAACAACCGCCTGGACGCGATCAGCATGCTGATCGTACTGGTGGTCGCCATTGCCTTGAGTTTCTGGGTGCAATATGCGCGCACGGTGCGCGGTTCGGTGCTGGTCGAGAAGAACAAGGATTACGTCGCTGCAGCGCAACTGATCGGTCTGCCCGCTCCAGTCATCCTGATCCGCCATGTGCTGCCCAACACGCTGGGGCCGATCTTCGTGATCGCGACGATCAATCTGGCGCTCGCCATCATCACCGAGGCAACGCTGTCGTTTCTCGGCTCGGGGATGCCCGACACCATGCCCTCGCTGGGGACCTTGATCAGCATAGGCAACAATTATCTGTTCTCCGGCGAATGGTGGATCATCGCCTTCCCGGGCTTTGCATTGGCCGCCCTGATCCTGTCGATCAACCTGCTCGGCGACTGGCTGCGCGACGCGCTCAATCCGAAACTGCGATGATCGAACCCGTTCTCTCCGTCCGTAACCTGAAGGTGGAGTTTGCCACCCGCCGCGACGTGCTGCGTGCGATCGACGGCGTATCCTTCGACATCGCCAAGGGCGAGGTGCTGGGCGTGGTCGGCGAATCCGGCGCCGGCAAATCGGTCACCGGCCTTGCGGTGATCGGGTTGATTGATCCCCCGGGACGGATCGCCGGCGGCGAGATCCACCTGTCCGGCCTGCGCATTGACGATCTGCCGCCGGAGGAGTTGCGAAGACTCCGGGGAAAACGGATCGGCATGATCTTTCAGGATCCGCTGACCAGCCTCAACCCGCTCTACCGGATCGGCGACCAGATCGTCGAGACCATCAAGACCCACACCAGCCTGTCCGACACATCAGCGCGAAAACGCGCCATCGACCTGCTCGCCGAGGTCGGCATCCCCGCGCCCGAAAAACGCATCGACGGCTACCCGCATGAATTTTCCGGCGGCATGCGCCAGCGCGTCGTCATCGCGCTCGCGCTGTGTGCCGAGCCCGAGTTGATCATCGCCGACGAGCCGACCACGGCGCTCGACGTCTCGGTGCAGGCCCAGATCATCGCCCTGATCAAGCGGCTTGGCCGCGACCACGGCACGGCCGTGATGCTGGTGACCCACGACATGGGCGTGATCGCGGAGACCTGCGACCGCGTCGCGGTGATGTATTCCGGCCGCATCGCCGAGATCGGCCCGGTGCAGGAGGTGATCCGCAATCCGCTGCATCCCTACGCCAGGGGATTGATGGGCGCGATCCCGACGCTCGCGGGCGACGCGCACCGCCTGATCCAGATTCCCGGCGCGATGCCGCGGCTGTCCGCGATCCCCCCGGGATGCCCGTTCAATCCGCGCTGCGCCCAGGCGTTCGAGCGCTGCACCATCGAGCGGCCCGAGCCGATCCGGAAGGACGCCCAGGCCGTCGCCTGCCACCTGTTCGACGTCACGGAGAGCGCAGCATGACGGCGCCGTTCGTCGAGGTGAAGAACCTGCGCCAGATCTTTGACGTCTCCAAGCCCTGGCTCAACCGCGTGCTGGAAGGCGGCCGCCCCGAATATCTGAGAGCCGTCGACGGCGTCAGCTTCGACATCAAGAAGGGCGAGACCTTTGCGCTGGTCGGCGAGTCCGGCTCCGGCAAGACCACGGTGGCGCGCATGGTCGTCGGCCTGCTCGCGCCGACCTCGGGCGATGTCTTGATCGACGGCGTCTCGATGACGGACCCGCGCCAGGCCGCCGTGCGGCGCCGGCTGCGCCGCCGCATCCAGATGGTGTTCCAGGATCCCTACGCGAGCCTCAACCCGCGCTTCCGCGTCGATGCCATCATCGCCGAGCCGATCCGCGCCTTCGACCTGATCCAGGGCGAGCGCCAGATCTCCGAGCGCGTCGGCGAGCTGCTCGGCCTGGTCGGCCTGCATCCCGACGACGGCAAGAAATTTTCGCACGAGTTTTCCGGCGGGCAGCGGCAGCGTATCGCAATCGCGCGGGCGCTGGCTTCCGAGGCCGAGTTCATCGTCTGCGACGAGCCGACCTCGGCGCTCGACGTCTCGGTGCAGGCGCAGATCCTGAACCTGATGCGCGACCTGCAGGACAAGTTCGGCCTCACCTATCTCTTCATCAGCCACAATCTCGCGGTCGTGCGCCACATGGCGAGCCGCATCGGCGTGATGTATCTCGGCCGCATCGTCGAGATCGCGGAGGGACGCGAGCTGTTCGCCGCGCCGCGCATGCCTTACACGAAAATGCTGCTCGGTGCGGTGCCCGATCTGGCGATGACCGGGCGGCAGCGGATTCCGGTGCGCGGCGAGATCCCCAACCCGATCGACCCGCCGCCCGGCTGCGCCTTCAACCCGCGCTGTCCTCTGGCCTTCGATCTCTGCCGCAAGGAGGCGCCCGCCCTGATCGACGGCGTCGCATGCCATGCGGTCAATCTCGCACCCGCACCTGCATGATCACGGCGATGCGAGCGATCTGGTATGCCAGTTGGCAGGGCGGCTCCGCTGTGATCAAGTGCGCGCGCTTTCAACGCGCCGATGAGGTGAATTTCGATGGGCAACATCAATCCTGATCCATTCACCACCCGGCCCGAAATCGAAGGCACGTTCGGCGTCGTCGCCTCGACGCACTGGATCGCGACCGCGGTCGGCATGGCGACCCTGGAAAAAGGCGGCAATGCGTTCGACGCCGGCGTCGCCACCGCTTTCACGCTGCAGGTGGTCGAGCCGCATCTCAATGGCCCCGGCGGCGATGTGCCGATCATCGTGCATGACGTAAGACGGGCGCGACCTGAAGTGATCTGCGGACAGGGGCCGGCGCCGGCGCGTGCGACGATTGCACATTATCGCAGCGAAGGGCTCGAAATGGTGCCCGGCACCGGGCTGCTCGCCGCCTGCGTTCCCGGCACGTTCGAATCCTGGATGCTGCTGCTCCGCGACTACGGCAGCTTGCGGCTCCGCGACGTGCTGGAGCCCGCGATCTCCTACGCGCGCGACGGCTATCCGCTGGTCGAGCGCGCGTCCGCGACCATCAAGACGGTCGAGCAGCTCTTCAGACAGCATTGGCCGACCTCGGCTGCCGTGTATCTGCCGAACGGCGCGGTGCCGACACCTGGCACGCTCTTCACCAATGCGCGGCTCGCCGAGACCTACACCCGCATCCTTCAGGAGGCGGAAAGTGCGGGCTCGGACCGCGATGCCCAGATCGAACGGGCGCGAAAGGCCTGGTCGCAGGGTTTCGTCGCCGAAGCCATCGATCGCTTCTGCCGCACGCAGGAGGTGATGGATGTCTCGGGGACTCCGCACAAGGGCGTGCTCTCGGCCGACGACATGGCGCGCTGGCAGCCGACGGTCGAAGCGCCCCTCACCTACGACTATGGCCGCTACACCGTCTGCAAGCCCGGCGTCTGGAGCCAGGGCCCGGTCATGCTGCAGCAGCTCGCGCTGCTGAAAGGTTTTCAGCTCGACGGGCTCGATCCGGCAGGGCCGGAGTTCATCCATCTGCAGATCGAATGCGCCAAGCTCGCCTATGCCGACCGTGAAAAGTTCTATGGCGATCCGAATTTTTCGGAAATTCCGATCGCGACGCTGCTGTCGGATGCCTATAACGACGAGCGCCGCAAGCTGATCTCGGAGAACGCTTCGCTGGAACTGCGGCCCGGCTCGGTCGAGGGTTTTGGGGCGGTCGTCAGACTGCGCCGCGCCGAGGGACACCGCGAGGCGGTCGGCGCGATGGGCGCCGGCGAGCCGACGGTCGGCCGTTTCGGCGAGGTGCGCGGCGACACCGTGCATTTCGACATCGTCGATCGCGACGGCAACATGGTCTCCGCGACGCCATCCGGCGGCTGGCTGCAATCCTCGCCGGTGATCCCCGAGCTCGGCTTCTGCCTCGGCAGCCGCGCGCAGATGTTCTGGCTGGAGGAAGGCCACCCCGCCTCGCTCGCGCCGGGAAAACGCCCGCGCACCACACTGTCGCCGACCATGGCGCTACGCGACGGCGAGCCGTATCTGGCCTGGGGCTCGCCCGGCGGCGACCAGCAGGACCAGTGGATCACGCAATTCTTCCTGCGCCATGTGCATGCCAAACTGAACCTGCAGGAAGCGGTCGATGCGCCGGCCTGGCACAGCGAACATTTCCCGATCTCGTTCTGGCCGCGCACCGCGCGGCCCGGCGTGCTGGTGGTCGAGAACCGTGTGCCCGAGGCGACGCGCGACGAGCTGACCCGCCGCGGCCATGTCGTCGAGGTCGGTCCCGACTGGTCGGAAGGCCGGCTGACCGCGGCCTCGCGCGTCGGCCGCCGCCGCCGCGCCGCCGCCAATCCCCGGGGCATGCAGGGCTACGCCGCGGGCCGGTGAGAATGAAATGCCTATGGTCGGAACAATCTATCCACACGCCCGGTTCACCTCTCCCCTGTGGGGAGAGGTCGGATTGCCCAGCGCGATGCTTCATCGCTCTGGGCAATCCGGGTGAGGGGGCACAGCGCCAAATGAGAGACCGTAACCCCTCACCCCACCCCTCTCCCAAAGGGAGAGGGAGCCGACTGCCGTCGTTGCGGCAGATTGCCTCCGTTCCATCAGGAACTCATGGGGACCTGCGATGACCTGGTCGATCATCGCCATCGATGGCGGAAGCGGGCAGATCGGGATCGCTGTCGCGACGCGCTTTTTTGCGGTGGGTGCGCGGGTGCCGCACATCGCGGCCGGGTTCGGCGCGGTGGCGACGCAGGCGCTGGTCAATCCGTATTACGGCATTGATGGAACAAAACTGTTGCGCGAGGGCAAGAGCCCCGATGAGATCATCAAGGCGCTGCTGGCAGCCGACAGCGGACGCGAGAGCCGGCAGCTCCATGTCATGGACCTGCACGGCCGCATCGCGGCCTACACCGGCAGCGACTGCGTCGACTGGTGCGGACATGTCGGCGGCGAGCGCTTTTCGATCGCCGGCAACATGCTGGCCGGCGCGCAGGTGCTCGACGAGACCGCGCATGCCTATGTCGCGAATGCCACCCTGCCCTTCCCGCGCCGCCTGATCGCGGCGATGATGGCCGGCGAAGCGGCCGGCGGCGACAAGCGCGGCAAGCAGTCGGCAGCACTGCTCATTCACGGCGCAGAGGAGTGGTCTGCGCTCGACCTGCGCGTCGACGATCACTCAGATCCGCTGGCCGAACTGGCGCGGCTGGAACAGGTCAGCCGCGAACGCTGGGTGCATTTCCGACAATTTTTGCCGACGCGGCAGAACCCGGCCGGGACGACCGATCGCGCTGTGATCGATGCCGGCATCGCAGCGGCGACCGCAGGAGGAAAATGACGCAAGATTCCCTGATCGAGATCGAACGGCTGCGCGTGCTGTTCCATGGCGATGACGGCCGCGTGACCCACGCGGTCGGCAGTGTCGATCTCACGGTGGCTCACGGCGCAACCCTCGGCCTGGTCGGCGAATCCGGCTGCGG
>Ga0070710_10001360_pt1 | contig 11537 bp, 9 predicted proteins | sample LARL52metaG_FD_65454 | JGI IMG/M metagenome (GOLD analysis project Ga0070710, IMG submission 65454) | Corn, switchgrass and miscanthus rhizosphere microbial communities from Kellogg Biological Station, Michigan, USA - LAR L5-2 metaG | ecosystem: Host-associated > Plants > Roots > Rhizosphere ... | reverse complement strand
CCCATCACGCCGGCCTCGGCGCAGGCCGGCACCGTACCGGGCGGCGGCGCCTCGGGAAACAGGCAGCGATAGGTCGGGTTGAACTCGCCCTGCTCGTTCCTTTCATGCGCGCGGATCGTGGTCAGCGTCGCATCGAAGGTGCCGAGCGCCGCCGTGATCAGGGGCCTCGCGGCAAGGAAGCAGGCATCGGAGATGAGATAGCGGGTCTGAAAATTGTCCGAGCCGTCGAGCACGAGATCGTAGCCGCCGATCAGCGCAAGCGCGTTGTCGGCCTTCAGGTAGGTCGCGTGCGCGGCGAAATCGACATGCGGGTTGAGCGCGTGGATGCGCTCGGCTGCGGTATCGACCTTGCGGCGGCCGATGTCCGGCGTGGTGTGGATGATCTGCCGCTGCAGATTGGACAGCGACACCACGTCGTCATCGACCACGCCCAAGGTGCCGACGCCGGCAGCGGCGAGATACATCAGCGCCGGCGCGCCGAGGCCACCGGCGCCGACCACCAGCACGGAGGCTTCCTTGAGCGCCTGCTGCCCCGGGCCGCCGACCTCGCGGAGCACGATGTGACGGGCATAGCGTTCGAGTTCGTCGGCGCTCAGCATCGTTATCCCCAAATGTTCCCCTGAACCGCGGCCCCGCTATATCAGACCAAACAGATGTGTTTAATTGCAGTATTCCGCAACGGGGTGGGGCACTCGTCATGAGATCGGTGCTGTCGGCAACTTTGTTCGTCGCGTTCACGAGCGTTTGCGCGCAGGCGCAGATGACCCAGCCTTCTGGCGCAGGTGCCAAGCCGAAAACGGTGGCGACCGTCCCGATCCGTCCGGCGGTGCAGGCCCCGGCCGATACCGCCAATGCGATGGCGCAGGCCGAGCGGCTCGGGCTGCAGTCCGACCTCGCCTGGGTCGGCGAATATAATGGCGCGATCACCGGCGATGTCTCCGACCGCATGGTCAATGCGATCAAGGAATACCAGAAGGCCAAGGGCGGCAAGCCGACCGGCGTGCTCAATCCGCAGGAACGCAGCGTGCTGGCGGAAACAGCGCGCCGCAAGCAGGAGGGCGTCGGCTGGAAGCTCGTGACCGACGGCGTGACGGGCGCGCGCCTCGGCATTCCGCAAAAGCTGGTGCCGCAGCAGTCAAGTGACGCGAACGGCACGAAATGGAGCTCGCCGACCGGCACGGTCCAGGTCGTGCTGACGCGGCGCAAGGAAGCCGGCCCGACCACCGCAAAGCTTGCGGACGAGGAGAAGAAGGATCCACCCGGGCGCACCGTCGACTATACCGTGGTGAAGCCGGATTTTTTCGTGCTGTCGGGCCTGCAGGGCCTGAAGAAATTTTACCTCCGCGGCACGTTCAAGGGCGACGAAGTCCGCATCATGACAATCCTCTATGACCAGGCGATGGAAAACATCGTCGAGCCCGTCGTGATCGCGATGTCGAGCGCATTCACACCGTTCCCTGCGCCCGTCGGCGGGCCGCCGCCGCGCAAGACCGTCGACTACGGCACCGGCATCGTTGTCAGCGCCGATGGCGCCATCTTGACCGATCGCGAGGTCACCGATGGCTGCATCGCGATCACGATCGGCGGCTTCAGCCATGCCGACCGCGTCGCCGACGACAAGGAGCACGGGCTGGCGCTGCTGCGCATCTATGGAGCTGGTGACCTGAAGCCGCTCGATCTTTCCGGCGGCCAGGCCAGACCAACTCCCAATACAAATGTCGAACTGACCGGCATCCTCGATCCGCAGAGCCAGGGCGGCGGTTCGGCGGTGAGCAGCGTGAAGGCGCAGGCCGCCCAGGTCGGCGGCGGGGGCGACCTCGCCTTGTCGCCACCGCCCGCGGCAGGATTCTCCGGCGCGCCGGTGCGCGATGGTGATGGCCGGTTCGTCGGCCTTGCGCTGCTGAAACCCGCCGTCATCGCCGGCCCCGCGACATCAGCGCCCGCCGCACAGGCGGTGCTGGTGCAGGGCGATCTCGTCGTGGATTTTCTGAGGGCGAATGGCGTTGCGCCTGCGGGCGGATCATCCGACGCAAAAGCCTCCGTCGTGCGCGTGATCTGCGTGCGGAAATAGTCTTCGCTCGCCTCACGCCGCCTTGATGTCGGCGAGGAAGGTCTCGACCTGACCGCGCAGCGTCTCCGACTGCTGCGACAGTTCGCCGGACGCCACGAGCACCTGCTGGGCGGCCGCGCCGGTGTCGCCGGCGGCCTGCCGGACGCCGGTCACGTTCGATGAGATCTCCGTGGTGCCGGCCGCCGCCTGTTGCACGTTGCGCGCGATCTCCTGCGTCGCCGAGCCCTGTTCCTCCACCGCGCTGGCAATCGCGGCCGCGATCTCGTTCATCTGGCTGATCGTCCCGCTGATCCCCTTGATGGCACCGACGACTTCGCCGGAGGAGGCCTGGATCGACGCAACCTGGCTGGAAATCTGATCAGTGGCCTTTGCGGTCTGCTCCGCGAGGTTCTTGACCTCGGATGCGACCACCGCGAATCCACGGCCCGCATCGCCCGCACGCGCCGCCTCAATGGTGGCGTTGAGCGCGAGAAGGTTGGTCTGGCTAGCGATCTCGCTGATCAGCTTGACGACGTCGCCGATCGCGGCTGCGTCGTGCTGCAGCCCCTGCACGGTCGAATTGGTGCGATCGGCCTCGCTCACGGCCTTCTGCGCGATCGAGGCCGATTGCGCGACTTGGCGGCTGATTTCAGTCACCGAACTCGCCAGCTCTTCCGAGGCCGCCGCCACCGTCTGCACATTGGCGGAAGCCTCCTCGGTCGCCGCCGCAACCGCGGTCGCCTGCGCGCTGGTCTGCTCGGCGGTCGTCGTCATTTCCGACGCGGTGGCCTGCAGTTCGGTGGATGCCGACGCGACCGATCGCAGCACCGCCGAGATGCCGGCATCGAAGGCGTCGGTCAGTTCGTTGACCCGGGTCGCGCGAGCCATGCGTCGCTTGACCGCCTCGGCTTCCTTGGCCGCAAGCTCCTTGGCCTTGATCATGTTCTCCTTGAACACGACGACGGCCCGCGCCATCAGTCCGATCTCGTCCTGCTTGTCGATCGCCGGAATCTCCACGGAGTGATCGCCTGACGCCAGCTTGCCCATGGCGCCGACCATGCTCATGATCGGCGGCACGATCGAGCGGTTGGTCAGATAGACGACAGTCGCGGCAACACCGATGGCGACGCCAAGGAGGATCCAGAGCAACGCCACCAGTGCGTCGGTTTCTGCGAGGACGGCATTGCCGTCCCGCGTCAGGACTTCCTTCTGCCGGCCAACCATGCCGCCGGAGCGCGTACCCTCGGTCGACTTGGTTCCGGCGAAGATGTCGAGCAGCTTGTTGGCGCGCGGAGCAGCCTCGTTGGTCAGGAACCACTGCGCCATGTTCCAGCGATCGGAGGCGCGGATCTCGAACATTTTTTGCGGCAGGGGAGCGAACTTGGCTCGGGCATCAACCAGCGAATCGAAAGCCTTCTGCTGGTCGGGGGTCATCTCCGAGCGTCGCTTCGCCAGGACCTCGAACTTCTTCTGATTAAGCGCCCAGAGCTCTTCATACTCCTTCCTGAACTGAGCGTCGGCGGTCAAGAGGTAGGCACGGACCGCGCCGATCGCCATTGCCAGGCTGCCGCGGAGGTCTGCGAAATCGATCAGCAGGCTCTTGCGCGCATCAGTCGAAGGTATGCTGCCCTCCTCGTTGATGATGGAGGTCGCCTTCTGCAGCATGAGCTTCGCGAGCGGCGCTGCCTCGGTTGCCAGAAGCTTGGTTGCAGGCTGCTCATCGATCGTGTGCGCGATCGCCTCGGCCTTGTCCTGCGCGCTGCGCAGTTCGTCGAGCAGCGGTTTGACGTCTTTCCAATCCTGCTTGTTCTGCGGATTGGTCCACTGACTAGAAAGGCGGTCCATCTCGGCGCCGCGCTTCTGGATCTCGAGCCAAAGCCCCGCGCGTTCGGCCTTGAAGACATCATTGCCGGAGATCAGCCAGCCGCGCAGTGACGCCAGCGAAGCATAGACCTCGGACACCAGGTCGCTCGCGGCCATCGCGGTCGGCACACGAAGATTGACGTTGCGCGCGGTCGAGTCGTTGACCGCATGGACCTTGACCATTGTGATGGTCACGACGCCGGCCAGCAGGATGCATAGGCTGCCGAAGCCGGCGATCAGCCGTCCGCGGATGTTCAAGTTCAGCGCAGACATCGCAAAATCCCCCCTCCTGCTCGAATGATGAGCAATTGAGTAAAAATACGGCAGCAAGCGATAAAGAATTGGTAACCCAACGGACCGTACGACTACGGCCATCAGTTGCATAAATGCGGGGATCTGCCGAGCGCCCATGCAGATGCGCAGGGAAAGCCGGGTCGCAGCGACCATCAACCCTCGGATTGATCGCGACTCGGCGGAAAACTTGGCACGCCGAACGGCAATGCGGATCGCCCATTCATTGCGTCGCTTGTCTATCGCAATCCGAACCGCACGCCCGGTCGCGCGAGGCCGCCGGAGAGTCCGACCGGCGTGCCGTCGGCGCGCCAGCAGGCCGCGCCGGACAGCGTGCCATCGTCATGGAACTGGATCGCGTTCATGCCGCCGCCGACCGTCGCCATCTCGACAACGTCGTGTCCCATCGCACGCAGTTTTTCGCGCACCGCTTCGGCAATCGCCGGCTCGACCTCGAGCGCGTTGCCCTCGGTCCACACCCGCGGCGCCTCGACCGCCTCCTGCAGGCTCATGCCATGATCGATCAGGTTGATCAGCGCCTGCATCGCGCTCGGAAAGATCCGCTTGCCGCCGGGCAGGCCCAGCGCGTAAACGAGCTTGCCATCGCGCAGCGCCATCATGGGCGACATCGATGTGGTGACGCGCTTGCCCGGCGCGAGCGACAGCGCGTGCCCGGGCCTCGGATCGAACAGGTTCATGTAGTTGTTCGCGATCGTGCCGAGCCCGGGGATCAGGATTTTCGCACCGAACAGGTTGTTGATGGTCTGCGTGGTCGCGACCACGTTGCCAAAACTGTCCGCGACCGTCATATGCGTGGTGTGCGCGCTTTCGAACGGGCTGACACCGGCCCGCCAGGCCTTCGCACGCCCCGGATCGATCGCGCTGCGCCGCTCGTGCGCATAGTCCTTCGAGGTCAATTGCTCCACTGGCACCGCGACATGATCGGGATCGCCGCTCGCGGCCGCACGATCGGCGAAGGCGATCTTCATCACCTCGGCCAGCAGATGCACGGTGTCCGCCGTGCCAAAACCGAGTCCTCCGATGTCAAAACCTTCGAGAATGTTCAGCATTTCGGCGATGTGGACGCCGGAAGCCGCGGGCGGCGGCGGCCCCAGAATGGCCCAGCCGCGATAATCGGCCCGGACGGGCGCGCGCTCGACCGTCTTGTAAGACGTTAGATCCTCGCGCGCGACAAAGCCGTCATGCCGCTTCATGTAGTCGACCAGCACGTCGCCGAGCGGGCCATCATACAGCGCCGCCTCGCCGTGCCCGGCGATGAAGGCGAGCGTCTCGGCATATTCGGCCTGCACCACGTGCTCGCCGGGTTTGAGGGCCTCACCCCGCGGCAGAAAGATCGCGGCGATCGGCTTGTCCTTCAGCATGTCGCCTGCACTGTCGGCGATGCATTCGCTCAGGTACGGCGTCGCGGCAAAGCCACGCGCCGCGTGCTTGATGGCCGGCTGCATGACGTCGGCAAGCGGCATGGTGCCGAAGCGCTGCAACGTCTCGCACCAGGCCTTTAGCGCGCCGGGAACGGCGACCGCGCGGGGCCCGGTCAGGTTTTCATTGCCGACCGTGTCGAACACATCGTGCGCCGCGCCAGGCTTGGGCCGATAGCTGTCCGGCCGCACGGCGAGCGGCACGGTGCTCTGGCCGTCGATGACGCGATGCGCGCCGTCGGCGAGACGGATATGGGCCATGCCGCCGCCGATGATGCCGACCATCATCGGCTCGACCACGGTGAGCGCGAACAGCGTCGCGATCGCAGCGTCGATGGCGTTACCGCCGCCGGCCAGCATCTCGGCGCCGGCCGCGGAAGCCAGCGGGTGATTGCTGACCACCATGCCGAGGCTGCCGGTCGCCACTCGCTTTTGACAGGAGAACGCCAGGTCGGTTCGATCGCGCCAGTGTCCGGTCATCGGTAGTCGAGCACCAAACCTCCGATGTCACTCCGGGTTCGATGCTTTGCATCGCCCGGAATGACCGTCCAGATTATCGCGCGATCTTCCGGGCAATTGCGGCACGCTTCAAGCGCAAGCGTTCATACATTTTTAACGATCTGCCTTGCACGGGCCGCTCCGTACGCCAAACGCGCGTCAGATTCATCACGGCCGTGTCATTATTGGACAAAGGCCGCCCGCTGTTTATGGATTGTTAACCAAACTGCCCAAAGTTGGGCGGCAATGAGGTCGGTTCGTTGCGCCGTAGTCTTGGGGGATGTTCGCAACCCATGGCTGCGTGTGATGGTCGATTTGTGCTGCCTGTGTTGCTGATTCGGACCACCGCGATCCATCCGTCAACGGGATCGGACCGGGACGTCCCGAGCGAGAACTGCTCCCGCGTCGCGATGAGCGATGCACTCAGCTTGGCGTAGAAAACCCAAACTGATTCGAAGGAATTTTCGATGCACACGATCGTACTCGCCACGCAAAAGGGCGGCAGCGGCAAGAGCACGCTCGCCATCGGGCTCGCGCTGGCGGCGCAACAGGCGGGCCACAATGTCCGCCTGATCGAGACCGACAAGCAGGGTACGCTGTCGAAATGGCAATGCCGCCGCGGCCTCGCCGAACCGCTGGTCGAACCGATCTACAATGCCGCCGACATCGAAAATCGCCTGCCGGCGCTCGAACGCGGCGGCGTCACCTTGACCATCATCGACACCGCGAGCGGCATCACCGCCGCGGCGACGGCGGCGATCCGCCATTCCGACATGACGCTGATCCCGGCGCGGCCGAGCATCGCCGACATCGAGGCGACCGCCGCGACGCTCGGCGTCATCAAGGCCTGGAAGAAGCCGTTCGCCTATATTTTGAATCAGACACCGCTGCGCGGCCAGCGCATCGACGCCGCCGCGACCACGCTGAGCGACGATGCCGGTTACGACCTGTTCGACGTCGTGGCGCAGCCCTTCGTCGTGATGCGCAACGACCACCAGGATGCGATGACGGCAGGGCTGGCGGTCAGCGAATATGCGCCGTCCGGCAAATCGGCCGAGGAGATGCACGATCTCTGGCGCTGGGTCGAGACCAGGCTGAACTGCGCCGTGCCCGCTGAGGAAGAGGCCGTCGTCGTGCCTGAGTTCCCGATCCTGCTGCGTGAACGTCTGCAATCGATTCAGGCGCCGTCGAGCCTGCCAACCTGGGCGGACACCAATCCATCTTGGGACGCTTGCCTCTGAGATCGGCCGGACCATGATTGCGGGACGGCTCGATCCGTCCCGCGCGATGGATCGGCTGCCCGGCCGCTGTCAGGCCGAGGCGCCAGGCTTCCGTTCCAGCCAGGCCTTGCGCGTCACCCGCCACTTCTCCGAACGCGACTGGCCGTCGTGATGCGGAATCTCGACATGGCCGACGAACTCGGCGCCGGTCTTCTGCTTGACCCGGCGTGAGGCCGCGTTGGAGTCTGCGTTGCAGACATGGAAGTCGTCGAGGCCGAGTGTTAGAAACACAAAATCGTTCACGGCAGTGATGGCTTCGGTCATCAGCCCCTGATTCCAATAGGGCTCGGCGAGCCAGAAGCCGCGATTGCCCTTGGGATGATCGATGCGCGGGCGAAAGCCAATGCTTCCGATCGCCTGGCCGTCGCCAGACCTCAGCACCAGAACCCACTGATAGAGCTCCTCGCCGGCCGCGATCTCGTCGAGTTGCGAGCGGATGAAGGTCTGCGCGCCGTCGTCGGGATATGGCCAGGGCACGACTGAAGACAGATGGCGGATGACGTTCCAGTTGTTGAAATGGCGCTGAATCGCCGGCGCATCGGATAGCGCCAGCGGTCGCAGGATCAAGCGCTGAGTTTCGAGCGTTGGCGTGATCATCATGACTCCCGGACGCGATCGATAGCAGAACTCGCGCCCATCGTTCCCGCCTTGTCCCTCGTTGACTGCGCATCTTGGCATCGCGGTCAACCTGACCAGGATCCGCGCGCGCTTTGCGGGCGAGCCGACCTCCGCTCGTGGCCAACCTCATTGCGTCACCCGCTCTGCCCCCTCGTCCTGAGGAGCGCGCTCTTGCGCGCGTCTCGAAGGATGAGGCCCGTGACGACCGGATCTAGCGCGGGCCTCATGGTTCGAGACGCCGCGCCAGGGGGCGGCTCCTCACCATGAGGGTTTGGCAGCGCGGCTAGCTACGACGGAATGACCTGCCTCCGCTGCTCTAAACGGTTGGCGTGCTCCATCCATTCCGGAAGCGGCGCGCCGTCGCGGTGGCGGCCGCCGGCGCAGGCCGCCATCCAGGCCGTGATGGCCCCGAGCAGCGTGGCCGCGGCCAGCGAGAACGCGAGGATCACCGCACTGTGGCGTGACTTGGCTATCGCCGTCTGGGAGTCCTCGATCGCGGTATTGACGCGCTTGTCGGCATCGGCTGGTGACAGGCCGGTGGTGGTGGCAACCTGCTGGACCAGATAGCCGCGATCGTCGCTGCTGACGCCGCTGTGGCTCGACGATGTCATCAAAATTCGTCCCGCCTCGGCCCGCTCCGGGCCGATGTCGACGTTCGCTGCTCGCCGCGGCGAACGAAACAGCCGATCGAGCTCATAGCTCAGCAGCGGTTCGGCGCTGCTCGCGTTCGCCCGTGGTGCGAAAGCCGCCGTGCGATTGAGGCCTGCGCCGCCGACCAGCGCGGCCAGTGCTGCGCCGATCAGAACAGCGAGCGCCCATGTCGCGAGCCCATGAAACCCATCGCGGATTTCGACGTCCTCGGTGCGGGCAGCCGCCTGAGGCCGACGCGTCCGGCCGGCGATGTAACCGCCCAGCCCGAAGCTCGCGATGGCCTGCAGGATCAGATAGAGACCCGACAATATGGCCAATGCGGCGGACGCATCACGCCATGTCGGCGAGGTGGAACTGACACCAAGTCCGATCGTCAAACCGAAAGTGATGAGGATGAAGGACAAGGCGGCGGCGCCAAACGCGCCCGCGATGACCGGCGTCCACTGCAGATAAAGCGCGTCCTCGGCAGGACGCGCGACCACTGCAGGACGCGTGATCTCTTCAACGGCCATGTCGAAAATCCTAGCGCAGTCCGAACAACGACAGAACGGCCATGATCACGACGATGAGGCCGACGAGATAGATCAATCCATTCATGACACCCTCCTCCTGGTGCCCGCCGTCCCGACTCCGCGATCGTTCGCCGCTCATTTTTTTGCGGACTCTTGGAGACGATTGGCACGCGCAATGATTTCAGTCCCGCTCTTCGTTCCGATGACCTCTTATGAGGACATGAACGCGCGGCGGACGCGGCAGGACTTCATATCGGCGGCTCAGTGTCCTGCGACCAGATAATCCCACGGCGATGCGAACGTTCCTTTGTCGGTTACGCCGCGGCGCACGCAGGCGCCACGCGCGGGTCCGAGGAACATCGATGCCGCTGCGCACAAGATCACGACGGGACGGAACGTTTGCATATCGACCGATGTGCAGAGGGTGCGCGTCCGCTTCCGTCAGATACGGCCGACGATGCGCTGAATGCTTCCTCCGAAGCTCGAAACGCGGCGCGCAGAAACTACTTCTGGCACTTCGGGCACCAGAAGGTGGAGCGGCCGTTCTGGACGAAGCGGCGCACCACGCCGCCGCAGCCGCCCGTTCCGCAAGGCTCGCCTTCGCGGTCATAGACCTTGAAGGAATGCTGGAAATAGCCGAGCTCGCCCGAGGTCTGGCGATGGTCGCGCAAGGACGAGCCGCCGGCCTTGATCGCCGCGTTGAGCACGTCGTGGATGGCGTCCACCAGGCGCCGGGCGTGATCGGTCGGCTCTGCCTTCCTGGTCGCGAGCGTCGCGGCGAGCCGGCGCGGCGACAGGCGCGCACCGTAGAGCGCCTCGCAGACATAGATGTTGCCGAGCCCTGCGACCACGCGCTGGTCCAAAAGTGCCGCCTTCAGGCTGGTTTTCTTGCCCGCGCAGGAGCGCGCCAGCAGCGCGGCGTCGAATTCATTGCCAAGGGGTTCGGGCCCGAGCCCCTTCAGCAGCGGCTCGTCGTCGAGTTCGCCCCGGGCGATCACTTTCATGTAGCCGAAGCGGCGCGGGTCGTTGAAGACGATGTCCGCGCCGGAGGACATGTGAAACACCACATGGTCGTGCGCCGCATCCTTGCCACGGGGGTGATGGAAATCGCCCGGCGTGTCGTCCGCGTCGGCCTTGCGGACGCGGAACGAGCCCGACATGCCCAAATGCATCAGCAGGACGTCGCCGGAGCCGAGATCGGCCATGAGATATTTGGCGCGGCGGCCGAGCCCGGTCACCGTCTGGCCGGTCAGCCGCGCCACAAAATCCTTCTGGAACGGAAATCGCAGATCCTTGCGCCGGGCTTCCGCCTTGACAATTTTGGCGCCCTCCATCACCGGCTGCAGGCCGCGGCGGACGGTCTCGACTTCGGGCAATTCAGGCATTCTGCGCTATTTCATCCCAGGTGGCATGGCATGCAGGTCATTCACCTTACGAAGGTGACGTGATAGCGCCTTGGCTGCTACGAGGCTATGGTGAACGTATCGGAGTATGGGTAATGGATCGGCCGGGCCAGACCACGCATTTCGGCTTCAGGGATGTCCCGCTCGGGGACAAGCAGACGCTGGTGAACGAGGTGTTTCACAGCGTGGCAACGCGCTACGACCTGATGAATGATTTGATGTCCGGCGGCCTGCACCGGGTCTGGAAGGCGTTGATGATCAACACCCTCGACCCGCCGCGGACCGACACCCCGTTTGCGCTGCTCGACGTCGCCGGCGGCACCGGGGACATCGCCTTTCGGGCCGCGCGGGCGGCGGGACATGGCTTCCACGCCACCGTCTGCGACATCAACACGGACATGCTCGAGGTCGGCCGCACCCGCGCGGTGAAAAACCATCTCGACGACCGCGTCACCTTTGTCGAGGGCAATGCGGAAGCGCTCAGCTTTCAAGGCCGCGCCTTCGACGCCTATACGATCGCCTTCGGCATCCGCAACGTGCCGCGGATCGACCTCGCCCTCAGCGAGGCCTATCGCGTGCTGAGACATGGCGGCCGCTTCCTGTGCCTGGAATTTTCCCCCGCGGTGGATGTGCCCGGGCTCGACCGGCTTTATGAGCTGTTCTCCTTCAAGGTGATCCCGCCGCTCGGCCGCGCCGTGACCGGTGACGCCGAGTCCTACCAGTATCTGGTCGAGTCGATCCGCAGATTTCCGAGGCCGAACGCCTTCGCCGACATGATCCGGGCCGCCGGTTTTTCGCGCGTCAGCTGGCAGAGCTTCTCCGGCGGCATCGTTGCCTTGCATTCGGGCTGGCGTTTGTGATCTCCGCGACGACCCACATTGCGCGGCTGTTCCGCGCCACGCTGGTGTTTGCCCGCGAAGGCGTTTTTGGCG